>Ga0207703_10000953_pt1 | contig 27985 bp, 30 predicted proteins | sample KBSSwiS12_FD_184304 | JGI IMG/M metagenome (GOLD analysis project Ga0207703, IMG submission 184304) | Switchgrass rhizosphere microbial communities from Kellogg Biological Station, Michigan, USA - KBS Switchgrass S1-2 (SPAdes) (version 2) | ecosystem: Host-associated > Plants > Roots >...
GCGTCGTCGCTGGTGGGGGTGGCCAGCCGGATCAGCGAGACTTCGGCGGCGTCCAGGGCGTCAGCCAGAGGCTCGGCCTCCTCCGGCGGGCAATCGACGATGATCACCCCGTCGATCCCGGCCTGCGCGGCGGCCTGGGCGAAGGCTTCGAAGCCCCAGGTCACCAGCGGATTGAGGTAGCCCATCAGGATCAGCGGGGTGGCCTGGTCCCCTTCGCGGAAGGCGCGCGCCAGTTCCAGCACGCCCTTCAGCTTGATCCCGCCCGCCAGGGCGCGTTGGGCGGCCCGCTGGATCGGCGGCCCCTCGGCCATGGGGTCGGAGAAGGGGAAGCCTAACTCGATGAGGTCGGCGCCGGCGCCGGGCAGGCCCTTCAGGATCGCCAGCGAGGTCGCCACGTCGGGATCGCCCGCCATTACATAGGGGACGAAGGCGGCGCGACCCTCGGCCTTGAGCGCGGCGAACCTCGCCTCGATGCGGGCCTTGGTCAAATCTGCCGTCCCAGAGCTTTGGCCACCGTCGCCACGTCCTTGTCGCCGCGCCCCGAGAGGCAGGCCACGATCACCCCGCCCCGCCCAACGTCGCGCGCCACCTCGCCCAGCCGGGCGATGGCGTGGGAGGACTCCAGCGCCGGGATGATCCCCTCCAGCTCCGCGCAGAGCTGGAAAGCCGCCAGCGCCTCGGCGTCGGTGCAGGTCAGGTACTGGGCGCGGCCGACATCGTTCAGCCAGGCGTGCTCGGGACCGATGCCCGGATAGTCGAGGCCGGCGGAGATGGAGTGGGCCTCCAGGATCTGGCCCTCCTCGTCCTGCAGCAGATAGGTCTTGTTGCCGTGCAGCACCCCCGGCCGGCCGCCGTTGATGGCCGCGGCGTGCTGGTCGGTCTCCATGCCGTGGCCGGCCGCCTCCACGCCGATGATCCGCACCGCGTCATCGTTCAGGAAGGGATGGAACAGGCCGATGGCGTTGGAGCCCCCGCCCACGCAGGCCACCACTGCGTCTGGAAGCCGTCCCTCGGCCGCCAGGATCTGGCGGCGCGCCTCCTGGCCGATCACCGCCTGGAAGTCGCGCACCATCTCGGGATACGGATGCGGGCCCGCCGCCGTGCCGATCAGGTAATAGGTGTCGTGGACGTTGGTCACCCAGTCGCGGAGCGCCTCGTTCATGGCGTCCTTCAGGGTGGCCGCCCCGGAGGTCACCGGCCGCACCTCGGCGCCCAGCAGGTTCATCCGGAAGACGTTCGGCTTCTGCCGCTCCACGTCGACCGCGCCCATGTAGACGACGCACGGCAGGCCGAACCGCGCGCAGACCGTCGCCGTCGCCACCCCGTGCTGGCCGGCTCCGGTCTCGGCGATGATGCGGGTCTTGCCCATCCGCCGCGCGAGCAAGATCTGGCCCATGCAGTTGTTGATCTTGTGCGCGCCGGTGTGATTGAGGTCCTCGCGCTTGAGGTAGATCTTGGCTCCGCCGAAATGCTCCGTCAGGCGCTCGGCGTGATACAGCGGGCTTTCACGGCCGACGTAGTGGGTCAGGAAGCCCTCGAGCTCAGCCTGGAACGCCGGGTCGGCCCGAGCGGCGCGATAGGCCGCGTCCAGCTCGTGCACCAAGGGCATGAGGGTCTCGGGCACATAGCGCCCGCCGTAGTCGCCGAACCGCCCCGCGGTGTCGGGATAGGCCGAGTAGTCGTTCGGGCGGCCAGCGGGATGGGACGGCGCGTTCACTCGTAAAATCAATCTCTAGACACGGCGAACGGCGTCCAGGAACGCCGTGATCAAGGCCGGGTCCTTTAAGCCCGCTCCGCGCTCCACGCCAGAGGAAACGTCCACCAGGGGCGCGCCCGAGGCGGCGGCCGCCTCGGCGACGTTCCAGGGGTCGAGCCCGCCGGCCAGGAACCAGGGCCGCTGGAAGCGCCGGCCGGCCAGCAGGGTCCAGTCGAAGGCGCGGCCATGGCCGCCCGGCATGGCCGCGTCCTTGGGCGGCTTGGCGTCGAACATCAGGTGCTCAACCACCGGCTCGAACGCCGCCGCGGCGGCGAGGTCGGCGGCGTCGGCGACCGGCAGGGCCTTGATCACGCCTACGCCGGCGCGGGCGGCGACCGCGCGGACGCGGGCCGGGCTTTCCTGGCCGTGGAGCTGGATAAGGTCGGGACGCAACACCCGTGCGATCTCGTCCACCTGCGCGTCCGAGGGATCCACGGCCAGCGCCACCACCTTGGCGCCGCGCGCCCGCGCCGGCTCGGCCAGGCGCGCGGCAGGGGCGGGTGCGACGTTGCGCGGGCTCTTTTCGAAAAAGACAAAGCCCAGGTAGGCCGCCCCCCCGTCCAGCGCCGCGTGCACCGCCTCCGGCGTCGACAGCCCGCAGATCTTGGCCTTCAGCGTCATGGCGCCGATGTCGCCCCTGCGAAGCCCCGCCGCAAGGGCGGATGTGGACCTGCGCCGCAGGAACAGCCGCCTTCCCCCGCATGTTCTCCGGCCAGACAGGGAGGTCCCCCATGCCCAATCACGCCCACACCGGCGGCTCCTTCGGCCGCTTGGCCACCGGCGCCGCGCTCGGCCTCGCGGCCGGGCTGGCCTTTCCCCACGCCCGCAAGGCGGTGATGCAGGCGCCCTCCCTGGCGGCGGGCGACTGGAGCGCGGCGCTCGCCGCCGAGCACCGCATGGTGAGGAGCGCGTTCGAGGCGCTCCTTCAAACCAAGGACGACCAGATGGCTCGGCGCGAGATGCTGCTCACCAAGATCGCCTACGCCCTGAACAAGCACGCCATCGAGGAAGAGAACGTCGTCTATCCGGCGCTCGCCGAGGCGGGCTTCTCCGGCGAGGCGCACCAACTCGCCGCCGAGCACAGCGAGGCGAAGGCCTTCATCTACGACCTGCGCCGCATCTCCTCGACCGACCCGCAATGGCTGGCTCGCGCGCAGGCCTTCTGGGACAAGCTCCAGGCCCACATGCGCGAGGAGGAGGACGAGATCTTCCCTCGCTTCCATGAGGCCATGTCGGAGGCCGAGAACGCCAAGCTCACGGCCATGATGAACTGGGAAGGGTTCAAGGTCGCCTGACGAGCGCGACGACGTCCGTCAGTGCTTGGTCGGGCCTTCGGCGCGCGCCACCTGGGCCTTCAGCAGGTCGCGGATCTCCACCAGCAACGCCTCCTGAGGCGGCGGCGCGGGCTTTTCCTCCGGCGGGCGCTGAGCCTCCCGGCGGCGGATGACGTTCACGCCCTTGACCAGCAGGAACACCACCCAGGCGACGATCAGGAACCGGATGACGACGTTCAGGAAGGCGCCGTACTGGATCGCCACCAGCTCGTTCTCGCGCGTCGCCGGATTGTCCGGCTTCAGCACCCATTGCAGGTGAGCGAAGTCTATGCCCGACAGCAGCATGCCGATCGGCGGCATGACGATCTGGTCGACCAGGCTTTTGACGATGTCGTTGAACGCCGCGCCGATGATGACGCCCACGGCCAGGTCGATGACGTTGCCGCGCGCGATGAACTCGCGGAATTCGCCCAGGATCGGCACCCTGCGCTCAATCTCGGCCGGCATCTTCGCGATCTCCTTCGGGACCACGGCGAGTCGCTTCCTATTCGTCGGCAGCGTTGAGGCGCTCGCGCAATTCCTTGCCGCTCTTGAAGAAAGGCACATGCTTGGCGCGGACGTCGACCGGCTCCCCGGTCCGCGGATTACGGCCGGCGCGGGCGTCGCGGGAGCGCACCGAAAGCGCGCCGAAGCCGCGCAGCTCGACCCGCCCGCCGCCTTCCAGGGACTGGATCATCCGTTCGAAAACCACGCCCACCACACGCTCGATGTCGCGCTGCGTGAGGTGCGGATTCTCTTCCGCGAGCTTCGCGATCAGCTCCGACTTGATCATGCGGTCCCTCGATCTCGCCACCGAAGCGCGCGAATCTCTGCAAAACCTCTGATTGCAGAGCGCGGCCGGTGCTCCCAGCGGCGCGACCATGGGCGAACTGGCGCGGCGATTCAAGGCGGAATGCGCGCATCGCCGCCTTATTATCAAGCCAATTCAAAGGCTGGGCGCCGGTGATCCCAGCGTCGCATCAAGGGCGGAGGCCCCAAGAAAAACGCTCCCGGCCGGGGGTCCGGCCGGGAGCGCGGGAAGTCCTGCTTGCCCGTGAGCCCTATTCCTTCTGCGCCTTCTCGCGCAGGGCGGCGCCCAGGATGTCGCCCAGCGACGCGCCGCTGTCTGACGAGCCGAACTGCTCGATGGCTTCCTTCTCTTCGGCCATCTCCAGCGACTTGATCGACAGCGAGACGCGGCGGGCGGCCTTGTCCACGTTGGTGATCTGGGCGTCCAGGCGGTCACCCACGGCGAAGCGCTCCGGGCGCTGGTCGGCGCGGTCGCGGGACAGGTCCGATTTGCGGATGAAGGCCGTCACCGGCGCCTCGTCGTCGCCGAACTTCACCTCGATGCCGCCCGAGGTAACCTCCGTCACGGTGCAGGTGACCGTCTGGCCCTTGCGGTAGGAATCGCCGGCCATCGGATCGCCCGAGAGCTGCTTGATCCCCAGCGAGATGCGTTCCTTTTCGACGTCGACGTCAAGCACCTTGGCCTTGACCATCTCGCCCTTCTGGTAGCGCGCGATGGCTTCCTCGCCCGGCGCCGACCAGTCCAGGTCGGACAGGTGGACCATGCCGTCGATGTCGTTCTCGAGGCCGATGAAGAGGCCGAACTCGGTGGCGTTCTTGACCTCGCCTTCGACGGTCGAGCCGACGGGATGCTCCTCGACGAACTTCTCCCAGGGGTTCTGCATGGCCTGCTTGAGGCCAAGGCTGACCCGGCGCTTGGCAGGATCGACGTCGAGGACGACCACGTCCACTTCCTGGCTGGTGGAGACGATCTTGCCGGGATGGACGTTCTTCTTGGTCCAGCTCATCTCGGAGACGTGCACCAGGCCTTCGACCCCGGCCTCCAGCTCCACGAAGGCGCCGTAGTCGGTGATGTTGGTGATGCGGCCGGTGAACTTGGCGCCCACCGGGTACTTCGCCTCCACGCCGTCCCACGGGTCGGACTGGAGCTGCTTCATGCCGAGCGAGATGCGCTGGGTGTCGGGGTTGATCTTGACGATCTGCACCTTGACCGTGTCGCCCACCGCCAGGACCTGGCTCGGGTGGTTGACGCGCTTCCAGCTCATGTCGGTGACGTGCAGCAGGCCGTCGATGCCGCCCAGGTCCACGAAGGCGCCGTAGTCGGTGATGTTCTTGACCACGCCTTCGCGCACTTCGCCTTCCTGCAGCTGGCTGACCAGCTCGGTCCGCTGCTCGGCGCGGGCCTCTTCCAGGATGGCGCGGCGGGAGACGACGATGTTGCCGCGCGGGCGGTCCATCTTGAGGATCGCGAACGGCTGCTCGCGGCCCATCAGCGGGCCGACGTCGCGCACCGGACGGATGTCCACCTGGCTGCCCGGCAGGAAGGCCGAGGCGCCACCCAGGTCGACGGTGAAGCCGCCCTTCACGCGGCCGACGATGGCGCCCATCACCGGCTCGTTGCGCTCGTAGACCGCTTCCAGGCGGGTCCAGGCTTCCTCGCGGCGGGCCTTGTCGCGGCTGATGACCGCTTCGCCCATGGCGTTCTCGACGCGTTCGAGGAAGACCTCAACGGAGTCGCCGACCTTCAGCGCGGCCTTGTCTTCCTCGCCGGGCGCGGGGCTGAATTCCTTCAGCGACACGCGGCCTTCGGTCTTCAGGCCCACGTCAATGATGGCGAAGTCCTTCTCGATGGCGACGACCTTGCCGTGCACCACCTGGCCTTCCATGAAGTCGCGTCCGCCCAGGGATTCGTCGAGCAGCGACGCGAAGTCGTCGCGGGTCGGGTTGAGGCTCATATCGTCAGCCATGAAACTCTTTCGTTCGAAATGACGGAGGTCGCGCCCGCAAAGCGGTTACGCGGAATCCTCGCGTCGGTTGGAGGTTGAACCGAAGGCGCAGGGCATACCCCGCGCATATGTGGATCGCCCGCGGCTATCGAGGAAAAGGCGCGGTTGGATTGCCCTACCGGTCCGGCGCTCCTGTGGAGGCCTCCCAGCGGACGCGCGCCGCCTCGACGATGCGGCGGGCCGCATCGGCGGCCTGCTCTATAGTCATTTGCGAGGTGTCCAGCAAGACCGCGTCGGCCGCCGCCCGGAGAGGCGCGGCCTGGCGGCCGGCGTCGCGGGCGTCCCGCCGCCGGATATCCGCCAGCACCTCGGCGAGCTCCACCGCCTCGCCCTGGCCGGCGAGCTGCTTCCAGCGGCGCTCGGCCCTGACCTCCGGCGTCGCGGTGACGAACAGCTTGGCCGCGGCGTCCGGCGCGATGACCGTGCCGATGTCGCGCCCGTCCAGCACCGCGCCCCCGGGCTGGGCCGCGAAGCCGCGCTGCAGGTCGAGCAGGGCGTCGCGTACGGCCGCATGCGCCGCGACCCGGCTCGCCGCCTCTCCCGCCGCCCGCGCGCGCAAGCCGGGGTCATCCAGGAGCGCCGGCGTAAGCTCCCGCGCCGCGTGGGCCGCGGCCGCCGCGTCGTCGAGATCGGCGCCGGCCCGCTGCAGGATCACGCCTACGGCCCGGTACAACAGCCCTGTGTCCAGCACCGGCAGCCCATAGGCCCGCCCGAGCCCCGACGCGATCGTCCCCTTCCCCGACGCCGCCGGTCCGTCGACGGCTATGACGAAGGAGGTCATGGACGCAGGCGCCTCACGCGGCCTCGGCGATGTCGGCGCCCAGGCCGCGCATCAGGGCCACGAAGGTGGGGAAGCTGGTGGCGATCATGCCTGGCTGGTCGACGGTGACGGGCGCCTCGGCCGCCAGGCCCAGCACCAGGTGGGACATGGCGATGCGGTGGTCGCCGTGGGTGGCGACCCGCGCGCCGCCGGCCACGGTCGCGGAGCCGGCGACGATCAGCCCTTCCGGCTCCTCCTCCACCGTCACCCCGCACGCCGCCAGGCCCCGCGCCATCAGCGCGATGCGGTCGCTCTCCTTCACCCGCAGCTCGCCGATGCCGCGCATCACCGTGCGGCCCCGCGCGAATGCGGCCGCGGCCGCCAGGATCGGATATTCGTCGATCATCGAAGGCGCGCGGTCGGGCGGGACCTCGACGCCGCTCAGCTCCGAAGTGCGGGCGGTGACGTCGGCCACCGTCTCCCCGCCCTCGTCGCGGAGGTTGGCGACCGTGAGGTCCGCGCCCATCTCGCCCAGCGTGTCCAGGAGGCCGATGCGCGAGGGGTTGAGCAGCATCCCCTCCACCGTCACGTCCGAGCCGGGGGTGATGAGGCCGGCGACCAGGGGGAAGGCCGCCGAGGAGGGGTCGCCCGGCACCCGCACCGCGACGCCGCGCAGGCGCTGGCCGGGCGGCAGCAGGATGCGATGGCCGCCGCCGTCCATCTCGGTGGTCTCGATCGTCGCGCCGAAGCCGCGCAGCATCCGCTCGGTGTGGTCGCGGGTGGGCTCGGGCTCGATCACCTCGACCCCGCCGTGGGCATGGAGTCCGGCCAACAGCACCGCCGACTTCACCTGGGCCGAGGGCTCCGGCAGGCGGTAGGCGATGCGCTTCAAGCCCCCGCCCATCAGGGTCAGCGGCAGCCGCCCGCCGGTACGGCAGAGCCAGCTCGCGCCCATCTCGCCCAGCGGCTTGAGCACCCGGTTCATCGGCCGGCTTCGCAGCGAGCCGTCGCCGGTGAAGGTGGCCGAAAGCGCGAAGCCGGCGGCGGCGCCCATGATCAGGCGGACGCCGGTGCCGGCGTTGCCGCAGTCGACCACGTCGGCCGGCTCCTCGAAGCCGCCGCGGCCCTCGATCCGCCAACGGCCCTCGCCCAGCCGCTCCACGCGCGCGCCGAAGGCGGCCATGGCGGCGGCCGTGCGCTTCACGTCCTCGCCTTCCAACAGCCCCTCGACCTCGGTCACGCCCTCGGCGAGGGCCCCCAGGATCAGGGCGCGGTGGGAAATGGACTTGTCGCCGGGCGCGCTCACACGGCCCTTCAGGGGGCCGCCCCTCCGAGCGGTCAGCGCCTGCGCCGTCATGTGAAAACTCCCGCCTGCCCAAGCCCCACGCCCGCGAGGGGGATTGCTTTGACAGCGCTCTCCCTGCGTGGCAAGGGAGCGCGCTTCCGCCAACCTTTGCGTCTAGAGGGTCGCCGACTTTGGCCAGTCCGGAATTGGGCACGAAGCAGATTTGTCCCACCTGCCAAGCGAAGTTCTACGACCTCAACAAGCGGCCGGCGCATTGCCCCAAGTGCGGATCGGACTTCGATCCCGACGAGGCCGTGCGCAACCGCAGGGTCCGCGCCCGCAGCTCCACGCCGGACTTCGAGGCCGACGACACGCGGCCCAGCCAGGTCTCGGGCGACGAGGCCGAGAGCGATGAGGAAGAGGACGAGGTCGTCGCGCCGGAGCTTGACGAGGTGGTCGACGAGCCGCTGGTCACCGACGACGACGAGGACGCCGTCGAACCCCCCGCGCCGGCCGGCGGCGACGACCTGGTCGAGTTCACGGACGACGAGGAAGTCGAGGACGCCGAAGACGTGCCTTTCCTTGAAGAGGACGAGGACGAGTTCGACGACAGCGAGATCGACGGCCTGCCCGACGAGGGCGACGACGACCGATGAGGGACCTGGCCCCGGCGCGGCGAAAAAGGCCGAAAGCCGGGCTTGATCGCGCGAAGCTGTTTGAATAGGTTCCGCGCCTCTCCGGCCGGCGACGCCTTCCGGAGACCCGAGACCTCGGGGCTATAGCTCAGTTGGTAGAGCGCTTGAATGGCATTCAAGAGGTCAGCGGTTCGACTCCGCTTAGCTCCACCATGAAGCCTCCCAGTAAACCGCTGGGAGGCTTCATCATTTTCGCATTCTCCTGATTTGCGAAGGCGCCGCCGCGAGGGATTGGCCGAGCTTCGGGTAACGCCCGGGTAACAGCCGGCGGATGCGCAGCCCGGATGTTTCGCCACGTGTCGGGCCGTTGCAGGACCGACTTAGCTATCCGCAATCAGGCGAAGAGGCCCTCAAGCTTGTTTGCGCCAGCTTGCGGGCGGAGCGCCGCGCGCGCGGCGGAAGGCGCGGGTGAAGGCGGCTTCCGAGCCGTAGCCGATCTCGTAGGCGATCTGGGACACGGACCGGCTGGAGTCGCGGAGCATCTGGCAGGCGAGCTGCATGCGCCAACTCGCCAGGTAGCGCATCGGCGGCTCGCCCACGAGGGCGGTGAAGCGGTCGGCGAAGGCTGAGCGCGACATGTTCACCGCCCCAGCCAGGTCCTCGGTCGTCCAGGCTTCATCGACCCGGGCGTGGAGCAGCGACAGGGCGCGGCTGATCACCGGATCGCGCAGGCCAGCCAGCCAGCCCACCGCATCGTCCGGCAAGGCCGACAGGTGCCGGCGAAGGGTCTCCACGAACAGGAGTTCGGACACCTTCGCAACCACGGTGGCGGTGCCTGCGTCGCCGTTCGCCAGGGTGCGGGCCGCATAGGTCAGCGTGCCGGCGATCCAGTCGCCTCCCGGCAGGTTGGTCACGTCGACCACTATCGCCGGTGGCAGACTGGAGAGGAGGGGAGCGAGTTGTTCGTTGCCGCCCATGAAGCCGCAGACCATGCGGGTGAGGTCGCCGCCGCCGCCGAAGGTCGCTTGCGAAACCCCGAAGGCGTCCGGGGGCCGGACCACCTCAGCCGCGGGCAGCGGCGTGACCGGCGCGCCGCCGCTCAGGATGTGCATCTCGTTGCGCGGCAGCATCACGGCCTGGCCCGCGGCGACGCGGGTGACCGGCTGGCCGTCCATCTGCAGGTCGAAGCCGCCCTCTAGCACATAGTGGAACCCGACCACTCGCTGCGGCTGGACCATGAAGGGCCGGCACAGCTCGGGATGCACCTGGCCGATGACGGCCCACGGCTCGGTCATCTCGGCCTCCAGGTAGAGGCCACCGGTCAGTCCCACCACCCGCAGGATGTCGGAAAGTGCGTCCATCGCGGCGAAGCCTCCTTCGGCGGGGCGGTCAAGATCGGCGGCGGCTCGATCATTCAGCCAGCCGGCCCGGAGGTCTACACCCTTCCCGGCGCCGCCGACCGATGTTCATCGAACTCTGCGCGTCGCAGGCCAACGAGGACAACACCATGGACCTTTATGTCATCCACCGCCCCAGCGCCTGGGCCGACCTCCAGGAACTGGAAGCGGCAGGCGCCAAGTCGGCGCGCATTGGCGACACCGAGATGTCGGACCGCGTCCGCTGGATCCGCAGCTACGTCGTCAAGGAGCAGGACGGCCGCATCGGCACGGTCTGCATCTACCAGGCGCGCGATGTGGACTCGATCCGCGAGCACGCCGCCCGCGTAGGCATGCCGGCCGAGAACATCGTGCCGGTGGTCGACACGGTGATCGTCCGCGCCGACCCGGTCGGCGACGTCGTCGTCGCTTGAACTGCGCCAGAGCCAGGGCCGGCGAACGCCGCGCCCTGGCCAGCGGAGCCCGATATGACGCTCAATCCTCTCTTCGAACGCGCGCTCGAACACGCCAGCCGCTACCGCGCGATGCTGGCCGACCGCTCGCCCTGGCCGGCGCTGACCGGTCCCGCGCTCCACGCAAGGTTCGACGGGCCGACGCCCGAGCGCGGCCGCGACGGCCTGGCGGTCATCGACGACTTGGTCGCCGCCGCCGAGCCGGGCCTTTCCGGCGCAGCCGGGGCGCGCTTCTTCGGCTGGGTGATCGGCGCGTCGAACCCAGTCGGCGTCGCCGCAGACATGCTCACCAGCGCCTGGGGCCAGAACGCCGGCAACCACGCCTGCTCGCCCGCCGCGGCGGTGGCCGAGCAGGTCGCCGGTCGTTGGCTGGTGGATATGCTGCGCCTGCCGGCCGAGAGTTCGGTCGGCTTCGTCACCGGCGCCACCATGGCCAGCTTCACGTGCCTGGCCGCCGCCCGCAACGCCGTGTTGGGTCGGGTTGGATGGGATGTCGAGACGCTGGGCCTGAGCGCCGCGCCGCCGGTGCGCATCTTGCTGGGCGAGGACGCCCACGCCACGATCGTGTGCGCCCTGCGCTATCTCGGCTTCGGATCCCAGGCGACGCGGATCCCCACCGACCGACAGGGCGGGATGAACGAGGCCGCTCTCGCGCAGGCCCTGGCGGCTGGAACGGGCCCGGCGATCGTCATCGCCCAGGCCGGACAGATGAACACCGGGGCGTTCGATCCCTTCGCCGCCATCGTGCGGACGTGCCGCGAGCACGGCGCCTGGCTGCATGTCGATGGCGCGTTCGGCCTGTGGGCCCGCGTCGCGCCTGAGCTCGACGCCCTCACCGACGGGGTCGAGGGGGCCGACTCCTGGGCGGTCGACGGGCACAAGTGGCTGCAACTTCCCTACGACAGCGGCTTCGCCATCGTCCGCGACGCCGCCGCCCACCGCCGGGCGATGTCGATCGTCGCCAGCTACCTGCCGACCGAAGGCGAGGGCGCCTGCGATCCCGCCCAACGCGTGCCGGAGCTGTCGCGCCGGGCGCGGGGCTTCGCAGCCTGGGCCCTGTTGCGCTCCCTCGGGCGCAGCGGCGTCGCCGACCTGGTGCGGAGCCATTGCGCCCTGGCCCGGCGCGCCGCCGCCAACCTGGCGGGGGAGCCGGGCGTCGCTGTCCTGAACGACGTGGTCCTGAACCAGGTGATCGTCGGCTTCGGCGAAGGGCCGCCCGCGGCGAGGGACGCCGCGACCGCCGCGGTGATCACCCGTCTGCAGGACAATGCGGCCTGCCTGACGGCCGGCGCAGATTGGCGCGGACGCCGGGTTCTTCGGCTGTCGGTCATCTCCGGACCGCTCGCCGAGGCCGACATCGATCGGCTGACCGACGCCGTCCTCCACGCCTGGCGCCAGGTCCGCGCCGAACTCAATCCCACGCTCATGATCGGAGCAGCTCAATGAAGTATGCATCCATCCTGGACACCATCGGCCGGACGCCGGTCGTGGAGTTCTCGCGGCTCGCTCCCGAGGGACGACGCCTGTTTGGCAAGGTCGAAGCCTTCAACCCGATGGGATCGGTCAAGGATCGGCTCTCCCTGGCGGCGATCGAGCGGGCCGAACGCTGCGGCCGGCTGCGGCCCGGGCAGACGGTGGTGGAGGCCACCAGCGGCAATACCGGCATCGGCCTGGCCATGGTCTGCGCGGCCAAGGGCTATCCGCTGGTGATCGTCATGGCCGAGAGCTTCAGCGTCGAGCGGCGGCGGCTGATGCGCTTCCTCGGGGCCAAGGTCGTGCTCACGCCCGCGTCCCTGAAGGGCACCGGCATGTATCTGAAGGCCATGGAGCTTGCCGAGGCGAACGGGTGGTTCCTGGTGGGCCAGTTCGAAAACCAGGCCAACGCCGACGTGCACACCGAGACCACCGGCCGGGAGATCCTTGAGGACTTCAAGGGCGAGCGACTGGACTACTGGGTGACCTCCTTCGGCACCGGCGGCACGCTCAAGGGCGTGGCCAGGGCTCTGCGGCGGTCCAGGCCCGAGACCAAGATCGTCGTCGTCGAAGCCGACAACGCCCGGCTGCTCGGCGGCGGCGTCGCCCAGCCTCCGCAGGTGGGACCGGCCCCCGCCAGCCACCCGCTGTTCCAGCCGCACCCCATCCAGGGCACGACTCCGGATTTTATCTCCAAGCTGACGGCCGAGGCCGTCGCCGAGGGGCTGATCGACATCGTGGTGCCAGTCAACGGTGGGGACGCCATGACCATGTCCCGGCGATTGGCGACGAGCGAAGGCGTGTTCGCCGGCGTGTCGTCGGGCGCGGCGCTGGTCGGCGGGCTGACCATTGCGGCGCAGGCTGACCCGGGCTCCAGCATCCTCTGCATGCTGCCGGACACCGGCGAGCGCTATCTGTCGACCCCGCTGTTCGCCGATGTCCCAGCGGATATGACCGACGAGGAGCTCACCATCTCGCGGTCGACGCCGTCGGCGCGGTTCGATGGCGGCGGGTCGGCTGCGCCCGCCGCGGTCCCCTCGGCGACGGGAGGCGCAGCCGACCCGGAGGCCGAGCACCGGCTGGCGGAGGCCATCGGCGAGGCTCCCGTCGTGGTGTTTGCGCTCGAGTGGTGCGAGTTCTGCTGGTCGGTGCGCAGGTTCTTCGACGCGCTTGAAATTCCCTACCGGGTCGTGGCGTTGGACTCTCTGGCGCTACAGACCGACGACATGGGCTTGAGGCTGCGGCGCGCGCTGACGCGAAAGACCGCCATACCCACGATCCCGCAGGTGTTCATCGGCGGCGAGTTCATTGGTGGATGCACCGACGTCTTCGACGGCTATTCAAAGGGCCGTCTTGAGGCCCTGCTGGCTGCGGCTCAGGTCGCGGTGCGCCCTAGGCCGCGCCTGGCGCCGCAAGAGCTATTGCCAGCCTGGCTACATCCCAGGGTTCCTGCGTGAGGTGATCGCGGCGCGCCAGGGCGGAGTGAACACTCCGCCCGCCATCGGCCCTTGCTGGCTGCGCCGCGAGAAGCGCGGTGACGCTGGAGGTCCGCTTTGGGGTTACGGTGACACGGTACGAAATAGATCGGCATCCTCGCGTCAGGCCGCATCAGGCCCTGGGGCGGCGAGCCCGCCGCCCGGTGGGACTTAGGCCGCCGCCAGGGTCTCCGGCGGGCCCAGGTGGGCGAGGAAGTCGGGCTTACCGACCGTGACGCCGGCCGCCCGCAGCAGGGCGTAGGCCGTAGTGACGTGGAACAGGAAGTTCGGCAGGGCGAAGCTGGTCAGGTAGTCGCCCCCTTTGAAGCGATAGCCCCGGCCGTTCGGGAACTTCAGCACCACCTCGCGGGTCTCGGCGCCGGCGAAGGCCGCGGGATCGACGCCTTGGATGAAGTCGATGGTGGCCTGGCAGCGGGCCTTCAGCTCGGCGAAGCTGGTCTCGGTGTCGGGCATGGAGGGCGGTTCGATCCCGACTAGGCGCGCCACCGTGCCTTTGGCGCTGTCCGACGCCAGCTGGAACTGGGCCGGGAAGGGGCGCATATCGGGGGCGAGTCTGGCTTCCATCAACACCGCTTCCGCCTTGCCCTCGGCGAGCGCCTTGTCGAGCCAGGCCTGCATGTTGGTGAGCGCCGCGACGAATATGGGCGCGGACGCGTCGTAGATCGAAAAGCTCATGAGACCCTCAGGATGGCGCCAGGCGTCACCTGCGCCTGGCGTGGCCTGCACATGGTGGCGCGTTCGCCCGGCGGGAAGGCCGAGGCGCGCTGATAGAGGAATTTCATCCATTCGCCACTCCGCCCCGCTCTTCGGGCGGATCATCGGCTTCGTCAGCCAGCCGGAAGCCCACATCGCGCGACCGGCGTCCGCTTCGAGCGCAGACCCTCAAGTAGGTCGCGCGAACGTCCGCATTCTGGAGCGGATCGAAGTTCCGCTCCTGGCGCAGTCTGATCGTACTCGAGCGGCCGCTGTAGGGCGACAGCTTCGCCGTGTTGCGGATCGCGCGGCGTCTCGACACACTCGGGGCCATGGAGCTGCTGACCCAATTGGCGGTGGCGAGCGGGACGGCAGGCGCGACGGCGCTGATGCACCTGCTTGGCCTGGCCGCCTGCATCGAGGCGCTGCACGCCGGCGGCGGCGGGCGGATGATCGCGCCGCGGGCGCGGCTGCATCAGGCCCTGGTCGTGCTGCTGATCGGCCTGGGCCTCTTCGTCCTGCACGCCCTGGAGATATGGCTCTACGCCGCGGTCTATCTGCTGTTGGGCGAGTTCGACCGCCTGGAGGACGCGCTCTACTTCTCGACCTCGACCTATTCCACCGTCGGCTATGGCGACGTGGTGATGTCGCACCGCTGGCGCGTGCTGGGCGCCATCGAGGGGGTGAACGGCATCATCCTGCTGGGCTGGTCGACAGCCTTCTTCGTCTCCCTCGTCCGAAGGCTGGGCGCCCTGGAGGAAGGTTGGCGGCTGTTCCGCCGCCCGCCGCCCGGCGCCGGCGGCTGAGCTCACCGGCGCCCAAAGGTTCGGCGACGGCGCCGGCCTACGAAATTGCGGCTTTCCGCATCTCGGTGGCCGGCGCCATGCCTCAGCTCACCAGCGCATCAGGTCGCCGCCGTTGACGCTGATGACCTGGCCGAGGACCCACGCTGCGTCGTCCGAGGCCAGAAAGGCCACCATGCCGGCGATGTCGTCGGGCGAGCCCAGGCGCGGGCTCTTGATCCGGCCAAGGATCATCGCCTTGCTCTCTTCGGTGTGGTCGCGCAGCACCGTGTCGGTGAGGATCAGGCCCGGCGAGATGCAGTTGGCGCGGATGTTCTCCTTGCCCCATTTGGTGACCACGTGGCGCATCAGGGCGGTCACGCCGGCCTTGGCCATGTTGTAGGAAGGATAGTGCCCCATGGGGGTGAAGGCGGCGTCGGAGCTGGTGTAGATGATCGTCCCGCCGCCGTTCTCCAGCATCACCGGCAGGCAATAGCGGGTGCACAGCAAGTGCCCGCGAAGCCCGATGGAGATCGTTTGGTCGAACACCTCGGTCTCGACCCTGATGGCGTCGAAGTCGCGTTGCCGGATGTTGGTGTCCGCGGCGTTCACAAACATGCTGTCGATTCGGCCGTAGCGCTTCACGGCGCCTTCGACCATCTGTTTGACCGAGGCCTCGTCGGCGAGGTCGACGTGCAGAGCGTGCGCCTGCCCCCCCGCAGCGTTGATCTTTTCGGCGTTGGCCTGGGCGCCGGAGAGGTTGACGTCGGCGAGAACGACCGAGCACCCTTCTTGGGCCAACCGCCTCGCCGTCCCCTCGCCGATGCCCAGCGCGTTACCCGCGCCGACGACCACCGCCACCTTGCCTTGAAGTCCACGCATAATCCGTCCCCAACAAAGATGGCCCCTACGGGCCCGTTGATTCCAACCAGAGCCGGTCCAATCGTCCGGCTTGGGCCTTACTTCACGCCGGCGGCCTCGAGGTCGCCGCGCTGCGCTTCCCAGCTCCAACCGCCCTCGGCCAGGTTCCGGCCGGTGGGCGCAGGCGCCGAGATGGTGGTGCGCCACACCTCACGCTCCTCGCCGGGCGGCACGCCGTCGGCCTGGTGCAGCATGCGAAGGTTGTCCCACAGCACCATGTCGCCCTTCCGCCAGGCGTGGTGGTAGGTGAAGTCCTCGTCGGTGATGTGGTCGGCCAGGGTGTAGAGCAGCTCTTCGGCTTCCGCCGGCTCCATGCCTACGATCCCGGCCGCCATGTGCGGCGTGAAGTAGAGCATCTTGCGGCCCGTCTCAGGCTGCACCCGCACCAGCGGATGGGCCACCGGAACGAAATCCGAGGCCGGCCGCTTGCGGACGTTCGCTAAGGTGCTGCCCTCGATGAGGGTGCGCAGCCGCTTGCGGCGGTAGTACTTGTACATGTGCGCGTCGTCGGTGCCCATCTGGCAGACGGCCTCCAGGCCATCGATACGCCGCTTCAGCGCCTCGGGTAGCCGGTCATAGGCTTCGATCATGCAGGCGAAGCCGGTTGTCCCGCCCTTCGCCGGCTGCTTGTGGACGCGCAGGATGCCGCCGTGATTGGGGTGGGCGCTCCAGCGGAAGTCGGTGTGCCAGGGGATGTAGCCCACAAGCGGCTGGCCATCGACGTCGACCGTCGACTCCTTCTCGGGGTCGGAGCTGAAGGCCACCAGCTCCGGATGACCATCGACGTAGCGGTCCTTCTGGAAGTGGCCTTCCAGGTCGCCGAACACCTTGCTGAGCTCGACGTGCAGTTCGTTGGTGATGTCTGTCTCGGCGAAGACCAGAACGCCGTGCTGACGCCAGTGCGCGCGAAGCTCTCTGCGGTTCTCCTCGTCGCGCAACCGGTCGAGGGTGATGTTGCGGATCACCGCCCCATAGGACAGGTCCGCAGAAAGCTTCTCGGCGGTGACCATGGACGATCCTTACGAAACACCCGGCGCGCGACCTCGGCCCTAGAACCGCCCGCGCCACACATTCGCACTGAATAATATGGCCATAGCGCGCACCAGCTCATATGGCCATAGCGTCCGTGCCTTCACCGGCTTTCCGAAAACACGGGTTCAAACAGCCCCCGAACGCGGGGCCTCCCGGGCTCAGAACGGCGGCGTGCCGTAGGGGCCGTAGAAGGCGAAGATCTCGTTGCGGATCTCGGCGTCGTCCCAGCCGCTGAGTTCGTGGGGCTCGAAGCGTGGGGCGTTCTCAAGCTGCGACTTCTCGCACGGGATGACATAGCCATGCCTGCGGGTCTCGTAGGCCAGCAGCTTCCAGGGCACCGGATAATAGCTTTCGCCCATGCCCAGAATCCCGCCGAAGCTGAGGATGGCGTAGGCGACCTGGCCGCTCACCTTGTCGATGGCCACGTCCTCCACCTTGCCGAGCTTCTCACCCTCGCGGTTGTAGACCTGGGTCCCGTTCACCCGGCTGGCGGGAACCAGGGGGTGCTCGGGCCGCCGGTCCGAGGGTCCGCTTGCGCCGACGCTATCATGGGGCTGTTGCATAGGGATTCCTCCTCGCATCTCCGCTTCACTGAAACCCCCATGGACCGGCGAAGGTTCGCGGAAGGCGGCTTATTGCAACGCAGCACCCCATTCCCCACATAGAACTCGTCCGGCGGGTTCGCGCCGCTAACGGGCGGTCCGGCCGGCGAGTCGCTTGATGTGAGGACTCCTCGTCGATGAACCGGTCGATCCTGTTCGACAGCCCGTTCCTGCTGGGTTTCGAGCATACGCGCAGCCTGATCGAACGCGCCGCCAAGGCCGCGGCGGAAAGCTATCCGCCGTACAACGTCGAAGACCGCGGGGCTGGCCGGCTCCGCATCACCCTGGCCGTCGCGGGCTTCACGCCCGAGCAACTGGGCGTGACCGTCGAGGACCGGCAGTTGACGGTCCACGGCAAGCGGGACGGCGAATCCTCTCGCTCGGAAGACGCCTATCTGCACCGCGGCATCGCGGCGCGTGGGTTCATCCGCAGCTTCGTCCTCGCCGACGGCATGGTGGTGGAGGGCGCGACGCTCGAGCACGGCCTGTTGCACATCGACCTGGCCAGACCCGAGCCCGAGCCGCGCGTCATCCAGGTGCCGATCCGCACGGCGGGATGAGCCCGGCGACGACCTAGGGGCGTGCGGATTCCCGGCGCCCCGTGAACGGACGGCTTGAACCTGCGTCCGTTCGATGCGTTGAGTTTTTGGAGGTGGTCCTATGACACCGGTATTGACAACAGAAGCCTTTGCTGCTCTCGGCGCCCCGCACCTAGTCTATGTGCGGCCCGTGAAGGCGGCCGAGATCCTCGCCAGCGTCCCGTCCGCGCAGGTGCAGGGCTTCAGTCTCGATCCCGATCAGACGCTGTATGCGGTGCACCGCGCCGATGGCGAGCGCCTGGCCGTCTTGACTGACCGAGAGGCGGCGGTGGCCGCCGCGCTGGCCCACGAGCTGGCTCCCGTTTCGGTCCACTGAAGTTTCGGCGGCCAAGCCGCCCGCGAAAAGCCGGCCGCCCGGACGGGCCAGGCCGGCTTTTTTGTCCCGGTCCGAAGCGACGCGTCTGGCCCGGGACTAGACGAAATCCGGTTCGCTCTAGGCGGCCGACGGCCGCGCCGCATGGAGATCTTCCTGGACGAGCAAGGCATGCATGGCATCCGCGGTCCGGGCCTGACGCAGCTGTTGGCGCAGCTCCGGTTGACGAAGGAGACGCGAAACGCGGGCGAGCGCCCGCAGGTGCTCCGCTCCAGCGTCGACGGGCGCGAACAGGGCGAAGATCAGATCGACGGGCTGATCGTCCACCGCGTCGAACTCCACCGGCTGCTCCAGGCGTACGAACACCCCGCGCATCTGCTCCAGCCCGGTCAGGCGCGCATGCGGCGCAGCGACGCCATGGCCGACCCCGGTGGAGCCGGCCAGTTCCCGCTCGGACAGCCCTTCGAGAATCTGGGCGGCGTCCAGGTCCAGATTCCGCGCCGCGATCTCGGCGATCACCGCCAAGGCCTGACGTTTATTGGCTGCGCTCACGCGCAGGGCGATCGCATTGCGATCCAAAAGCTCGCCGATTTGCATCTTTTCTCAAGAACTCGCACTCGCGCGCCGGATCGACGCGCACCACAAAGCGCCCTCAGGCCGTCGCGGTTCCGGCTGCCCCAACTCCGTCCGCCCCCGCTCCGTTCGCGCCCTTCGTGCGCTCCGGATCGACCCAGCCGATATTGCCATCGGCGCGCCTGTATACCACGCTCAATCCGCCGTGCGCGGCGTTTCGGAACACAATCGCCTGAGCTTCGGTCAGGTCGAGCTGCATCACCGCCATTGAAACCGTCATCGTGCGGATCGGGGTCTCGGTCTCGGCGATGACCATAGGCTCCGGGAAGGCGTCCTCGATGTCGGCCTCCGCCTCGTCCTCCTCTTCCTCCTCGCCCGGCTGCAGCACGAAATAGGCGGCCGTCTCCTGCTGTTTGGCCAGCGCCTGCAGGTGGTGATCTTTCAGGCGCCGTTTGTAGCGGCGGATGCGGGTCTCCATCTTGGCGATGGCCGCGTCCACCGCCTGGTGCGCATCGCCCCCCAGGCCATGGGTCGTGAGCTGCTGGCCGGACGCCAGAGTGACGGCGCAGTCGACCCTGAAGGAGTGGCCCTCACGGGTGACGACCACGTCTGCGCCGCCGCCGCGGTCGAAGTATTTCCCGATGCTGGTTGAAAGCTCTTCGGCGACGCGGTTGCGCAGCGCATCGCCGACGTTGACGTGTTTGCCGGTGACTTGGACTTGCATGCAACCACAACGCTCCCGCGCGTCGAAGGTGTCAAGAAAGCGGAAGCGCCTCGAAGGCCTGACGGGCGAGGCCGACCAAAAGATTGTAGGCCAGAGCCAGCACGCTGACGCCGGCGGCGGCGATCGCGTAGCCAGCCAAGGCCGCCAGGCCATCGCGCTGCACGAGCGCGAGCGAGAACATGCTCACCGCCGCCGCGGGCAGCATGTTGCCCAGCGGTATGGGCAGGATCAGCACGACTGCGAACACCGTGCAGATCAGGCCGATCAGCCGCCGGCCGATAGACCCCACCAAGACGCCCAGGCGCGGCCGGGTGACCGCCTCCATCCGACGCAGCCAGGGGATCATGCGCGCGAACACCTGGCGCACCTGGTCGCCGGACAGGCGCCGGGCGCGCAAACGCGCGGGCGTCCACGGCGCCTGGTCGCGGAGCAGGAGCTGCGGGGCCAGGAGCAGGATGGGCAAGCCGAAGAGGGTGGTCGCTCCCGGCGGCAACGGCAGGGCGCAGGCCAGGCCGAACACCAGCAGCAAGCTGGCGAGCGCGCGGCCGCCCAGCACCTCGGTCAGTTCGCCCACGGTGATGGTCGATCCGGTCGAGCGGGTGAATTCGTCGAGAACGTCGGAAAGCGGTCGTTCGGGTGATGCTGCGGCCATGCCGTTCATCTGGGGCGGCGGAGCGCGCGCGCCAAGCCCTTTATCAGCCCACGTGCTTCAGCAGCCGCCGGCGTTCCACGGAGGAGGGTATGCGCATCGCCTCGCGGTACTTGGCGACGGTGCGCCTGGCGATGTCGACCCCGGCCTCCTTGAGGATCTCGACGATCCGGTCATCGGAATGCACGTCCCGCTCGCTACCCTCGGCGTCGATCAAATGGCGGATGCGATGGCGCACGCTTTCGGCCGAATGCGCCGCGCCCCCCTCCGACGAAGCGATGGCGGAGGTGAAGAAGAACTTCATCTCGAACACCCCGCGCGGGGTGCCGATGTACTTGTTCGACGTGACCCGGCTGACGGTCGATTCGTGCATGCCGATGGCGTCGGCCACCGTCTTCAGGTTCAGCGGCCGCAGGTGCTCCACGCCATAGGCCAGGAAGCCGTCCTGCTGGCGGACGATCTCGGACGAGACCTTGAGGATCGTGCGGGCGCGCTGGTCGAGGCTCTTCACCAGCCAGTTGGCCTGGGCCATGCAGTCGGAGACGAAGGTCTTCTCCTGGTCGGAGCGGGCCGCGGCGCTCACGCGGGCGTGGTAGCGCTGGTCGACGAGCAGCCTGGGGAGGGTGTCGCTGTTGAGCTCGACCCGCCAGAACCCGCCCGCGCCCTCCAGCACGAAGACGTCGGGCGCCACCGGCTGTTCGGGTTCGCCGCCAAACGCCGCGCCCGGTCTCGGCGTCAGGGCCTTTAGCTCGGCCACCATGTCCCGCAGGTCGTCGTCGTCGACGCCGCACGCCTTCTTGAGCGCCGGAAAATCGCGCCGCGCCAGCAGCAGCAGATTCTCCAGCAGCGCGTCCATGGCGGGGTCGAAGCGGTTACGCTCCTTGAGCTGCAGGGTCAGGCATTCGCGCAGGTCCCGGGCGGCGACGCCGGTGGGCTCGAAGCCCTGGATCACCGCCAGCACCCGCTCGACCAGGCCAAGCCCGCAGCCCAGGCGCTCGGCGGTCTCCTCCAGGTCCAGCCGCAGATAGCCGCCTTCGTCCACGGCGTCGATCAGCACCGCGGCGACCGCGCGCTCGGCCGGAGAGACCCCCGTCACCGCCAGTTGGGCGTGCAGGTGCTCGGACAGGGTAAGTTCACGCGCGAACCGGGCTTCAATGCCGTCGGGCGCCTCGTCGAACCCACCGGCGCCCGATCCGGCGCGCGACCAGTCCACGGGCCCGACCGCGTCAGCGGCGCCCTCGGGCGCATCGCCCGTCGCCCGCTCGCCGGGCGAGGCGTCGTCATAGGCCATGTCGGGGGCTTCGGCGGCTTCGGCCTCAGGGCCGGATTCGGCGGCCTCGGGCTCGGCGTCTGGCTCCAGGTCTTCCCGCGCCAGCAGCGGGTTGCGCTCCAGCTCGGTCTCGACGAAGGCCTCCAGCTCGACGTTCGACAGCTGCAGCAGCTTGATGGCCTGCTGCAGTTGGGGCGTGATGACCAGCCCCTGTCCCTGCCGAATCTCGAGCCGTGCGCCCAGCGCCAAGGTGCGCTCCCGTTTTGGCCTGTTTCTTGCTGAAGCTAACGGCGCCTTTCCCACCGATTGGTTAATTGCGGCCGTCCGCGCCGTTCGCTAGCGGGCTTCCGACAGAAATTTTCGACTGCGGGGACGCTCCGGACAAGCGGCCGCCGCCATCGCCGGGGCTGGCGGCGATCGACCGGTCGGAATCGCTGTTAAGGCCTGGGGTTCAGAACGCGCTGGAAGCGACGCGGCCCCGCAGGCGCCAGACCACCGGACGCGCCACCGCGGTGCAGACGATCAGTGGCGACAGCACCCAGGCCAGCAGGCGCCCGGAACCGTTGCGGGCGCGCTTGCGGAAATAGCGCGCCAGGCCGACGCCCTTGTGGAACTCCACCTTCAGCGGGCTGCTGCGGCTGGTGCGGCCCAGGTGGATGACCTCGGCCTTGGGATGGAAGACCACCGAACCGCCCTGCTGACGCACGCGCCAGCACAGGTCCACGTCCTCCACATGAAGGAAATAGCCCTCGTCGAAGCCGTCGACGGCCTCGAAATCCTCGCGGCGCATGGAGAAGCAGGCGCCGGAGATGGTTGGCACCGCGGCCGGCTTCTCCGGAATGGCCTCACCCTCCCAGTGCACCTCGTAACCGCGCAGGCCGGGCAGCTTGTCGGCGACCCTGGCCAGCGAGACGAGCGCGGCCATGGGCGTGATGTCGCCCCGCCGCCCGCCCCGTTGCTCGGTGCGATCGGCGTTCAGAACCCGCCCGCCGACGATGCAGGGCCCGGGCCGTTGCTCCAGCTCGCGCACCAGCTCGGCGATGCAGCCCGGCTGCAGGAAAGCGTCGGGGTTAAGGAAAACCAGGATGTCGCCCTGGGCGGTGCGAGCGCCCATGTTCGCCGCGCGGGCGAAGCCGATGTTGCCATGGCCGGTGAGCAGCACCACCCGCTCGTCCCGTTCCGACAGCGCCTCCAGACCGGCGCGGTCGGAACGCAGGGAGCCGTTGTCGACGACCACGAACTCGTCCACCAGCGGATCGTCCAGCACGCAGGCGATGCTTTGAAACAGCGCTTCGCCGGTCATGTAGACGACCATGACCACGGACACGGTGGGCCGGCGGCGGAGGAAGTTCGACGAGATCGCGGGTTCCGCAGCGACGACCGAAGCGACGATGCCGTTCATCCAGCCTCCAAGGCGCCGACCGCCTCGCGCGCCGATGACTCATCGACTGCGCTCGCGGCCGCAACATCAGGCGGACTGGCTTCCAAGGCAAGTCCGTTCGCCGCCGCCTGCAGACTCAAGACTTCCTGCCGATCAGATCCTAGGCGCCGAAGCGCCACCTGCCCCAAATCCGCTTCGCGGCGGCCGACGACAGCTATGACCGGAACCTTGGCAAGACTGTGTTCGCGCACCTTGTAGTTGATTTTTTCGTTGCGCACATCCGTCTCTACGCGCAGCCCGCGGGCGCGAAGGGCGTCCACGACCTGGGCGGCGTAGCCGTCGGCGTCCGAGGTGATCGTCGCCACGACCACCTGCACAGGGGCCAGCCACAGGGGGAAGGCGCCGGCGTAGTTTTCGATCATGACGCCGATGAACCGTTCCATCGAGCCGAAGATGGCCCGATGCAACATCACCGGCCGCTGCTTTGATCCGTCCTCGGCGACGTAAAACGCGTCCAGGCGCTCGGGCAGCACGAAATCGAGTTGCAGGGTGCCGCACTGCCAGGTCCGGCCGATGGCGTCGCGCAGGTGGAACTCCAGCTTGGGGCCGTAGAACGCCCCCTCGCCCGGCAGCTTCTCGACCTCGACGCCGGCCGCGCGGGCGGCGCGCTCCAGCTTGGTCTCCGCCTGGTCCCACACCTCGTCGTCGCCGGCGCGGACCTCCGGCCGAAGCGCCAGCTTGACGCTGTGCAGCTGCACGTCGAGGTCGCGGTACACCTGCTCCAGAAGCTTCACGAACCGGGTGGTCTCCGATTCGATCTGGTCCTCGCGGCAGAAGATGTGGGCGTCGTCCTGGGTGAAGCCGCGCACGCGCATGACGCCGTGCAGGGCGCCGGAGGGCTCGTAGCGATGGCACGAGCCGAACTCGCTCATCCGCAGCGGCAGGTCGCGATAGGACTTCTGGCCGACGTTGAAGATCTGGATGTGCCCCGGACAGTTCATCGGTTTCACGGCCAGCTCTTCGCCTTCCGTCGTTTCGCAGACGAACATGCTTTGGCCGAACTTCTCCCAGTGGCCGGAGCGCTCCCACAGGGACCGGTCGAGGAGCTGGGGCGTCTTGACCTCGTCGTAGCCGTCGGCCTCCAGCCTGCGGCGAAGGTAGGATTCCAGCGTCCGGTAGAGCGTCCAGCCCTTCGGATGCCAGAAGATCATCCCCTTGCCCTCTTCCTGCAGGTGGAAGAGGTCCATGGCTCTGCCGATGCGGCGATGGTCGCGCCGCTCCGCCTCTTCGAGGCGATGGACGTAGGCCTCGAGGTCCGCCTCGCTGGCCCAGGCGGTGCCGTAGATGCGCTGGAGCTGCGGATTGCGGTGGTCGCCCCGCCAGTAGGCGCCGGCCAGCTTGGTCAGCTTGAACGCCTTGCCGGCGGCCTTGGTGGAGGGCAGGTGCGGCCCACGGCAGAGGTCCTTCCAATTCCCCTGGCGGTAGACGCTGACCTCGTCGCCCTCGGGCAGGCCCTCGATGATCTCGGCCTTGTAGGCCTCGCCGATGGATTTGAAATGGTCGATGGCCTCCTGCCGGCCCCAGACCTCGCGTCGGATCGGCTCGTCGCGGTCGACGATCTCCTTCATCCGCTGCTCGATCCGGGCCAGGTCGTCGAGGCTGAACGGCGCCGCGCGGGCGAAGTCGTAGTAGAAGCCGTCCTCGATGGCCGGGCCGATGGTCACCTGGGCGTCGGGGAACAGCTCCTGCACCGCCTCGGCCATGATGTGGCTGACGTCGTGGCGGATCGTCTCCAGCGCCTCAGGGCTCTCGCGCGTCAGGATCTCGAAGCGGCCCCCGCGGTCCAGCGGGCGATCGACGTCCAGGAGCTGGCCGTCCAACTTCACCAGCACGGCCTTCTTCTCCAGCGACTTGGCGATCGAGGCGGCGACCTCGCGGCCTGTCACGCCGGCTTCGTAGTCACGCTTGTTTCCATCGGGGAAAATCAGTTCGATCATGTCTCACACACGTCCGGCCCGGAGCGGGGGGGCGGCGGGGGATCGTAGCCGCCCGCGCTCCAGGGATGGCATCGGCACAGTCTGCGAAGCGCCAACGCGCCGCCGCGGACCGGACCATGGCTGATCAGGGCCTGCGCCGCATATTCCGAACAGGTCGGGACGAAGCGGCAGCGCGGCCCGATCAAGGGCGATAGCGTCAGCTTGTAGGCGCCGAGCGCCCCCCTGACGCAGCTCTGGTAAAAGGTCATGCCGACTGCGGGCTTCGGGGTCGGGGAAGGAAGCAGCGCTTACGCCGCGCTCACCCGCCGATCAAGCGGCGCCGGCGGGGCTAGTTCGCCCCGCGGCCTGGCGCGCGGCCTCCGCGGCGGCCTCGAAGGCCAGCAGCGTGGAGGTATGGCGGGCGGGATAGTCCTTCACCGGCGCGAGCATCGAGAGGTCCGCGAAACGTCCTTCGGGGGCGGGCGCGCCCTCTTTCAACATAGCACGGAACTGGTCGCGGGCCACCTCCAGCTCCTCGGGCGTGGCCCCCAGGACGTGGGCGCCCAGCACCGACGCGGCGGCCTGGCCGAGCGCGCAGGCCTTCACCTCCTGGGCGAAATCGGCGACCCGTCCATCGCGCAGGGAGACGTCCGCCACCACCCGGCTGCCGCACAGCTTGGAGACCTTCTCCACGGAGGCCTGAGGCGCGGCGAGGCGTCCCGCGCACGGCATGTTGGCCGCGAGCTTCAGCACCTGGGCGGAATAGATGTCGTCGATCATCCATCGTTAGGTCGGGGCTGGCGCCGGCAATGTCAAACGCGCGGTCCAGACCGCCTCGCGCCGCCGGCTTCGGCTTCCGCCTTCAGCGCCTCGTTCATTTGGCGAAGGCCGCGGTGCAGGCGCGCGCCCACCTGGCGGGCGGCGCTGGCGCCCAGCAGGCCCCCGATGATCTGTCCGTTGGAGACGATGCAGCTGGCCTCGGCGAGCTGCTCGATCTCGATGTAGTGGACCACCTTCACCAGACCGCCCAGCGCCGTCGACTTCAGGTGCAGCTGCTCGTTGGGCGCCCAGTCGAGGACGGTGACCTGCAGCGACTGCGGCTTGGCGCCGGGCAGGGCCATGTCGATGTCGATCGGTGCGCCGATGCGGATCGCGCCCTGCGCCTTAGGGAACAGCGGATTCCAGCGGCTCCAGCCGTCCAGGTCCTGGATCACCGCCCATATCGCCTCGGCCGGGGCCTGGACCCCGATCCGGTGCTCGACGCGCACCCCTCTGGGCCCAGCAGGCTTCCCGCCGCCCTTGGGCTTGGCGCCGCCCACGGGCATGCGCCCGAACATTGAGGCCTTCAACTGCGGCTGATTCGTGATCGGGGCCATCGCGGAGGTCAGGCCTGTTCCTTGATCCGCCAGGTCGGACCCGCGGGGCCGTCCATCACCTCGACGTTCAGCTCGGCGAGCTCGAGACGGATGCGGTCGGCCTCCGCCCAGTCCTTGGCCTGGCGCGCGGCGGAGCGGGCGGAGATGAGCGCCTGGACGCGGAGTTTCAAGGCCTCGTCGGCGCCGCCCTGGAACCAGGCTTCCGGGTCCGCACCCAGAAAGCCCATCAGCCGGCCGCCAGCCAGCAGTTCGCCCTTCGCGACGGCCCTCTCGTCCGCCTGGCCGGTCTCCAGCTTCGAGGCCAGGGCGAACAGCTCCGCCATCGCCTGCGGCGTATTGAGGTCGTCGTCCAACGCCTGCAGCAGGCGCGGCGAGGGACGCTCGGTCGTCGGCTCGACGTCCTGGGCGCGGCGCAGCGCGCCGTAGAGCCGGTCCAGCGACTTGCGGGCCTGGTCGATCAGCTCGCCGGTCCATTCCAGCGGCGCCCGGTACTGGCCGACCAGCAAGGCCCAGCGCAGGGCTTCGCCCGGCGAGGTCTTCAGGAGCTCGTGCGCCAGAGCCACGTTGCCGAGGCTCTTGGACATCTTCTCCTCGGCCATGTTCAGGAAGCCGTTGTGCATCCACACGCGGGCGTAGGTCTCGACCTTGTCGGCGCAGCAGCCTTGGGCGAGCTCGTTCTCGTGATGCGGAAACACCAGGTCGACGCCGCCGCCGTGGATGTCGATGGGCAGGCCCAGCGCCTGGTCGATCATGGCGGTGCACTCGATGTGCCAGCCGGGACGGCCGCCGCCCCACGGGCTCTCCCACTCCGGCTCGCCAGGCTTGGAGGGCTTCCACAGCACGAAGTCCGCCGGGTGGCGCTTGTAGGGGGCGACGTCGACGCGGGCGCCGGCGATCATCTCGTCCATCGGCCGGCCTGACAGCTTGCCGTAGTCGGGGAAGGCCTGGGTGTCGAACAGCACATGGCCTTCGGCAGGGTAGGCTGCGCCGTTGTCGACCAGCCGCCCGATCATGCCGACGATGGCGTCCATGGTCTCGGTGACCCGCGGCTGCAAGGTCGGGCGCAGCGCGCCCAACGCCAGGGCGTCGGCGTTGTAGGCGTCCAGGTAGCGGTCGGCGATCGCCGAGATCGGCACGCCCTCTTCGGCGGCCTTGCGGTTGATCTTGTCGTCCACGTCGGTGACGTTCGCCGCATAGACCACGGCCTCCGCGCCGTAGTGGTGGCGCAGCAGACGGAACAGCAGGTCGAAGACCACCACCGGCCGGAAGTTGCCGATATGGGCGTAGTTGTAGACCGTGGGCCCGCACACATACATCGTCACGCGGCCGGGATCGGCGGGAGCAAAGGGCCGCTTCTGGCGGCTCATGGTGTCGTAGAGGCTGAGCGACATCTGGTCTGCGGCTGGAGGAGGCGTTCGTGCGCCCTGGCGAGCGGTCGGCCCATATACAGGCCCGAGCGCATGGAAGCCACAGACGGCGCCAAGGCTAGCGCGCGAAGCCTTGCCGGCGCCATATGGCGGGCATGACCCAGACCACCTTCCCCACCGCGCCGGACAAGCAGGCGCTCGAGCAGGGAATCGAGCTCGCGCCGCGCTTCGACGCCTCCGGCCTGATCGCCGCGGTCGCCACCCACGCCGAGAGCGGCGAGATCCTGATGCTCGCCTGGATGAACGCCGAGGCGCTGGCGAAGACGCTGGAGACCGGCGAGGCC
>Ga0207703_10000954_pt1 | contig 27962 bp, 27 predicted proteins | sample KBSSwiS12_FD_184304 | JGI IMG/M metagenome (GOLD analysis project Ga0207703, IMG submission 184304) | Switchgrass rhizosphere microbial communities from Kellogg Biological Station, Michigan, USA - KBS Switchgrass S1-2 (SPAdes) (version 2) | ecosystem: Host-associated > Plants > Roots >...
CGCCGACCGACCCTTCGCCAGTTCCGGGCGGAGGCGCATTGGACGTGGGCGGCCGCGACGGCAGCGGCCTGAAGCACCGGTCGGGAGAGGGCCTTCTGCGACCAGCGGCGGTTATCCTGACAGTGCCGTTTCGGCAGCACCTGATTATAGCGAGGCGGCAAGTTTGCGGTCTCGGTGGACCACGCCACGACAAACAGTTCGGTAGGTAATCGCGCCGCGACTTCATCACCCGGGAGACCGGGCATGAAGCGATCCAAGCAGATCATATCGTAGTGATTCACGCTGACTAATTCGAGCGCGGCCTCGCCGGAACCAACGACATCTACGTCGCAGCCGAGGTGTTCAAAGATTTCTCGGCAAATTCTGAGGTTGAACTGATTATCATCGACTGCGAGCACCCGAAGTTTACGCATACCATTTCCAACCCTGGAGGTCCGTTTAACCTCGGCCACTCAATCAATCCGAGAGATGTTAACATTGTAACTAACGTAAAGCGTGTACTCTTTATGACGCAGCGGCCGGGCGCGTCTTTAGGTTGAATTGCAGCCCCCCGTGCGCTCGAATTCTGAAATTGACGGCGATATCAAACGGGGTATTTCGGAACACCGCTCCAGCCACGTTGTTCGCGTGTCGTTGATTGAGATGCCGGAAGCCGCACCAGAAGCCGTCAGCGCTCCACGCGTCCTCGTCATCGAGGACGAACGCGACGTGTGCGAGTTGCTGACCGAGTTTTTGGCCGACAACGGCTTCGACGCTGTGTGCGTGGAAAGCGACGAGCGGGCCTATCAGGTGCTGCGGCAAAGCCCCCCCTTCGCCTGCATAGTGGTCGACGTGAACCTGGGCAGAGGGACGACTGGCTACGACGTGGCGCGATACGCCCGCCAACTCGCACCGCAGGCGCCGGTGATCTACGTGAGCGGCCAGACATCGCAGGCCTCCTTCCGCGCCAACGGCGTCGCCGGAAGTCTTTTCCTGCCGAAGCCGTTCACAGGGGCCGAGTTGCTGCATCGACTTCGGATGCTCGTCGGCGACAACGACGTCTGAAGCGACAGCGCTCGTATGCAACCAAATTAATCAGCCGGTTATCAGCTTGGGCGAACGTGCTCGCCAGTACGGTTTGTAGCGAGTGCGTGCCAATGGACGAGGAGCGGAAGCAACGCTGGGTCGCGCATTGCCATCGACTGGCGGAGATGACCTACGCCATCGCCGATTGGTGCGAGGACCCCGAGATGATGACGAGCTATGTCGCCCTTGGCGGGCGATGGGTTCAGATCGCCGCCGAGGGGCCGAAGGGGAATACGATGAACGGGCGCGGGTCTCCGACAACCGAGCGGCCTAAATCGCTACAGCCACTCATCTGAACGTCCGACTTGGGTCGTTTTTCCCCGTTGGCATTCGGCCGCGATCCGGACGTTGGGAGTGTCCGCCCGTCGGCGGGCCCAGCGTGGGGCTACCCAGCAGATTCGCCACAAGCTGAGCCATGTGGTGAAGCCCTGGCATCTTGGAGGCCCGGCCACCCTCGCCGTGACGAGCGTCTCCAGGGTAACGTCCGGGCGAGCGCCACGCCCAAATTCACGCGCTCAATCCGCTAGGGTCGCGGAAGCGTCCGGACACGCGCGACGTCCACAACACAAGCGCCGGCGTCACGCCCAGCTCCATCACCAGCGGCAGCGCAATGGAGAGGCTGAGGCCCGTCTTCATGACCGCGGCCAGACGCACCAGACCGCCGATGACGACCGGAATGGCGAGCAAACGCACGAGGCCGCTGCGCCGTTCGATTGAGGGCACACAGCCCCAGAACACCAACCCCACGCCTAGCAGGACGCCCGATAAATAGTGGGCGTGGCTCTCGGCGACGTCGGTTCCAAGACCCAGTCCGCGCCAAGCGCCCCAAGCGCCCCCAAGGATCGGGACCAACGCACAGATCGACATGGCGACTTGCAGGAGTCGCCGCTCTCGGAAGGGAGAGACGTTCAGAGCCCTCATCGACGTAGAACGAACTGCAATACGTCGGTCCGACCCGTCGCGAACCCGGCTTCGCAATAGGCCAGGTAGAAGCGCCATAGCCGATGAAAGCGCCTATCGAACCCTTTGCCTTCGAGGAGCGGCCACGCGCGTTCGAACCGAGCGGCCCAGTCTCGAACGGTCGTCGCGTAGTCGGCGCCGAACCGACGCGGCGCCGTCAGATGCAGGCCGGCTTGACGCGCGCCCGCCTGCAATCGCTCTTCGCTCGGCAACATGCCCCCCGGAAAGATGTACTTCTGAATGAAGTCGACGCGTCGGCGATACTCAGCGAAGAGATCCTGCCGCATCGTGATCACCTGCAGTCCGGCGCACCCGTCTGGCGCGAGGCGCTGTTGCAGCACCTGGAAGAAGGTCGGCCAAAATCGCTCGCCGACCGCTTCGAACATCTCGATGGAGACCACGCGATCAAACCGGCCCTCCGTCCGCCGATAGTCACAGAGGCGCACATCGACGCGATCCGCCAGACCGGCGCGCGCGACGCGGGCGCTCGCGTAGGCGTGCTGGGCCGAGGAGATTGTCACGGCAGTGACCTTCGCCTGCGCCTCGCGTGCCGCGAACTCCGCAAATCCGCCCCAGCCGCAGCCGAGCTCCAGAACGCTTTGGCCGGCGCGCAGGCCGATCGCTTGAGCGAGCGCGGCGTATTTTCGCGTTTGGGCGGCCTCCAACGTTTCGCCGGCGAAGCCATAGAGCGCGGAGGAATAGCTCATGCCTTCGTCGAGCCAGGCCCCATAGAAGTCGTTTCCGAGATCGTAGTGGGCGTGGATGTTTCGCCGGGCGCCGCGCGGCGTATTCGCCCGCAACAGCTTAAGCGGCGCCTGAGCCGCGCGGTGAAGCGGGTGGCCCAGGCCCAAGACGCTGAGCGCTTCGAAGTTGGCCGCCAACGCCGTCAGCACGCGGGCCAGATCCGGCGTCTCCCACTCGCCGGCGACGTAGCCCTCTGCCAGCCCGATATCGCCGCCAAGGAGGAGGCGCCGGATTGCGCGAAGATCCTGCACGCGCATCACCGCTGCGCGATCGTCCCCCGCCGGCCCTAGGTCCAGATCGCGCCCATAGGGAAGTGCGAGCCGGACGCCCGGGCCCTGCCACGCCTCCGACGCGCGTTGGAACATTCGATCGACCGGCCCCATCCGAGATCGCGCTGGAGCAAGGCGAAACGGCGCGTTCATGGTCGTGCCGACGCGTCGGATGCGGACCGCGGGCGTTCAGGCGCGGGCGCTAAGGCGACACCGCCCAGCCAGAGCTTGAGGGCCTCCCAGTGGATGCCCAGGATGACCTTGAGGGTCATCGCGGGATAGGCGACAAGCGCGCGCGCCAAGGCCCTGTCCGTCAGCGCGCGGCGTTGGCCGGCGAAGCTGGCGTCGAGCACCGTCCCGGTCTCGTCCGCCGCAGAAATTCGGATACCGACGGCGGCGGCCGGCGGCGACACATGGAAGGCGTAGGTCAGACCCATCTGCAGGAACGGGGAGACGTGGAAGGCTTTCGCGCAACTCTGCCGAACAGGTCCCGCCGATGGCGCCGCCATCACGTAGGCGTGGCGCCCGCCGAAGGTGTTGTTCACTTCGTAGAGCAGCGCCGCCAGGCGGCCCTGGAGGTCGTGACAGAAGTAGACACTTAGCGGATTGAAGACGTAGCCCAGTATGCGCGGCATGCAGAGCACGCGCACGGCGCCCCAAGGTCCGGTGATCCCGGCGCCGCGTAGCTCGGCCTGCACCCAACCGCGCAGGTCGCCCGATCCATCGCCATGGTCACGATCGTGAAAGCTCACCGCCGCCGGGCGGTTATGGCCGAACAGCCGCAGACGCCGCGACAAGTCCGGCAGTTCGTCAAGTTCGAACAACCCCTGCATCACCCGATACCGCAGGCGGTGGCGGCGCGGCCGATGGCGGACGTGAGCCACCACCCCCTCGTAGAGCGCCGAGGTCATGCCGCCTGCTCCACCCCCTCGGGCGGATCAAGAAAGATCCGCCCGGACTCGTGGGGCACGCGCCAAGGCCGCCGCACCCGCGCGATCGCCTCGGCGACCGCGAGGCCCGCCTGCAGCCCGTCCTCGTGAAACCCGGCGCCGAAATAGGCGCCGCAGAACCAGGTGCGTTGCACGCCTTGCAGCGACCACAGGCGGCGTTGGGCGGCCATTGCGCAGGCGTCGATGATCGGGTGATCGAAGGCCTTGACCCGCAACACCGTGCCGGGGGCGGGGTCGCGTTGCGGATTGAGGCTGACGATCAACGGCGGTCCCGGCACGCCCTGCAGGCGGTTCATCCAGTAACTGACGCTCGGCGCCGCGGCTGAGTCGAGGCCGCGACGTCCCAGGTAGTTCCAGCTCGCCCAGGCCGCGCGGCGGCGCGGCATGAGGCCCGGGTCGGTATGGAGCACGACCTGGTTGGCCGTATAGCGGATGGCGCCAAGCAGCGCCTGTTCCTGCGCCGAGGGTTCATCCAGCATCGCCAGCGCCTGATCGGCATGGGTCGCAATCACAACCTGATCGAACCGGCGTGCTCGGCCTAAGCTGTCGTGGACCTGCACATCAGTGGCCGTCCGGCTGATCCGGGCGACGCCGCACCCCGTAAGCACCGTTCCGTCGAACTGCGCCATCAACCTGTCGACGTAGGCCTTCGCCCCGCCCACCACAGTGCGCCACTCTGGACGCGCCACCAGTTGAAGCAGGCCGTGATTGGCGAAAAAGCGGACAAAATCGCCGACCGGGTAATTGCGGGCGCTGGCGATCGGCGCGGACCAGATCGCCGCGACCTGCGGCAGCAAGTGGTCGGTCTGGAACGCCTCGGAGTAGCCGCGCAGGTCGAGGTAGTCGCCGAGGCTTAAGCCGGCGAGCGCCGGTTCGTCCACTTCGCGCGCGCATTCACGATAGAACCGCACCACGTCACGCATCATGGTGAGGAAGCGGGGGCGCAGCAGGTTAGTCGGCTGGGCCAGCAGGCCACACAGTCCGCGACTGCCGTATTCGAGCGCGCCGCCGTCCAGCGAAATTCCCAGCGACATGCAGGTCTTCCGCGTCTCCACGCCGAGGATCGCGAGCAACGCCATCAGGTTCGGGTAGGCGGTCTCGTTGAATACCATGAAGCCCATGTCCACGGCGATCGGGCCGTCGCGTCCCAAGGCCTCAACCGTGCAACTGTGTCCGCCGACCCGTTCCTCGGTCTCGTAGAGCGTGACGTGATGGCGACGTGCGAGCAGCCACGCTGCAACCAGGCCCGAGATGCCCGAACCGATGACGGCGAAACTCTTTGGCGGGCCGGCATCCGAGGCGACGGACAGCTTCACGGTGTTGGCTTTCCCCAGTCATTGCCGCTCAGGACGGCTTGATCCAGGTTACGCAGCGAAACTGCGATCGGATCACCCCGGTGATCCGGACAGCGCGTCCCTGCGTATCGGAGACATGGATGCCGCCGTCGCCTGCCCGAGCTTGCTGCGAACTGCGTCGGCCGCCCACGACGGCGCGATGACGTCCGACACCCCGCAGGCTCAGCCCAGCGCCGCGACGCTGATCTTGTCGATCGCGCGGCACAAGGATCGCGAGGCGTTCGCGACGCTCTTCAAATTGTTCGCCCCGAAGGTGAAGGGGTTCCTGTTGCGGCGCGGGGCGGCGACCGCGGACGAACTGACGCAAGAGGTGATGCTTAGCGTCTGGCGCAAGGCTGCGTCCTTCGACCCGCAGCGCGGCACGGGCGAGTCGTGGATATTCACGATCGCGCGCAACGCCAACATCGACGCCGCCCGCCGCCTCCGCGGCCAGGCCCTGATCGATCTCGACCCAATGGTTGACGCGCCAGAGCCGCGTCGGGGCGACCAGGAACTGGAAGCCGCCGAGCTGGCCCAGCGCGTGCGGTCGGCCATCGCCGGCCTCTCGCCTGAACAGTACGACGTCGTGCGCCTCTCGTTCTTTGACGACCGCCCCCACTCGGAGATCTCAGCGCAGCTTGGGCTTCCCCTAGGCACCGTGAAATCCCGGTTGCGCATGGCGATGCAGCGCCTGCGTGAGCGTTTGGACGACGGCCAATGACCACCCATCACCCCGCGTTCGAGACGTTGTCGTCCTACGCCGCCGGCGCCCTTCCGAGCGGCGCGCGCATGGTGCTCAGCCTTCACCTGCGCGCCTGCCCGCAGTGCCGCGGCGAAATCGAGCGCCTGCAATCCGTCGCCGGCGCGATCCTGGCGGACGGCCCGTCGGTCGACCTGGCGGCCGATGCGCTCGACCGGGCGTTGGCGGCGATCGAGACCACGCCGGGCGCCACCGCGATCGGCGTGGATGAGGTGCTGCGCCGCGGCGTGTGGCTGCCGCTTGGCCCCGGGCTCGCGATCAAGCCGCTCTCCAAGTTCGCCGATCATGGCGAACGACTGCTGCTCATTCGCGCGGCGCAGGGCCAGGCGCTGCCGGAACACGGGCACGACGGCGTCGAGCGCCTGGTGGTGCTGTCTGGCGCCGTGGACGACGACCAGGGACACTATGGGCGGGGCGATCTCTGTGAACGCGGACCGGAACACCGCCACCAGCCCATCGCGAGCCCTGGCGGAACCTGTGTTTGCCTTACCGCCTACGACGGGCCGCTCAGACTGATGGGCATGGCGCGCTGGCTCCAGCCTCTACTGGGCCTTTAGCCGTGGCGCTGCGCTGGGCCACGCTGCTGTCAGCGCTGGCGTTGGGCGGGTGTTCTGCGACAGGCGCCTTGGGCGCGCTCACCACCTCCCCCCAGGTCGAGCACGTCGCCGACCTGGCCTATGCTCCAGGCCCCAGGCACGGCGTCGACGTCTATCGACCTCGCGACGGCGGCCCGCACCCGGTCGCGATCTTCTTCTACGGTGGATCGTGGCAGGAGGGCGCGCGCGCCGAGTATCGCTTCGTGGGCCAATCACTCGCCGCCCAGGGCGTGCTGACGATCATCCCCGACTATCGGCTGTATCCCGACGTGGTCTATCCCGCGTTTCTCGCCGACAGCGCCCAAGCAGTGCGCTGGGCTGTCGAGCACGCGGCGGCCTTTGGCGGCGACGCGCAGCAGCTGTTCCTCATCGGGCACTCGGCCGGCGCCTACAACGCCGCCATGCTCGCCTTGGACCCACAATGGCTGCGGAGCGTCGGACTTGAGCCGAGGCGAGACGTCCGCGGCATGATCGGAATCGCCGGGCCGTACGACTTCCTGCCGCTGCGGAGCGACGATCTCAAAGCGATCTTCGGACCGGAATCGACCCGCGCCCAGACCCAGCCGATCCATCATGTCGACGGATCACCGCCGCCGTTGTTGTTGCTGACCGATGGCAGCGACAAGGTCGTTGATCCCGGCAACACGCAACGTCTGGCGGCCAAGGTTCAGGCGGCGGAGGGCGAGGCCCGCGCGGTGGTCTACCCCGGCTTGTCGCACGCCCTCGTGCTGGGAGCACTGGCGAAGCCGTTCGGCTTTCTCGCGCCGGTTCGACGCGACGTGTTGGCGTTTATCGTCAGCCGATCGAAAGACGGCGCGCCATGAGCGTGGCGGAGACGCTGCTCGGCCTTAGCCTGGCGATGGCGGCCGCCTGGGCCTGGCAACGCCATACCCGCAACATCGGCTGGGTGGACGTCGTCTGGACGCTGGCCACCGCCGTCGCTGGTGTCGCGCTCGCCCATGCCTGGTCAGGTCCGGAGACCTCGGCCATGCGACGCGCGATCGTCTGCTTCGTTGCGGCGATCTGGGCGATGCGGCTTGGCCTCTATGTGGCGATGCGGGTCGCGCGCACGCCGGAGGATGGGCGCTACCGCGCCCTGCGCGAGGATTGGGGCGCCCGCTTGCAGCTTCGCCTCTTCGGCTTTTTACAGCTGCAGGCGCTCGTCGCGCTTGGCCTCGCTGCGGCGATCGGGCTCGCGGCGACCCGACCGGCGCCGGGCCCGGACCTGAAGGACGTCGTCGGCGTCGCGCTCGCGCTGATCGCGATCCTCGGTGAGGCGCTCGCCGATCGGCAGCTCAAGATGTTCGCCGCCGAGCCTGCGGCCGCCAAGCGCGTCTGCGATCGGGGGCTTTGGGCCTGGTCGCGCCATCCAAACTACCTGTTCGAATGGCTGGGCTGGTGCGCCTATCCAGTGATGGCCATCGACCTCACCGGCAGCAACCGCCAGGGCTGGTGGGCGCTGGTCGCGCCGGCGCTGATGTTCGCGGTGCTGCGCTTCGGGACCGGCGTGCCGCCGCTCGAGGCCCACATGGCTCGAACCCGCGGCGCGGCTTGGCGCGCCTACTGCGCCCGCGTCCCGATCTTTTTCCCGCGCCCGCCCGTCCAGGAAAGCCGAACGTCATGAACCTCGCCGCCGTCACCGTTCGCGCACTCGAGGGCGCGCCCCTTCCCGATCCATTGGCGGAGGCGGGAATCCGTCACCTTGTCGCGCGCACGCAACGCAAGCTGGCGCGAGCACCGTCCGAGGCTGACGCCGCGTTCGTGCGCGGCATGGCTGCGCATGCGATCGCCGAGCACACCGTGGCGGCCAACGCCCAGCACTACGAGCTGCCGGCGGCCTTCTTCAGTCAGGTGCTCGGACCCCGCCGAAAATACTCCTGCTGCCTTTACGTACCAGGCGATGACCTCGCCGCCGCGGAGGTTCGCGCGCTGAAAGAGACGTGTCGGCACGCCGCGCTCGCCGAGGGGCAATCCATCCTGGAGCTGGGCTGCGGCTGGGGCGCGCTGAGCCTCTGGATGGCGGAACGCTATCCAAGGTCGCGGGTCACGGCGGTGTCCAATTCCCATTCCCAGCGCAGGCACATCGAAGGCGAGGCGCGACGGTTGGGCCTGACCAACCTCTCGGTCGTCACCGCCGACATGAACCTCTTTGCGACCGCCGAGCGCTTTGACCGCGTGGTTTCGGTGGAGATGTTCGAGCACATGTCCAACTGGGCGGACCTGCTGCAGCGCGTGCGTGGATGGCTGAAACCGGAGGGCCGGCTGTTTATCCACGTCTTCGCTCACGCCTCGACTCCCTACCGCTTCGACGTCGCCGATCCATCCGACTGGGTCGCGCAGCACTTCTTCGCCGGCGGCGTCATGCCCAGCCACGGGCTGATCCGCCAGTTCGAAGGGCTGTTCGAACTGGAGGATGAATGGCGCTGGGACGGCGGCCACTACCAGCGGACCGCCCGCGACTGGCTCGCCAATCTCGACCGAACACAGACCGATGCGATGGCGATCCTGACTCCCGTTTACGGTGTTGACGCCCGGCTATGGCTGCGGCGCTGGCGGCTGTTCTTTCTCGCTACCGCCGGACTGTTTGGCCACGCCGGCGGCCAAGTGTGGGGCGTCAGTCACTATCGCCTCAAGCCGACGGCCTAGGAGATCGCCGCCTTGCTCGCTTACGCCATCGCTTACGTTTCGACCGCCCTCGTGTTCGTAGCCGCCGATTTCGTTTGGCTGAGCCTGGCCGGACCGCGGCTGTATAAACCCGTGCTTGGGCCGATGTTGGCTGAGAAGGTCAACTTGACGGCGGCGCTGGCCTTCTACCTGATCTATGTCGCTGGGCTGGTCTTCCTCGCGGTCGCGCCGAGCCTGAAGGCCGATCAGTGGCGCGTGGCCGCGATGAACGGGCTGGTTCTGGGCGTCGTGGCCTATGCGACCTACGACTTGACCAACCAGGCGACCCTGAGAATTTGGTCCACCCGGCTGACGCTGCTCGACATGATCTGGGGTGCCGCGTTAAGCGCGCTCGCCGCGAGCGCAGCTTTCTTCGCGGCGCGCCGCTTCGTATGAGGCGGCTCAGAGACGCCGGTATTCCAGTTTCGAGCCGTCATCCAGCTTCCCCGCAAGACCGGCCCAACCGCCTTTCTCATCGTAATAATCGTCGACGTCGACATCGCCTCGGAACTGGATCCGCTCGCCGCGAACGGCGTCTCCGTTCGCCAGGCGGATAGAGGTCGGCTGGGGCGCCGAGGCGGTGACCCGCAGCACCTTGCCGTCCTGAGGATTGAACAGCGGTCGCCCGGCGATGGCGCGGTTCCAATGGCTGAACGGCGCCGCCGTGGCCGCCGCGCGGGTCGAGCGACCGGCGGCGTCGACGATGATCACGCCCTCGGCCTGACGTTGGGCCGTGACGCGCAGCGACTTACCGTTCTGATCGGTCGAGGTTTCCAATCGCACGAAGCGATCGCCCACCCAGCGCTCGATCGCCTCATGACGATATCGATAGAGGGTAAGCGGTCCTACCTTGACGGCGAAGGTGGCGACGGTTCGAACGATGCGCTCGTCGCCTTGGCGCTCGAGCGTGGTGCGTTGCTCGCCGATTCTGCGGCCATTGCGCAGCGCCTCGAAGGTCACCGGCGTGGCGGCGGAGACGATGGCCGGGACGAACATCAAGGCGAGGCCGCCGAGCTCGCGGCGGCTAAGGATTCTAGGAAGGCGCGGCTCTGACATGCGTCGGATACGCAGCCGACGAGACGGTGGATCTAGGCCTTCGTCGTCTGGCGACCGCGATGGCGCTAACGTCAGGCGGCCTTGCGTGCCCCCCCTAAGGCTCGGCGGGCCCGGAAACTTCGCGCGGACAGCGCTTGTTTTCCCGCTATGGCCGAGCGCCAGACTGCGAACACTCATGGTGCGGAGCGCGGGCTGAACCGCTTCGAGGGGTTCAGCGACGCGGTGTTCGCCATCGCGCTCACCCTGCTCATCGTTGAAATCAAGGTCCCCGGATCGCCGGAGGGGCCACACGGCTACACAGATCTGGCCAAGGCCATGGCGGAACAGTGGCGTGAGCACCTCGCGCTGGTGCTCTGCTACGTCGTCATCGGCGCCTACTGGGTGCAGCACCACTATTCCGGCCGCATCTACGCCAAGAGCGATCACTGGTTCAGCGTGATCAACCTGCTGTTCCTGCTGGCGATCGTGGCCATTCCCTACCCTATCCGCGCTTGGTGCTTCCACCTGGGTACGCGGTTCGAGCCGACCGCAGGGGTGACCCTGGCCGTCGGCCTGGCGCTGACCGCCTGCACCTGGATGGCCAAGTGGTTCTACGGCCTGGCGGGCCGCCGGGTGATGGACCAGCGGCTCGCACCCGATTTCCTGCGGCAGATGACGCGCCGCTACGGCCTCGCCACCCTGGTCCAGATCGCGGCGGTTCCCATCGCGATTGTCGCCCCTTGGGCTGGTGTCGCGATCGGGCTTCTCTGCGTGGGCTTCTTCCTGCTGCCGCAACCCAAGCCCCGCTACATTCCCGGGGAGGAGCCCAGCGAGGAAGAGCGGCTGAGCGATTAGGTTGGCTCACCGCGAAGCGGACGTACCGAACGCCACCATAGGGGGGGTTATCGGACTTTGGAGTCCATCACGTGGGGGAAGTAGCGCGTATCCCATTCGTCCGGCCGGAAGAGGAACTTCGCCCACTGAATCACTTGGTCGTCCTCGTAGTACGCGCGGCTCTGCACCTCAACGTCTCCGTCCAGTCCGGCTGGCGTGAGATGGATGTGATCGTTCGTTTCGCTTAGCCCTTGTAGCTTTCGGACGAGCAGGTCACGGCCAGCAGGATTCAGCCATACTTGCAGATCACCGTCCTTCGTTTGGCTGATCGTGATGCGTGGCTTCATGGCGACCTCTTCAAGCAGGCGCGGCGGCGTGGGCGCTCCGTCAGCTTAGGACTTGACGTCCTGAAGGTCAGCAGGGGTGGTTCGACCCGATCCGCGATCTCCATACAGGCCAGCGGCAGTGAACGGCCGCATCAATCAGGCCGGACACACGGAAGCACCTGAACCTGCGCGCTCAGCTCTCGAAAACTTCTTGCATCCGAAGGGGCGTCCACACACGGACTCGAGGTCGCCTCCAGAATCAAGACATTCGGCCCGATTACGCGGAACACTCGAAAGCCTTCGAATTCGCTACCAGCGACGCGGGCTTAGTGACCGTGCCTTTGCGTTCAGCTCTTTCAATCTGCACCTTGGGGCCCGAGGTCGCCCTATAAGCCGGATGTCCGCTCACCACCCTTAGCCGACCTTGGGAATGTCGGCTCCACGTCCCGACCGCAGCGCTGGCAGGGCGTGCAAAACGTCGCTAGGGGAGCGGCTCGGGGCCGCCCACGGCGGCGTCCGTGGAAGCACGTCCAACTCGTAGCGGGCCGCCTCGCTGAACTGGACGAGGAAGTCCATCTTACCCTCGGCCATTAGGGTCCTCAGCTCGTGCAAGGACTTGTTCGGCGCCAGATATGTATCGACGATCGAATCCAACGTCCTCTCCGCCGATGTCACCACCCTGTCGCAGGAGATCAGGCGGATACGCCCGACAATCGCATAGAGCTGGACCATGTCGAGGACATCGTCCTTCTCATGGCTGAGCGCGTCGCCGTAAAGCCGCGAGGCCTCATTGATGAAGTCGGTGAACAGCGCCTCCCGGCGCGACCGGACGTGCTCGCGATTCCGCTCCCGCTGCTGGATCCATTGCGTCAGCCAGGAACTCCCCAGCGACGCCAATCCGCCGATCAGGGCCCCCGCGAGCGCGGCCAAGGTGCTGATCAAAGTTGGGTTCATCGATGATCATCCCGGATGCTCAGCGTCTGCAACGGCCAGAAATCAGAGCGGCCTCAGCCATGACGCTGCAGCTCCGCCACATCGAGGACAGCCTGAGCAAAGGGCCGGGGCGCCTCCTGCGGGAGGTTGTGGCCCACGCCGCCCGTGAGGGTGCGATGGGCGTAGGGTCCGGTGAACTTGGCCGCGTAGGCGGCGGGCTCGGGATGAGGGGCGCCGTTCGCGTCGCCCTCGAGCGTGATGGTCGGCACGGTGATCGCGGGCGCGGCGGCCAGCTGCCGCTCCGGCTTTTCGTAGCGCGGCTCGCCCTCGGCCAATCCTAGACGCCAGCGATAATTGTGGATCACCACCGCGACGTGGTCGGGATTGTCGAACGCCGCCGCCGCACGATTGAACGTCGCCTCGTCAAACGCCCACTTGGGCGACGCCATCCGCCAGATCAGGCGGCCAAACTCGCGACGGTGCTGCTCGTAGCCGGCGCGGCCGCGCTCGGTCGCGAAATAGAACTGATACCACCACTGGAGCTCCGCCTCGGGCGCTAAGGGCGAGCGGCCGGCGGCCTGACTGCCGATGAGGTAGCCGCTCACCGCGACCAGACCTGAGCACCGCTCCGGCCAGAGCGCCGCGATGATGTCGGCGGTGCGCGCCCCCCAGTCGAAGCCCGCCAGGACTGCCCGCGGGACCTTGAGCGCGTCCATCATCGCAACGGTGTCGAGCGCCAGCGCCGCGGGCTGGCCGTTGCGCATGGCCTCGGCCGAGAGGAAGCGCGTTTCGCCATAGCCACGCAGGTAGGGGACGATTACCCGATATCCGTCAGCGGCGAGCTGCGGCGCGACCTCTGCGAAGCTATGGATGTCGTAGGGCCAGCCGTGCAGCAGGATCACCGGCGGTCCGCCGGCCGGTCCGAGCTCTGCATAGGCGATCTCCAGCAGGTCGGTCTGGACGCGGCGCAGGCGGGAAAATGCGTCGGGCGACACAGCGGCGGCGGCGGGGGCTGGCGCGGCGCCGAGCTCCACGGCCGCGGCGGTCATAAGGGCCGCCTCGAGCAGCAGCCGGCGGTCGAACAGCTGCGCCATATGGCCTCCTTTCTCATTGCGACTGCGCCGCCGCCTCGATCAAGGCGGCGACCTCGTGCGGGTGGGACACCATCACCACGTGCGAGGCGCCGGGCACCACGACGGTCTTCCGCGCATGAGCCCGCTCGGCCATGAAGGCCTGGGCTGCGGGCGGAATGTTGAGATCGGCGGAGCCGTAGATGAACCAGGACGGAAGGGCTTTCCAGGCGACTTTGGCGACCTTCTCGTCTCCGGCGGCCTGGGTGATCGGCCTCTGCCCCGCCGCCATCAGCTTCGCCTTGGCAAGCGGCACGTCGGCGGCGAACTGCGCCGGGAAACGGTCCTGCTGGATATAGAGGTCCTGGCCGCCGCCCGGCAGGTTCACGGGCGGAGCCAGGGCCGCGCCCAGGGTCGCGCCGGGGAATTTGCCCGCCAGCCCGAAGCTGGATTCTCCGACGTCCGGCGCGAAGGCGGACACATAGACCAGCCCTTTGACGTTGGCGACGCCCTCGGCCGCCTGGGTGATGACTGTCCCGCCGTAGGAGTGGCCGACGAGCACCACCGGAGCGCCCACCGACTTGACCACCGCGGCGACATAGGCCGCGTCGCTGGAGGCGCCGCGTAGCGGGTTCGCGGCGGCGACCACGCGGTAGCCGTCCCGAGTCAGCTCGGTGACGACGCCATCCCAGCTGGAGGAGTCGGCGAAGGCGCCGTGGACGAGCACGACTGCGGGCTTCGCCGGCTGGGCGATGCTCGGCGAGACGAGGCCCAAAGCGCCTGCGAGGGCGGCTGCCAGAATCATGATGCGCATCGAGGACCTCCAAATTTCGCGCGGGCTGCGGGTCAGCCGAAGGTGAAGACGTAGACGCGCGCGCCGGCGTCGAGGAATTCGATGGCGAAGGTCCGGTCCTCGATCGCGCGCGCTTGGCGAACGAGCTGGTACATGCGCGGCCGCTTGAGCTCGCCCTGTCCTTGCGTATCGACGTCGTAGCCGTGGTCCACCCCAGGCTCGGCGCCGTCGAGCCTGACGCGGAAGCGCACGGCGCGGCGATCGGGCGGCGGGGCCATGACGAGATTCAGGTCGCGGGCGTGGAAGCGGAAGACGATGGCGCCGGACGGCTCTGCGAGTGTCGCGAACTCGTCCCCCACGCGCCATACGCCTGAAAGTCCCCAGTTGTTGAGTCGCAGGTTTTCGGGCGCCTTGTAGGGGGTCACGACGTCGCGCTGGAGTCCGCCCGGCGTGACGAAGCCGGTCGCCTTTTCATGGCCGACGTAGGTCTCTCCGGATTGGATGTCCCGCCACTCCGGTGGCGCCTGAGCGCCGACGCCCTCCACCGGCCCGATGGCGTCCGTGACGGAGAGGCCGCCGCCTTCGGCCAGCAGCTGCTGGATCAGCCGCTCGGATTCGTCGTAGCCGCCCTCTCCCAGCTTCTGCCGGCGCACCTGTCCGTCGCGCCCGACAAAGTAGAACGCAGGCCAAGCGGAGTTGTGGAACGCGCGCCAGACCGCGTAATCGCTGTCGAGGACCACGGGAAAGCCGACGCCCTGGTCCTTGGTCGCCTGGCGAACGTTCGCGACGTCCTTCTCGAAGCCGAACTCCGGCGTATGCACGCCGATCACGACTAGGCCGCGGTCGCGGTACTTGTCGGCCCAGGCACGCACGTAAGGCAGCGGGCGCAGGCTGTTGATACAGGAATAGGTCCAGAAGTTCACCAGCACGACCTTGCCCCGCAGGTCTTCGGCGCTCAGCGGCTGCGAGTTCAGCCAGGCGCTGCCGCGTGCGAACGCCCGGTTAGGATTGGCCACTGCCGGCGTGGCCAGGGCGGCGACCTCCCATGGCGATCCGGACCCGCCCTGCAACGCGAGCCCGGAGCAGTAGGCAAGGCCGGCGGCGGCGGCGATCGCCGCGACGACGATCAACAGGGCTGAGGAACGACGCAGGGTTTGGGTGACACGGTGCATGTGCTGCCGCTCCAAAGGGGGAGGCTGACCGGGCTCGCGGGACGCCCAGCCAGCCTGCGCTCGCCACGCGCTAGGCCGTGCGAAGCGAGCGGAACGCCTTCCGGAGATCCTGGGTGAGGGCCATCGGTTGTTCCCAGGCGGCGAAGTGGGTGCCCTCCGGATGAGCGCTGTAGTCGAGCAGCTTCGGATAGGCCTTCTCGGACCAGCTGCGCGGAGCGGTGTAGATCTCGTCGTGGAACGCGCTTACGGCGACCGGAATCTGGACGCCCCTGGCATCGAAGAAGCCACCCTTGGAGGGTATCTGCCGGGTGTCCCAATAGAGGCGGGCAGACGATATGGCCGTATTGGTCAGCCAGTAGAGGGTGATGTTGTCTAGGATATCGTCCTTGGTCAGCCCTGCAGATTGTCCGGCGAAGACGCGCGCGATCAGCTTCTGGCTCGCGTCGTCGTGATCCAGGATCCAGGCGGCGAGGCCAACCGGCGAATCGGCGATGCCGTAGAGCGTCTGCGGCCGCAGCCCCATCTCGTTCGCATAGCCGAGGCCCTTCTTGTAGAAGAAGTCCAGTTGGTCCCAGGCGCGGCGCTCGTCCGGCGTGAGGTTGGCCGGTGGCGGAGCGCCTGTCGCCAACGCCATGGCGATGTCTGGCGGCACGGTCGCAGCCATATTGGTGGAGATGGCGAGCAAGCCCGGCGGCTGCTGCAGCGCCATGATCTCGGAGACTGCGTTCCCCCAATCGCCGCCCTGAGCGACGTAGCGCTTGTAGCCCAGGCGCTGCATGAGCGTGGCCCAGGCCTGGGCGATGCGGACCGGATGCCAGCCGGGCGCTGTGGGCCTGGCGGAGAATCCGTAACCTGGCAGCGACGGGATCACGACGTCGAAGGCATCCGCCTCCGTGCCGCCATGCGCCGTCGGATTTGTCAGCGGCTCAATGATCTTCAGCTGCTCGATCACCGACCCAGGCCAGCCGTGGGTGACAATGAGCGGGAGGGCGTTCGCGTGCTTCGAGCGGACGTGGATGAAGTGGATGTCCAGGCCGTCGATGTTCGTGACGAAATTGGGCAGTGCGTTGATCCGCGCCTCGACCTTGCGCCAGTCATGCTCGGCCGCCCAGTAGCGCGCCAGGGCCTGGACGGTGGCCAGTTGCACGCCCTGGGTGTCGTCCGGAACGGTCTCCTTGTCCGGCCAGCGGGTCGCGCGAACACGACGTTTCAGATCGGCGAGATCCTCGTCCGACGCATGGTAGTGGAACGGCCGGATCTCGGCGCCGCTCGATCCCCCGCCGCCTGTCCGCTCCGCAAGCGTGTCCGCCGCTTCCGCGGATGTCGCCGACGCGAAGCCCAGGACGCCCGCTGTGGCGGAGAGAAATTGGCGACGCGTGGCCAACAAGAAGTCCCAGGGCATGACTCTTCTCCCACTGCCAGGCTACTCGGCTCAACGGAGTGCAGATTGGCCGGTGCGCTCGGACCGTGGCTATTGTACCAAGGTGTCGCCCATACCTTCGTATAAGTCACCTGATGTAGTCCCATCGCGCCTCGACCGGGGCTGGCGCGAATGCAAGCGAGCCGGCGGACCAACGCTAGAGTTAAAGTAGATCTGGACGCATCCAAACTGACGACGCATCGTCGGCTAGGCGACTTTGACGAGAGACTGGCATGGAGATCGATCTCGGCCGTCTCCTTGATGTGCTGCCGGGCTTGGTCTGGACGGCGCTCCCGGACGGACGGGCGGGATCCTTCGGACGACGCTGGCTCGACTACACCGGCGTGAGCATCGAGGAAGCCGCCGGCCACGGCTGGACCGGCTCGCTACATCCCGACGACGCGCCGCGGCTGCTGACCGCCTGGAAAGGCATCACGGGCTCGGGCGATCCTGGTCAGGTCGAAGCCAGGTTGCGGCGCCGTGACGGCGAGTATCGCTGGCAGCGGACAACGGTCATCCCGCTGCACAACGCCTGCGGCGACATCGAGGTCTGGTGCGGCCTGTCGATCGAGATTGAGGAGGCCAGACACGCCCAGGCGAAGCTCTCGGTGGAGAAGCAACTGCTCGAGTTCGTCGCCAAGGGCCGTCCGCTCCTTCCGACGCTGGAGACGCTTTGCCGTCAGGCCGAGGGCTTGGCGCGCGACAGCCTCTGCGCCATCCTGCTGACCGACGTCGAAGGCCGAGCTTTCCGTATCGGCGCCGCCCCCAGTCTCCCGGCTGAATATGTCCTGACCCTGGAGGGACGGCCCATCGACCCTGCTGACGCCCCCTCGGCGCTCGCCGTGACGCTGAAGGCGCCGGTGATCGTCGGCGACCTGTTGAACGACTCACGGTGGGCGGCGTCGGCGCTGCCGCGCCGCCTCGTCAGCCATGGACTGCGCTCATGCTGGGCGATGCCGATCCTGTCAGGCGCGAACCGTGTGCTTGGCGTGTTCGCCGCCTATCACCGACAGATCCAGGAGCCGACCAACGACGAGCACGAGCTCATCGAGCGTTTCGCTCATATCGCCGGCATCGCGATCGAGCGTGACCAGGCCGAGTCCGCGCTCAAGGAAAGCGAGGCGAAGCTGCGGCGCGCGTACGACAGCCTCGCCGAGGCGCAACGGCTCAGCCACACAGGCAGCTTCATCACCGACCTGGTCGCCGACGGCCACGACTGGTCGGAAGAAGCCTACCGGATTTTCGGCTTCGATCCCGCGGAGCCTCCGTCGCTCGAACGCATTCGCGCCCTCGTTCACGCGGACGACGTCGCTGGCTTCGACGCCATGATCGCCAAAGCCATGACGGGCGCCGACGTCGACTTCATCTTCCGAGTTCGGACCGCGCAGGGCACGTCCAAACACGTGCGTGGGCTGGCTCGTGTGACGGAAAACGTGGCCGGGCGTCCGCAGTTCGTCGGCGCCTTACAGGACGTCACCGAGAGCAAACTCATCGAAGCGGCGTTGACGGCGAGCGAGGCGGAGCTGAAGCGGGCGAACCGTCACCTGCTGGAGGCTCAGAGACTCAGCAAGACCAGCAGCTTCACGTGGGACGTCGAAGCCGACCAGCATGACTGGTCGGACGAACAGCGCCGCATGTGGGAATTCGACCCTGCGGTTCGGATCACGATGCCAATGATCCTAAGCGCCGTTCACCCGGACGACATGCGCGACGTCGAGACGGTCATCGCCCAAGCCGTTCACGGAGATGGCGGCTTCGAGGTCGTCTTCCGCATCATCACCAGGAGCGGCGAGCTCAAGCATCTTCACTGCGTCGCGCACCGCATCGAGCAAATTTCGGATAGGCCCGTTTTCCTTGGGGCGATCCAGGACATTACCGAGCGGAAAGTCGCCGAGGAAGCTCTGGAACGAGCCCGGGCCGAACTCGCCCACGTGGCCCGCTTCACGACGCTCAGCGCCTTGACCGCCTCGATCGCCCACGAGGTCAACCAGCCATTGGCCGGCATCATCACCAACGCCAGCACCTGCTTACGCATGCTCGCCGCAGATCCGCCGAACGTGGCAGGCGCCAGGTCCACGGCCGAGCGGACCATCCGTGACGGCAATCGGGCGAAGGACGTGATCCAGCGCCTGAGAGCTCTCTTCGCGCACAAGGCGGCGGCGTTCGAGCCCATCGACCTGAATTCGGTCGCGAGCGACGTGCTCGCTCTAAGCTCAAGCGAGCTTCAGGCGGCCAGGGTCGTCGCGACCTGCGAACTTGCGCGCGAATTGCCGCCGGTGAGCGGCGACCGCGTTCAGCTGCAGCAGGTGATCCTCAATCTGCTCTCCAACGCCGCCGACGCGATGAGGGAAGTTGTCGATCGTCCACGCACTCTGACCATCGGCACGCGGCGAGACGCGACAGACAGGGTCGTCATGTCGGTGCGCGACTCCGGGGTCGGGTTCGAACCCGATCACCTCGAGCGGATGTTCGACGCCTTCTACACCACCAAGACGCACGGCATGGGGGTCGGCCTCGCGATCAGTCGATCGATCATTGAATCCCACGGCGGCAGGCTATGGGCCAAGCTTAATCAGAACAGCCCCGGAGCCGAGTTCGGCTTCTGGATTCCGCCCGCCATCGACGCGCTCAGCTTCGGCGGCGAAGCCACAAGAATAATCTAGAGCGCCAGGAACGATCAGCACCCCAGAGTATTCTCGCTTCTGGCGCGAATGGCCTCGTCATTAACGTTAATCGCTCATACGATTTACGTCGCAGGCCGGATACATGGTATCCTACGTAAGGTTGCAATGCAGTGCATGATGTTTTTTGATAATTCTCACTGCGGCGCCTCACGGCAATTCACCAATACCAAAGTCTGATGGACCAACCAGCATCCCTCAACGCAACATCGGGAGGCTGCGCCGCTGCGAGTGCAGGAATGCAGACCCGAATTCAGCTCGCCGCTTTACCGGGCGGTTCACCCGACAATGACGAGACTTGCGGAACGGGCCAGCAGCCTCTTGGCGAAGCCGACGGCCCCGTGCTCGAAGTGGGCGCCTTGACGGCCAAGCTGGTGGCGCTCGTCGACGACGACGAGTCGGTACGCGAATCCCTCCCCGACCTCCTGAGGTCGTTCGGCTACGAGGTCGAGCCGTTTGACTCCGCCGAGGCGTTCCTGGCCTCGGGCGTGCAGGAGCGGACAAATTGCCTCGTGCTGGACGTCGCCATGCCGGGCATGTCCGGACCCGAACTGCAGCAGGAGTTGGCGCAGCGCGGTCGGGCCACGCCCATCGTCTTCATTACCGCCCACGCCGACGAACGCGTCCGCGCGACGGTCTTGCGGCGAGGGGCCGTCGCCTACCTGACCAAGCCGTTCAGCGCAGACGTCATCATCGACGCCCTCAACGCCGCGATCGGCAGCGCCTGAGCGTTTTTGCATGCGCGGCGGAGAACGCGGATATATCCTGCGCACGCTAACCATGCGGGACGGCCGGCGATGTCGGAAACAGCACCCACGGTGTTCGTGGTCGACGACGATGTGTCGGTGCGCGAGTCCCTTGAGGCGCTGATCGAAATCGCAGGCTGGGAAGCTCGCTCGTTCGCCTCGGCCGAGGGGTTTCTCGGCGCCCCGCCGGCCCCCGGACCAAGCTGCCTTGTCCTCGATGTCACGCTTCCTGACCTGAGCGGGCTGGATGTGCAGGCGCTTGTCGCTCCCGACCGCACAGACATGCCCATCATCTTCATCACTGGCTATGGCGACATACCGATGAGCGTCCGCGCCATGAAGGCTGGCGCCGCGGAATTCCTCACCAAGCCCTTCGACGACGAGGTGCTGCTGGACGCCATTCGCGGCGCCCTCGAGCGCAGCCGCGTTAGGGCGGGCGAGGAGGCCGCACGGCACGAGCTCCAGGATAGGTACGCCACGCTGAGCCGCCGCGAGCGTGAGGTGATGGCTCTGGTCGTCTCCGGCCTCCTCAACAAGCAGGTGGGCGGCGAACTCGGCATCAGCGAGATCACGGTCAAGGCCCATCGCGGCCGGGTGATGGAGAAGATGCAGGCGCGCTCGCTGGCCGATCTGGTGAAGATGAGCGCTGGGATAGGCGCGTCGGACGCCTGACTGTCGGCCCCCACTACGGCCGCAGCTTCGACACGTCCGCGGCGCTCAGCCTGGAGCCCGAAGCTCCGAAGCGGGCGGTGACGTAGTTGGCGACCGCGGCGATCTCCGTGTCGGAATAGGCGGAGCCGAACGCCGGCATCGAGAGCTGGCCCGGGCCCGAGCCGGGTTGCCCGGCGATCACGATTGCGGCGACATTGGCGCCGCTGGCGTCGTTGATCGCCCGCAGCCCCGTCAACGTCGCCTCTGGCGAAAGCGGGCTCACACCGCTCCAGGCATGGCAACTCGCACAAGCCTGTTCGAAGATCTGCCTCCCGCGAACGTCGTAGTTCGCCGCCATGATCTTCGGCCGGTCCGAGGCGATCTGTCGCCTGGGTTCCGGACGTTCTCGATCGCCCTGGGCCGGCACGGTCCGAAGGTAGGCGACGATCGCCTTGAGATCGCCAGGGGTGAGGGCCGAAAGCCCGCCTTCGACCGCTTCCGCCATGGGACCGCTGGCCGAGCCGCGCCCGGGGACGTGGTTGCCCGAGATGTAGCTCGCGATTTCCGTGTCGGACCAGTCGCCCAGACCCGACGCGCGATCGGAGGTGATGTTGTAGGCGCGCCACCCCTGCGTGAGGGCGCCAGCGAACTTGCGCCGGTTGTCGAGAGCCTGGGCGAGGTTGCGCGGCGTATGGCAATCGCCGCAGTGCGCCAGCGCCTCCACGAGGTAGGCGCCGCGGTTCCAGTCTGCGCTCCGGTCTGGGTGCGGGCGGAAGCGCGCATTCGGGCTGTAGGCCAGCGCCCAGAACGTCACCAGCTCGCGATGGTTGAAGGGGAATTTCAGCGCGTTCGGCGGGGCCTCCGCCCGGATTTTCGGCAGGCTGAAGAGATAGGCCTTAATCGCGAGCACGTCCGCGTCGGCCATCAGCGTGTAGGCCTCGTAGGGGAAGGCGGGATACAGCGGTCGCCCGTCCTTTCCGATCCCCTTGTGCACGGCCCGCAGGAAATCGGCGTCGCTCCAGTCCCCGATGCCGGTGGGTCGGTCCGCGGTGATGTTCGGCGAATAGATGGTCCCGAAGGGCGTTTTGAACGCCAGGCCTCCCGCATAGGGCGCGCCGCCGCGGGCAGTATGGCAGACCTGGCAATCCGCGGCCCTGGCGAGGTATCGCCCCCGCGCCACCAGATCGGCGCCGCGCATTTCCAACGGCGCGCCGGTGGGATCGGAACCCCGGTACGCCGCCAACGTCACGCCGCGCCCCGCGAAGCCCAGCGCACGCGGCGGCAGCATCCACCAGGCGACGCCGGCCCCGACGATCCCGACGACGACGAACAGCGCGAGCGCAACGTTGCGAAGGCGAGATCTGGCGCTCATGCGTGCGCCCCCTTCGCCAGCAGGCTGCGGTCGATCGGCATGCGCCTGAGCGCCACGCCGGTCGCGGCGTAGATCGCGTTCCGCAGCGCCGGCAGACCTGCGGTCGTGCCGGTCTCGCCGATCCCGCCGGGCGGCTCGCCGCTGCGGATCAGGTGCACCTCGATCGGCGGCGCCTGGTCCATCCGCAGCATCCGGTAGTCGTGGAAGTTGCTCTGCTGCACCCGCCCGTTCTCGACGGTGATTTCGCCGTAGAGGGCGGCGGTGAGCCCGAAGATGATGCCGCCCTGCAGCTGGGCGGCGATTACGTCGGGATTGATGGCGACTCCCGTGTCGACCGCCGTATGGACCCGGCGCAGCAGGATCTCGCCCGCCTCGTCGACCTCGGCCTCCACCACGGTGGCGATGAAGCTTCCGAACGACGGCTGCACCGAGACGCCGCGAGCCGTGCGCGACGGCAGCGGCTCACCCCAGCGCGACTTGGCGGCGACCAGGTCCAGCGCAGCCCTCAGCCGCGGCGTCTTCGCCAGATGCGCGCGCCGGAACACGACGGGGTCCTTGCCGACCTTGCGCGCGAGCTCATCGATGAAGCTCTCGATGGCGAAGACATTGTTGTTGGGGCCGACCCCGCGCCAGAAACCGGTGACGATCCCCGGCGGCTCCTCGCGGATGTACTCCACGCGAAAGTCAGGAATGTCGTATGGCAGGTCGACGGCGCTATCGACCGCGTCGCCGTCGATGCCCTTCTGAAAGGCCGGCGGGAGCCAGCGCGCCAGGACCGACGAGCCGGCGACCTTGTGCTTCCAGCCGACGATGCGGCCGTCGGACAGCCTGGCGGAAAGGACGTCGCGGTACGCCGGACGGTAGATGTCGTGCCGGATGTCTTCTTCCCGCGTCCAGACCACCTTCACGGGCCCGTCGACATGCGCCGCGATCCTGGCGGCGGCGAACGCCATGTCGTTCTCGAGCTTGCGGCCGAACCCGCCGCCGAGCAGGTGATTGCACACGATCACCTTGTCCAACGGCAGGCCCGTCGCCGCGGCCACCGCCTGCTGGACTCGGACGATAGCCTGGGTCCCGATCCAGACCTCCGCCTTGCCCGGCGTGACCTGCAGTGTGCAATTTAGCGGCTCCATGCAGGCGTGCGCCAGCAGCGGCTCCTCGTAGGCCGCGGTGAAGACGTCGCCGGCGCCGAGCGCCTTGTCGGCGTCGCCCGCCGCCTTGGCGACGACGCCGGACCGTTCGCTCGCCTTGCGCAGCCGCGCCCAGATCTCAGAGGTGGAGACCGCCCGATTGGGCCCGTCGGCCCAGGCCACGGCCAGCGCATCCAGTCCCTGCTTGGCGGCCCACGTGTGGTCGCCGACCACCGCCACCAGATCATCCAGCGCTACGACCTGGCGGACACCCGGGACGGCGAGCGCCTGGGCCTGGTCGAGGCTCGCGACCTTGCCGCCGCGCACCGGGCTCTGGGCGAGGATGGCGAACTTCACCCCGGGCGGCATGGCGTCGATCCCATAGACGGCGCGGCCGTTGACCTTGTCGGGCGTGTCGAGCCGCTTGAGCGGCCGGCCGATCAGCCTGAACGTCTTGGGATCCTTCAGCGGCGGATCCTTCGGCAACGGCAGGCGAGCCGCGGCCGCGACGAGCTCGCCATAACCGGCCTGGCGGCCGCTCGGCTCGTGAAGGACGCGGCTGTCCTGCGCGCGGCACTCGGCTGCGGGGACGCCCCAGCCTTGCGCGGCGGCTTCGACCAGAGCCGCGCGCGCGGCGGCGCCGGCCTTGCGTAACGGCGTCCAGAACGCGCGCACCGAGTTGGAATTGCCGGTCGCCTGCATGCCCAGCATCGCGTTCGCGTACAGCTTCTCGTCGGGCGGGGCGTGCTCGAGCCGCACCATCTCCCAGGCCGCGTCGAGCTCTTCGGCGAGGATCATCGGGATCGCGGTGTAGATCCCCTGCCCCATCTCCACCTGGGGCATGACCAGGGTGACGAGGCCGTCGGAATCGATGCGGATGAAGGCGTCCGGCGCGAAGCGCGTCCCCTTGGCGCGTGATCCCGCCACCGGAATGTCCAGCGCGACCAGCAGAGCCGCCGCGCCTGCCGCGCCGATCAGGCCGCGGCGCGACACCCCTGTGGAGGCGCGCCGCCCCTTCGTTGCGGATGCGCCGAGCCGCACGGCCGTCACGCCGCCGCCGCGGCGTTCTTGATCGCCTGGCGGATCCGCACGTAGGTCCCGCAACGACAGATGTTGCCGGACATAGCCGCGTCTATGTCGGCGTCGTCGGGATGGGGAATGCTGGTCAGAAGCGCCGCAGCCGACATGATCTGGCCAGACTGGCAGTAGCCGCACTGAACAACTTCCAGATCGAGCCATGCCTTCTGCAGCTTCGCCCCGGCCGGGGTGGCGCCGACCGCCTCGATGGTGGTGATCGCCCGATCCGCGATCCGGCCGACTGCAAGCAGGCAGGATCGGACGGGGACGCCGTCCACATGCACCGTGCACGCGCCGCACTGGGCGATCCCGCAACCGAACTTCGTCCCCGTTAGATGCAAGACGTCGCGCAGAACCCACAGGAGCGGCGTTTCCGGGGAAACATCGACTTCGCTCGAACGCCCGTTGATGCGCAGTCGAACCATCGACGCCCTCCGAGCACGGGTCGGTTCTCGCCCTGGCCGGCGCCAAGGCAAGCCAGATCCTCAGCAGGTTCGCCGCCGGCCTCCATTGAACTTTGGTATCGCCGATACCTTCGTATCGGACCCGACGGGCCGGGGCGGCGGCCCCTCGACCGACACCTTGGTGCAATTGAACGTGGCCTGCCGCGTCTGGTGTAGTTCGGAGCGGCGCCTCGATCATTTCGACGCGCACCCGTTGACGGCGGGCCGCCGCGGGCCGGATCGGGAAGGCCAGGTTGATGCCGGCAAGTGACGCCTATGCGTTCACCGCGGAGGAGCGGCCCCTCTTTCCCGGCTCGCCTTATTCGCCGCCTCACCCCATGCCGCGCCGCCTCGCCTACGTCGGGGTCGGCCTGGTGACCGGGGTGTCTTCGACCTTTCCCAACGCCCTGGTGACGGTGAACGTCCCCAATCTGGCCGGCGAGCTTGGGGTCTATGTCGCACAGCTGAGCTGGCTTCCCGCAGTCTATGTCGCGTTCAACGCCACGGCGAACCTCAGCCTGGTGAAGGCTCGCGCCCAGTTCTGCATTCCGCAGGTCACCCACGCGCTGCTTCTCAGCTACCTGCTGGCGGGACTGCTGCAGTTGGCCTGGCCGACGTTCACGGCCGCGCTGCTGGTCCGCGCCGTCAACGGCGTGACGGGCGCAGCGCTCATCACGATGAGCATCTACTACCTGCTGCAGGCTCTTCCGCCGAAAATGCGACCGCTCGGGCTCCTCTGCGGCATCAGCCTGACCCAGCTCGGCCCTGCGCTCGCCCGGACGATCCCCGTCGACCTGCTCGCCGCCGGCCATTGGCGCGGCCTGCACCTGATGGAGGTGGGCGTGGCCCTCTTGGTCTTCGCCATCACCGACGCCCTGCCGCTTCCGCCCAGCGACCGCAGCAAGCAGTTCGAGCCCCTCGATATCGTCACCATCGCGCTCGTCGTCCCGGCGATGCTGCTGACCTGCGGCGTTCTCGCCGAAGGCCGCCTGTTCTGGTGGACCGACGCATCCTGGCTCGGTTGGGCGCTCGCCGCGGCCGTCCCGCTGTTCGCCGCGGCCGTTCTCGTAGAACACAATCGAGCCCGGCCGCTGCTCCAGACCCGCTGGATGGGCACGCGCGACATCGTCCGCTTCGCCGCCGTCGCGCTGCTGGTTCGTCTCGCCCTGGCCGAACAGACCTACAATTCCGTCGGCCTGCTCACCGCCGGCGGCCTGACCAACGACCAACTGCGGCTGCTGTTCGCCATCGTCGCCGGCGCGATGGTTGTGGGCATCGTAACTGCGACGCTGACCCTGTCGGAGCAGCGGCTTCCCTACCAGGTCCTGGCGGCGGCGCTGATCATCGCCTTCGCCGCCTGGCTCGACAGCCACGCCACGAACCTGACCCGTCCTCCACAGCTCTATCTGAGCCAGGCCCTGATCGGCTTCGGCACGACGCTCTTCATCGGCCCGGCCCTGGTGCAGGGCTTCCTTCGCATGCTGGCGCGGGGGGGCGACCATTTCGTCACGCTGGTGGTGGTTTTCAGCACGACCCAGAACGTCGGCGGCCTGGCCGGCTCGGCGTTGCTCGGCAGCTATCAGACGATCGCCGCCCGCAACCACGCCGCGGCGCTGTCCGAGCATCTCACGGGATTTGATCCGCAGGTGGCGGCGCGTATCCAGGGCGGCGCAGGCTCGCTGGAGGGGGTGGTGGGCGATCCGCTGCTGCGCGGCGCGCATGGCGGCGCGCTGCTGGTCCAGGCGCTGTCGCGTGAGGCGAACATCCTGGCCTTCAACGACACCTTCCGGTTCGTCATGGTCCTGGCGCTGCTCACTGGGGCCTATCTCGCTTACATCATCGTCTTCAACACGATCCGCCAACGACGGGACGGGCGGCTGGAGGTTCACGCATGAGCCAACCGGAGCCCGCGGCGCCTGCTGACCCTCTCCCGAACGCGGCTCCCGAAACGGCCCCACCGCCGCGCCCGACATGGCGGCCCGCGCCACAGCGGCGGCGGATGATCGCCGTCACGGCGGGGCTCGCGCTTGTGGCGGTGCTGGCGATCCTCGCCGCCTGGGGCCTGCCGCCCTTCCGCAGCGCCGTGCAGACGACCGACAACGCCTATGTGCGCGGGCGGACCACGGTCATCGCCCCGCAGGTGAGCGGCTATGTGACGACAGTGGCGGTGCGGGATTATCAGCAGGTCCGCGCCGGCCAGGTGTTGGTCCGGGTGGACGACAGGATCTACCGCGCGCGGGTCGACCAGGCACGTGCAAACCTGGCGGCCGCCCTGGCGGCGCTGGCCAACAGTGAACAGGCGCACGCCTCCCGCGCCGCCAGCCTGGTCGGTCGGACCGCCCAACTCGGCAGCGCGCACGCCCAGCTGACGCGCGCCCAGGCCGACATGGCTCGCGCCGACGACCTGGTTCGCGACGGTTCGGTCTCGGTGCGCGAACAGGACCAGGCGCGCGCGGCGTTGCGCCAGGCCGAGGCTCAGGTCCATGAGGCCGAGGCGAACAGCCAAATCGCCCACCAGGACATTCGCACCGTTGATGTGGGACGCGGCGGCCTCGAAGCGAGCGTCGAAGGCGCGCGCGCCGCCCTGCGGCTGGCTCAGATCGATCTCGAGCACGCCGTCATCTACGCGCCCGAGGCGGGCCAGGTCGGCGAGGTCGGCGTGCGGCTTGGCCAGTACGTGACCAACGGCACCCAGCTGATGTCGCTCATACCGGCCGAACGCTGGGTCATCGCCAATTTCAAGGAGGCCCAGACCGCGAGGATGGCGCCGGGCCAGCGGGCCAGCTTCACCGTCGACGCCCTGGGCGGCACAAGACTGAAAGGGCACGTCGAGCAGCTGTCGCCGGGCGCCGGTTCGGAATTCGCCGTGCTGAAAGCCGACAATGCGACCGGCAATTTCGTGAAGATTCCGCAGCGGATCGGCGTCCGCATCTCCGT
>Ga0207703_10000956_pt1 | contig 27941 bp, 30 predicted proteins | sample KBSSwiS12_FD_184304 | JGI IMG/M metagenome (GOLD analysis project Ga0207703, IMG submission 184304) | Switchgrass rhizosphere microbial communities from Kellogg Biological Station, Michigan, USA - KBS Switchgrass S1-2 (SPAdes) (version 2) | ecosystem: Host-associated > Plants > Roots >...
GCGCGTCCGACCGGGCGCGTTTCGTTTCTCGGAAACCGTGAAACGAAACGCGCCCGGTCGGACGCGCTGACCCATTATGACGTGGAAGGCGTGGCTTGCGCCCTTGATCGTCGCCAGGAGATTGACCTCGCCGGCCTCCGAACAATCAGCGGTCGGGATGCTGACGGCGCCGCCGTCGAGTTGTATCAATCCTGCGACGATGCTGAGAATGCCGTTGAGTCTTGGATCCGAGCGCTGTTCATCCCCGAAATACAGCCAGGCAGCATCCACGCGAAGAACTGTTGCAATCTGTAGGAGTCTGGCCCCGCTCGCCGGCCGGTGGCCCTGCCCCCATAACCTCACTGTTTTTGCCGAAACAGGCGTACCGAAGTGCTCCTGAAACCGCTCGGCGAACCAACGTCCGCGGCCCTGCCCGAGCGCCGGGCAACCCGGCATGTCCTCGCATGCTTGTGCAAAGCGATCAGCAAAACCCTGGTCGCGGAATTGTGCCCTGCTTTGCCAAGGTGTTTTCGCCGCTGAGTCGATGCTGAAGATACTCGATTCAAAGGTGCTAACGGCGGGCTGAAAGATTCCGCCCGCCGCGCACATTCTATCTGATCAATACCACTGCGCCACGCCCCTATGGCGTGAACAGGTGCCGGCACGGTGAGCGGACGTGCTGTAGGTTCCGTCATTGCACTTGGCGGTCGCCCCGTTCGGGCCGCCGGGATTGGTGTTCTGACCAACTGGAGCGGAATGGGTCGCGGGCGCCGGATGGGAAACCGGTGCCGGCTTCGAAACGGGCGCCGGTGCAGGCGCTACCGCAGGTGCAGTGCCCTTGCAGGCAACCTTGTTGGCATTGCCCGCCTTCGAGCAATCATAGTGCCGGGCCGCGGCCGCTGGCGCTGGCGCTGGCGCCGGAGCCGGCTTGACGACCACGGCTGTCTTGCAGGCCGCCTTATTGGCGTTCCCGGCCTTGGTGCAATCATAATTCCGGGTCGTGGCCGGCTTGGCTGCCGGAACTGCGACCGGTTTGGCAGCGACCTTCACCGCAGGTGTCGGCTTGGGCGCAGGTGCCGGCTTCTTGCAGGCCGCCTTGTTGGCGTTCCCGGCTTTGGTGCAATCATAGTTGCGCACCGCCTGGGCATTGGCTGGGGCGGCGGACATGCCGAACGATAGCATCAGCCCGGCTGCGGCAAGAATGAAGCGCTTCATGTAACCTCTCCTGTTAGACCGCCTGGATGTCTGATCGCATTTGCGGCGATGTGCAATTGATCCGGAAGGAGTCTATAATTTGGCCGCTGCGCGCTCGGCTCGGATCGTGACGAGCTTCGCCGCAACCTCCCGCCAAACGACCATCTCGCCGCGGTCGTTCTGCTCGGTGGCGATCGCCAGCTTGCGCGCCGCCTCGTCCTCGGCTTCGTCGCCATGTGTTCCGATGAGCATCACAGCGAGTGAATAGAATTCCCACGATGCAACTGTCACGAATTCCCTCGCTCTACGGACAGGTCTTCGACATCTTCGAGATCCGCTATTTTCGCAAGCGCGTCGAGCCGTTTCGCGACAGTCAGCGACGCGGCTTTCTCAGCATTTGTGGCAGCCATAGTGATTGCCGGTGCGTGGGTTGGTGTAGTGACCGCCGCGATGGCTTGAGCCGGAGCCGCCGACATAGTGCCCGCCGTGGCTGCTGGTATGGCTCGATCCAGAATAGTGAACCCGGCCGCCGCCGCCATGGTGGCTCGCGCCTGCAGGCGCGACGGCAATCGAAACAACTGCGAACGCAGCGATTACGAACTTGATCATGGTCAGCCCCTCGTCACGGTCGATTCGCCGCATGCTGAAGGTCTGCGCCTCGACGCGGGGGGTCAATCCATCGATCGGCCCGAAATGGTTCCTTCATACGCTGGGGATCTGCGCCAGATGGAGCAATGGCAAGGTCGCGATGCGACGGTCGCGGAACGTCGCCTGGATCATGAACCCGGTTGTCGCGCAGGACGTGGGCGACAACCGGGACGCAGCCACAGTCTGATCCCTCGAAAAGACCGGACTGTTGCTGCAATGGGAGGTCGCGCGGTAAAGTCGACGGTGATGCATTGAGACTGGCGACCAAGAGAGCCGCGTCGGGTCAAAGATAGAAGGGCGTATCTGCGGCCTCTCAGCCGCGGAACGTTTATTTTATCTTCGAGGAGCCATTGTTATTCACGAATACGTCTTTCTCGACCTGACGCACAGAGCATTTACCGTAGTTACAATTAATCCCTATAAGATCATTGCCAACGCGATAGTAAGCGCCGCCCTTTCCAGTAGATCTAAGGCCATATTCCCTCCATGCACGAAATAGATATTTGCCGTTGGCGCAGCTTTCAGCAATATCATCGAAGAGTTCATAACTTCGGATAGAGCAACCTTTGGGCGGCACGTAAGGTTCAGCAACAAACTGGGGGTGAACATATGGCTTGGTATTGATATAATCCCATGCCAGTACTAGAGCGCACCCACCAAGTACAATCGCCATTCTCTGTTGAAATGGAGTCAATTGCGACCAATTGAGGTTCATATTATTTCGGACAGGGGGTGAATTTACCCTTCTTCGGCCCGCTGGCGACATGGCACTTGCCGTCCTTGTCCTTGGTAACACCAACCACGGCGACCGCGGGGGCGGCTGGCGGGCACTTGGCGAACTTCTTTGTGACTGAGTTGATGCAGCCCTTGCCGTTCGGTGCCGGGATTACAGTGCCGGCGGCTGGCTTGGGGGTAGGCTTCGCCGCCGGTGTGGCGAGGGCTGGCACGGTAGCGAGCGCGGCCACAGCGAATGCGAGGGACAAGCGAAGCATGGGCATTCCTCCTAGTGAGGCGCGCATAATGCGCTGGCGCGCGGGGGAATCAAGTGGGCCGCCATCCGATGGCCTTTCGTGACGTCTTGGCCGAATGTGCGAAGATATATGTTGGCCAACTGCACGCGGTCAGCCGACCTCATACTAGGAACCTGTTCGACGGACCTTCCAGGTGCGATTTTCTCGTATCATCGATCGCCCGCGACCTGTGCAGTGGCTTCTCCAATGCTCACCTACCGGGCGAACGTCCCGTTTTGAGCGGCGATGCCTTCCAATTACGCACAAAATTAATTGCAACGGATTCACGATGATACACCCTGCCGACGCGCCGAAGGAGGACCGCACGCCCTGTTCAATTGCCTCTGGCAGGCGATGAATTCCGATCAAGTGACAAATCTGTTATATGCCCGGTAGTAGCCAACCGTGAGTTCTCCAGGCAGGTCAATTAACCTCAGAGACGACCTTGGTGAGCGGGCAGAGAGCACGGGCGGCCATCGGGGGAACGTATGTTCACACTCTTACTGTTGCTTGCAGGCGTTCAAGCCGACGCGCCACCGCTTGCCCTCACTTGTGATGGTGGCGGCGCGGCGAACAAGATTGAGACCACAACTGTCCAAGGCGGCACCAGCAATGGTCAAACAGGTTGGCTCACGGCCCAGCGTCACCGGTCCGATGGCTTCGAAGATCAAGTGGACGTCAGTATCGATGGCGCTAACAGCCGAATAAGGCTTCCTCGCATAATGCTGCCGGCAATACACGGGGGCGAGGCCGGCTGGTTCAAGCTCAAAGATCTAAAAATGGATTCCACCTCGATCACTGGTTCCGCCGCGGTCAACTTCATCAACAATCCGAAGGTCTATATCGATCGCCGCAACGGTCGAATCACTATTGATGGCAGGGCCGGGCACTACTCGGGCCAGTGCGAGCGATCAGCGCCGGCTGAGCAGGGTGTTAAGTTCTAGGCAATCGGCGAAATTCCCCAGGCGCCTTCATTGGCTTATTTTCCGAAAATGAGGCCTGCGACCTAGAGACTGTGTGCCCAGCCTGCGGGCATACTGTCGGTTTCAATACGTATCGGGTCGTAATTGTTGAGGTACGCGTTGTGGGAAATGTCGGTTGTTCGACGAGCGATCGACCCTCCGACTCGTGCGTATAACGGCTCAGCTCAGAACCGATGGGGGCCGTTTTGAACCAAAGTGGTCCAATCGAATTGTTACAACGAGGGCGCAAAGGCCTATCAGTTCGAAAGAGCTGGTGGGGGGCGCTAGATGCCAACAAGTAAAATGACTGATCGTCGAATAGATATTTTGTTGCACGAACATAGCAACATACGCGCTGAGGTATTACTTTTTACTGACAGTTTTAAGAAGCACGTTAGGCAGTTTCAGCTTGTTATATCCGCGGTATTCGGTAGCCTTATCTGGCTAATAACCAACAGCGCGAGCTTGGTTTCGCTAAATGAGCCACGGTGGTACGTGCTTTATACTATATGGATACTGATTAATCCAACATGCGCATATCTGATATTTGACTTCCTACACACGACGTACTCACTTATAGTTCTCGGCGCTCGATCGCGATCCATTGAAATACAAATTGCGGATTATTGTGGTGAAAATCTACTAATTTGGGAGAAAATTTCTTCATATTTCTACCAAAAAGCTTTTGTCGGACGTCTACCAAATCCGAACCACTTTCAATTTGTGATATTTGTTATGTTCGTTGCTGGTGTGATGGGAGTTCTACCCTATGTCATTTATTGGAAGCTCTCTCATTTAGATAATCCCGTCGCAATTTGGCACCCAGAGTTATTACTTGCCACGGGAATTGTCATATCTATTACTATGACAGTCGCTGTTCTAGGGTACACCTACATTGTGTACTATCCCATTCGACGTGAGGCCGCGAAATATGTCAGCAATATAATGGCTGAGCCGCCCGCCGTCAGCACTCCACCCACTTGCGGGACACCGGAGACACCATCGCGGATTTAGCCAGCATAGAGGTCTTGCGCGGGCGCGACCGGCCGCGCAAAATCCGTTCATGTGCAACCTCTACAACCTCAAGGTCTCCCGTGCCGAGTACCTCGAATATTTCAAGGCGAACGACGATTTCCGGAATGAGCTGACGGTCGAGAAGGACTACGCCGCCCCCGGCAAACCCGGCTATGTCATTCGCGAGCAGGATGGGGCCTGGGTGCTGAGCACCATGAAATGGGGCTTCCCGACGCGCAAGGAGCGCAAGCGGCCGGCGCGCGAGGGAGAGATGCCCTATCTCTACGATTGGTGGACCAACTGCCGGAACCTCGGCAACAATATGTGGAAGCCGTGGCTATTGAAGCCCGAGCATCGTTGCCTGTTGCCGTTCACGCGGTTCGCGGAGCCGAAGGCGACGGCCGATCGCGGCGGGCCCGGTGACCTCAACTGGTGGTTCACGGTGGAGGATCAGCCCGAGCCGTGCTTTGCAGGGATCTGGAAGGTCGATCAGGACCACGACCGGGTCTATGCCTTCTGCACAACCGAACCGAACCCGCTGGTCGCGCCGAAGCATCCCAAAGCGATGCCGGTGATCCTCCTGAAGGAGGATCACGATCGCTGGCTACATGGCTCGATGGAAGACGTGCTGGCGCTGCAGGCCGGGTATCCATCGCAGTTGATGACCGTCGTGTGACCCTAACCGCCGTCACAGGCGCGGATGGCGGAGGCGCTGGCCATTGAGCGTCGCTACGGAGAGCGCGCACCGCTGTTCGTCGCCGAGCGGCTCGGCGCACGCGCACTTGCGGGAGATTTGGCCGGCATTGATCGGTTCAAGCAGATAGCGGCTCGCTTGGATCGGCTTCGGCGATGCCCGGCCTAGGCCGTTAAGCTGGGTAACGGCAGAACCAGTGGGAAGATGAGATCGAGCACCTGACCCGCATACTGGCGTGCAGACGTTAAACGGGCGAAGGTAATCTCCAAGGCGCGTGATGCACTGTCTTTGTCGGACTGTGCCAAAGCTGTGCTCTGGAGCGCACGTGCCAGCCAATCCGTTGTATCGCGAACGCGCGCGCCGCCGTTGCCAAGCCAGTAGGAATAATGCAGCCAGATTCGGCCACGCAGGATCGGCAGCTCGGTCAGGTCCTCTAGCAGCTCACGCAATGCTTCCGAGAAATCCAGCATACGTCCAAGCCCGTCGAGAAGTGCGACCCGCTCTTCCCGGTCGAGCCACGCGGCCATGCGTTCGCTGTTAGCAAAAGCTCGTTGAAGCTCTGTGATATGCGTCCCATGGACGACATGGTCGTCGAGCAGGAAAAGGAAGTCCAGCAAAGAGCTGTCGCTGAGAAGCTGTGCATTCAATGCCAGGAACCGTTGAAGTGCCAAACCCCACGCCGGGTCGCTTCTTTCCTCACTATCCGCCGATCGGAACTCGCTGGGCAGCGATCCCTCTAGGTCCGCGCGCGCGAGGATGCCGTAGGACATCGGGTAATACACTGTCATGTATCGCTCGATAGCCTTGTTCCGAAGGATTCGAAGGATGTCGATTTCGGGCATGTCGCGCGTTCGCAGTGCGGTGGCGAGGTCGCCCGTGAAGATGCTGATAAGCGAACACATCTCGATTAGCTCATCGACTGAAGTCCTGTATTCCGTTTCGTGTGGGGCGATTACGCGGTCGCTGTGAATGCGAAAGAGTTCAGCTGTGTAGCTTGGTGGCTTCGTTACTGCCCGAAGCGCAAACCTGACGAGCTCCTTGCAGCAGAACTGACTCAACGTATCATCGACCGCACGATCTATGACGGCGGAAATTCCGTTCGACGCTATCATACGAGGTTGTCCCGGACAAAGGTCGCGGCCTCTTCGACTTTGCAGATGCTCACATGCGTGTGGTTGGGCCACACCTGCTGGATTGGATCGTCGCAAAATCGCCCGACGTCGACGACTATCTCGTGTTCGCCGAAGAGGACTTGCTTGGCCCGCAAGGGTTCCGCCCACCCTTCGTCGAGATAGCGTTTGGTGTCTGCCCAAAGCTTCTTCAGAAACGGACTGCCGTATTTGAGATCGTCGGCGGCCGGCCGGCTGAGTTTCCACGCCACCAGAATAGTCGAGACGATCCCGCCGAGGCCTCCTGACAGCATCGATTGATCTTTGAGCAGGCGCGTGCCCATGTGTGCGGGCGCAAACAGGATCAGGCGACTACGCTCTGGCCAGGTGGCGCCGCACTCGATCCCATCCAGGATCGCGCGACGTGAGACCACTGCTCCAAGCGAATGCGCTACGATGGCTACCCGGGTATAGGATCTTGGCGCTGCCTGTTTGGTCACGCGCCCAACGATTTTCGTCCAGTCAGGATCTGCATCGACCATAGCGTCAATAAACTTGCGGAGGAGCACGGCGGAGTTCGCCGCAGGTGAATGGGTACTGTCATAACCGTAGGAGACAATGTCGGCCCGGTCCGTCGTAGGATCCTCGTTGGCAAGGGATTGAAGACCCGTCCAAGTCGTTGCCGCCCCCCCACCAAAACCGTGCACAAGAAGAAGGAGCGTATCGCATTTACCCAGCGCAAATTGAGCGAATGTTCCATTGCCCCAAGGTAGAGGTTGGGCTGTTGAATGAGCCAATTAGTCCTCCAAGGCGTAATCGAAGCACTCAGTCTTTGATACGATTGTGCGGCACTGGCTGGGTTAGCGCAACGCTTAATAGTCACCGCAGGCGACGCGAAGGCGGCGCTTCATCTTCGCTTGCGCCTCGTCAGGAGGGTTATTGGAATGCCGGTGAATCTGCTCGTTCGCAGTGAAAGGATGTCCGCCGAAGGATATGGAGCGGGCGGGTGCGATGAGAAATGGCACGGGGCGTCAACGGCCCGGCTCTATGACCCCGTTACTGCACTAAGCCGCCGCTTAGCTCGTATTGCTGCATAGCGAGCGAAAACCAACTACTCCCCATTGCGGTTTGCATGGCGCGAAATTCCCTCGCCCGCCGCTCGATATGCTTCGCGGCAGTCTCGGCGCCAATCCGCAGATGACGTGGGGTCGTGAGATAGGAATCGTTATCGAGCACTGACGCGATAGCCATGGCGAAGAAATCAATGATGTCGTTCGCCGTGGCTTCGCCGCCTTCAGCGCCTTCCGCCAGCGCCATAACCACGGTCGGGACCATGGCACTCAGCATCTGAGATTTGTATTCGGTCGGGACGTTCATCGTCGGGATTTGCTTCCCACTCATCGTTCTATCCTTCAGCTTCGAAATCGGTTTACGGCCTTTTTCCACTCGGCCTGGCTGGGCATCTCGAGCAAAATCATATCTTCGGTTTCCGGCACCACCTCGAGCATGCGGGGGCGTATGCGCTGCCCGATTTGCTGGCCGCATCGGCGGCACCAGAACCGCGCCCGCGCGGCGCGAAGATTGTCGTCCCATCCTCGCTTGCTGAAATGCCACCAGAGCGCGTGAGGGTGGAAAATCGCGCTGTGCGGGCACCGGCTGCACAGCGGCTTGATCGCGCGGTGCCACGCGGCGGCCTCGAAGATGGTTGTGGCGATCCTGCCGCCGTGGCTGTCGTAGCGCGCCACCGGTCAACTCGCCTTCTTTCGGTTCGCCTCTTCTTCCGACTGGCGTTTATGCCAAAGCCGCATAGCCAACTCCTCGTCGCGTTTGACGCCGACGCGGCGGTAGATGGCCGCAAGAGCGTAGTTGGCTTGCTGGAAGCGCCACAGCTCGTTCGACTGGAGTACGGTCCAGAACTCATCGAACGGTTCCCTGTCGCCCCGGCTGACCGACCACAAATAGGCAAGGGTGAAGCGGATCATGAAGCTGCGCCGCGGCGCGCGATAGCGGCATTCCTGAACCAACTCTTCCAGCGCGAGCAACGCCTTTTCGGTGAGAGGGTGCTGACATGAACCGTCGGCTTTCAAACCAACGCCAGCTGCTCTGCGCGATCCGCCAGGACGCACCGCGCCTGTTGCGCGGCGCCCACGGCCTGGCGATAATGGATCGTCTTGAATCGCTCTGCCTCGTCGAATCCGATCGGCGCCCAATCCTCGGTTGGATAGCAGGCGTCATAAATCGCGCGCGCAGCCGCACGCAGTTGCAGGTCGTGCTGCATCCCAAGCTCCATTGATGTCGAATCACCGCGGCAGCGGCGGATGCTTAGATAGAACGAAAAGGGAACAATCTGCAAGCCGCGAAATTGCGGTCGCAAGGCTCTGCTTTGGTTGCGCCCGGCGACAATCGGAGCGACCGCGCTCGATTCCCGCCATTTCGAACATGGCAAATTTGTCACTTGAGGACGACGGACAACGCGGTAGTGGCTGGACCGGATACTTCCCCCCGGTGGTATCCTCTCGAGGCAACGGCCCAGCACCCCTTAGGCGCTGGGCCGTTGTTTTGAACGTGGCCAAACGCACGGCGACACCCCAAATCGACAATAGAGATTTCGGAGCATTCTCCTTCGTCGGGGGAATCAATATGGGCGCTCGAGCCGTAGAGTGAAACGCGCGCGCAAGTGGGGCGCTAGCTCGGTAAAAACGTCCTCGGATTGGCAAGCTGGTCCAGCCGCGATGCGATTTGTCGCCAACGCTCGACGCCCTCGAGATCGCCTTCCTCGGCCAGCGCGCCGATCCTTTCCGCGACATAGACTATCGCCGAATCGCCATGGATCTCTTCCACCTTCAGGGCCTCGGCCCATCGCTCCCGATCGAAGGTTAGCATCACGGCGCGATGCTATGTGAACCGCGGATGCAAGCGCAATGAGCATCGACTCCGTCGAAATTTGGGAGCAGCTTTCTTCCTACGGGGGAGGCGAGAAGAATGGGGGCTCGATCGGTTGGAGTCGTGGTCGTGGCGCTCGGGGCCCTCTGGTACTTTGCCTCGCACGAAGCGCAGCCGGCCGCCCCTCTCGTCGACCGCCCTGAGGTCGTCGAGCAAGCGGATGGCAGCACGAGCTTGAAAGAGGACCAACCCGAACAGATCCGGGGCGGCGAGACCTACGAACAATACGACGCCCGCCGCGACGCCCTGGCGACCGGAAGGTATTCCGGCGGGGACGAATGTACTGAGAATTGCGAAGGACACGACGCCGGCCGCGAATGGGCAGAAGCGCACTCAATTACCGACCCCGACGAGTGCGGCGGCAAATCTTGGAGTTTTGAAGAGGGTTGCCGATCCTATGCGGAGGAGCAGCAAGACGAAGCCCGGCGGCGATCGTCGGATGAGGCAAGCGAAGGCGACGGCGCGGACGATGAGTGAGGCTGTTCACTCCGAATCGCGACCAAGGCCGGCTGAGCAAAGCGTGAGCAGCTGGCCCAATACACAATTAGGGAAAAACTTAGGGACGCTATCCCCGTTTTGGGAAATATCGTTCGTTTTCAACTACGTCTGGAAAAAATTGGCGCACCCGGAGAGAGTCGGCTGGCGGATGCTATGCACGGTGATCGGAGGGAGCAAGGCCCGAACGATCGTCGACCATTTGCGAAAGCATGTCGGAATCGCAAAACGCGCAAAGGTGGAAGCCTGACTCGCCGTCCGCCGATCGCGTGGGCCCTCGCGCCCGATCGAAATGACCGTCACGCGGGTCCGGCCAAAGAAGCGCGGTGACGCCGGTATCAAACACGTCATCATATCTGACCAGGAGATGGCGATAATTGGTCAAATATGATGATTATATCCCAAGCGCGATTTCCATTTCATCGTTTGAACGTGCAGGTCAGCCTGGTCCGGATTTCCGGCTTGAGATAGACGAACTCTAGTTTGCGCCCGATATTTCCAGAGCCATCGGTCGACGGGGCCCGATCGGGCGCTCCCTGCTGAATGAACCGTCGAGATCTAGTCGGACGGCCTGCGGCGCCAGCCCTTGACCCGCCGCGAATCCTGGGAGTGCGCCCCGCGTTGCTCGAGCCACTGTTCAGCAAAGGTGTCGCGCTTGCGGACATTCTCGACCAGATCCTTCACCAACCGGGTGAACGCTCCGACCAGCGTCCCTGAATTGAGATAGCCGATGTCGGCGCCGAGCTGCTCCTCAAGCTCTCCCATCGCGTGCAGGAAAATCGTCATCAGCTTGTTGTCGGCGCAGTGCAGCGCGAACTCTGGTTTGCCCAGCGCCAGCACGGCCATGAGCGCGATCGGATCACTGTTCGTCGCCTCGGCGAAGCGAACGATTCGGTCGAAACTGATCTTGCCTCTGCCCGCCTCGAAATGTTCGTAGGAGCGCAGCGGCATGTCGAGCAGGCGTGCCATCTCGCTTGCCCGCAAACGCCGCTCCTTGCGGATGGCGCGCATCGCCTCGGACAGAGTTTGCGCGTCCTGTCCTTCTTCCTGGGTCTTACCGGCCATCGCCTCCCCATCTGAGCAAATGCTCATCGCTAGAGAAAGGACCGGCGGTAAACCAATGAATAAAGGCGCCAAAATGGATGCAATGGAACCATGCCCATAGAGACAGGCGGCGCGTGGCATGCTTGATTCCCGGGTCGGCAGAAAACGGCGTAAGGCGTGCAATTCAGCGAGGGATTTCGCGCAGATTGTTGCGCAATGTCCGCCAAATTATTGCGGGCCATCGCGTCGAAGGCGGCAAAGCCGTTGGACAAGCACGCCCGCGCTGGACCGGCGCGCAGCGCCCCTGTCTATAATCGCGCCGGGGGCGATCGATGAACGACGATGCGGCCCGCGAAGCAGCGTTTGCGCGCGCCTACCGGATGATCAGGACGAAGGTCGAGCAACGGACGGAGGCCGGACATCGGCTACTGGTCGGTGATTTCACGCAGGCAACCGGGCTAAGCCCGACCCCGGTTCGCGAAGCGCTGTCGCGGCTCGTCGGCGAGGGCCTGATAGAGGAGCATCGTGGCGGCGGCTATTATGTGCCGCGGCTCGACGCGCGCGATGTCGCGGAATTTTATGCTCTCATCCGGGCCCTGGGGCTGGCAGCGATCACCGAGCTCCAGGCCGGGCGCGGCGCGCACCGGACCCGGCGATTGGCCGCGTCACTGGCGGAGCCGCCGCCATTGGCCGAGGCCCGGGCCGCCTATTGGTTCGAACGGATCGCGGTTGCATCGGGGAGCTTGCTGCTCGCCAACGAGATGCGCCGCATGAGCGGCCGGATGGCGGGTATCAGGCGGGCGGAAATCGTCGTGATGACTGACCTCGCGACACGCCTCGAGGCGATCGGTAACATGGTCGAACTCGAGGATGCGCGCGGACTGATGCGGTGGATCGACGAATATTGCCGCGAGGGGCAGGAAAAGGCCGGCGAGATCGCGGACTGGCTCACATCCTGAAGCGTCATCCGAATATAGTTTCAATATAGACGCCGCTGCCGTTCCCTCGGTCGTGCCGCGATCTCGCGGCGGATCAAGGAGACAGATCATGAAACGCATCGAAACCAATGCCCGGCTGATCCCGCTGGGTCGCGTCTCGCGCGAGACGCGCTCGTTCGGGGGCAACGCGCCCGAGGCGAGCAACCCGATCCTGCTCTACAAGCCGGTCTGACCAGGACGGCGGGGGCGGCCGAGAGACCGCCCCCGATGTGGCATGCGCTATGCCCTCGCTCCCCATATCCATATCGCCTGCGTCGATGGCGATGTCGTCCTGCTCGACGCGGCGACAGACCGCTATGCGTGCCTTCCGGCGTGCGACGCGCGCGAGATTCGCAGCGGCTACGCGGCCCGCTGCTGGGACCAGGGCCCGCTTGTCGCCGAGCTGGCCGCAGCCGGCTATCTCATGCCGAGTGATGAACCTCCGGGTGAGCGACGATCGCTTCCAACCCCCTGCGAGCTCGACCTCCACATGCTGGATGGCGACGTGCCCGCTCTCACCGTGCCGGATCTGACGACAACCGCGCTGGCGGGCGTGAGGACCGCCTGGCGCCTCGCCGCCCAGCGGCCGATGCACTGGCTTCGCCCGCGTGGCGCCGGAACGCCTCGCCCCGATGAGGCGGTCGCGCTGGCGCGGCGCTTTACCGAGGCGCAGCTCCATCTCCCGTTCCTCGCGCGCTGCCTGCCCCGGTCGCTTGCGCTGTTCGATTTCCTCGCACGCCGCGCGTGTCCGGCGCAGCTGGTCTTCGGCGTTCGCACGCATCCGTTCGAAGCGCATTGCTGGGTGCAGGCCGGCAACATCGTGCTCAACGACACGCTCAGCCGCGTGCGCTGGTACACCCCCATTGCCTGGAGTTGAGCATATCCCCGCCTACATCGCGGTCCGCCATGATGCGGCCACATCACAGCCCCGGCGTCAGGCGCTGCTGCGCGCCATCGGCCACCATTGTCCCTTGCTCCGGCGCCAGGAGCCAATGGCGGGCATCGACCTGCTGATCCGGCCCTCGGCACCGGCGATGCCGGTCGCAACGAACCGCGACGGCTCGCTGCTCGTCATCGGCCGGATCTTCGAACGCGGACCGGGCGGCGGCGCGCCGTCGAAGCCGGCCGACATCGCCGATCTGGAGGGCGACGTCGATAGGGTTGCCCGTGCGCTGGTCGATGATCATTGGGGCAGCTATCTCGCCTTTCTGCGCCAGCCGGCGACGGACGAATTGTTCATCCTGCGCGATCCGAGCGGCTCGATACCGGCCGCGATCGTCAGCGACGGCGAACTCGCCATTGTCGCCGACCAGATCCCGCGCTGGCTGCACGAAGCGGTCGCGGGCAAACCGACACTCGATTGGAGCCTGGTTGCGACCCAGCTCCACGACCCGTCGGTCGCGAGCCGCCGATCATTCCTCACCGCGGTGCGTCCGGTTGCGGCCGGCGGCCTCGCCGCGATCGACGCGGTCCCGAGCGAGCGGCCGATCTGGGACCCGATCAAGGTCGCCGCACGCGCGGTGCCGGATACCGACCGCCTCGCCCAGCATCTTGCTTTCACCGTGCGCGACAGCGTCGCTGCCTTGACCGCCTCCCACGACCAGCTGCTGCTCGAACTGTCCGGGGGGCTCGATTCCGCGATTCTGCTCGGCTGCCTGGCCTCGCGCCACGCGGGCGGCCCGCCTCCTTGCATCAATTCGGCGACGATCCAGGCGAGCGGCGACGAGCGCGTCTATGCGCGCGCCGCCGCCGACCGCCACGGCGCGATGCTGACCGAGATCGTGGTTGCGCCGGCTGAGATGGACTATGCGCGCCTTGCCGATCAGTCGGACGTGTCCGAGCCGCGCCTGTACGGCACCGACGCGACCCATGAGCGACTGGTCACCGGCCTCGCCGACGCGCTTGGCGCCTCGGCGATCGTCACCGGCCAGGGCGGCGACGCGGTGTTCTTCCAGGAACCCACACCTTTGGTCGCGGTCGATCATGTCCGGGCGCAGGGCCTTGGCCGCGCGACCTGGCCCACGGTCCTCGACAGCGCGCACCGCGCGCAGGGCAGCATCTGGTCTGTGCTCGCCGCCGCGCGCGCATCGCGCCGGCACCGCCCACTGACCCTCGTCGAGCATGACAACATGTTGCTCGGACCTGCCGCGCGCTCGGCGGCCGCTGCCCCGCCCCATCCATGGCTCGCCGATATCGAGGCGTTGCCGCCCGCCAAGCGGATCCAGCTCCAGCTGGTCTCGGTGGGGCAGTTCTTCCGCGGCCCCACGACACGCGCCGAGCGCTTCGATCTGATCCATCCGCTGCTCGCCCAGCCGGTCGTCGAGCTCTGCCTCGCCATTCCGACCTGGCGGCTATCGTTCGGCCGGCTCGACCGGGCGCTCGCGCGTCAGGCCTTTGCAGCCGACCTGCCCGAGATCATCGCCCGGCGGCGCGGCAAGGGCGAGGTCTCGACCTACTACAGCCATGCCATCATCGCGAACCTGCCGTTCCTGCGCGGCCTGCTGCTGGATGGCCTGCTCGTCCAGCATGGCCTGCTCGACCATGACCGGCTCGATGCGGCGCTTAGCGAGCGCTCCATGGTTCAACGCCCCGACCACCGCGTGATCATCGCCTATGCGAGTCTCGAGGGCTGGCTGCGGTCATGGTCGTGAGGGCGCACACTGCCCGTTTTCGGCAAAGACCGGGCCGGCGGCCGCTCCCGTCCGGGGCGCCATGGTGCGATCGAGCCAGGCGAAGGTCTCGCGCCAGCGCGCGCGGATCGTGGCCGGGCTCGCCGGCACATGGCCCTCGCCATAGAAGCGGACGAGACGCGCATCCTTGCCGAGCCGATACAGCGCCGCCCAGCTGCGCTCGGCCTGCGCGACCGACAAGGGATCGAGATCGCCGTGCAGCAGCAGGACCGGCGCGGTGACTCGGTCGAGCCGGTAGAAGGGGCTGTTGCGCAGGTACTGCGCCGGATCACGCCATGGCGGCACACCCATCCGCCCCTGCCCTGCTTCGGCCCAGGCGAAGGGATAACTGGTCTGCAGCCCTTCCGCGAAATCGATTTTCAGGCGCGGATCGAGATCGCCATAGAAAGGCAGCAGGTCGGAAATCGATGCCGAAGCGATGACCGAACGCAGGCACGGCAGCTCGGTCGCCAGCATGAGCGCGGTATAGCCGCCATAACTGTGCCCGAGCACCCCGATGCGCCCTGCGTCGATCCGGCCGGTCGCGAGCGCGGCGGTGAGCGCGGGACGCAGCGCGGCGGGAATATCATCCACGGGCTCGGCCTTGCCGATCGGCAGGCTCGGCTCGAGCACAGCATAGCCATGTGCGGCGAGCAGCGGTGTACCGATCTGCGGCTCGAAGGCCGAAAGGCTGAAGCCGAAAGGCGGTGTCTCGCCAAAGATCGAGCCGGGATAGGGAATGACGACCAGCGGCAATCTGGTGCGGGGATCGGCATGTGGCGGCAAGAGCAGCCAGTCGGTCAGCGGCCCGTCGGGCCCGTGGCGGTGCAAGGGGATCGTCTCGGGCCGGTCGATCTGATTCAGGGCCCGATTGATGCGATCGAGCGGGCGGGCATGCCGACCGACCAGCGCCAGGGTGGCAACACCCTGCAACGACTCAGTAATCGTCGCCGCACTGCCGGCCTCGCGTGATACCGCAGCGACCGCGGCGCCCGGCACGAGCGCCGCGACCGGTCGCGCGCTTCCATCGCGACACCCCGCCTCGACCAGATCCATGCTCCGACCCTCGCCGCGCCTGAGCCAGACAGACGGCGCGTCGCGCACGGGCGCGAACACAATGCGTGTTCCGACGTCATAGGTGCCGGCCGGCTCGCCGGCGACCGTGGCGGCGGCGGTTCCCGGGGTGAGCTGCGCGGCGCCGTCAGCCTCGATCGACCACAAGCCGGCCAGTGTCAGGATGCACATCCCGCCAACACCGATGCGCAGTGGCGCGATCGTCGCATCCGCAATTGCACCGGTGAGACGGATCGGCCCAAAACTGCCCAGCAGAAACCAGTCGGAACGCCCAGAACCCAAAGCGCCGAACAACACCGGCGCGTCGCCGAACCAGCCCGCACGAACGGTCAGCCGGCCGGGCGTGGTGGTGCCGAGTGGCGGGTGGACACCGCGCGTGTCGAGCGGCGCGGTGCGTCCGGTCCGCACATCATGGACATAGAGCAGGCCGCGATCCCAGGCTTCAGCATTGCGCCGCGCGAAGAACAGGACGCGCGACCCGTCACCGGACCAGCTGAGCAGATCGGGCGCGAGATCGCAGCCCGCGCAGGGCGAGATCGAGCGGCCGTCGAGCGCAACGATCCGCAGCCGGAGACGCCGGCTCTGGAAATCGAGCGAAAATACCTCGTCCGCCCCGGGTGCCGGCACCGCCTCGCCGCGCTCGACCAAAGCGGCATGCCGGCCATCGGTCGAGAGTGACAGGTCGACGAAATCGCCGGTCGCGAGCGACCGGACCGAGCCATGCGCGAGATCGACCAGCATCAGCCGACGCCGCACCGACACCCTGCCGGCGTTCAGGCCCACACCGCTGCCCAGCACCGACATGGCGGGCAAAGCGCCCTGCGCTGTCCGCTCCCACAGGGGCGGCAGCAGTTTTTGGGCCCGGCCGCCAAAGTCGAGCGGCAGCGGGAGAGCGCCCTCCGGCAACGCGACGGTCAGCAGACGATCGTCGTCGATCCAGACCGGGTTGGCATTGCCGGCCGGCTGGTCGGGCGTGACGGCGAGCCAGCGCACGCGGTGGGTCGTCATGTCGACGACCCCGAGCGTGATCCGGTCGCGCGCCAGCCGGTAGACCGCCAGCCGCTTGCCCGAAGGCGAGAAGCCGGCGATCCAGTAGCCGGCGCGAGCCTCCTGCGAAAACAGCGGTGTCAGCCTGCTCGATCCGGCGACCGACGCCGCCATCACATGGCTGCGCGCGCGCCGCACGAACCAGTCATAGGTGAAGCGTGCCGCCGCCTTCTGGCCGCCGAGCCGCTCGACGACGAGGATTGACCCGTCGGGCGAAAACAGCGCCCGGCCATAATCCTCCAGCGCCAGCATGTCCTCGACCGAATAGGGCCGGGCGTGGCCCGCGCTGGACAGGAACAGGCACAGCGCGGCGAGCCACGCGAATCGCATGCGAAAGACTCCCGTAATTGGAAAAAGCGCTAGCGGGCGGTCACCAGCGCTTGATCAGTTGCAGCGCCACGAAACGGCCGAGCGGATCGGCGCTGCTCGCATCATAGCCGATGCCGCTCGACTGGTTGACGAAGGGCGGGTCGGTATCGAACAGGTTCTGCGCGCTCAGTGAGACGGTCAGGCCATGAGCCCAGCCGCCTGGCGCACGAGGCTGATAGCGGATCTGAAGGTCGAATGTCGTCCAGGATCCAACGCTCCGCGCCGGCACGCTGACATTGTCGGTGAAGCCGGACAGATAATTGGTGGTGAGCGTCGCGCCCCAAGAGCCGCGCGACCAGTCGATGGTCCCACGCAGCCGGAAGTCGTTGGGGAAGCCGAGCGTGTTGACGCGGTCGATCGTCGGCGCGGTCGGCGTCAGCCGGGTCTTGTAGTTGATCAGATAGGACGCGTTCACCGCGAGCGACAATGCCCCCTCGCCGAGCGCGAGACGCTGGCTGAGCGTCGCGTCGATCCCGCGCACATCGATGCTCGAGGTGTTGACCACTCGGCCATCGACGATCGCCTGGAAGAATGATGGCGGCAGATTGGCCGGCACGCGCGACGCCGGGTCGGCGATCAGCGCCTGGACCGCGGCCATGTCGGCCGGGTTGTTGGCGGGATCGACGCGGCGGACGAACGGGCTGAAGCTCGGATCGACCAGCGTTTTCAGGATCTGCTCGAGCACCGGCAGGCCGATCCGCTGGTCGAATTTGGTGCGGAAATAGGTCGCCTCGAAGCGCAGGCCCTTCACCGCCGTCGGCGCGAGGGTCAGGCCGAGGCTGAGCGATTTGGCGCGCTCCGGCTTCAGATTGGGGTTGCCGCCGCCGAGATAGAGCACGGGTGAATAGCCGCCGGTGGCGTTGGGCAATTGAGTATAGACGATCACATAGGGCGCGCTGAGGTCAGTGAGCGAAGGCGCGCGGAACGACGTGCCGTAGCTGCCGCGCAGGCGCAGGCCCGTCACGGGTTCCCAGACCAGTCCGACCTTGGGATTGGTGGTCGATCCGAAATCCGAATAATGTTCGTGGCGCAGCGCGAGCGACAGATCGAGCCGGTGGAGACCCGGCAGCGCATTGTCAGGGCCGAAGAGCGGCACGGCGAGCTCGGCGAAGCCGGCGAGGATCGTGCGGTTGTTGTGCGCGGGTTGCTGCGGGCTCGGTGCAGTTCCCGAGGTGAAGATCGAGCCGGTGACGCCGAAGATCTCGCGCCGCGCCTGCCCGCCGAATGCAAGCTTGAGCGGACCGCCCGGAAGGTGAAACAGCGTGCCGTCGGCCTTGATGCTCGCGGTCGCCAGCTGGCTGCGGTCGCGCTCGTCCTGATAGCCCTGGCCGACGAAATCGAGCACGGCCTTGCTGTTTGCGTGATCGCCATAGGGGTTGAAATAGCCGTCGCGCGCCGGGCTATAGGCGGTCGCCGGATTGTCGGGACTATTGCCCAGCGCCTCGTCAAGCAGCGTGTCGTTGGTCAGGCCGGTGTTGCGATTATGGGTGATCTCCTGCGCATAGGAGCCATAGGCATCAATCTGCCAGTCGCCGCCCGGCGCGATCCTCGCGCCACCGGTCCCACTGACGGCGACGACCTGGCCTCGGGTCCGGACGGGTCCGAGTTCGTCGCCGAACGAATAGCCGATGAAATTGACCCCGCTCCCATCCACATTGAGATAATAAGGATTGGCCGGCGTCACGATGAGCAATGTCTGCGGCGACGGCGTGCTGAAGTGGAACCGCCGGTTGCTGTAGCGGCCTTCGGCATAGAGCGTGATCGCCGACGAAAGCTGTTGCTCAATCGTCGCGTAGACGCTGTGGCGAAGCTGGTCGGGGAGCAGGTCGGTGCCGGGGCGCGGATCCTCGAGATTTGCGCCGGGCTTCAGGTCAGCCACCGTCAGATGGGTGCCATTCTGTCCGGCGGGGATCGCATAGGCCGGCGTGAGCGCGCCGGTATTGGGGTTGAACGACAGGATCGTGCCCGGATCCGAATAAAATGGCCGGAAATCGTCGCCGCCGAGCGGCCGCAGATCGGCCGACGCACCGTAGCGCCGGTCGGTGCTCGGGAGCGCCTCGCGGTGCTGGAATTCATAGGCGAGGAGGAAATGGCCGCCGCTCCAGCGATGACCGAACAGCTGGCTCAGCTGATAGTCGCGCGTCGAGCCGCTGGTCACGCTGCCGATCCGCGCCCGGGTTTCGGCACCGTCGAAATCGCGCCGCAGGATGACGTTGATCACGCCGCCGACCGCATCGGACCCGTAAATGGCCGACGCGCCGTCGGGCATGACTTCGATCCGCTCGACCGCCCCGCTCGGAATGGTCGAAAGGTCGGTGAAGTCGCCGCGCCCGCCGGAACCCGCAACGCGGCGGCCGTTGATCAGGGTCAGGGTCGCGTCAGTGCCGAGGCCGCGCAAATTGGCGCCCGAGCCGAGCCCAGTGTTGAGCACGCTGTGGTCGCTGCTGACCACGCTGGTATCCTCGGTCCCGGTGCCGCCGAAATTCTGCGGCAAGGCTGCGAGCACTTCAGCGATCGTCCCCTTGCCCGACCCATCGATCTCGTCGCGGCCGATCACCGTGACCGGCGACGGCCCGGCATCACGGCCACGGATATTGGTACCGGTGACGACGATATCGGGCGCCGCAGCAGCTTCGGCGCCCGGCGTCGCGGCCGGGACAGGCAGGCGGTGCTTCGGGACCGCGCGCGATGGGCGGGGCTGCGTGCCCGATACCGGTGCACGCGGATCCCGCTCGATCACCCAGGTGTTCGACCCGATCGACCGTGCGCGCAATCCTGTCTTCATCAGCAAGCGGCGAAGCGCTTCATCCTCCGACAGACGGCCGCGCATGCCAGGGACGTTCAAGCCGGCGACTAGGTCGCTGGAATAGAGCAGCTGTCGCCCGGTCGCTTGCGCATAATGTTCGAGCGCGGCGCGCAGCGGCATCGCGTCGATCGAGAAGGCTCGGTCGGTGGCGCCGGCCGGCGACGCGGCCCCCGCAATAACACCGCCGAATGCGAGCGACGCCGCGCAGACCCTGAGCATCGCCATTCGGCGAGCGCGAACACGAAACACTGACTTCATAACACCATCCCCCAATCGCTGCCGGCTTTCACCGGCAGGCGCGGGGCGGTCGATTCCGAAACCCCGTCATCCGATCAACGGAAGGAGGGGTGGCTGACCCTAAGGCTGTACGAAAAATATTTGGATACATCCGAAATACGATGCGGCGGGATTTCAGTCGGCGAGCCTGACATGGCCGTCCGACGTCCGATCGACGCGCAGGCCCGAGACCGCGCTCGCCGCGGCGACGAACGCGTCGATATTGCCGCTGTCGAACACGCCGTCGACGCGGAGTGTGTTCGCGCGCCTTGTCGCAAGCTCGATCGGCACGCGGCCATAGCGGTTCATCTCGGCGACCGCTGCGACCAGCGGCGTGTCGCGAAAGATCAGCCGTCCGGTCGTCCAGCTCGTCAGTGCCTCGACATCGGCCGGCCCGGGCGCGCCGACCCTGCCGCCGACCAGCGTGACAGCCTCGCCGGGCCGCAGCATGGTGTTGCCCGAACTCGCCCCGGCGACGCGGACACTGCCCTCCGCAAGCACCACCGCAACCGCCTCGCCGTCCATGCGAACGCCGAACCGCGTGCCGACCGCGCGGACCGTCGAGCCGTTCGCCGTGACCAGGAACGGTCGGCTGGGATCCTTGGCGACCTCGAAAAAGGCCTGGCCGGCGGTCAGCGTGACGTCCCGCTCCGCGCGGTGCAGCCGCACTTCCACCCGGCTATGCGTATCGAGCCTCACCCTGCTGCCATCCGCCAGCTGGGTGAGCCGCTGCTCGCCGATCGCCGTTTCGAGAATCTGCGGCCGCGTGATCCCCCTGCCGATCAGGAGGACGGCAAGCAGCAGGGCGCAGGCGGCACTGAGCTGGACGCGCCAGCCGCGCCACCAGCCGGCGGATACCGCCGGTCGCATAAGCACTTCGCCGAGCGCGTCGGCGATATCGGCGTCGCCGCCGAGCGCGCGCGCCGCGCGCCAGGTCCGCTCGGTCTCGGCATAAGCGGCGGCGTTGGCCGGATCGCGGCGCCAGGCATAGAATTCCTCGAGCTCGCCGGTCGAGACGGTGCGGCTGTTGAGCCGGGCGCACCAGTCGGCGGCCTCGCTGCCGGCGAGATCGGAGGGGCTCTTGCGGATCATGGCGCGCGACTCAGTCGCGCAGGCCCTGCGCACAGAGCGCGAGCGCCTTGCTCATCCGCCATTCGACGGTCTTAACGGATATACCGAGATGGCGTGCGATTTCGTCATAGGTCAGCCCCGTGTACCGGCTCAGCAGGAAAACATCCCGGAGCGGCCGAGGCAAGCCCAGCACCACTTGCTTGAGGACGAGTTGCTCGTGGCGATCGTCCTCGACGACGCGGTCGCAAAAGGGATCGAGCTCGGTATTGCCGAGGCCACCATGCACCACGTTGCGGCGCAACTGGTCGCGCGCGAGGTTGACGGCGATGCGCGACAAGAGCGCCTGGGGATGGCGCGCGGCGTCCTCGGCCGGGTAGCGCGCGACGCGCAGGAATGTCTCCTGGACGAGGTCGTCGACCTCGATCGCAGTGGCACGGAACCGCATAGCGAGGGTGCGCAGCAGCCAGCTCCCATAGCGGCGATAGAGCCGGTCGACGCCTTCGGCCGTCTCCGCCGCGACCCGCCTTATCTCCGGTTTCTGCACTCCGTCGGCCATGCCGTCCTCCTCGAAGAACAAGGGGCACGACCGAAGGTCATCTTGGCGGAAATCCTGACGCGGCGACGCGCCGCGGGGCACGGGCCCGGCGACGGCGAACGGATGCGGTGCGCGGAAACCCGCGCTGACCGCCTGCACAGGGGATTCCACACCCCTGCCCTTCCCCTCGGAAGGGCAGGGCAAAGATGCGCGCGGGGCGCGAAAACGGCAAGAGTTAGGGGTCGGGTGTTGGAATCCTCAGTGCAGAGGTCCGGTATTTGCGAGACGAACCGCTGCCGGCATCGACGCATCGATACCCCCCGGCTCAAGGTCCGACCGCTATTTCCCGGCACCCGACGGCTCCTCGTAGAAAGCTCCGACGGTCGCGGCAATGCGGGGCATGGCAGCAACGGATAGGGCGCAAATATTTCCGGGGATCGACGCCAGCCTGAGCGTCGGCGACCCGGAAGCTGCATAATTCCGTCAGGATCTGCCGCGAATCGCGCAAAAAGCTGCGGGCTATCGGCAAATCATGCCGAGTCTGCGAATCGTTTCTGCGCGAACCGGCCATAGCGTTGCGGAAACCGCCCAACAGCCGCCTCGTTCGCCGGGCATGCGCGCCTGCCGGCGAGCGCTTTGCTCTCCTCCCTCCTCAAGAGGAGGGCGTGAATGTCAGAAGCATACTGGAGAAATCGCGAAGATTATCTGTACCTGGACGGCGCCGACCGGTCCGGGATCGCCTGGGAATTCCTGCGCCGCAACGCCGACTACCACGAGGCGGCGTCGGCACGGCCTGCTCCCCCATCCGAGCGTCGCGGCACGATCGAGCTGCTTGCAGGCGTGCCATCAGCGCTGCGATGGGGATTGCTCTTTCGCGGAAAGCCCAACCCTCCCGGCGGGTGAGGCGCGACCCTTCTGGAGCCGCCACGCCCATTCAGGCGTGCTGGTCGCCGACGCGCTCCCGGCATCTCCGCTCGGGCGCGACGACCTCGCGCTGGAGAGCTGCGCGGCGCGGGCGACGGTGCTGCGCCGGGCCGGCCGCCCCGAAGAACTATTGCTGCGCGATGGCCCCCGCCATGTCCGGCTGCTGATCCGATCGGGCACCGTAGTCGAAGGGCCGGTCCGCCTGCGGTTCGCACTATGGGGCCTGCACGATCTCGAGCGCCAGCTCTTGACGCTGCGCCAGGTCGCGGCACTTGCGCGGTCCGGCCACCTTCCCCGGCGCCTCGCCGGCACTGATCCGAAGAACGCACAGTGGATCGCGCTGCTGCGGATCCATGACGGCCTGCAGGCGGGCGCCTCGCAGCGCGAGATTGCCGAGTGCCTGTTCGGCAGCGACCAGGTCTCGCGCGGCTGGGACGGAAGCAGTGATTTCCTGCGCTCGCGCCTCAGGCGAATGATCGCCCTCCAGCGCCGGCTGGTCGGCGGGGGATACCGCGCGCTGCTGCGCTGACGGCTTTCCGGGGCGTTTTCCGTTTCATATCATCCGGCGACTGCAGCGGGCGGCTGTCGAATTCATATGCCATATCATCGGCGCCTTGCCGCTCGATTAGAATGCAGCTTGTACGATCTTCACAAGTCACCCTCAAACAATATCGGTCACCTCTCGCCATGCTATGACACCCTTTGACCCGGATGCGATCGTAACCGCGGCGCATCCAGACGGCGCTTCGTCTCTCAAACGGGGGTTTCAATTCCTGCGCTCCGTCCGAAATATGACCCTTTATTTCGGACAGATGGTTTTCAGAGCACTTATATCAGCGACTTCTCCAGCGCGTTTAGCGCCGCCTTATGGCGCTCCGGGCTGGCCTCGCGAAATTTGCGGATGTTCATCAGTTTGAACTGCGGCGCGGGCAACTCGTCCAGCGCTGCGATTGGAAAAAGGCTCCAGTCCGGGTCGCCGGCCTCGAAGGACAGGAGAAAAGCACGATCGTCATCGGTGAACGATCCGCGAAGCGCGGTGACCAGGCGCTCGAGCGTTGCCTGGGTGCGGACACGCTGGCAATTGAGCTTCACCTCCATGCCCTCGCCGCCCTGCCGCGCCTGGCTGACACGGGTCGGCGGCAACCGCCGCTCGATCTCGGCACCTATGCGCGTCAGGCTTCGCCGATCGCGCCGAGGGACTCCTTGCGATCATGGTTGGGCAGATAGGTAAGATCGATATCGACCGACAGGCGGGGCATGTCCCATTCGAACAGATTGATGGCGGTGCCGCCCTTGAGCGCGAAGACCGACTCCGCCATCACCAGCGGCAGGATATCGAGGAGCAGCCGAAGCTGGTCGCGATAAGGCTCAGCCATGATCGACCAGCTCCCTGGGGAGAAGCAGCTGATATTTCGCGACATAACGCCCGTTCGGCACGAGACTGCGATCCCCGGTCCCGAGATCGATCCGGTCAGGGTCGAGATGGCGCATGACCGGCAGGTTGGCGCGCTCCGCAAGGTAGAGGAACAGCCTTCGCACCTTGATCGAGGTGCATTGCTCCAGCAGGCTCTGCATGAGCTTTGGCCGTATCGAGGTCATGCTCTCGATGATCATCCCGGCCTCGACGAGGTCGAATTCCTTCGGCGCGAGATGCAGCAGTTCCAGGGCGGCCCGTTCGACACCAGATGTCTTCAACGCAAAACCCTCGGGTGCCTGCTGCTCTGTCAGCCCGAGTTCGGGAGGCAGGAGCTTGGTCTGGACATGCCGCACCTCATCGCCCCAATGGGTTCTGAACCAGAGCGGCAACGCGACGTTGAGCGGCGAGAACAGATAGGCCTTGGTCTTGGCAAACCGGACATAATGGCTGTTGCCCGACATCTCGAGCGCGGTCAGCGCCCCTATATGGACGGGGAGTCGGAGCTGGGCCTGCAGGCTGTACAGCGCGCCCTGCCAGGTCACCGTCTCCATCGGGCGCTTGAAGGCGCCACGGCCGAGCGACATCAGCCAGCGCGACGAGGTGTAGTTCTGGAGATCCTGCGGCGTTATGCCGAGGGTCTTGAGATGGGCGGTAGTCGCGACGCTGCGCGGCTCCCAGGCGTCGAGCAGCGGCCTCAATTTTTCTGATCGTGATAAGCTCATGGTGTATTTATGGCATAATTTTCAAGGATCCTCAAGAGACGACTACGAAACTTATGCCCAAACCATACCTATAATATATCATTGTTATATATTTCAATGATAGCTTAAGCCGAGAGCTTCTATGCCTCGCAAACAGCGGCATGGCCTATCGCGGTCTGAGGCGTTCGTTATAGGGTCGGTTGGAAGGGTGCGTTGCCAGCAGGCGGGCGCTTGCCGCCCCGAACCCATGCTATCCGCGCCAGATGTTCACTGCGACCCGCCGGAGCGATCGGCACGGTTGATTTCCAGATCATCACTCAGGGGCTTGGCAAGATTCCCGAAAACAGCGACTCTCCCGAAAATGCGTACCGATCTCGATCACCTCCCCCTCGCCAAGCGACATGAACTTGCCCGTATCGTCGAGATCCTGTTCGCCGAATTCGAGGATGCGCTTGCCGGCAAAAATGCGCCTCATCGCAAGGCTGGCCGGATCTCAAGATCATCCTGTTCGGTTCGTACGCGCGCGGCGACTGGGTCTCCGATCCCGTGGGCGGCTATTTCTCCGATTATGATCTGCTCGTCGCCGTCAACCATGACGATCTGGCCGATGTCGTCACTTATTGGGCCAAAGCCGAGGACCATCTGATCCGCGAACAGAATGTCGCGCACCGGCTAACGACGCCGGTCGGCTTCATCGTCCACAGCCTGGCTGACGTGAACAGGCAGCTGCGTCATGGCCGCTACTTCTTCACCGACATCCTGCGCGACGGCATCGCCCTTTATGAGGCGCCAAACGAGCCGTTCGATCACCCCGAAAAACTGTCAACAGAAGCGGCCCGATGCGAGGCTCAAGGCTATCTGGCGGGCCCCACCATTTCCTGTTTTCGCGCTTCCTCCACCTCATGCCGACGACGCCAATAGGCGCCGAGTGCGGGATCTGCGCGAATCAGGGGCTCAATCTGTTCGAGCAGGATGAGCAAATCTGTCGTCGAAGAAAGACCGACAGTGTGGCGGGTCAGAGATGTAAGGAGAGCAGCCTGCTTGTACGGATTCAACTCCTTAAGAGCCGCCAGGACATCGTCCGCAGTCCGAACCTCCCGCGACTTCCCAGCCGGCCGCGCGCGTATATCGCCCACTCGTATTCGACTGAGGTGCGTCTTTGCAGCGCCGCCAGCGAGGTACAGGGCGAACCCAACCACGATAGCGACGGGAACGCCTATCATCAGTGCGAGAACGAGCGTCTTCGTAATCTGAAGGGCGTGATCGACCAACGGCGCCAGCCGAGAGAGACCAGTCGACACGATCGCCGCGTGAACGAGAGCGGGAATGAATGTCGCGCCGTAACACAATGCTGCGAATACGATAATGCCCCCGCACCACAGGAGGCCCCGCCACGCGCCATTTTCTCTGAAGAGGAGATAGATCACGGCGATACCGGACAAGCCGATGCCTCCATACAGGAGGAAATTGAGGACATAGGTCCAAGGATTCAACGCAGCGGCAAGTATGTCGAAAATACTGCCGCAGGTACCGAGAATGACGGCACCCGAGACGCACAGGGCGAATGCATAGCCGAGCCGCTTTTCGTAGCTGAATCCGTGCTGAAAAAAAGGAACGGTGGCGTCGCCGCGCTCCCGAAAATCAGCTCGCGTGAAGAGCGCCGCGCGCAATAGGCTGGCACTGATAAGAACCGAGACAAGGTAGCCTGCACTGACGAACAGTCCGATTCCCGTTACGACACTGAAGCTGATAATTCCCTCGGGCGCACGACTCACGATCGGCCAATGCTGGGCAATGATGGATTGCGAGACTGCGCGTACACCGACAAGCACAATGACCATCGAGGTCAGGCTGGCCAGGATCGAGAGCCAGCGCGACCACAGGATGATATTTCGGCTTGAAAATGTGGCCGCTACCGAGCCCAACAAGATCGTCGCCACCATCGCAACAAGGGTCGGGCTCAGGGTGAACCCATGTGCGATCAGGCGTGTCCGCTCCGGGAATGCCCACCAGCCCATCGCCAGGCCAGTCACGGAAGCTGAACCTGCGACCACCATTTGCAGCAAGGCGCACGCGCCTGCCCAACCGATCAACAACTGGTCCGCAACGTGCCCTCTCGCAGCACCGAGATAGACGCGCCCCCGTGAGAACAGACTCCCGTTCAGAAGGTCATATTCTATCTCCTTGCCAAAATTCGCCGGACCGGACCGGCGCGATGCTGCCAGCGATCCGAACACCATCAGGGCCTGCTCCCGCACCCAGCCGATCGGCGAGCGAAGCGGTGCCTCGGTTGCATCGAGGGGCACAGCACCGGCCGCATCGCGCCAGGCCCAAAGCATTTTTATCTGACTGGTGGGGCGCCCGTAGAGCGCGAGGGCGCGGACCGAGGCCTGAAGGGAGGAAAGAAGCGTATCCTCCAGATCGTTACAAGGTGCTTCTCCGGTCTGCGGCTCGGATAGCAAGCGCGATACAAGGACTGTCCTATTGGCGAGCGTCCTCTCGACTTCTGCCTCGAGCGGCCACGAGAGCAGCTGAAGGCGCCCCTCGACTTGCTCCTTCCTCTCTTCGGCTTCTTCCTCTGTATATTTTGCTTCATCCTCGTCGAAAAAGGGGCGAAACCGCAGGTTTTCGAAGGTCTCGTCCAGTTCGTTCTTCTCGGCTTCGAGCGCCGTTTTCTCCCGATGATTCCTTTCCAGAAGCTCTGCGCATTGTTCGAGATATGCCGAGAGAAACCGGCATGGCGGAAGATCGAGCCCCCGTGCGGCGACGAGGTGCAAAAGCGTCTCTTGCCAGCGGGGGCCATCGACCAGATCCTCGATCGTGATGTTCTCGAGGAGATCGATGTTTTCGTAAATATATTGAGCGCAGAGATACTCCTGCAGCCGGTGATGAAAAAAAGACACTGAGTCGCTTGGCTCAAGTGTCATCGCCGCCGCGGTTCCGGCTGCAGGGTCCGGGTTGCCGCTTTGCCTGTCGGCCCGAT
>Ga0207703_10000957_pt1 | contig 27938 bp, 30 predicted proteins | sample KBSSwiS12_FD_184304 | JGI IMG/M metagenome (GOLD analysis project Ga0207703, IMG submission 184304) | Switchgrass rhizosphere microbial communities from Kellogg Biological Station, Michigan, USA - KBS Switchgrass S1-2 (SPAdes) (version 2) | ecosystem: Host-associated > Plants > Roots >...
TCTTCAGCCTACTGGCACACATGCTCCTGGTCGGACTGCCGATCGCGCTGAGCCTGCGATATCTGGGGAAGTAATTTCCGCGGCGGTGGGGTTATTTCGCCGCTGCGGACAAGTAGCGGCCGAGGAAATCGCCAATGCGTTGCTCGTACCGCGCTTTGGCGAAGGCATACAGGTTCACGTGTCCCGCCCCCTCCACCGCCCACAGCTCCTTCGGATCAGAAGCTGCCGCGAGCAACGCACGCGCATCTTCGATGGACGTGTAACTGTCGTCGGTGCCGTTCACGATCAGGACAGGAGCCCCGATCTGCGCCAACCGATCGATGGGGCGCAGCCGGTTGGCGGGAATCTTGAGCCGCGATTGCGTCTGCACCATCAACAAGGGCGCAAACATCGGGCCAAACGGTCCGAGGTGCTGGCGCGCCCTTCCCGCGACAGTTTGTTGGATAGTTGGATTCATCTGCTCCAGCACCACCGCGGCGACCGGCGGCCGATCCTCAGCCAGCACAAATGCAGCGGCTCCGAGCGATGCGCCAATGACGGCCACCTTCTCGTCAGGCATCTGGTGGCGCAGGTATTGAAGGGCTGCCGTTACGTCACGCGATTCGAGGTCACCGAAGCTGATGCGGCTGCCGCGGCTGCGCCCGTGTGCCTGAAAGTCGAACAACAACACAGTGTAGCCGCGAGCGTGCAGGAACTGCGCACGGGACGCCATGTCCCGCCGGTCGCCCCGCAACCCATGCAGCAGGATGACGGCCCCCTGGCCCGGCTTGCCGTGTGACAGCCAACCGTTGATCAGCGCTCCGGAGCCGCTCGCAAAGGTGACATTCGAAGCTTCCAGGTCGGGCGGGGGCCGGCCGATATCGCGGCTGGCGGGCTCGATCAGGTCACCGCCCGCGATCCAGGTGGCCACTATCACGACGATGGCGATCACGGCCACACCGACGACCACCCGAATCAGCAATTCCTTCATACGCGGCGCAGGCTTTTCGGACGCGGCGGGCCGAACGACCTTACTCGTCCTCCGCGCCTATCTGGGACTGACAGTAGTTCTCGATGCCGATGCGGGCGATGAGATCGAGTTGAGTTTCCAGGTAGTCGATGTGCTCTTCCTCCGACTGGAGGATGGCCTCGAACAGCTCGCGCGAGACGTAGTCACCGAGCGACTCGCTATCCGCGATGGCAGCCTTGAGGTCAACGCGCGCCGCCATCTCGAGCTTCAGGTCGCATTCGAGGGCTTCCTTGACGTTCTCGCCGATGAGCAACTTGCCAAGATCCTGCAGATTGGGCAGGCCGTCGAGGAACAGGATGCGCTCGATGAGCTTGTCGGCATGCTTCATCTCATCAATGGACTCGTCCTTCTCGGTGTCCTCGAGCTTGTCGAGGCCCCAATGGCCGAACATGCGGGCATGCAGAAAGTACTGATTGATGGCGGTCAGTTCGTTCTTCAGCACGAGATTCAAATGCTGCAGGATCTTTGGATCGCCCTTCATGACCGCCGCTCCAGTGAATTGACAGCCCGCGATCTTGGAGGAGCCGCGTCTGGCGCGCAATGGAAGTTGGAAAAGAGTATTTGCGCCAGCGGGCCTAAGCCGCGGCAGGACGCGAACGGCGGATGAGAATGCTCAGCGTTTCAGAGCGCGGATTCGGGGACCCGGCGTGCGCAGTCGCGCCGCGCGCTCAGATACTCGTCCACGACGCTTCGGGCGGTTTCTTCGCAGCGGCCGCAGCAGGCTCCGACCGGCAGCTCGTTCTGTACATCGAAAAGCGAGCATGCACCGCGATCGACAGCCTTGCAGATGTCTTTATCGGTAACGGCATGGCAAACGCAGACGTACATCGAAAGCCTCAGTGACCGGCGGAAGCGCTCCAGTGGCGTAATCCTAATTGGGAATGAGAATGATTGTCAATTACACTCAGTGACCACCGCTTGCTGCGGCATCGCAGCATATTAATGCCTGTCTATTCAGTGGCTTAGCATGCCCGGCGTCCAGCCACGCTCAGGCCGAGCACGCGCGATATATGGCCGCCAGGGAAGCCGTCCTCACCCCATCCGCAAACACCGATGCCACAGCCGCATGCACCCTTGTCGCATCGCCGTTGCACAGCCGAGCGGCGAGCTTCGCGCCCTCTTCCCGCGTCAGCGACCGTGTTCGTACCGTCGCTAGCAACCCTCCTCAGGTACCCAGGGTCTATGTCAGGCGCAGTTGGTTCAGCTGTGGATGCATAGGGGCGCGCAGTCTTCGCGCGAAGTTGGTGTTTTGACATCCTCCCTCGCCTGAAGGGCGGAGGATTCCTACCATGGCCGAAATGGTGTTGCCCATTCCGACTCACCTCGGCGGGTTCCTGCTTCGCAGCGATTGCCTTGTAGCGCTTTACGGTGTCTCCGACCCATGCGCCTCCGGTCTCACGTTCGCTCCACAGGCTTTACGTCCGGCATGCCCTGCCGTAGACCTTTCAGTAGGGCGGATTCTAACAGAGGGTGCCTCCGGTGCGCGCGCTAACCTTCTCCCTCTGAAGGACGAGGCTTGCTGCGCGTTCGTGTCAAGGTTCCCCTCAGGTGCCAGACCCCGGCGGGTCCCCTCAGATTTCGCGCTGCATGGCCACCAGGCTCAACCACCCGCCGTGCAGCCGCGCCACCTCGCGAAATGTCCCAACCTGTATGAATCCCAACTTCTCGTGCAGGCGCAACGAGGCGGTGGCCGCAGAGTCGATGTGGCCAATCATCATGTGCATCCCGAGGGCGGCCGCCCGCGGGAACAACGCTTCAATGAGCGCCCGGCCAAACCCCCTGCCACGGCAGTCCGCCCGTACATGCACCGAATGCTCGACCGTATAGCGGTAACCCCACCGCGAGCGCCATTCGCCAAAGCTGGAGAATCCAAGGACTTCCCGGTCCAACTCCGCGACCAGCACCGGCAGCCCCTGGCGCACGCGCGCGTCGAACCAGGATTGCCGTTCGTCGAACGTCGACGCACGCTCGTCATAGATCGCCGTAGTGTTGGCCACTACATCGTTATAGATGGCAAGGATTGCCTGTAGGTCAGCAGCGGTCGCGGCGCGAATACGCATGAGATCTCCGAAGGTTGCGCGGCATCGAGGTCGTCTCTTATAGTAGTGAAATGTCCACTATAGTCAACGACCCCACTGAGCCGCTGGCGGCGCGCATTGCCATCGAGCGCGAGGCGCGCGGGTGGTCGTTGGCCGAGCTCGCAGCCAGGTCGGGTGTTTCGAAGGCCATGATCAGCAAGATCGAGCGGGGCGAGGCCAGTCCGACCGCCACTTTGCTGGGACGCCTGTCCGGTGCTTTCGGCCTGACGCTGTCCGCTCTCTTGGCCCGCGCGGAGCACACCGGTAGCCGCCTGGTACGCGCCGCTGACCAGCCGCAGTGGCAGGATCCAGCAAGTGGATACGTGCGCCGCCAAGTCTCACCGCGGTCTGACCTCCCGCTGGAGTTGATCCGCGTCGAACTCCCGGCTGGATCCTCGGTGACATTTCCGGCGTCGTCGTACACGTTCATCCGGCAGCTGATGTGGGTATTAAAGGGAAAACTCACGTTCATCGAGGGCGAGACAGTTCACGAGATGGACCCCGGCGACTGCCTACTGCTGGGGCCGCCGGTGGACTGCACGTTCAAAACCCGCGGCCGCGAGCCCTGCGTTTACCTCGTCGTGGTGATGCGGCAGTAACGCGCTGGCATCAACCTGTCACATACCACCGAATGTCACCAAGATGCGCTAAATTCCGACCCGCTGGCCGCACGCGCGCATCCGACAACTTCGGGGCGCCCTTCCCTGGCTGGCCAAAGGGTGCGTGGTGGCAAGAATTCCGTCGGGCGTGGGGCCGCAGTTCCCCCAGGTTGTAGTGCTTTTCGGTGCCACAGGGGATCTGGCGCACCGCAAGCTGTTACCCGGACTGTTCTATCTGGCCAGTGCCGGGTTCATTCCGGGCTGCAGAATCGTCGGGGTCTCACTCGATGAAATCAACGCCGACGGCTTCCGCGCAGCGGCGCGCAAAGCGCTCGATGAATTCTCGACGCGCAAGGTACTAGAGCCCGAATGGGAGGCGTTTGCCAAGTCACTGGACTACGTGCCGCTGTCGGCCGGTCCGGAAGCTCTGAGGGCGGCCGTAACGCGCGCCGAGCAGTCCATTGAAGGCGAGACCCGGCGGTTGCACTACCTGAGCGTGCCTCCCAGCGCTGCGCTGAATGCCGTCCGGCTACTGGGGGCGGCCGATCTGGTGCCTCGCTCCCGGATCATCATGGAAAAGCCGTTCGGCACCGACCTGGCAAGCGCCGTGTCGCTGAATGCGAAATTGCACGAGGTGTTCGCGGAAGAGCAGATCTTCCGCATCGACCACTTCCTGGGTAAGGAGCCGGCGCAGAACATTCTGGCCTTCCGCTTTGCCAATGGACTGTTCGAGCCCATCTGGAACCGGAACTTCATCGATCATGTGCAGATCGATGTGCCGGAGACACTCAGTCTGGGTACTCGCGCCGGGTTCTACGAGGCCACGGGCGCGTTTCGCGACATGGTGGTGACCCACCTGTTTCAAATTCTCGCCTTCATGGCCATGGAGCCACCGACCGCGCTCGAGCCGGCGCCCATCAGCGAGGAGAAGAACAAGGTCTTTCGCTGCATGCTGCCGATCCAACCGAGCGACGTGGTGCGTGGTCAGTACACCGGGTATCGCTCCGAGCCTGGAGTTAGCCCGGAATCAGAGACCGAAACCTTCATTGCACTGAAATGCTCGATCGACAACTGGCGTTGGGCGGGAGTGCCATTCTTTCTGCGCACGGGCAAACGCCTGGCCGAAGGCCAAAGGATCATTTCCATTGCGTTCCGTGAGCCGCCGAAGAGCATGTTTCCGGCCAACTCGGGGGTGGGGGCGCAAGGCCCGGACCACCTCACGTTTGACTTGGCGGACGCCTCCAAGATGTCATTGTCCTTCTACGGCAAGCGCCCCGGTCCAGGCATGCGGCTCGACAAGCTCAGTCTGCAGTTTGCGATGCATGACACGGGCTTCATCGGCGATGTGCTCGAAGCGTACGAGCGACTGATACTCGATGCGATGCGCGGCGATCACACGTTGTTCAACACGGCGGAAGGTATTGAGCGCCTCTGGGAGGTTTCGACTCCGCTGCTCGAGGCCCCTCCCCCAGTTCGTTCGTATGCACCGGGCTCGTGGGGTCCCAATGCCATTCACCAGCTCGTCGCTCCCCGCGCCTGGCGTCTGCCGTTCGAGCGGGTCTGGCGGGATCCCAACAAGTTGGGCGCCTGAGGCACGCCCGCGGCATCACCGGGCCCGCACCAGGCGCCGAGGCCGCGCCGCGCGGGGCCGGCCCGCACCAACTACCAGCTGATACCACTCACCGGATGCGGCACATAAGGCGCTTCCAACGCCTTCACCTCCTCATCCGTCAGCTTCACATCCAACGCCGCGACCGCATCCCGCAGGTGCTCCGGCTTGGTCGCCCCGATAATCGGGGCCGTAATCTCCGGCTTGCCCAACATCCACGCGAGCGCCACTTGGGCGCGCGGAATAGCGCGCCGCGCGGCGATGCTCCCAACCTCGTCGATGATCTGCCGGTCGCTGTCGGCCAGCTTCAAAAAAAGACGCGCCCCGAACTGGTCCTTCTCGGAGCGATTGGTCGCCTCCGCATTGAAGGGACGTGCCAACCGCCCCCGCGCGAGGGGACTCCAGGGGATCACGCCGATGCCTTCTGACTTGCACAGCGGCAACATTTCCCGCTCTTCCTCGCGGTAGATCAGGTTCACGAAATTCTGCATGGAGACGAAGCGCGCCCAGCCGTTGCGCTTCGATATCTCGAGCGACTGCGCAAACTGCCAGGCAAACATGGAGGAAGCGCCGATGTAACGTGCCTTGCCGGCCCTGACTACGTCATGCAACGCTTCGAGCGTCTCCTCGATGGGTGTTGCCGGATCCCAGCGGTGGATCTGATAGAGATCGACATAGTCCGTGCCGAGCCGGCGTAAGCTCGCATCGATCTCCTGGAATATCGCCTTGCGCGACAGCCCGGCGCCATTCGGTCCCTCGCGCATGCGGCTGTACACCTTGGTAGCCAGCACGATCTCCTCGCGCCGCGCGTATTCCTTGAGCGCCCGGCCGGTGATCTCCTCGCTCGCGCCGAGCGAATAGACGTTCGCCGTGTCGAAGAAGTTGATTCCCAGCTCGATGGCCTGCCTGAAGAAAGGCAGACTGTCCTTCTCCCCCAAGGACCAGGGCTGATTTTTGACCGCCGGATTGCCGTAGCTCATGCAGCCCAGGCAGATGCGCGATACGTCGAGGCCTGTGCGGCCGAGCTTTACGTAGATCATGTAACCTCGCTGGGGCGTCGCAGGCTTACGGTCACGCCAGGACAACCCGCACGCCCATCCTAGCCGGCTAGCGGGAGTTGCCGAATCTCTCGATAGAGCGAGCGCGGGCACGCGCCGCCTCGGTTTCCCGGTCGCGCGGGCAGGCAGTTGTTACAAGCGAAGCGATGAGCTTGGCGGCGGCCGCGGAAATATCTTCAACGGCGCGATCAAACGCCACCTGGTTGATTTTGGAGGGTGTGTTGAAGCCGCTCAGTTTCCGCACGAACTGCAGGGAGGCGTCGCGGATCTCGTCGTCGGTCGCAGGAGGCTCAAAGTTAAAGAGGGTCTTGATATTTCTGCACACATCATCACCCGGGGAATGCTGCGGGAAGCTTACACCAAGGCTCGGGTGACCACGTACCGCATGGCCTCGCGGAGCCGCTCAGCGTTGTCACGCTCCATTTCCGAGACCGCAACCGCCGCTTGGCCGTCCCGCAGTTGGGTGTACAGGTGGCGAGCAACGCGTACCGCCTCGTCGGCTGTCGCGCCGAAGCCCGTGCACTGGGGATAGCCGAGCACCTCAGCGCGAAACACCACCTTGTCGCCGTTATTACAGGGCGTAACGTGATGTGGCGGCAGGCCCAGGTTCAAGGCATCTTCCAACTCCATCGCGGCTCCTCTTGCCGATCCAATCCCACTGCGGTAGCAAAGATCGGACCGATAGCCTTCGGGAACGGTCACCCTCCAATCTGTCGCGAAGCGGCAAGTTATCCCACACCCCCACGATCCAAAGCGGTTCGACCTTTAGCCTTTCAGGCAGCTGCTCATGAAGGTCTTGCGCGGCTCCCCGGTCAACCCCTTGGTCTTCGCATCGGCGTTGCACTGTTTCATCTTCTGCTGCTGCGAATTCAACTTCGGCTCGGCCGCGGGCTGACTGGCGAGGCAGGTTTTCATGAACGACTTGCGGGCGTCCCCGCTCAGGCTCTGGGTCTTTGCCTGGGCGTTGCAGGTCTTCATCCTGTCCTGCTGCGCGTTCTGCGCCTGGGCCGACATCGACAGCAGCGCCAAGGCCGTGAAGACAACGAGCGTCGTGCCTTTCATCGCAAACCTCCGCATCGAGACCCTTGAACCTAGTGTATGTCAGGGGGCAAAGGCAGTCACACTCTTGAAGCCGCTGGCGGACACCCGCACGCTCTGCCCGGAATTCACCAGCCAGCCTTGCGGGTGACCCACTTCGGCCGCCCCGCCCGGCTCCACCACGATCGCAAAATCCCGCGACGAGTGCAGGTTCGGATCGCGAAACTCCACCATCAGGGTGAGCTGCTGGCTACCGACATTACGGAAAGTGGCCACCATCCCCTGCCCCATCCAGGCCGGCCGGAAGGACACCCTTACGGGTAGCTCGGGTTGGGTCGCATCCGCCAGCGCCACCTCGCGGGAGGCCAGGGCCGCATCCTTTTCCTGGACTGCGACCTCAGCCCGGGTCAACTGCTCCCGCAGCTCCAGAACCTTGCGCTCCTGGCTCGCGAGCTGCGTCTGCAGGTGCAGCCGCTCCTGTGCGAGCCATTGCGCATAAGCGGCCACCCCACCCACGGCCAGGATCGCTAGAACGAGGGCTGCTATGAGAGCAACAGGCCGCTTCGTACCGGTAGCGCCTGCGGGGGTGACGTCATCCATCGTGGGCCTATGATGCCGGTCAACTGGCGGCCTAGTCCAAGAGAAATGCCAGGGCCGCGCCGCAGGGCTGATTCACTTTCAGGCTCAACAATGCGTCCGCCCGGGTGCGGCCGAGATTCAAGGCGGCAATGGGCTTGCCTGCATTGGCGGCCGCCTGTACGAACCGGTATCCGGAGTACACCATCAAGGACGAGCCGATCACGAGCATGGCATCCGCCCTTTGTACCGCAGCCAAGGCCGCGGCAACCCGCTCCTGGGGCACGCTTTCACCGAAGAACACCACATCGGGCTTCAACAGGCCACCGCACTCCTCGCAGGCCGGTACCGCAAAGCCCGAAAAATCCAGTCCCTCGAGGTCGGCATCGCCATCCGGAGCGTCGCGGGCATCGAGCCTCGCCCAGGCCGGATTGAGCTGTAACAGGCGTTGCTGCAGCTGTTCGCGCTGCGTACGCCGCTCGCAGCCCATACAGCGCACCTGGCCCAGCCGGCCGTGCAGATCGATCACCGCGGTACTGCCTGCTGCCTGGTGCAAGCCATCGACATTCTGCGTGACCAACACCTCGGCGCGCCCCTGCCGCTCGAGCCGTGCCAAGGCCCGATGCGCATCATTGGGACGCGCGTGACCGAACCGCCGCCATCCAACCAGGCTGCGCGCCCAATAGCGGCGCTGAGTATGCAAGTCGCCGATGAACGCCTGGAACATGACTGGCTGGGTGCGTTTCCAACCGCCATTTTCGTCGCGATAGTCGGGAATCCCCGAGTCGGTGCTGCAACCGGCACCCGTCAGCACGAACAGGCGCGGGTACCGCTCGATGAACTCGCCGAGCGGATTCTCTTGCAGCATACGGCTCCAGGCACATGCCAGCGGCCAGGCTGGCTCAGAAAGGATAGTTGATGCCCGTGAATACTGCCGCACCATCGCTTCCATATCCGACGTCCACATAGCCCACTACGGACGGCCGTGCGATGGCGCGAAAGCCGACACCTGCCACCTTGTGCAAGGCTCGGATGGGAAAAGTGGGACCTTCGTGGAACACATTACCCACATCCACGAAGGGTGCAACTTCGATCTCGACGTGCGATATGGCATCGAACTCGAACGCGGTGCGGCGCAACTCAACAGTAGCGGCGAACGAGTTGCGGTCGTAGAACCGGCCCTCGCCAAAACCTCGCAGCGGTTGCTCACCACCCACCACGGACTGCCCGCCTCCGAGGCTGCTGAGCGCCCAGAACGGCAGCCGATCGGTGCTCGGCAGATAACGCAGTGCCACGTGACTGGCCAGCACGGTTTTCGGGTTGATCGGCCAGAAGACGCGGCCGTCGATTCCCGCTTCACTGTACAGCGAGTTGTTCAGGAAACCGCTGCGGCTGGCGACGCCGCCGTAGGCAACCCAGGTCATACCCTGGCGGGGCGCGGTCAGGCTGTCGCGCGTGTCATAGATGATCGACAACCGGTTGAGTTGCTCGTAGTTCGTGCCAAGGCCGCGGATGTGCGCGAAGCGCTGCTCGATGGATGCGATTTTGTCCAACGTACCTGGCAGGATATCGACGGCCCGCAGCCGCGCCGTGTACAGCAGTTGCCATGCGCGGTTGAAGTTGTAGCCGATCTGGGCCTGCACCAGCCCTTGTTTGTTGGTGAAATTGGTCTCGTCGCCCTGCGGCGTGCCATTGCCAATGCCGAAGAAGCGGGGGGAGCCGTTGACGTCGTAAATGACACTGCCGGTGAATGTCCAGCTGTGCTCGCGCAGCCGGCCGAATGTGTACTCGGCATCGAACTCGCGCTCGACCCGCTGCTTGAGTCCGGCTTCCACCGACCACTGCTTGTCCTCTGAAGGATAGTCGTAAATGCGGCCGTGGAAGCCAACTCCAAAGTTAGGGTTATAGAGCACATCCGGCGCGATGATCCGGCGGATGCGCTGATCCTCATCGGTGAAGAGCCACACCGGCAGTATTCCCACGGTGGTGCCACTGTCGGGGTCCTGCGCGATCTCTGGTACGGGCAGGAAAGGAAGCGCTTCATACCAATGCCGTTCCGGCAGGTTCGGCGGCGGCACCGGCGATTTCAGCACGTCGGGCGCAGGGGTTTCCGCGCCTACATCCGGGGAATCCGCCCAGGATGGTATCGCGAACAACAGCGCGGCAACACCGCCGCCGATCAGATTCAGACGTGCCGCGCGAAGCACTTCAGGAGCCGGTCGAGGTCAACGGAAGTTACCTGACCCATGGTAGAGATCCGAAACAAGGTCTGCGCCAGATCCCCCTGCCCCGCATAGATCACAAAGCCTTCCGCCTTCAGGGCGTCATGTAGTTTTGTATAGCTCATTCCAGCCGGCAATTTATAGGATCGCAACACAACCGACGACTGCTCGGGCGCGACGACGGGCTCGATCCCAAGCGTGGCCAGCCCGGCCCGAACCTGCTCAGCTAGCGCCGCATAGCGCTTGTAGCGAGCTGCGCGGCCGCCTTCATCAGCAAACTCGCGGAGCGCTTCCACGAGCGCGTAGTAAGCATGCACCGCTGGCGTGAAGGGCGTATTTCGTTGATCCTGCAGGCGCGCCAGTCGGCCAAGATCGAGGTAATACGTGCGGCTCGCCGCCTGCGACAGGGCCGCACGGCGGACTATTACAAAGGAGGCGCCCGGCACCCCGTGCAGGCATTTATTGGCCGTTGCGGCTACTGCACCCAGGCTGTCTTGCGCGAAGTCGATGGGTTCCGCGCCGAAGCTGCTCACGGCATCGACCAGGAGGCGCAAGCCTCGGGCCCGGCACAACTCGGTCAAAGGGGTGAGATCATTCAGCCGGCCGGTTGTGGTCTCGTGGTGAACGGCCGCCACGTGTGTGAACTGCGCGCCTTGCTTCGCGGCATCAAGCCGGGCCGTGATGGCATCGAGGTCCAGGGCCTGCATCCAGGGGAAGATGACGCGCTCGTGCGCGATCCCATACTGCGAGCAGATCTGGGCTATCCGATCGCCATAGACGCCATTCTCGAGGTTGAGCAGCCGGCCACCGGCGGGAACCAGCGCAGCCGTCATGCTTTCCACCGCGGCGGTGCCAGAGCCGCTCATGAGGACCGCAGTCCACACCTTCGGATCCAAGTCGTACGTGGCGAGCAGTCGTTGGCGTGCTTCGTCCTGCAAAGCAAAGAATTCGCTTTCACGATGACACAGGTCAGGCTGCAACAGGCTCTGGCGTACACGCTCTGTCAGCGTGACAGGCCCGGGGTTGAGCAAAAGCATCAAGGAGCTCCGGCTAAAGAGCCGAAGTGTTGCATCAGACGTGTCTTTACGTCGACTGGAGTTACGGAAGGACGCGGCAGGCCATCAGGTGTGCCCGCACGAGTCAGCAGACGTGCAAACCGCGGCCCAGCAGCCGGTGGTGATTCAAGCCAGGCGCCGATTCGCGCTACATCGTCGGTTTCAAGCGAGGCAGCGTAGCCGCAGGCGGCCGCAATTTCGGCAAACGATACGTGTTTCGAGACAGTCGCCTGGCCACCAGTCGAATCATGCACGCCGTTGTCCAGCAGGAGGTGCTGAAGATTGGGCGGCCCATAAGCGCCCACGGTTGCGAATGCCCCCATGCGCATCAGTGCAGCTCCGTCGCCATCCAACGCAATCACACGGATGTCTGGCCGAGCCAGGGCGAGGCCCAGCGCCAACGGCACGACGCAGCCCATCGATCCCACCATGTACAAGTGGTTGGGACGATCATCGATCGCGTAGAGCTCACGGCCGCAAAATCCCGTAGATGCCAGCACGGCAGTCGAGGCCACGGGCGTGCGCGCGATGACTTCCCGAAGCGCGTCCTGCCGAGATGGGCGCGCGCCATCAGGCAGGCGCAGGGGTTCCAGCACTGGAGCCGCGGCAGCGGTGACGTCCCCAGCGGGGACTAGCGGCCCTGCCGTCGTCTCAGCCGACGAAGCCCCAAAATGCTTCCCAGCCGCGCCCGCACCTGGCTTGAGAGCGTACGACGCTACCGTGCCCTTCTGCATGACCAAGGCGTACGGCCGCCCTGTCTCGTCCATGTACGCCGTGGCCCTGTCCAGCACCGGCCCAATGGCTTCAATCTCGGAAGGAAACAGCTCCCACGGGATCTCCATTGTCTCGAGCATCTTGGGCGTGATCGGCCCCATGAGAGCGTGTTGGGGCTCATCGGGCACGCCCGGCTGGGCACGCCAGGTGACGATCAGCAGCTGAGGCAGGCGGAACGTCCAGGTAAGCGAAGTCAGCGGACTGACGGCATTACCCAGGCCGGAATTCTGCATCATCGCCACGCCGCGCCGGCCGCCGCCAGCCAACGCAACACCCGCAATCAGGGCGACAGCGTCTCCTTCATTCGCCATCGACACGTACTGCAGTGAAGGATCCTGTAGCACGTAGTTGATGAACGGCGTCAGATAGGAGCATGGGACGCCGGCGTACCACTCGAAGCCCCGCTCACGCGCGGCCTCCACGAAATGCCGCGCTTCAATCATGAGGCGCTGCGGCCCCATCGCCCGCCGTGCTGCCAAAGGGCGTCTGCCCGTGCGCGAAGTCCACTGCCTGGCGGAAATCCTCGAGATCGTTGACGCCCCGCCAGTGACCATGAACATACAACACTTCGATCTGCGCGCCGTCCGCAATGAGCGCATTCATCAAAGCCGGCATGTCCAGGGAGTCGAAGTCAGGCCGCTCGCGCAGGCGGGCGAGCACCGCCTTCAGTTTCAGGAGTCCGTCCCGGCTCACCTTGAGCAGGCCGATCCAACGGCCGTTGGCGGTCTCACCCGACTCGCTGCTCAGCGGCTGCTTGGCGCTGACCACCCGCTTCAACAACACGGGCGTGCCGAACAGTCCGCGGTCATCCGCCCGCGAGCTGTAGGCAAAGTCACGGACCGTGCGATCTGCCTCCGCGCTCGGCGAGGAGTCCACGACCACGGAGAAGTCCGCTTTGCTCTCAACGAGAGCCCGCAAGACATAGCTGCGGAACAACAGGTCGCCGTACGAAATCACAGTTTCAGATTCGAGCCCATCCATCGCGCAGGCGAGCGAAGCCAACTCACCTGTCTCGCCGTAGCGGTCATTGACCACCAGTTTGATTCCCGCGGTGTCGATCGCATCGGCCCGGTAGCCGCCAACCACGGTAATGTCGTTGACGTTCTCCTTCTTGAAGCCGTCTACGAGCCAGCGAAGCAGCGGCTTGCCCGCGATCGGCAACATGACTTTGGGCCGGTCGGCGGTCATCGCATCCAGTCCACGGCCGCGGGTTGCGGCCAGCACCACTGCCGAGCGCGAGGCTTCCGATGCCGACAGGTAGAGGCGCTCGGCCGCGGAGTACTCGTCGGCATCCTGAAGTCGGAAGATCTCGTTGACGGAGGCCACGCGGTCTTCGACGTTCACCAGCGTTTCATTCGCGTGGATTTCCCTGGCCACGCTCTGCATTGCGGCCGTGGCGGCGCGCACCAGGTGGTTCGCCCAGATCACCATGCTGATGCCCGCCTTACGGAACACCTCGGTCGGCGTGCTGTAATATTTCGTCGGCACGATCACCAATGGCGCTCTGCCGGCCCACTCGCGCGCGAATGTCACGATCTCATCCGGCTTGGACAGCTTGCTGTGAATCAGGATCGCATCGGCACCGGCTCGCCGGTAGGCTTCGGCCCGCCGCAGCGCCTCATCCATCCCCCAACCGGCAATCAGCGCCTCGACGCGCGCGACGATGCAGAAGTTCGGATCGTTCTGCGTGTCCTTGCCAGCCGCAATCTTGCCGGCGAACTCTGCCATCTCGGCCAACGGCTGGCGCTCGCCATTCAGAAAGCTGTTGGTCTTGGGAAACTGCTTGTCTTCGATGCACACGCCGGCAATGCCACGCTGCTCGAGCTTGCGGACCAACCGGCGCATGTTATTGAAGTTGCCATAGCCGGTATCACCGTCCAGCAGGATGGGCAGATCACTGGCGTCGGCCATGAACTCCAGCATGTCCACGACCTGGGTCCAGCTCGCCTCGTTGTTGTCGCGCACGCCGAACTGCGCCGAGATGGACAGTCCCGAGCCCCAGATTCCCTTGAAGCCCGCTTCGCGCACGATGCGCGCGGACAGGCCGTTGTGCGCTTCCATCAGGAATTCGAGCTGATCGCTGGAGAGCATCTGCCGTAAACGCTCGCTGCGTGTCCGTACGACACCCTCATTGGCAGCTGGATGAAGGTCGCGGGTGGCGGATGATTCCATTGAAGCATTCATGGCTGCGATCCTGGCAACGGTGGAAGTTTGGGCAGCACGGTGCGTGCGGCCCGGGAAACGTCATTCGGAAAATCGATCTCAATCCAGGGCAACCCGGTGACATCGGCGACGTCGATGATCTGGCTACGTTCCAAAAGGAGGTCGCGAACAGCCTCCTCGTGCGGCATGTTTGCGCGGCCGCCATCGACATAACCGGCGACGAGCGTCGCGAGCCGGCGCGCGCCCGCGGGGTCGAACCGGAAAAAACCAACCGACTCGCCGATGGTGTCATATTGCAAGCCGGCCGCGACCTGTTTGCGCAGCTCAACCGGCACGCCATCACGCACACATACCTTGACCGGCTCGTCGCCGGGCTCGAATTCACGGTCGATCAGGATGCGGTTGACGGGCTTCTGACCGGCTACCAGCGCGGTCATGATTCCCTCGTGGTACAGCACATCGGCGTCCATGAGCAGCACGTCGCCACCGCGAGTCATGGCTTGCGCGACGGTGTGAACGGTGAGGACACTTCCGAGCTCGAAGCCCGGGTTCAACACAATCTCAGGCCGCGGCAACCAGCGCAGGCGATCGAGCTCAGCCTCGACCAGATCGTGCCGGAACCCCAGGGCCAACACGACCTGCGTGACGCCGGCTTTCCTGAGAAGCAACAGGTGCCGCTCGAGCAGCGTCCGCCCGTCGAATTGCAACAGGCACTTGGGCAGTTGCTGCTCCTCCGACTGTTGCAGACGCATTCCGCGGCCCGCGGCAAGAATGATGGCGCGCATTAAGTTCCTTATCGAAGTCGCATTATATGGCGAGGCGGCGACGCCAGCCTCGTTCGGACAGGTGCAGGTACAACAATCCGGGCAGCCCCAGCAGTACCTCGCGCGCCCGCTTCGCCAGCGACAAGGCGAGCGCAGTCTCGGGCGGCAGTCCCACCAGCGGCGCCAGGAGCAGATAACCACCCTCCTGCACGCCCAGGGATCCCGGGATCGCAAAGCCTGCCGCGCGAATCGCCTGGCCGAGGCTTTCCAACAGCAGCGCATCGCTCCAACTCACGGGAAATCGCAACAGGAGCAGGATCACGTAGACTTCCGCCGTACCGATCAGCCAGCCGATAAAGCTCAGGAAGAAGCTGGCAGCAACCCTTCCTGCGCGGCCGTAGGCATCCTGGACGGCCGAATCTATCGCATCCGCCTGGGTCATGATCTGCGACCAGTCCCGTTTACCGGCGAAGCGGGCGATCCCGCGCATCACCTTCCCAAACAGCCCCCGCCGCTGCATCAGGTAAAACCCGGTCAGACAGAATGCCAGGACGCCGCTGGCCAGCAGCAACGCGGTGCGCACCGAGTGTTCGGAGCTTTGACTGGCGTGCGCACCCAACAGGGCCATCCCGAGCAGCGCAAAAATAATCTGCGCAAGAGTCTGAAGAGTCGTGCTGACGGTCACTCCCGCCGCAGCGTCGCGCATCGACATACCGCGCTGCGCCAGATAGCGGACCATCATCACAGGCCCGCCGATGGGTCCCGCGGGCAGAAAACTGTTGGCAGACTCACCTACCCAACGTGCGAACACCGCATCACGCAGAGTGCTGCGTATCCTGGTCTTGTCGAACATCACCCTGATCGAGGCTGCGTCCAGGGCCAGAGGCACGAGGTGCAACAGAGCGAGCAGCGGCAGTCCCCATCCGGCCACGGCCAGGGTGGAAAGCACAGCGGTGAGGCCCTGGGAGATCAGCACACCGGCGAAGAGCAGAACGCCGGCCGAGAGCAGCCAGATCGCCGCCCGGGTCATGGGGTTCCCTTGCGGCTGCGGAAAACTTGCCGGAGGCCAAAGTAGGCGACGGCGTCCTTCACATTGGAGATCAGACGCCACCACGGATGCATGCTCTGATCAGTGACATACTCGAAGGTCAGCGAGACGCGCTTTTCGTTCTCGCCCAGGGGCGTAATGCGGTGGCGTAGTTTGTCACCATCAAAAAACACCAGGCCGCCGGGTGGAATCTGCACCGAGCCTGGTACGACGGGCACGCCAGTCTCACGCGTGTGTAACTCGTAGTCGAGGCGGCACGATGACTGATCGAGCACACCGAGCAGAAGCGTGTATCGGCGCCCCGCGTAGTAGGAGGTATCGTAGTGCCAGCCGATGTGGTCGCCCGGACGCGTGTAGAAATACAGTGCATAGGCGTGCGGATCGTCGGCAGGCGAAAGCTGCAGGCGTTCCCCGGCCAGTTGCTCCAACACACTGATCAACACCGGCGATCGATACAAGTCGCCTATGAACGGGGCGAGCTGGTCGATCGTGTGGCGGCTGACGCTGCCGCCCTGCTTGTGGCCCGGCAGGTAGTTGCGGTTGATTGCGGGCTCGACCGCGGCAACCGCGCTGATGAGCTGCGCCGTGACTTCGGGCGTGAGGAAGTCAGGCAGATACAGGAATGCGCCCTGCCGGACGAACTCGCTACGCAGGGAGTGCGTGTCGAGCTGGCCCACGCGCGCTTCCATCACTCGATGGACGCTGATCAGGTCGCCCCCGACGCCCGCTGAGCTTGGACAGGCTGCAGACGATTCAGCACACGCCGGTAGTCGATCACCACCCAGACAGCGAACAAGGGAGCACCTATGGAGGCTGCCATCAGGAAGGGTGTCAGGCCGTTAAAGATTGTGACGAGCGGCAGGAGGTAGAGCACGTCTTCGGTTTCGAACCCGGCCAGCGAGGCTTGTTTGCTCGCAGCCTTGCCGGCCAGCGCCTCGATCCGCATGCGCAGGAAGAAGATCAATGCAACCGCGCTGCCGGCCACCAGGCCGAGCACGGCCGGCTGCACCTGCAGCACGGACCCAACTCTCGTGGCCACACCGATGCCAATGGCCAGGAACAGCAGGATCGTGACCACGGCATCGCTCGCCAGGTCGTAGATGTGACCGATACGGCTGGTTTTGCCGCTGATGCGTGCCAGCTCGCCATCGGTGTGATCGAGAAAGTTTGACAGGACCATCAGCAGGGCGCCGATGTTCGTCCATCCGTAGGTACCGGGCAGAAAGGCAGCCGCAGCGGCGAGGCCAACGGCGAGACGGACGGTCGTCAGGTGATTCGGAGTCGCCCTGCTGTCCTTCAGCGGGGTGACCAGGCGGCGCGCTAGCCGAGCGTCCCAGGGCCGTTGCGTCACGGGGACGGAGTGAGAAAGAAGCGGTGACTCAGGCATGATCGACCTATTTTACGCTCGTTTGCGAAGCGCACCAACGGAAATGCCTCCCTCAAAAGGCGGACCTGCCCCGTGGTTTTAAGACAGCGAGCCTTGCTCGCGCAGCCAGGCAATGGCATCGCGCAATGCTTCCGCGGGTGGGCGCCACTGGTATCCGAGCTCACGCCTCGCCTTGTCACTCGAGAAGAACATGCGCTTACGTGACATGCGCACGGCCTCGAGTGTGATTCGCCCGGGTCGCCCTGTTACCCGCGCCACGGCCTCAGCTGCATAGGCAATGGGGAGCACGACTGCCGTTGGCAGGCGAATGCGCGGCGGTTTCCTTCCCACCAGCTGGGCAATGTGAAACAGGATCTCCCGCAGCGTCATGTCCTCGCCGCCCAGAATGTAGCGCTCGCCGGGGCGGCCGCGCTGGAATGCAAGCAAATGACCGGTGGCAACATCGTCGACATGTACGATGTTGAGTCCAGTGTCAACGTAGGCAGGCATTCGTCCGGCAGCCGCATCGAGAACCACCTGACCCGTTGGCGTTGGTTTGACGTCCCCCGGTCCTATCGGTGTCGATGGGTTCACGATTACCACCGGCATTCCCGGCAGAGCCGTTTCCCGCACCAGCTGCTCGGCAAGGAATTTCGAGCGCTTGTAATGACCGATCATGTCGGCCACGCCCACCGGGGTGTCTTCGTTGCCGGGCGACCCGTCGGCTGGAATGCCAACTGTCGCAACGCTGCTGGTGTAGACAACACGCCGGACGCCAGCTTGCCGCGCCGCTTCGAGGATGTTGCGGGTCCCCTCGACGTTCGTTTGATACAGCTCGCGCGGATCGGGGGCGCCCAGCCTGTAATCGGCCGCAACATGAAAAAGCGCCTCGCATCCCGACAGCGCGCGCTCGAGTGACGGCCTGTCAGCCAGGTTACCCTCGCTGACTTCCACGGGCAGAGCCTGGATATTGCGCCGGTCCGACCCCGGGCGAGCGAGCGCCCTGACCTGCCACCCGTCCCGTACGAGCGCACGCGCAACAGCCGCGCCGACAAACCCGGTGGCGCCCGTCACTAAAGCTCTCATGGCAAGCGGGCTTCAGCTGCCGTGGAAAATGCGTAAGGCGTCAACGAGCCCGTGCGGGCAATCGCGGCAAGGGAGCGATTGGCCACTCTGTAGCGGCGGGCCAACCGGATCAGTGGAGCCAACTCATTAGGTGCGAGCGCCAGCGCGCCAATCAAACGCCAGACCTGCAGATGTCCCTCGTTGTCCGCTGCCGCTGTCACTGCACGTGGCAGGACATCCGCCGCGCTATCGACAACCACGCGCACGGCGATGAACGGTAATTGGTGTCGTGCAGCAACCTCGCCCACGGCTACGCTTTCCATATCCACAGCCGCGGCACCGGTAATCCGGAACAATTCAGCCTTGTCCGCGACCGTGCCAATGGCGCGGGAGGCCGTCAACAGCCTGCCGCTACGCACCGGCGCAAGTGCTGCGACCGCGATGCTCAGCCGCTCCCGCCAGGCTGCCGCGGTGTTGAGGCACTGCCCGTCTGACCCAATCACCTCTGTGGGCAGAAGAATGGCACCGGCGCTCAGAGTTGGATCGAGCCCCCCGGCCATTCCCCAGCTCGCCAGCGCGGTGGCGCCAGCCTCGATGAGGGCGCGCGACCCGGCGGCGGCGGCCGAGTTGCCCATGCCGGTAACGGCGACGAGCGTGCCGTCGGCAAGCGCTGCCAACGCAGGCTTATTCAAACGTACGGTGGGCCCCAGGTGCCGCGCTTCCGAGGCCAGCGCGCATACGATCCCGACTACTTTCAGTGCCAATGCGCGGCTCCGGGCCGCACCAGGTTGCGATAGGCGGACAGTGCCCAGAGCGGGAAGTACGCGCAATAGCCGTGATACTTCAGATAAAACACTCTGGGGAAACCCGGCGCGGTGAAATGCGGATCGGTCCAGAGCCCATCCGCTTGTTGGGCACGCAGCAGGTATTCGATGCCGCACCGCACAGCAACCGAGCCCGCCTGCCCGGCGGCCATCAACCCCAGCAGTGCCCAGGCGGTCTGGTGCGGGGTGCTGTCGGTCTTCTCGTTCAAGTGCTGCTTGCAGGCGTAGCCGTCATTGCTCTCGCCCCAGCCGCCGTCAGGATTCTGCCGGCCGATGAGCCAGGTCACCGCGCGGCGGACCGCCTCGTCATCCGGGCCGATGCCAGCCAGTCCAAACGCGGACAACACCGACCACGTTCCGTAGATGTAGTTGGTTCCCCAACGGCCAAACCAGGGACCTTCAGCCATCTGCTCCTTGCGCAGAAAGGCGATTGCGCGGCGCACGTGCTCCCGGTCCTGCGGCCGGCCAACCAGGGACATCGCCGCCACGACACGCGCCGTCACATCGCTCGTCGGCGGGTCCAACAACGCGCCGTGATCCGCGAACGGAATCAGATTGAGGTTGTAGTGTGTGTTGTCCACATCGAAAGCCGCAAAGCCGCCGTCGGTGCTCTGCATGCCCGCGAGCCAGTCCAGCGCCCGCTCGATGCTGGCCGAATAGCGGCCCCGATCGTTGGTCTGATGCATCGCCCAGACGATGACGGCGGTATCATCCAGGTCCGGATAGTGGCCGTTGGCAAATTGAAACGGCCAACCGCCGCCCTTGAGATCCGGGCGGCTGACCTGCCAGTCTCCGGGCGCGTCCAACAGCTGTTTGCTCTTGAGCCAGCCCAGCGCTGCATCGGTCGCCGCGGCCGCTGCCGTGCCGCCGGATTCCTGCAACGCAAGGCCCGCGAGCGCGGTGTCCCAGACTGGCGATACGCACGGCTGACAGTAGGCACGGTCGTCGTGCACCACGAGCAGTTTCCGCAGCGCACGCTTGGCCGTGACGACCCGCGGGTCATCACTCGAATAGCCGAGCAACACCATCGCTTCCAGAGCATTGACCATGGCGGGGAAGATTGCGCCCAAACCATCGTCGCCGTTCAAGCGCTCCAGGAACCAGGCTTCCGCCCGGTGGGTCGCGGCCGCGCGCATGCGTTTCGGAATCAAGACATCCAGCCGCCGGAAGACCTGATCGACCACCAGAAATGCGGTGGCGAGCAGCCGCGCACGCGGGCTCGAGCGTTCAGGTCCCAACCGAAAATACGTGTGCTCGCTCTCTGGCGGTGTCAGGAACAACTCGCGGACATCCACATTGCGCGGATTTTTGGCCCGTGGTTTGTAGGTGCACAGTATGAACAGGGGCACCATCACCGTGCGCGACCAGTACGACACCTTGTCGAGGTGAAATGGAAACCAGCGCGGCATCAGCATGATTTCCACGGGGATGTACGGTACGGCGCGCCACGGCACCTGGCCGAACAGCGCGAGCGCGATCCGGGTGAACACGTTGGCCCGCGCGGCCCCGCCCCGCTCCAGAATGGCTTTGCGTGCCCGCACCATGTGCGGCTCGTCCGTACTGTCACCGGCGAGCTTCAAGGCGTAGTACGCCTTGATGGTGCAACTGATGTCGAGCTCGCCACCGTAGTACAGCGGCCAGCCACCGTGCTCGGCCTGGTGAGCGCGCAAATACACTGCGATCTTTGCTTCCAACGACGAATCGATTTCGTCGAGGTAGTGCATCATCATGATGTATTCGGCCGGAATGGTGCAGTCTGCCTCCAGCTCGAACACCCAGTAGCCCGGCTCGCACTGGCGCTCGAGCAGCCCATCGCGGGCGGCATCGATGCCACGGTTCAGTGACAGGTGCCCGGCGTGACGCTCGAGCTTCTGCACCAGCTGCTGCTGCCGGGTGTTATGTTTGTTGGCGGCGGCCTCGAAGGCGCGGGAATTACGACTCAAAGCGCAGATCTCCCTTCGGAGCGGCGGGCTCCCCGTTCGTGCGGCACGGAGCGCACGGCATGGCTGTACTCAGGCGCGGGCGCGGCCACGTGTAGTGCGGGCCTGGACGCGCGGCGCACGGTTCCAGCAGGCGCGAGCGGTACTCCGCGCGCGGCGATGTCGAACAGGCGCTTGAGCATCCAGTTGTTACGCACGGTCATGTTGGTTGAGATTCGGGTCACGGCCACGGCCGACCTCGGAATCTTCACCTGCCGGCCGCTGGTGAAGCCGGGCGTCGCGGCAATCTTGCGCAGGGTGAGGATTGCCATGCCGATGGCCCACAGGCAGAAACGGCGGATGCCCGCCTCCGTGCCTGGAATGAGTAACGTGAACGAGAGCGCATTACGCAGGTGCGCGTGGGCCACCCCGACCAACTCGCGCATGGCAGCATCGAAGCGCCCGTCGGCGCGTGCCGGCGTGAGCTGGCCGAGATCGATGCCATGGCGGCTGAAGACTTCCTGCGGCAGCCAGCAAGCGCCCCGGTCGCGGTCCTCCCACACATCCTTGAGGATGTTGGTCATCTGCAGGCCCTGCGCGAAGGACACATCCAGCTCGTGCAAGGCGGCCTGTTGCTGGGCGATCTGCGGCGAATACCCGCAGAACAGCTCCGTGAGCATCTGGCCGACGACCCCGGCGACGTAATAACAGTAGTCGTCCATGTCAGTCTGGCGCGGCACTCCCCGCAGGCTGGCAGTCTGCTGGAACTGGTGCATGCCGCCGCACATCACCTCGACGCAGCGTTGAATCGCGATCTGTTGTTGTGCGTCCAACCGGTTGGTCACGCGGACCACCCGCTCCATGTTGGCCACCAGATCCACTTCGGCCTTCAGAGTTTGATTGGAGAGCTGCGGACCCAGGTCCCGGGCGAGCGCGGCGGCCGGCTCCCTGCCATACAGCACTGCCACGAAGCGCTGCAGGAAATGCAGACTGGCGGCCGGCGTCAGGGCGGGTTCATCCTCAATGGTGTCGGCTATCCGGCACAACAGGTAGGCGTTGGTGACGGAAGTCCGCAGTGCCTGGGGCAGCTCCGGTATGGTCAACGCGAAGGTGCGCGACACGTCCGGCAGGATGTGTTCCTGGTAAGCCTCATCCGACAGGCTGGGATCCGTCTGTACAGCGTCTGGCGACATCGCTCGAACAAAACCTCCGACTTCGGCCAAACCCGCGCAAAACGGCCCGGGCAGGCTCGAAATAGTCCAGTGCCTACGCGCAGCGCGTAGGCACACCCTCAAGGGCGCGACTTTACCATGCAATCAATCGGTTAAGGTCTAGCCACTTAGAGGCAAGGCTAGGCCGGGCCGCGTAGGCCGCACCGTCCTTGGCCCTGGGAGCGGCCGCGCATTGGGGCGGCCGGCCCACTTCGGATTCAATAATGCCGCGCCAGCAGCCAGTCAGCCAACGAGCGCAACAGGTCGGCGCGTGAGCCCAGCGGGGCGAGCGCATCCAATGCCTGGCCGTGCAGCAGCCGCACCCGCTCCTGGGATGCCTCGATGCCGATGACTGCAGGGTGGGTCGGCTTCGAGCGCTCGCTGTCGGCACCGGTCGCTTTTCCCAAGGTCCGCACGTCACCCAGCACGTCCAACAGGTCATCCTGAATCTGAAACGCCAGGCCTATGGGACCAGCAAAACCGGCGAGCGCCTCCTGCAGCCGGGAATCGAGGGACGGCGCACAGGCGGCCGCCATCATCACGCTGACACGGATGAGCGCACCGGTCTTGCGCGAATGCATCTCTTCCACCTGTGTCAGGTCGAGTTGCTTGCCCTGTACTGCCAGGTCTATGGCCTGTCCTCCAGCCATGCCGAACGAGCCACTCGCCTCCGCCAGCAACTCCACGAGCCGCAGGCGCACGGCCGGGGATGCCGGCAGGGCCGGATCCCGTGTCAACACGTGGAAGGCCAGAGTCTGCAGGGCATCGCCTACCAGGACGGCCGTCGCCTCGTCGAAAGCTTTGTGACAGGTTGGACGCCCGCGACGAAGGTCGTCATCGTCCATTGCCGGCAAGTCATCGTGTACGAGCGAGTAGACATGTATGAGCTCGATGGCGCAGGCAGCGCCTTCGACCTCCTCCTCGGAACGGCCTACTGCGCGGGCGGCAGCGAACAGCAACCCGGGCCGGATACGTTTGCCGCCGCCCAGGACGCTGTAGCGCATCGCCTCGTGTAGACGGGCCGGCACAACCTCCGGGCCCGGAAGCCTCGCGGCCAATGCCGACTCCATGCGCGCCTGCCACGATTGCAGCTGAGCGCGAAACGCCTCGCGCCCGGCCGGATCGCTCACAGTGGCATGTCTAGCCCCAACAGCAGCGCTCACGCCCACCCTTCCAACAGCAAAGTATTCGCCAGGATCATTGCGGCCTGGAGGGATGCCCGCCTTCGGGCTCACGCTTGGCGCGTTTCACATCGGCCACGGCAACGGCCGCTACCGTGCCGCGCGGACGGTGGTCGCCATCGCTATAGAGAATGGGCAGATCAGGAGCCATCTGGCCCGACACCCGCGCTCCCAGGATTGCGGTCTTGAGCAATTTGAGCGGACGGCTGAATGCGTCATCCACGGCCGTACCCTCGAATCCGCAGTGGGCCATGCAGTTGTCGCAAGCGGGATTGCGGCCCACACCGTACTTCTCCCACTCGGTGTCTTCCATGAGGGACTTGAAGCTCGGGGCATAGCCTTCGTCGGTCAACAGGTAACAAGGCCGCTGCCAACCGAACAAGTTGTAGGTAGGCGTGCTCCATGGGGTGCACTGGTAGGCCTGGTTGCCGGCCAGGAAGTCCAGGAACAGGGCCGAGTGATTGAAGGACCAGCGGGTGCGTGCTCTACCTTTCGGGGAGCTGGCAGTGCGGCCGCGCTTGAAGATCTCGCGGAACAACCGCTTGCTGGCGCTGCGCCCGAGGAACACATCCTGGCGCGGTGCGTGGTGATAGCTGTAGCCGGGCGACACCATGATTCCTTCGATGCCGAGCGCCATCGCTTCATCGAAGAACGCGGCCACTTCGTCAGGGTTTTCACCGCTGAACAGTGTGCAGTTGATGGTTACCCGGAAGCCCTTGCTGCGCGCCAGACGGATCGCAGCCACCGCCTTGTCGAACACACCTTCCTGGCAGACGGACTCGTCGTGGCGCTCGCGGCTGCCATCGAGGTGAATCGAGAACGTGAGGTACGGCGAGGGTGTGTAGTCGTCGATGTGCTTGGGCAACAGAATTGCGTTGGTGCACAGGTAGACGAATTTCTTGCGTGCCACGATGCCTGCGACGATCTGCGGCATTTCCTTGTGGATCAGCGGCTCACCGCCGGGGATGGACACCATGGGCGTGTCACATTCATCCACGGCCCGCAGTGCGTCTTCGACGCTCACCCGCTTCTGCAGGGTTTCCTTCGGATAGTCGATCTTGCCGCACCCGGCGCATGCCAGATTGCACTGGAACAGCGGCTCCAGCATCAATACGAGCGGATAGCGCTTGATGCCGCGCAGCTTCTTGCCGGCGATGTAACGCCCGACCTTATATGCCTGTAACAGGGGAACGCCCAACTTGTAACTCTCCTATTGCGGCGCGGAAAGCACGGCGCGGTGATCCCGCCAGATGCGCTCCCACTCCATCACGAACCACGGTGTGAACCGGTCCGCCTCGCTGCCGGCGAGCTCCGCCTGCAGGTCCTCGGGACTGATCCAACGCCACGCGAGAATCTCGCGCGGATCGATCCTGACAGGATCCGAGCAGCGGCCGACGAACACGGAGCACAGCTCCTGTTCGGCGCCCGCCGCATCAAACTGCGCCTGGTACTGAAACTTGAACAGGAAGTGCAGCGGACAGCGCAATCCGAGCTCTTCGTACAGCCGCCGGTGAATCGCCGTCTCAATGGTCTCGGCGCGCCGCGGATGACTGCAGCAGCTGTTGGACCAGTACAGCGGCCACAGCCGCTTCGAGGCTGAACGCTGTTGCAGCAGCAGCTCGCCGGCATCATTGAAGATGAGCAGCGAGAACGCCCGGTGCAGAACGCCGCGGCCCTGGTGACACTGAGCCTTGTCGAGGTGCCCGACTTCCCGGTCGGCTTCGTCCACCAGGATCAATGACTCGGAATCGGCCGCGCTGACCCGAACTTCATCCATCGCCACGAAAACTCCCAGGCAAAGCGCCTAGTATACATCCGCACATCATAGCGGCCTGTCGGCCATTCGCCACAGCAATCTTCAGGCCGGGACTTCCGCTGCGTGCGTAACGTGCAGGTCTGCCGTGCCTTTGACAAGGTCCACCCGGCCATTGTGTGAAGGGCCAAAGGGATAGCGCACGCTCTCCCTTTTGGCGGACCCCGCCCTCAGGCCGCCGCCTTGAACGCAAACGCGAACACGGCCGCCGCAATGAGCAGACAGAACGCAACAATGTAGTTCCAGGCCACTTTCTCCTGCAGGAAAAGCACCGCGAAGACCAGGAACACGGCCAGCGTGATGACCTCCTGGATGATCTTCAATTGAAAGCCCGTGAAGTGGGTGTAGCCCCATCGGTTGGCCGGCACCGCCAGGCAGTACTCGATCAGGGCGATGCCCCAGGACACCAGGATCGCCTTCCACAGCGGCCAGCCGTGGCCATATTTGAGATGGCCGTACCACGCGAAGGTCATGAAGACGTTCGAGAAGATCAACAGCAGCGGCGTCGTCACGAACGGCTGCCCCTGTTCACCTCAACAGTGATGTGTGAGAGGCATTCGAACGAGCTGAGGCGGCCGCGGTAGAACAGCGCATCGCGCGGCTTGCTCGTTGCAATCGCGAGCACGGCCGCCAGGTGCCCCGGTCCCAGCCGCCACAGGTGCAGATCGACAACACGGTCGCCATCGGCCTCCAGTGTCCGCCTGAGCTTCTCGCGCGTCAGCTCATCGGGACACACGTCCAGCAGGATGCCGGCGGTGTCGCGAATCAACGTGATGGACCAGTTGGCAATCACCAGGGCACCAATGATGCCCGCGAGGGGGTCCATCCACAGCCAGCCGTACAGTTTGGCCAGTAACAGACCTGTGATCGCCAGAACCGATACAAAGGTATCAGCGAGCACATGGACATAAGCGGATCGGATGCTGTTGTCGCGGGTGGTGGCGTGGGCTGCCGGGTGGCCAGGGCCCTGGCCAGAACCAGCTGCCCGGGGTGCCTGGACGTGGGGTGATAGGGCGTGGTCGGGGTGCCCGTGAGTGTGGTCATGCGGGTGGTCGTCGTCGTGGTGATGCGTGCGACCATGGTCGTAACGGTGTGGAGGGTCATGCGCATGCCCACCACCGCCACCGTGGTTGTGCCCATGATGCTCGCCTCCACTGAGCAGCCACGCACTCACGACATTGACGGCCAGGCCGGCGATGGCGATCGGAATGGCCTCCCCTAACTGGATACCCACAGGCGCGAAAAACCGGACCACCGCCTCATAGCCGATCAGCAGCGCAATCAGCCCCAGCACAATGGCACTGGTGAATCCTGCCAGGTCGCCCAACTTGCCCGTGCCGAACACGAAGCGGTTGTCGGTGGCATGGCGGCGCGCGTAGGTGTAAGCCAGGGCGGCGATCAACATGGCGCCCGCATGGGTGGACATGTGCAAGCCATCTGCCACCAGTGCAAGCGAGCCAAACAGGCTGCCGCCAACAATCTCCACCAGCATCATGAGGCCGCACAGGATGATGACGGCCCAGGTCTTGCGCTCGTTCTTCTCGTGCCCGGCTCCCAGGAACACATGGCTGTGCGGCAGGCCGACAGTTGGATCGTTGTGCCGTTCCATCTGCGAATGCCTCATTTGAAGTAGCTGTGAACTACGTCGAGGAGCTGTTCGCTGGCTTCTTTGTTGGCCGGCGTGTTCGCGAAATGAGAAGTGATGTGCTCTTCGAGCAGCTCGGCCAGCAACCCATTCACCGCGCCCCGGCAGCTCGTGATCTGCTGCATGACATTGGCGCAGTCCGCCTCCGCCTCCAGGGCACGCTCAATGGCCTCGACCTGCCCTTTGATGCGCCGGACCCGATTCAGAAGCTTGGTCTTTCCTTTCAGAGTGTGGGTCACGGGAGTCAGTCGGCCGGTAATACTATAGGGGGGTATAGTATCACACGGCCAAGCGTGGCGCTCCCACATACTGTTTCAATGGGCCAGAGCGGCCGCAGGATTGGTTCAATGGGCCAGAGTCGCCGCGGCATTGGCCGCCAGGATGAATGTCGTCGCGGCATCCACCACGTATTCGTTCTCGTACCACAGGAATGGCCAGCCATCCTTCAACTCCGGGTAGTCGGGTTGAATGATGGTCACCCCGGGGATCATGCCGCCGGGAATGAAACTGTAGTCGGCCCGATTGTTACCATAGGCGACGAGCTTGGAGGCCGTTCCCACGGAGGATACATAGGAGAGGTTGGAGACCGGGTGCCGGCCCAGGAGGTAGTCGAATCCCCGCAGCGTTGCATCGATACCGACGATGTCGGGAAATGCCCGGTGAAGAAAGTACATCTGGATCGCGAACGCCGCCACCGCGCCCGACCCGCCCCAGGTGCCCGTGTTGATAGGAACACCGAACGGATTCTTCGCAAGCTGCGCATCCTGGCTCGCCTTGAAGGTGGACACAGCGGCTGCGAGGGACTTCTTGAAGTGCGGGTCCATGTACGGAATGGCTTGTACGGCGAGCCATCCCAGGGAAGCGAACTTCTTCTGGATGACGGGCAGCAAGGCCATTAAACGTGTCTTGTACATAGCCTCA
>Ga0207703_10000962_pt1 | contig 27832 bp, 20 predicted proteins | sample KBSSwiS12_FD_184304 | JGI IMG/M metagenome (GOLD analysis project Ga0207703, IMG submission 184304) | Switchgrass rhizosphere microbial communities from Kellogg Biological Station, Michigan, USA - KBS Switchgrass S1-2 (SPAdes) (version 2) | ecosystem: Host-associated > Plants > Roots >...
ATGGCAAATGCACCGGGCGCGCTGAAGGCCGCACTTCGTCCGATTGCGGCCGTAACTGTGCCGGCCACCGTGTCGGCTGGACAAAATGTGACGCTAGGGGGTACTGGGAGCGCGGCTGCCTGCGGCCACTCCGTTGTGACTTACGCGTGGACGAATGTTGGTAACGCCACGAATCCAATTCAAAATGCCAACACGTCGACGGCCACCGTTGTCGCACCGGCTACGGGCTCATTCACCGTACGACTGACTGTGACCGACGATGCTGGTAAGACTGATACGGCAGATGTAGTAGTCAGCGCAACATCCGCGACGACCACCGCGCCAGCCAATGCCAACAGCGAAAAGTGCCCGGCTGCGGCAAAGCCGGTGGCTGTGACGGTTACTCCGGCGACTGCCACCGTGCAGACAGGCGCAATGCAGACTTTGACGGCTGCGGTAACCAATACCTCGAATATGGCCGTGACCTGGAGCGTCAACGGCGTGGCCGGCGGTAATTCGACGGTGGGTATGGTCTCCTCCGCCGGCGTCTATACGGCGCCGTCCACTGTTCCGTCGCCTGCGACTGTGACTATCAAGGCCACATCCGCTGCTGACACTACGAAGTCAGCATCGGCAACGATCACCGTTGCGGCGCCGATTACGGTAGCGGTCACGCCGGCAACCATGAATGTCACTGTCGGAATGACTCAGACATTCACCGCGACAGTGACCGGCGGTTCCAACACCGCTGTGAACTGGAGCGTCAATGGAACCGCTGGCGGCAGTGCTGCTGTGGGAATGATCTCGGCGTCCGGCGTTTACACGGCGCCCATGATGGTTCCGGCGCCTGCAACCGTGACTATCACCGCTGTGTCTGTCATGGATTCGACGAAGATGGCTTCTGCCACGGCAACCGTGATGGCCACCGCTGCGGCCTCCAGCGGTGGTTCGTCGAGCAGCAGCACGGGCGGCAGCAGCACGGGCGGGGGCAGCTCCACCGGCAGTAGTGGTGGCGGCGGCGCCTCGGATCCCCTGACCCTGTTGGCCTGCGCTCTGGCCGTTGGATTTGCCATGCACCGCAGGAGCGTTGTCGCCAATCGGAGGCAGGCTGGCTGTGAAGACCGACATGTTTAAGCGACACGCAGTTCGGCTATTGTGGCGGGATGCGTGTCCTCATTCTGGCGCTGGCTGTTTCGACTGCCGCGTATGCGAGCACAATCGGCGGCTCCAGCGAGCTGAACCCGGTTCGCACCCATCCACATCACCAGACTGACGACAGCGCTCAGCAGGTTATCGTAAAGCTGCGGTCTTCTTCGGCCGCCTCCGGCCTCGTCGCACGGGTTCATCTGACCATGCGGGAGTCGCGGCAGATCGTCGATCACCTGCACGTCATCCGGGTCGAACCGGCTGCGGCCAATGAATCGATTGCGGCGACCATCGAGAGGTTGAAGGCTGACCCGGACGTCGAGTACGCGGTCCCCGATGAGCGCCGCTACCTCCACGCCGTGCCCAACGATCCACTGTATGCGACCACTGGGCAGTGGTACCTGCAGGCGGATCCGGCCACGCCGGCTGCGGTCAATGCGCAAGCCGCATGGGACCTGACCACAGGTGATCCCAACCTGGTGATTGCTGATCTGGACACCGGCGTACGTTTCGATCACCCCGATCTTCTGACTGCGGCCAATGGTGGACGGCTGCTTCCTGGTTACGACTTTGTAGGCAATAGCGCCGTGGCCAATGATGGCGGCGGGCGTGATGCCGATGCTTCGGATCCGGGCGACTGGATCAATTCATCCGATACCGGATCGTCACAGTTCAAGAGTTGTGATGCTCAGATCAGCTCGTGGCACGGGACGCGTGTCGCCGGCATCCTCGGCGCGCTGACCAACAATTCGCGCGGGGGCGCGGGCATCAGCTGGCAGTCAAAGATTCTGCCCGTTCGCGTACTGGGCAAATGCGGTGGGTATGACTCGGACATTCTCGCGGGCATGATGTGGGCGGCGGGCCTGCCGGTGTCCGGTGTGCCTGCCAACATGAATCCGGCGCGCATCATCAACATGAGCCTGGGTTCCCCGACGGCCTGCGTTCAAAGCTACTCTGACGTCCTCAGTCAGTTGACGGCAATGGGCGTGCTCGTGGTGGTCTCGGCTGGAAACGAGGGCGCCGCGGTGGACTCGCCGGCCAATTGCCCTGGCGTGGCCGCCATTGCCGGGATCCGGCATGCGGGCACGAAGGTTGGATTCAGCGACCTGGGACCGGAAGTGGCTGTGAGCGCACCTGCCGGGAACTGTATCAACACGGTTTCCGGACCTTGCGTGTATTCCATCCAGACGACGACCAACTCGGGAGCTGCGGCGCCGGTTGCCAATGATGATGCGTACACCGGCAGTACGATTACCACGGATGACCAGCCCAAGGGCCCGAATCTCGGGACGAGCTTTTCGGCGCCCATCGTGTCCGGTATTGCCGGCCTGATGTTGTCCGTCAACAGCAACCTGAATACCTGTCAGCTCGTTGCGCGCTTGAAGGAGGGTTCTGTTCCGTTTCCCCAGACCTCGTTGGGCGAGGCGACGCAGCCTCCTGTGTGTCACGTCCCTTCGGGATCATCATCTGACACGCAGGCTTTGGAATGTATTTGCACGTTGGATGGAAAGACGTGCGGCGCCGGCATGGCCAATGCCTTCGGGGCCGTGAAGGCTGCTTTGCGGCCCATTGCGGCTGTGGCGGTTACTCGAGGCCCGTCTGTTACATTGAACGCTCAGAACAGTGCCGCGGCCACGGGGCACGGCATCAGCTCATATCAGTGGGTGAGCGTTGGGAAGCAGGAAGTTGCGCTTTCGAACGCGACTGGCGCGACAGCTACCGCAACGGCGCCTTCCTGCGGTTTCGGGACCGTTCGCCTCACTGTCACCGATGATGCGGGGCGAGTTGATACTGCTGACGTGGTGTTGAGCCCGACTTCTGCAACGTCGCTGGCTCCGGCCAATGCTACTGATAGAGCCTGTTCCGTGACCGCGCCGGCGCCGATGGTGGCAGTGTGTCCTGGCGCGGCGAGTGTTGCGGTTGGTTCGGGCCCACAGGCATTTGCTGCCAGCGTTGCCAACACCACGGATGACTCGGTGACCTGGGAGGTCAGCGGAGTCGTTGGTGGTGATGCGAGAGTTGGGACGATCACCTCGACGGGAGTTTATACCCCGCCTGCGCAGGTCAATGGAAACACGCAGGTGGTGATTGAGGCGGTGTTGGCGGATCGGAAGGTGGAGGGGACATCCACGGTCAAACTGACCTCGCCGAATGGGACGGGTTCCTCAGGCGGCGGCGCCATTGACCTTTGGACGCTGCTGGCGCAGACGGTCGCGTTGGGCGCGGCCCTGATTGCGCGGCGATCGCCGTCCTACGCCAGCCGCTGAGCCGCGTCCAGCCAGGACTTCTGCGCTTTGCGGTAATGCGCCGGTGCGATCCGCGCCTGCTCGAGCAGATCACGCGCAACCTTCCGTGCCTCATCACCCCGCCCCTGTGACTTGAGCAACTGCGCGTACCGCACAGCCGCCTCCGCACCGGGATAGGTGCCCGCGAGCACGCGGTACTCTTCGATGGCCTTCGACGTGTTGCCTTCTTCTTCCAGCGACCTTGCGTAAAGCAAGTGGCCGTCGGCTGATTTGAAGTCCGGATTCAGGCGGATCAGATCATCCAGCGTCGCACGCGCGCCCGGGGCATCGCCCTTCTCAAACTGCGCCCGCGCAATCCCCAGCATGAGATTGGGATCGTGCTCATACAGGCCCGTGAGTGCCTGTTTGAATTGCGTGATTGCGTCGTCATAACGACCTTGCCGGCTCAGCTCTTCGGCGTAGCGCTGCTTTGCGGCTACATTTCCAGTCACGCGCGCTTCGTTTTCGTACTTGCGCAGATCCGCCGTGGGATCCATCGCCTTCTTGATGCCGCGCGCGGTTCGCTGCGCCGTCCGGCTGCGAAATACGTCAGGCAGCAGCTCCACGGCAATGTAGGCAATCGCTCCGGGGATGGACAGTAGGGCCAGCACCCAGATCCAGATCGTGTTGCGGCCCGTTTTGATCACGTGAACGATCAGAATGACCTGGATTACGATCGATAAGATAAAAAACAGGCTCATCTAGCTCTCAACGCCGTCCGGGGAAGTCCATCAGTTTACCTCGTTTGTCCCGGTCGGGACCGTCTTCGCGCCTTTGGGTAGGGCGAAGGCCACGACGTAGTCCCCACGCTGGGTTCCCAGGCTGCCGTGCCCCCCAGCCGCTATTACGACGTATTGGCGGTGATCCGGGCCCGCGCGATAGGTCATCGGGGTGGCCTGTCCCCCGGCGGGCAGGCGGTATTTCCACAGCTCCCGGCCCGTTTCGATGTCGAATGCCCGGAAGTAGCTGTCCATGGCCCCGCCAATGAACACCAGATCGCCGGCGGTGGCGATGGGGCCGCCCATATGGGGAGTGCCGAAATTCCGTGTTGGTGCCCACCAGGGGCCGATACCTTCCGTGGATCCCAGGGGCACCTGCCAGACGATGCGATTGCGGCGAAGGTCTATGCTCGCGAGGGTGCCCCAGGGTGGTGCCGTGCAGGGAAGGCCCCAAGGGGACAGTAACGGCTCGCGCCGCATTGCGTACGGCGTGCCCGATTGACGTGCGAAGTCAGAATGCGGGTAGTCGTCCGATCTGGCCTGTTGCTCCATGGTTTCTGCCGACATCAGGGTCACCACCATTGGCATGTGGTTGACCGCCGCGAAGATCCGTTGGCGCGATTCATCTACTGCTATGCCGCCCCAGTTGACTCCGCCGATATAGCCTGGCGCGAGGATCGTGCCGTGTGTATCGGGTGGGGTGAAAATGCCTTCGTTGCGATGGGAGGCAATGAGGTCACGACATTTTCCGCGGTCCCAGAAAGTGATGCCCCACGCATCGTCGGGGTTCAACTTCCGCTGCGACACCAGCGAGGGCAGGGACGAAAACGGTTGAGTCCTGGAGGCCTCTTCACCCGGAACCTTGCTGGCGGGTACGGGCTTTTCAGTGATCGGGAAGAGCGGCTGGCCTTTCACGCGATCGAACACGTACAGCATGCCGGTCTTGGTTGCCTGGATCACTCCAGGTATGGGAATTCCCTGCAGCTCGATGTCGGCCAGCGCCGGTTGTGCCGCCAGATCGAAATCCCACAGGTCATGGTGGACCAGTTGTTGGTTCCAGACGAGCTTGCCGCTGTTCGCGTCGATGGCCAGCAGGGAATTCGCGAATCGATTGCTGCCCGGCCGCTTGCCGCCGAAAAAATCGGGGCTGGGTGAGCCTGTTGGTATGAGCACGTAACCGTGCTCTTCGTCCACGGACATCGGGCCCCAGGAGTTGGCTGCTCCGGTGGAGGGGTCGTCAGGCAGAGTATCGAATGACCAGCGCTGCGCGCCGGTTCGCGCATCAAACGCACGAACCACACCGCGCTCGACATCAGTCGCGCGATTGTCACCGATGGACGATCCGACCACTACCGTATCACCCACGATCGCGGGAGGCGACGTGACTTCGTAGTCGTCGCGGTCGCGGATTCGCACGTTAGCGCTGAGATCGACCTGTCCAGTTGTCCCGAAGTCCGCGCACGGCTGCCCTGAGCCCGCATCCAAAGCAATCAATCGAGCATCCAGCGTCCCAACGAAGACGCGGCGCAGGCATGCACCCTCGCGTTTCGGGTCAGTCTCTTCCCAGACACTCACGCCGCGCGCAGCTACGTCCGAATAGGCGCGTTTGCGGTCGATCTTGGGATCGTATCGCCACTTCTGGACGCCGGTTTCCGGATCCAGCGCAATCACGATGTTCGTCGCGGTTTCGAGATACAGGTACCCGAACGCGAGCACGGGCGTCGCTTCGAAGGTGAGCTTCGAGCTGCGCGCGAATCCGTCACCCAGCTCGCCGGTCCGGTACGTCCAGGCGACGGCGAGCTCGTTTACGTTGTCACGCTTGATCTGGTCGAGGCTGGAGAAGTGCTGCCCAAATGCGTCTCCGCCGTAGAAGCCCCAGTCACTGGCGTCGGGCGTCTGCGCGTTCGCGGTTGTGACCGCGGCGAGAGAGATAGCAACCAGTCGTATGAGTTTCTTGTTCGACATGCTGTATTCTTGCGCCCGTGATTTCACCACGGGCGGTCCGGCCCCGTCTCGGGGTCCTCGGTTGTATTTTCGCAGGTCTGTGGCTCGTGTGTTGGAGCATTGCCAACGCCCAGAGCGCGGCAGACCCCGCTTCGTCCCCACCACAGCCACATCGCCCGCGCATCGGCCTCGTGCTTTCCGGTGGTGGTGCGCGAGGTGCAGCGCACGTAGGCGTGCTAAAGGTCCTCGAGCAGCTGCACATTCCGATCGACGCAATCGCCGGTACCAGCATGGGTGCGGTGGTCGGTGGTCTGTACGCGAGCGGCTTCACCCCGCACGAAATCGAGTCGATCATGACGTCGCTGAACTGGCAGGACGCGTTCCGCGACCGGCCGCCACGTGAGGATCTCACGTTCAGGCGCAAGCTCGAGGACCAGAACTTCCTGGTTAAGTTCCCCTTGGGTATTCGGGGAAGCAAGATCCAATTGCCCAAGGGACTGATACAAGGGCAGAAGCTGAACCAAACGTTGCGGCGGTTGACGCTGCCGGTGGCGAGTGTCACAAACTTTGATCAGTTGCCGACCCCGTTCCGCGCGGTGGCCACCGACCTGGAAACCGGCGACGTCGTCATCATGAAGGATGGCGATCTGACCAGCGCCATGCGGGCCAGCATGTCCGCTCCCGGTGTGTTTTCGCCGGTGGAGCGCGATGGGCGTCTGCTGGTGGATGGCGGGATCTCGGAGAACCTGCCTGTCGATGTGGCGCGGGAGATGGGAGTTGACATTCTGATTGTCGTGGATGTCGGCACGCCGCTGCTGAAGCGTGACCGGCTCAACAGCGCGCCGGTGATTTCCAACCAGATGCTGGCCATCCTGATTCAGCACAACTCGCGCGTCGAGCTCGAGAAGCTGAAGCCCGAGGATGTGTTGATCGAACCTGCGTTGGGCGAAACTTCCGCGTTTGATTTCGGAATCGTCAAGCGGGTAATTGCGACCGGTGAGATTGCCGGCCATGCGGCGGAGTCCCGTCTCGCCAGGTTGTCGGTCAGCGCGGATGAATATTCTACTTACGTCGCGCGGCGGGATCACGATCGGCAGTCGCCGCCACGCATCGAGTTCGTCAAAGTGGATGACGGCTCCGGGCGTTACTCCAACAGGTTGGATCGGCTGTTCAAGGATGTCATTGGCAAGCCGCTGGATCCGGATGCGGTGGCGCGCCACGTGACGACTGTCTACGGGCAGGGGAATCTGGAGGCGTTGGATTACCGGGTTGTCCAGGACGACGAGGACCGCTATGGCCTGTTGCTTGCGGCCAGGCGCAATTCCTGGGGACCCAACTACGTACGCTTTGGCTTGAGCCTGCAGGACGATTTCCAGGGTAACTCGAGTTACAACGCGGCCACGCGCTTTGTGCTGTCCGAGATCACCCGGGCGGGTGGCGAGTGGGTGTGGGATCTGCAGGTGGGTGAGACCTCGTTGATTTCAACCGAAGTATTCCTGCCGATTTCGGACACGTCGGGCTTCTTTCTGGTGCCGCATGCGAGTGCCAGGGCTTCCAACGTAGACATATTGCAGGATCAGACCCGCATTGCGGAATACCGGGTTCGCAGCTTCGATTACGGGTGGGATTTCGGCTACGAGTTGGGAAACTGGGGAGAGATCCGGACTGGCGCCGAGCGGGACTCCGGGCACGAGGATGTCAGGGTCGGGGACCCTTTGTTGCCGTCTGATACGTTCCATACCAACCAGTACTTTGTGCGTTTCTCGTTGGATAAGCTCGACGATGTCAATTTCCCGCATCGGGGCCAGCAGGCTACCGTGGAATATCGCGCCGAGCGCACCGGGGAGCGCAGTGATACGGGAGAGCAGCAGAACTTTGAGCGCCTGTCCTTTACGTATCTGGCCGCTGCTTCACTGGGGCGCTACACCGCGGTCTTCTCAGCTGCCGGCGGAACCACTTTTGATACGCCGCAGCGACTGCTGCTGACGGGGCAGGTGACGGGCTCGGCACCGGGCGGGGTCCAGGTCACGACGCCGACCGATCTGCGACTGCTGTTTCCGCTGGGCGGGTTCCTGAATCTGTCCGGGTTGAAGGCCAATTCGATTGCCGGACCGCATTTCGCCATGGCCCGGACGCTGTTCTACAAGCAGATCGGGCGGGGCGGCCCTGGGTACCTGGATGTGCCTACTTACCTCGGCTTTTCGCTGGAGGCCGGCAACGTCTGGGAGCACCGGGGCGATGCTTCGTTTGGCAGCATGCGACACGATGCCAGCGTGTTTCTGGGGATGGATACGTTTTTGGGACCGGTTTATATCGCGTCCGGGTTTGATGACAGGGGGCAGCGTGCGTTCTACCTGTTCCTGGGAAGGACTTTCTAATAAAATTCCGCTATGGGAATCAGCCAGCCACAAAACCTTCGCACCCCCCCGATTGAGAAGCTCCGTCCCTATGGGATCCGCGTGAGCCTTCCTCCGGGCGACCCGTTCCGCAAGCTCCTGGGCCCCGAATGGCACAAGGTCCATTGGTATCCCACGCCGGCCGAGCGCGACGCCGCGCTGATCGAGATGGGACGCCGTCACCAGTATTCACGCGGTGGTGATAAGCCTTCGCTGGTGTTTGAGAAGGTCGAGAATCTGGCCCAGAGCCGAGGGCTCTGAGCAGGGATAGTCGCCTCGTCTATCAGGATGGCACGACTTTGCGCGCCTGGCGACCCAGCAGCTTTTTATTCCTCTCGAGGATTCGCAGGCTCTCATGCAACGTGGGTGCCCCCGGCGCCAGCGCCAAACCGGCCTCCAGGTCCCGCATGGCGAGATCATACAAGCCCTTCTCAACATAGATTGACGCCCGGTTGTTATAGGTGCGCCAGTTCGACTCGTCGAGCTCCAGGGCTGCGTTGCATTGGGCGAGTGCTTCTGCCCATCGTTTGAGCAGCACGTAACCCGCGCAGGCGTTTGAATGTCCCGCCGCGTTCTCCTGGGTAGTGGTCGCGACCTTCAGGCCTTCCAACGTGAGTTGGATTCCCGCTTCGATCCGTCCCGCCTCGAGGGCCGCCGCGCCTTCGGCCAGCAGCGAGTTGTTTGGGCCAACAACTGTCTTGCTGCCCGCGCGCTCAACGGGCCAGGCGGGGGCGGTCGAGCATGCCGCCAGGACGACGCCCACAATGCCTGTCATGACGACTCGCACCATGCGTTTCATAGACGAAGCCCTTCCGGGCCGCGAGCTCAAAACTTCCGAGTACGTTTCAGGGATCCACGCCGCTGATCTGGTCAAATGTGTCCTTCAACCACGTTCTGACACGCTGTGCTGGCGCCAGCCCTACATTGGCGCCGGTGTGAACATAACATCATCTCGGACGCGCGTTGTACGAGTCCATAGATAGCGAGGTGACGTGGACGGAGCTTACGCAGGGCTAAGGTCGGGCTTCGCGCAGGCGCAGTTGATCCTTCAAACCTATGGTAACCTGTGCCGTAAGCATACGGCGCCCTGGCCGCGTTTGTTGGACAAACAGTAGAACAAGAAGCTCCAAGGATAGAAAGTTTCCCATGAATGTCCTGCGTATCGCCGTCGTTGCGATGGTTTCGATGTGCCCCCTGTTTTCGAATGCGACCACCCCACGACAACCGCCTGCGCGCACTGATGCTTTGGGACGGGTGGTGCGAGACGCGAATAGTCATCGCATTACCTATGCGACGAATGCGGCTGGCTTTGCTTCTCTTGCTTCCGCCGCGACCCAGAATTCCGGCGCGTCTCACGTACCTCGGACCAAGGCTCAATCTGTCCGCGCCATGACATCGGCCTCCAGTCCGAATTATGTCGAGCAGTGGCGCCTCGAGACGTGGGGATCGGGAATTGGCGGTACCGGTATCTGGCCCGTGGACGTCAACAATGATGGCTCGCTGGAGTTCGTCCTCGGTGGCGGTTCCGGGTTCTCGGCCAACCAGTTCTGGTCAATCGTGAGGTACGACTCGGCGTCGCACGGTTATCAAATTCTCTGGCAGAGCACGATCGACGCTTCCTCCACGATAAGCGCGCTGCGCGTCGTGCAGACGGCAGGCACCAAACGAGTCTGGGTCGGGCGCAGTAACGGTACTATCGATGTGGTTAACGCGCTCACTCGCGAAACCGTCGCGACCTTGACGACCGGCTCCAGCCCCATTACCGATTTTGCGATCGCGGACGCCGACAACGATGGGACCCTCGATGTGGTTGCACTCTCGGGAACCGCGCTGTTCATCTATGACCCGACAACCCTGACTCTCGTCCGTACGATCGACTATGGAGGCGACCGTCTAGCGGTCGGCGACATCGACGGCGACGGTACGAACGAGATTGTCCTGAATAGCGGATACGTGATTGAAGTGACATCAGCTTCGGCGATCATGAAGTGGCAAACCTCGCCGTTCGGGTTCTTCGTCGGGCTGGCTGATATCGATGGAGACGGCAAGCAGGAACTGATCGCGGCGCAGTCCTGGTACCACATCGTGGCGTGGGATCTCGATCTTCACTCCCCGAAATGGGATCACCCGACATCCATCAATATCGACGCCATGCGTTTGATAGACGTGACCGGTGATGGCCGCCCCGAGGTCCTCTATGGGGATGGCCAGTGGGGGTCGATTCACGCGCTTTCGGCCGACACTGCCACTGAGCTCTGGAACGTCAACAACCCTGATCACGGTGTTACGGACATCGCCGTTTTCGATGCCAACCATGAAGGTCGGCTCGAGCTCTTGTGGGGCGCGGGTTGGTCTGACACAGGCCCGGACTTTCTGCATGTTCACGACCTCACCACGTTGGCTGATGAGTGGACGAACATCGACTTCGAGGGGCCATTCGATGCGGTTGACGTGGGCGACGTGGATGCTGACGGGCAACTGGAGCTCGTCGCGGCTTCCTACAGAAGCGACAGCGGTTATGGCGATGGGCTGATTTCAGTGTATGACGCAAGCACGCATGCGCTCAAATGGCAAAGCAGTCCCAGGACTTTGAACGGTTTTGCCTGGACCGGAATTCATGCATTGCATATCGCCAATGTCGACGCCGATCCGCAACCTGAAATCCTGGTGGCAACGGATAGACTCTATGACGGAGCTCTGTTCATCATCGATGGCAAAACGCATCTCGTCGAGCACCAGTATGTCTTTGATACTGGAGCGCCGCTCTCGGCGCTCGATGTTGCCGATCTGAATGGCGACGGCAAGCCGAAGATTGTTGCCGGAAACAGCATTGCCGACACTGGGGCGACCGGCGTCTATATCTCTGTGATTGACCCTTCGGACGGTACGGTCGTTTGGAAGAGCCCGGGCCTCACATCACCATCCTGGGGTGGTGTCTCTCAGGTAGTGGTAGCGGACGTGGGATCGCCCGGTATTGATATTCTGGCTGTCGCGGGACCCGTGTACAGGATTCGGTGGAGTGATAAACAACAGATCGCAACAACCGCCACGAACTACACGTCCGTCATGACCGCCGATACTTCCGGATCGGGGCGCTTACAGATCATCGCCGGTCGTGGCGATGGGGCCATCGAGCTTCTGGATGGGGACACCCTGGCATCGCTGGGCACCTACAACGGTATCTGTTCGCAGCCAATCACTGCGATCCATGCCCACGGTCCACATACCGTGGCGCTTACGTGCGGCTCAACATTCCTGGTCTACGACCTCGGCTCGCGGAGCATCGTCACTCAAACCGTCACGAGCAACACCTCGCTCGGTGCCCAGGGTTCGCTGGTCCGTACCACGATTAGCGACAAGGCGGCATATCTGGTCGGCGGTAACACTGCGCTCGAATTGCTGGATGTCAGCGGCGACCATGTCCCAGCCATCCAACCCATCAGCCAAACGCTTCACTGGCGCAGCAGCGGCGACATCACGTTAGCCGCCAGCGACTCTGATGGAGACGCTCTCAGTTTTGAGATCACGGATTTGCCCTCAAAGGGTTCCGTCACCTGGCTGGATCGCGCCGCCGGCACGCTACGCTACATCGGCGACGGCCGGCATGCAGGCTCGGACAGCCTCCAGGCACGAGCGTTCGATGGCTTTCAGTATTCGCCTGCGCAACCGATCTCCTTGTCCCTAACTAACACGGCGCCGCTGGCCACTACGACTGCATTGAGCTTTCACTGGAGAGGTGCTCAGTCGGCACAGCTCGGCGGACGCGATGCGGATGGTGATCCGCTGACATACAGTATCGCAACCAATCCTGCAAACGCGTCCATCACGTTGACGAACGCATCAACGGGTGAGATCCAGTTCGTGCCCACTGGCAACACCACAGGCACGGACTCACTGACATATCAGGTCACAGATGGAGTCGACAGCACGGCGGCACAGACTGTCACGGTGTCTCTAACGAACACGCCACCTACGGCAGTGGGCGCGCGGTTTGACATCACGCCGAATACTACAATTTACTCCCGGGTGAATGGGCAGGATGCTGACGGCGACCCGCTCACATACGCGACGGTGCAACAGCCGACGCAGGGTACATTTACCCTCGAGTCCTCGACTGGTCTTTTCCAGTATGCCCCCGCGAGTGGAGGGAGTGGCACGGACACCGTTACCGTTACTGTCAACGACGGTCCGAGTCAATCGCAGCCGGTGTCGCTGGAGTTCCGATATCCGGCGAGCAATTCGGGTGGCGGCGGAAGTGGCGGCGGAGGTGGCGGCCGTCTCGAGTGGTTGACGCTACTGACTCTCCTTGCAGCGCTCGGTTACGTCAGCCGAGCGCGACGCCGCGCCCTGGGTTAACGCCAGAATCCCAAATCGCGATGGCTGTGGTCGTTGCTGTTGATGAATTGCAACACATCCGCCGTCGATACCGGCATTTCGGCCACGTTGAGGTCTGCGTTAGCCAAAAAAATCTTGTTGGGGAACTGATCCAGGACCTGAGCCAGCCGATGCACGTCAAAGCGCGGCTTTTCGATCCGCCATACTTCCATGATTCCCGCTGCTACGCGCGGCCACACCTCGGGCCGAATCGTGGTGGCAATCAACTCGTCATAACCCTGGGTATCGGACTTGTAGAAGATACGCCGTTCACTCGCCAACCAGGACTGGCATTCTGCCGCGACATCCCTGGTCTCGACACGAGTGGCCGCGTGCTGCAGCGGCATGGCTGCCCGATTCAGGGAAAAGTTGCCGCTGTTCGCAGGATCGAGGTAGAAATCCTGAGTGCCCGCTGCGTCGCCGAGGGCGGCGCGGATCGCATGCACCTTGTCCTGAAAAGGTGACAGGTTGAACACGAGGCAGCCATAGTTCTGCGGCTCGGGCTCGTAGGCAAAGACCTCGGTGAGGTTCGGCAATGCCGCCAGCAGCTGGCGCGAAAACAATCCCATGTTGGCTCCGACGTCCACCAGCGTCAGCGGTTCGGAGCCTGGACACACCCGGCGGGCAAAGTGCAGCTCTTCTATTTGCCAGCGGTGCCGCTTGAGCACGATCGGACACATCAACTGGTCGGTGACGAGCGCCACGAACCAGGCTTGATCCTGGAGTTTTACGCTCAACGGTGAATTTTCTCGCGGCAGGAACTGCAGCATCTGCAGGCCAAACGCCTGGCGACACAGGCTCAATGCAACCGGAACGATCTGGTCGTAGGCCCTGTCTGCTTCGGACTGATTCACGGCTGTCGCATCTGTGACGTACGCACTGAAGACCCGTTGAAAGGGTCTAGCGTACCACGGAGCAATCGAGACATTCAGCCAGGGGTGTGTTTTTTGGAGGCGCGGTGTCGCCCTTGGCGTCGCGCGGCGCTCCATTTTTGGTGCGGCACAACAAGGCGTCTTCGACAGAAGTAACCTCGCGTACCAACTCGATCATGCCCGGATCGACGAAGTTCGATCCGGGCATGAGTGTCGAGCCTTCTGTTTACTCTAGAGGGATCGGCGGAACGTCGGCCTCCGCGGACTTCTTAGGCTTACGTGGCGCGCGCTTTGCGGTGCCTTCGCTGCTCTTGCCAGCCGCCCCCATGGACTTTGCGAGAGCTCGCAGCTGAGTCTCGAGCTCCGATTTTCTGCCCTGCAGCTCCTGGATCTGCTGGCCGACGCTGGCAATTTCGCTTTCGAGCTGCGCTTTTCTTTCAATGGCCTCCTGGTGGAGTTGCTTGCGCTTGCGCTCGGTCAGCAGCTCCAGTTCCTCCAGGGACAAAGAATCCACGCCGTGGACTCCCCGCTGTTCCAGGCCTTTGACGACTTCGGTCTCGTCAACAATGTGAGCTGGCTGGCGTGCTTCATCGAGCGTAGTCATGGACTGGGTCGTCTCCAAAAAAGGACAGTCAAATGGGGTTGCTCCATTCAGATTAACACGCCCTTGCGCGAGTTGCGGAGCGGTCGGAAGTACGGCTCGGGAGATGGCTGCGATTTACGTCAAATCGTGGGCCAACACGAAAGGCATACAGTGCCGCCATATGCGCACTACTGTAAGCCTCTCCCATCGTTTACTCGATGGCCCAAGCCTCGTTAGCGCCGCCGTTGCAATCCCACCCAATGACGACTGTGCCCGCCGTATTGCCGTTGTTGCGTACGTCTAGGCACAACGCGGTATTGTTGGCAGGGTGCAGGACGTAGTTGCCGTTGCTGGCCGCGGCAACCTGCCAGGACTGACCCGATGAGCCGTTACAAGGCTGCAGATTGACCGCAGTTCCGTTGGCCGTTGCGGCGGCGGTCATACAGAACGGTCCGTAGGAGACAGCGATATTGTAGTTGCCCGAGGGCACTACATTGGTGTTGGAGAAGACCCACGACTGAGCCCCGGTCCCATTGGCAGGCCAGACGTCAATGGTGTTGCCGGTTGCAGTGCTCGAGAACAGGTCATCGAGCCTCGAGCCGGTGGCGTTCTGGGGTGTGAGAGTGTGAGCGCCGTTCAGATTGTTGCCGGCAAGGGCATTGATCAACGCCTGGCCGTTGGGGGCTCCCCAGCCGGTGGCGAGGTCGTAACCGGTGATGGCAGCGAACTCGTTGGGGCTGTGAGAGTTGAAGTTGTTGCCGGCGGTTACATCGTGCAGGTCGGCGTTATAGGCGGCGCTGCGCCCGATGTTATACAAAGTCGGATTGACGAACCCAATGGGCTTGCCCGCGGCCTGCTGGTTGGCAAGCGCCAGGAAGCCGGCCCAGCGCGGGGCGGCAAGGCTGGTGCCACCAATGCCACCCTGGCAGGTGTTGTTGGCGCAGAAGTAATTGTCAGTATTGGCTTCGGCGGCTACGTCCGGCAAGTTGCGCAGGGTGGCGGAGCCGGCGTTGGCAGCCGTGATCACCGGGCTCTGGTAGCTCGGAATAGCCAGGTTGTTGGTGCTGGTGCCACCGCCGCTTCCGATCCAGGTGGTCTCGGACTTCCAGGTACCGCCCGCGCCGTTCGTCGTCAGATCAGTTCCGCCGACCGAGGTGATGAATGGATCATCGGCAGGGTAGAACACCGGGTTGCCGTTCGAGGTGAACGCGCCGCTGTCGCCGGAGGCGACGAACATGTTCTGTCCCTGGGCGGCAAATTCCTTGAAGATGGGCTCGTCACTGGCCGGGTCGGCGGGCAGCCAGCCGAAGGAGCAGCTCAACTGCTTGGCCAGGTTGTCGGTGGCCATGCGGTTCAAAATGCTGACGTCGTTGGTCCCTTCGTACACATACAGGGCTTTCATGCCCGGCGCCACGGAGATCGCCTGTTGAATATCGACCGCCTCTTCACCATCGTCGCACCCGTTTCCGCAAACCCCGCTCACGCCATTCAACAACACGTTGATGATGGGGACATTCAGGGGCTGGCCAATCGTGCTGAAATAGTTGGTGATGTCGCTCGTGCGATAGGGGCCGAACTCGAGCAGGCCAACCGCCTGGCCGGCACCCGTGAGTGTCACGCCCGGCGCGTAGGCGGCGCGAATGTCGCTGCCCAGAAATTGACCACTCTGCGAGCCGGTGGCGTTCGCCTGTACCTGGTTGAAGTCTGCGTGGCGCAGGCTCATCGGGCGCGGGGTGATGTAGTTATTGAGTCCGGAGATGCCCGAGACCGCGACGCCGACGTCGACGGAAGGTTCGGTGTCAGGGGCGAAATACGTACGGCTCTCAGTCGGATGCTGATAAGTTTGCATGGCGACGTGGAATGCCTGCTCGACGTCGCCGACGGCACCTTCTACCTCAACGACCAGGCGGTTGGCATGGTGACTGGTAACGGTCAGGCCGTGAGAAGTCGCGTAGTCCACTACTTTGGCGTAGTCGGCAGCGGTCGGCGCGAACTGCTGCGTGAATTCCTCGACACTCAGGAAGTGCCGATAGTCGGGACTGGCCGGGTCATAGAGTCGCTGCAGAAGGGCATCGAGCTGGGTTTCGTTCCGTAACTTCAGCGTCATGGCGACCTGCATGCGCTGGGTTTTCTGCATGCGGCCCATGAGATGCGCGCCCGTAGGCGCGGCCATGTGTGTATGTAGCGACGGATGCTGCTGAGCCAGCGCGACGCTGGTGATCAGTGGCATCAAAACCGGAATAAACCTCAGACCCTTCAACATCGCCGCGCTCCCTGGTGATTTTTGAGATGCGCGGCAGTTCTACGTAACAGCCGGTACCCCCGCAATGTGGGCGGCGTGCGACAGAATCTGTTTTGAACAGTACCAGTTATGTTTGAGCTGGTGCGCTATGGGCGGTTGTGCTGCCTGAAATACAGTACCAATCACAGAACCATGTTTATCGCGTCAAATGCGACGGGCTACTGAGCCTGGAAGTACTGCTCCGGGTGAGCGTACGCGCCCGGGGTCCACCGCATGTGCACCTTGGAGTCCTGCGCGACCAACACAACCTGGCGCATCGACCGCTCGATCCGGTCGGTCGATTCGCTGAAAATCTGCAGGAATTCCTCGCCCATCTTCAACGTGGTGGTGATCTCCACCGTGGCGCTTCTGTTGTTCGATGCGATGTCGAGCTGGCGTATGTCGTAGTTGTACTCGATCGTGAGGATGCCGCCCGCGCGCTCACCCATGTCCTCGAAGAATTTGAAGGACTTCTTGATTTGTTCGCAGGCGATGGATTTGCCATAACTGGCGTCGTTGACCTTGCCTGCGATGCGGCTCTGGATGTTCATCCGGTATTTGCCGCTCATTTGTTTGCAGAGGGCTTCCGGGTCGCGCTCATAGGTATGCCGCGCCTGCTGCGCGTAGAACTCCCGGACCATGCCTTCGTCGAGCTTGCTGCCGTCAATGAGATAAAACCAGGCGGCTCCGCCAGCCAGCAGTGCGAACACCAGATATTTCACGGTCTGCCTCCTGCAGTGCTCACGAACATAGCAAGCATCCGACTCGATAATCCGAGTTGTGTATCGCGTTTCCATGCATACCTGTCCCGACCTTGTTCATGGCGTGGACGAATCTCGTCCATTCGGACGGTAGTTTGCCCCGTCGTACTCGACGGGCAGTCCCCGACGCTGCTGCAGACGGCGGTAAACAACTAGCTGCGACCTACGATGAAGTTAAGTTGGTGATACAGCGTCCGCGGATAAAATTGACGCGCCTTCGGAAGAGGTAAAGGTGCAATGTAAGTGGTTGCCGCTACCCGCGCAGCAGCACCTCATGACGCTCCTGCCAGAATGGTATGATTCATCTCCACTCGAGAGTTCGTTGTCGCGCGATCTCGTATTCGTGGATGGAAGGTTGGACACGGGAGATTGCCCCGGAAGGTTCGGAGAGCTGAGTGACCGAAGCCGAGCACGAGTTGGCCTGCGGACATCAAGGCAAGCGCCCGTCGGCGTTTGTCTGCAAGCACCTGCTTTCCGCATCCGGTGCCGGGTTTCATTGGGGAATCGATCAGCAGGCCCCCGATGCCCTATGCCCCGACGCCTGGTGTGATGCCTGCGAGACGATGCTGCGGGCCGAAGGCGCATGGACGGACCGTGCGGTGGCTGCCGCGGACATCAAAATGGTTTGCGACCTCTGCTACGAGAAATTTCGTGAGCGAAATTGGGGTGATGACTCCAAGGAGCTCAAGCGGGTGACGAAGGCGGGCGTGACGTTTCTCGACAAGCGCCAGAAAAAGCTGGAACAGCAGTACAAGCTCACCGGCTATGACCGCTGGGACTGGAACCAGGAAGCGGGGCAACTCCTGTTTTCGCAGGCCGGCCAGCGCCGCCTGTTCGCCGACATGGTGTTGGTCGGCAGCCTCTCGACCCGCACCAACGCCTGGCTCTGGTCCTGGGCGAACCCATCTACTGAGGAGTCCGTCAAATCAAAGACCCGCGAAGTGCGTCGCTACGGCGAAAAACACCACATTCTGAAGCTTGCCTGCGCGCGTTGGCGCGCAACAACAGAGCAGGATGCGTGGGAAATGACCGGCGCGGCGGCTCTGTTGATCGGGGCTGTGGGATCCTATAGGACTCCTTCAGATAATGGTTTTACCTTTATGTTGCTGACCAGCGTCAACTGGGCGCAGTAGCGGCCAACCGGTTCGGCCGTCCTCCCTGGTTGCGCGCCTCTACGCGCCACTGCACCTACAAAACCCGCTTTGATGCGTGAAACTCGCGGCTTGCCTCGAGGATCATCTGAGCCACCTCGGTGTCAGCCTTCTCGTGTATGGCAGGTTGCAGAAACACACCGTAGCTCTCGCAAGCCAGAACGGACACACCTGAGGGCCCCATCGGTGCCCGTTGGCCAGGGAAGCTGCTGCGTTTGGCGCGGATGAAAGCAGCTGTGGCTATAACGGCGTGGTGCGCTTTGCGATCCAACTCCGTGGGATAGCTGAAGAGCCATTGACGCACTCGCCGGTTGATGACGAGCTTGTCCGGGCCGCCCGGCACAACCGCAGCGGCGGCAAAGACGCGGCAGTCATAATCCCGGCAAGTCTGGGGCCGACTGGCGTAAATACTGCATTCATTGCTGCGAAGCATGGGACACGTCCCGTCAGGCCGGGCCGCCATCGTCAAATCACCCCGCGCGAACCCGGGCGCACTGATCAGCAGCTCCGCAGGAATCAGCGCCCGCGCGCCTTCATCGTGTGGGCGTACCTGGACAGAGTACCCCGAGATGCAACAACCCCTGCAGTCCCCGCAGGGTACCTCCGACCCCTCATTCCCAAGCAGTGAAGTACGGAAGCTTTCCAGCCAGGCAAGGAAGTTGCCGGCGGGTATCTCGTCCTGGGGACGGGGCGCAGAGGTCATGGGAGAATGGTGTCCGGATGGAGCCGTTCCTGCAAGACGCGAGGAGATGTTGACAATGGCCGCTGAGATTGAGCGCAAGTTTCTGGTGCAGGGGGACGGCTGGCGCGACAGCCCCCATCAGCGCCTATGCCAATGTTATTTGAATCGCGACAAGGCCCGCACCGTCAGGGTGCGCATCGCCGGTGACGGGGCTTTCCTCACAATCAAAGGAATCACGCACGGCGCCACTCGCGCCGAATTCGAATACCCGATTCCCTTGAAGGATGCGCAGCAGCTTCTGACACTCAGCGATGGCCCGATCATCGAAAAGAACCGCCATGTCGTCGTCCACGCGGGCTCCCGCTGGGAGGTGGATGAATTCTTCGGCGAGAACGCCGGCCTGGTGATGGCGGAAATCGAGCTGCAATCGGAAGATCAGCCGTTCAGCCGCCCGCCGTGGCTGGGACAGGAAGTTACCCATGACCGCCGATACTACAATTCCAACCTCGCGGGTCATCCTTATCGCGAATGGCGCGCTGATACTATCCAGCGCTGACACACAGGCATCTTTACGTGTATCAAACACGTGCGGCCGCGGATGCAGCAAGCCATGGTGGCAGCTACACCGCCGAGTACATGGAAGCGACCTTCCTCCCTGGCATGAAATCGCGCGCTCACCGGCATCCGGGCCCTGAAGCCTGAGCCTGCTGCCAAGCCGATGCTTGTGTCCGCATTTCCGCCCGGCGTACCCTTTCGTCCCGCTCAATCTGATCCGCAAAGGGGTACTGTCGATGGAAATCAAACCGCTGTTCACCGCGAGAGCCACGTCTACGGGCGGACGCAATGGTCATTCGGAAGCCGACGATGGTTCGGTGAGCGTAGATCTGTCGGTTCCCAAGGAAATGGGTGGGCCGGGTAAGCCCGGCACGACGACTCCCGAGCACCTGTTTGCCTGCGGCTACGCGGCCTGCTTTGGCGGGGCGCTCGACTATGTGGCGAGCCAGAAGAAAAAGAACGCGAAGGGCGCGCAGGTCAGTTGCGCGGTCACGATCGGCCCTCGCACCGCGGGAGGGTTCGGTCTCTCCGTCAAGCTCGATGTGGTCGAAAAAGCAATTCCGCAGGCCGAGCTCGAGGCGCTGGCCAAAGAGGCGCACGAGAAGATCTGCCCCTACTCACACGCCACTCGTGGCAATGTCGATGTTGAGATTACGGTACAGGGGTCCTAAGAGGCTCCTGGTCCTCCAGGCCCACTGTACGCCCTGAGGACCCGGCCACATCGAAATACACGTTCGATCGACACGCTGGGTCTTCAGGATGGTCGCGAGCCCGTTGGCACCGGGCTGCGACTTCAGAGTCCGTGTGCAGACATCCGCGCTCTTGCCAACCTCGCAAGCTCACACGCCCGTTTGTCAGCAACTCCCCGGTGATACACTCGAAAAGCACCTTTTATAATGGGGGAGCCAGCCGTGATCTTCGAACATCTGCGTGCCGGGGGCTGTCAGTCGTACCTGGTGGGCTGCGCGGAGAGCTGTGCCGCCGTGTTGATTGACCCCGAAATGAGTCTCATCGACCGCTATCAGGCTATCGCGGCCCGTGAGGGGCTGCGCATTCGCTACCTCGTTGACACCCATACCCACGCGGATCACTTCTCCGCGACGCGGGAGGTTGCCCGGCGCCTCGAGGTGCCTATTTCCATGCATCGCCTGAGCCCCGCGCCATTCGTGGATCTGCGGCTGGATGATGGTGAGATGCTGGTCGTGGGAAATCTGCGGATGCAGGTCCTGCATACACCGGGGCACACCCAGGACTCGATGTGCCTGCGGGTTGAGGACCGTGTTTTTACGGGCGATACCCTGCTGATGGGTGCAACGGGACGCACGGATTTGCCGACCGGCAACCCGGAAGCGCTTTATGACAGTCTGTTCAACCGCCTGCTGCACCTCGATCCCGCCCTGAAAGTACATCCCGCTCACGAATACAAGGGACGCGACCATTCAACCATCGGGCAGGAGATCGCCACCAACCCGCGGCTGCAGGTGCGTGAGCGCGGCGCCTTTGTCGAGATGATGCAGAGCCTGAATCTCAGCATGCCCACGCATCTGACAGAAGCCCTGCGCACCAACATGAGTGGCGGCAAGACTGTAGCGCAGATGCTTGCCGAAGCGGCCGCAACGGTTCCATTCATGTCGCTCGCCGAGTTGAAGGTCCGTAGCGAAGCCGGCACCGAAGAGTTGGTTATACTCGACGTGCGCGAGCGTGATGCCTATGAAGCGGGGCACATTCCGGGGGCGAAGTTATTGCCGCGGGGCCAGCTCGAGCTGCGCGTGAATCAGGATCTGCCGGACCCGATGCGACGGATCGTGTCGTGTTGTGAATTCGGGCGCATATCAACCCTTGCAACCGCGACCTTGCGGGAAATGGGTTTCCTGCGCGCAGTGGCCCTGGACGGCGGAGTGAAGGCGTGGCGGGAAGCAGGTTATCCACTCGTGTCCGGAGCTGGTTGATTCTCATGATGAAACGAATTGTTTCTCTGGTTGCCGTTGGCGTGACTCTTGCTACCCGGGTCGGCGCGGCAGAGCAGGAGATGCATTCACATCCGCCGCCGGAAAAGCTGGGTACGGTCACGTTCGCGACGTCCTGCGCCGCGAATGTTTCGCATGACTTTGAGCGTGCTGTCGCTTTATTGCATTCCTTCACGTACGACGTTGCGGAGAAGGCTTTTCGCAATGTCGCTACGGCCGATCCAACGTGCGCCATGGCGCATTGGGGTCTGGCCATGGTCAACTGGCACCAGTTGTGGGGACCACCGGATGCAGAGGATCTGAGCAAGGGCCGGGAAGAAATCGCCCGCGCTCAGCAACTCAGTGTCAAATCCGAACGCGAGCGGCAGTTCATCGCAGCCGCCGCGGCTTTCTTCCACGATTCGGATCCTGTACCTGTCCTCGTTCGCGCCAAGGCCTATGAAGAGGTGATGAAACGAGCGGCGCACAGCAGCCCCCAGGACATCGAGACACAGGTGTTTTATGCCCTGTCACTCATTGCCATCGCCGCGCCCGAGGACCGGACCCATTCGAACCAGAAGCTCGCGGCTTCGATTCTCGAACCCGTCTATCAGGCTCATCCGGACCACCCGGGCGTGGCTCATTATCTGATTCACGCTTATGACAATACAGAGTTGGCACCACGAGGATTGGCAGCTGCACGTGCCTACTCGAAGATCGCGCCATCGGCACCGCATGCGCTGCATATGCCGTCGCACATATTCACGCGCCTCGGCCTGTGGGATGACTCGATTGCATCCAACTCCGCCGCGCGCGCGGCTGCACGCACTCAGGGTGATGTCGGTGAAGAGCTGCATGCGATGGACTACCTCACCTACGCCTACCTCCAACGCGGCCGGCAGACCGATGCACAACAGGTTGTTGCCTCTCTGAAGTCGATGGGGGCGTTGCTGGGAAAGGATTTCAAGGTGGCATACGCAGCAACCGCCATGCCGATCCGGCTCTCGATGGAAGGTCACAAGTGGGATGCCGCCGCGGCACTGCAGCCGCTGCCGGAGTCACCCCCCAACATCGCTACACTCATTTATTGGGCACGTGCCGAGGCCAAGGCGCGCAGTAGTCATCCGAAGGATGCGGATGGTGACATCGCGGAGCTTCGAAAGTGTCAGCAACAGTTGCAAGCGGCGGGTAACGCGTACTGGGCCCGACAGACCGAGATCCTCACCCAGGAAGCCGTCGCCTGGCAGTTGGTGGCCAGCTCGCATGGTGATGAGGCCGTCAAAACACTACGACAGGCTGCTGACGCAGAGGACGCTGTTGAGAAACTGCCACTCACGCCTGGTCCGATTGTTCCCGCGCGCGAGCAGCTGGGTGATCTGTTGCTGTCACTGAAACAGCCGGAGCAGGCGTTGAAGGAATACCAGGCTGCCCTGGTAACCGCGCCCGGGCGGCGTGGTTCACTGACGGGCGCCGTGGAGGCTGCCGATATGATCGGCGATGAACAACTGGCGAGTCGCCTGCGCGAAACACTGCTGAAGGACTGATGTCAGAAGGCTGATGCAACCAATGCGACGTCCGCATGCTTCCAGGCCGTCGCAAATTGCTGTGCGGCGTCGGCGGCAGCCGCCGTTTTTCCCTGGCTCTTCAGTGCGGCGCTCAGTCCAAACAAAGCCCACCCGTTGTGCGGGTTTTGCTGCAGGTCCTGCCGGTATACGGCTTCAGCTTCATCCGACTTGCCCATTTGCAGGAGTTGGGCTCCCAGCACGTGACGCGCGGGAAAGAACCAGTTCTTCGGCTCATCGTAGGCGATATGGTCTTCTGCCGCTGCAGCCTGCCTGAGCCAGGAAACGGCTTCCCCCGGACTGTGTTGGGCCGCGGCGATGTGTGCCTTCACCATGGGAATGGCCACTTCCAACACGTCTTTCAGCGTATTCTGACCCGCGGGCGCATCCGCGGGGATCGTTGCGGCGAGCTTCTGCAGATCACCGAGCGCCTTTCGGGCTTCATCGAGCCGCCCGGTGCTGGCGAGGGCAATACCTCGTGCATAGAGGTAACCGGCTGTGAGGCCGGGCAGCTTCGGATTCGGGGCTGGCATCGCGAGCAGCTCTTTCCAGAGTCCAAAACGAACCCGGGCCGCATACATCTCGGCTATGTACCAGTCGCCTCCCGGCATCGACAGCAGCATCTCGTCCGAAATCAATTCCCGCGAGCGGTTCGTGGCCGCCAGGGTCTCAGCCTTGCGGCCTTCCATCGCCGCCGAGTAGGCCAGGAACTGATAGTTGTGCGCTGTGTACATCGGGTAGTAGTCCGGCGGCACCGCACGCGCGCTATAGGCATCGTCAGCGACAACCGCTTTCCGGTTGGCCTCGGCCGACTCCTCGTAACGACCGACCCGTTGCAGGATGTGGGAAGGCATGTGCACCAGGTGCCCGGCACTCGGCATCGCGCTCTTCAAGCGTTCTGCTGACTCCAGGGCCTTTTCCGGATGAGGCGATGCTTCAATCGCGTGAACGTAATAGTGATTGGCGCCGACGTGGTGCGGGTCGCGAGCCAATACAGACTCGAGTGTCGCGACAATCTCGACGGTATCTGGCCCTGGTGCTCCCTGGGCATCCCAGAGCTTCCAGGCATTGATGTTCATCAGCGATTCCGCGTACAGCGTCTGTACGTCGAGGTCCTGGGGGTACTTGCGGGCCACCGCTTTCATTGCCGCTGCATATGCAACGAGCACCGGCCTGATCGTTGAGGGGTCGAGTGGCTTCGCGGACGGGTATCGTTTTGCCAACGCGCCAATCAAGGCCTGTTCGACAGGAGTCGCGCGGCCCCCATTTTCCTGGGCCTTCCGCAACGCCTCGACGGCTACGCCGGCGCGCTCGTTCACCATGAGCGGCAGGTTGTAGTTGGGACCTACCGTGAGGGATACACCCCAGTAACAGGAAGCACAGTGTGGGTCGAGCTCAGCCGCCTTGGCGAAAGACCGGGTCGCCTCGTCGTGATTGAATGCGTACGCGAAGCGCATTCCCTGGTCGAAATATTTCTGCGCCTGCGGGTTGGATGTTGCGATGCGGCGGTGGCTGTCACCGAGACCATCGTACAACTGCGCGCCGCGGGCCCATTCCGCGACCGTTGTTGGAACATGTTGCATGTGCTCGGGCGCGTCGCCGGAGGCGACAGGGCCGAGGAGCGTCAGAACAGGGGCGAACGTCGCGGCGAGAAGAGTGCGTTTCATGCCGGCATTCTAATGCCGGGACCGCGTTGCGAGGAAGATGCCCCGGCGCAAGGGAGCGCCGGGGCATCGGGTCACTTACTGAACCACCACCTTACCGGTGATGTGTGGCCACACACAGTCGTTGTAGAAGAACTCACCCGCCTTGTTGAAGGCATGGGTGGCGCTCTGTCCCGGCATGAGCACGCCCGTGTCGAACTCCTGATCGAAGAACGAGTCGGCGCAATGGTTGTTGGTGTTGGTGGCTGGGTTGGTGAATGTGACAATGGTGCCGACCGGAACCACCAGGTTCTGCGGGAACATCGCATTCTGGTTGGTGTTCGCTTCGGCGCCCGTGGCACTGGTCACTCCCAGCAGCACAGTGTTTGAAACCGTGCTGCCGTTGACGGCCGCCGCCGTAATCGGCTGCCGGATCGTCGGCGGGGTCGGGACCGGGGCCTGCGGTACCCTGCCGCCCAATTTGAACGCCCACAGGTTGTCGCCCGTTGGCGAGGCGTAAGGCACGCTGTTGCCACCCGCGAAGACCGCCACATACTGCTCGCCATTGATCATGTAAGTGATCGGTGCGGTATGTACGCCGGCACCGGTCTGGAAGCGCCACAGCTCACGGCCGTTGTTGATGTCGTAACCGACGAGATAGCCGTCAGGCTGGCCGATGAACATCACACCACCCGCGGTTGTCAGCATGCCGTTGGTCGAAAGCGACCAGTCGGTGTGCCTCTGCCAGACCAGGCGATTGGTCGTCGGGTCCATGGCAACGATGCGGCCGCCGTTGCGATACTCGCCAATCGGCCGGTATTTGCCGGTGTGGGTCCAGGCGCCGTTGATCAAAGCGGCTCCGAAGTACACCAGTTGCGTGCCTGGATTGAATGAGATTGCATTCCAGGTGGCCGCCCCCGCACTGCCCGGTGTGACGAGCGTGGTCTTGTCCCAGAACGGTGTGAACAGGCATCCGACCGTATAGTTGGGTACCGGTCGCAGGCTCGGCTCGACTTTCGGATCCGGGCACAAGGGCACGAACGGATCGCCGACGGGAATCGGCTGTACCGGGGAGGTCAGCTGACGCGGTTCCTGCGGAACAGGCTTGTTGTTGATACCTACCAATGGCTCGCCGGTCACGCGATCGAAGATGTAGAGGTAACCAGTCTTGCCGGCGACCGCGACGGCCTTGCGCTGCTTACCTTTGATGGTCAGGTCCATCAGCACGGGGGCCATGGTGTTGTCAGCATCCCAGAGGTCGTGTTTGACGGTCTGGTAATGCCAGAGATAGGCGCCGGTATGCGCATCCATTGCAACAATCGAGTCGGAGAACAGGTTGTCGCCGCCACGTGTGGATCCATCCATCACTGGAAACGGATTACCGAACGTCCAGTAAACGATGTTGAGCTGAGGATCCACGGCGGGGTGCATCCAGGGAGCCGCGCCGCCTGTTTTCCAGGAGTCGCCAGTCCAGGTGTCGCCGCCCTTGGTGCCAGGAGCAGCGGTACCCCAGAATGTCCAGGCAATGCTGCCATCGACTGCGTTCAACGCATAGGCGCGACCGCGGTAGGCGGAGTCACCACCACCTGTACCCACGTACAACAATCCGTCGTAGTACACGAGGGCGGTCGGTGTCGTACCACCGGGGAAATTGGCGTCGTTCAGGGTGATCTGCCAGATCTGCTGACCAGTTGCCTGATCGAGTGCAACGACGCGCCGGCCGGTCAATGAAGCAAACACCCGGCCCTGAGCGACGGCCACGCCGCGCACGATGCCGATAGCTCCGCCGCCAGCGTAGGTCCATTTCACGGCACCCGTACGGCCGTCGATAGCGCTGATGCTCTGTGATGCGCTCTCTACGTATATGACACCACCAACCTCAACAGGCGTCGCCTGCTGGCTGGCGCCGGATATCGCGCCGCCATCGACATGCGTCTCCCAGGCGCCACCGAGAAAGGGAATGGTGAGCTTGTTGATCAGCGGCAGGGCCGAATACATGGTGTTGCCGTAATTGGCATTCACCATCGGGAAGTCGAGGAGGGCCGGCGTGCAACAGGTCGGCAGCGGCGGTGGGAAAGGCCGATTGCCCTGGCTCTGATTGTCGCCTTCCTGGCTTTGGTTATCGTCAGCGTACGCGCCGGAAAATGGCGCGGACAGTAATGCAAGTGAAATACACAGCTTCAGGAACGTCTTCGGTCGCACAATGCGTCTCCCTCTTCATGAATGGACGGCGGCCCTACTGGCCTGGAACACACAAGTCAAGCAAGCAAACAAACAAAACCAACACGAGCGAAAACACGGCAGGTGGGCCGGGACTGTACCTCGAGAAGTCGCGATCGGCGGACGTTGATGACACCGGTATCTGTGACGCAGTTCGCAACTAAGAGCCAAAGGTCGGGGCCCTTCCCGGATGCACCGGAAAGGGCTCCTGCGGAGAAGGTCATGCGCACTGTTCGCGCAAACATATGTATAACCGCTGAAATGCGGTTGAAAGATTATCGAAAGATTACGGCGGGGCAGCCGCTGGCACCGTTGTCGATAGCCAGCGGCAATTGAGGGGAAGATTCAGCGGAGGTTCGCAGCGCCGAGGCGACGACGATAGGCGAGGAAACCCATCAGTCCCAGTCCCGAAATCAACATTGTCCAGGTCTCAGGCAGGGGCACTGCGGAGACATCGGTGTAAGTGCCGTCGAAGCGGAAGATGGCTTCGAGGCCGTTGATGGTCGTGTCGTCGATCAGCGCCAGGAAGGCGGCGTTCGTAGTGTCGTCACCCAGGAAACGAAAGGCGTACGTCGGCGAGGTTTCGCTCGACCAATCCACTACGCTCAGGCTCTTTCCCGCGGCGATGTCGGATACCGTGTTGAACGTTACGGAGCTCTGATCCAGATCCAGAGTCGAATGGTCGGTCAGCGAGAGGCTGGCAAAGGTTTGTCCATTGGCGCCGCCCACATTT
>Ga0207703_10000967_pt1 | contig 27795 bp, 17 predicted proteins | sample KBSSwiS12_FD_184304 | JGI IMG/M metagenome (GOLD analysis project Ga0207703, IMG submission 184304) | Switchgrass rhizosphere microbial communities from Kellogg Biological Station, Michigan, USA - KBS Switchgrass S1-2 (SPAdes) (version 2) | ecosystem: Host-associated > Plants > Roots >...
TCGCTGATGAGAGTGTCGACATCAGGTTCGGCTTGCATCAGATAGCAGAGCCAATCCGTGGCGCACATGGGAGGCACTTCGATAGCCGTCCCAGCTACCTCAATCTCGATAGGCCACGGCCGCAAGGACCACACCGGGTCCGCGTTCAGCCTTGGGACCTGGACCCTGCCCTCTTCAGCGGATGGAACAGATGATCTAGCTGCGCTTGATCGCCGGACGGCCACGACGGACCTTTGGCTTCTCGTCCGACTGATCCTCGTTGAAGGCGCTGACGAAGCTCGTCAGATCGCTAAGGCTCAGCGTGCCCTCGGCCATGAGGTTTTCCAGGAACTCTTTGTCCTCGGGCTGCACAATCACGGATTCCAGGATCGTGAACATGCGGTCCACCGTGGCCAGCTTGCTGGCCCTGTCGATGTCATCGCGCTGCAGTAGCCGGGCGCCACGGTTGAGCAGCATCATCTGAGCGTCAACCAGTTGCCTGATGACGATGTTGCGTCCTTGTACAGGAACGATGCGGGTCTCTCGTCCAGGGTCTGGGTTAGTCATGCCGAGATACTAGATGCTTTAGATCTCGTACACGACAATCCTGAGCCTGTGGCGCACGGCAGCATGCTTGAGTGGCGTGAGAAGGTAATGCTTCGCCTTCTGGCCGGGATGGGATATGGCAATCGTGCTTGCTGCCATGGGGATTTGGTTGGCGTAGACCGTGCGTCCGTGCCACTCGAACTTGAGGGCTGGGCGACGCACCTTTCCGAACCGGTAGACGTGAGGTGCTCCCCTAGGGAAGATGTTGTGGATCTTGGCACCTGATTCCACGGCCTTGGCGTAGGAAAGATGGGTGGTGATTTGGCCCTGGATGAGGGTGCCTACTGCGTTGGGACCCACCTTGCGGAGGCTCCGGGCGAGGTTTCCCCTGGTGTACGGGCCTATGGCGGCAATAGCCTTAGACTCGACCAGCATTTCGTCCAGGACCCGATTGACGAACCGATTCGCCATGCGGTTGGTCTGGAACGCTAGGCGAGCGTGAAAGATGCGAACGGTCGCCAACTCAGCACTCCGGGCAGGCGGCAGCCTGGGCAATGAGCGAGATCGAGCGCTCCATGCATCCGCCATTAGGCGTGGGCGTGTTGTTCACGCCAATGACGACGTTGAATCCAGGCTCCAGGATCAGCCAGTTCTCCTTGAAGCAGCACGCGGCAGTGGCCAGCGACTGGGCATCTATCAGGTTCTGGAACGCCGCCTCGGTCCAGTCGGCGCACGTGGGCATCATGGTATTGGTACCAAGCGGGGCACATCGGATAATGCCCATCTTGAGGTTCACGGCCCAGGACGGGAAGGAGCACTTCTGGTTAGCCTGAGACACGATGCTCTGCTCGGGGAAGCTGTCCACGACCGGGAAGATGTCACCCACGCTGACGTAGGCCAGGCCCTCGCAGCAGAGGTCGGTGGTGATGTCCACGTCGTGGGTCACTTGGTCGCCCACGCGCAGGCAGCAGTTCAGGGGTGGGTTTGCGTTGCCGCTGACCGCCTGACACAGGCAACTGAGCAGCAGTGTGGCGATGTCATCGAGCCTGACAATGGGACCGGTCATGGCTCCGCCTACGGCCATGTGACTTGGCGCGGCACCTGCAGGTCCGGCGAGTACATCCGGGTCTGGCCTTTGATGCCGTAGGGGTTGTAGGCCATGATTAACTGGTCCAATTCCCAGAGCCCACTCAGGCCGTTCTTCAGCACATCGGAGATGTCAGCGAAGGAGACCGTCACTCCCTGTCGTGACAGAGAGGTGATCCTGCTCGGCAGACGACACGGCAAGCCCAGACACGCTCGCGCGAACTCACAAGCAAGGCCACTAGTTGCTTGCGCAAGCGCAAGTGGCACCTCGCGACCACGCAGGTACGTCACCTCGAACGCATTGGGGTCGCCCGGGTACAGGCTCTGGTCCGAGCACGTCGGCCAGCACGCCGTGGTGTCAGTTCGGACCAACCACATCTGGTCGAGGACGAAGTAACTTCCTGTTGCCGGTAAAGTTGCGCCATCAACAGTTACTCGCACAATAGAGTTCACTGGGCCGGGTAGGTACACCTGGCACGCGGGGTCGCAGGTGCAGCAGCCGGAGTCCTGGCCACACCAGCAGTTCTTCCACTGGCCGTTGAAGGTGTACGGCTGGAACGAGCCGTACCCGTCGTAGAACCAGCCGGATGGGCAGTCCTGGCAGAAGCGACCGCAGGGACGCACCGTCAATTCACAGAGACCGAACTGCCTGCCAGTGGCCATCCAGACGAAGGCCGTGGCGTAGTTCACGGCTGCGCCGGTGACAGCAGGACTGAACTCTGCCCAGTCTGAGCAGCAGGTTTGCGTCAGGTCGGGCCAGGTGCAGGGCCCAGAACCGATGGTCATTCTAGGCCCCCTCCCGGTCTCGAAGCATTGACCAAGTCAACCTTGCTTGCGCAAGCAACTAGACAGCAGGGATGTTGCTTGCGCAAGCAACTACCAACTAACCCTCATCCACGTCACACCGCTGCACAGCCACATGCAGCCGCCGGTGGCGCCAGCCGCGTGATGAACATGCGGTGATGCTGGGTGCTCAGGATTGGCGTGAGCATCGGGATTGGGTTGTTGAGTGTGCCAGCAGCATCTGACAGGTCAACGTTGTACGGACCGACGCCCCAGAGCGAGTTGCTGTGGGTGCGGGCGTTGACGACGAAGTTAGCGACGCCGTTCTCCAGGGTCATGTCACCGATGGTGCCTTCCACGACCCACGGGAAAAGAACATATCCGTACTGCGTGCCACCAGTACACGCGACTCCGGAGCCAGATAGTCGAGTCCACCCTTCGAGGGCGAAGTTCACGTTGGCCGTTGAACCCTCGGTGGTGGACCAACCAATCTTTACTGCGGCAGCAGAGTCGTCTGTGTACAAAGGTTCTGCAGCAACGAGGTTGACGATATCCGGGTCGACGTTACACATCGTGATGACGAGGTCGATCCACTTCAACTGCGGAGCGTTGGTCTCGCGCACGCAGAACTGACCGTCACCGTTCTTGACGAAGAACTCTTCCCGGTCCTCGTAGTTCTTCGTCATCTCGATGGAGATGATTCCGTCGGACACGACCTGTGAACAGGAGCCCGTCACCACCTGGCCGCAGGAGTTCAGCTTGGTGACGCGGATCCGAGGAATCTTGAACGGGGTGAAACAGGTGCTAGTCATCGGGGGGCTCCTCGCCATTCGAAGCGGAGGCTGCGATGTTCCTCGGTTGTCCTGGCTCCCTTACAACAGGAACCGGAATAGGCACATCTTGCGGGTCTTCTGCTTGAGCGACTTTCTCCTGGTACCACTTCTCCGCCAGGTCGGGATGAGCCAGAATCACCCGTCCCGCCACCCCGTAGGTCACCTCGACGTGGTTCTGATCGATAGCCATATCCACAAGCTCACGAACGATCTGAGGAAGGAGCCCTTCCTCCACGATGATCTCCGTGTAGTTGCGCATCAGTGGCATTTATCGATCCGTTGTACTCAAGGTTGTTAGTACGGCCGCAGCGAAACAGTCGTAGGTCACGATGTACTCGCGCTCCATGACGATGGTCAGGACGTTCGTGCTCCGGTTGATGACCTGGCCCATGGGGGGAACGAAGAGGTCGTTGTCCGGAGTGCGCCAGATAGCCACGGCGCCAGTGATGTAGATCCAGGCCTCTCCGGCGGCAGCAGCACTACCCGTAGGCCCGATGTTGGCGTAGTTGCCCAGGGACACGCAGGTGCGCATGTCCGTGTACCACTCCTCGCTGCCGTACGGACCTTCACGGTCGATGGCATGCGAACCGCTCAGGTATGGCGCAGCGAAAACGGGGGCATGAATAACGCCCTTGAGGCCGTACCTGGCGTAGAGCCAGGACTCCAGCTTGGCAATGGCCTGCACTGGGCCGACGGCTGTGCCTAGATTCGTGGCGCCTTGCAAGCTGGGTGTCTGCGCCACCAGGCCCTGGGAGAAGATGCTCTCGACGGTGGCCTGCTCACCCGCGACAAGCTGGTCGTAGAGGAACTTCTGCACCCGTTCCTGGCCCCAGTTGACCAGACCCACGGTGTCGCACTGGATCGCCGAGTAGACGATGAAGGGGGCACCAGTAACGGTTGTGACGCCGCTGTTGATGACCTTGCTGTTGTGGGTCTCCTGGCACTCAACCTCGTATTCCTTAGGAAGAGTGCAGACCGAGATCTCGTACTGGAGACCACCCGTACGGGCATTGATGGGAAGGTCCAATGGCCCCGTGGCGACCTGGAAGAGGCCATACCGGGGCAGGAGGGGATTGGGAGCCGGTACATAAACCGGTCCCGTCAAGCTCGCCATGAACCCACCTCCCTCAGGTAGCGAGGGGCTGGACCGGTTGGCCCAGCCCCCTCATGCCTGCTAGCAGGTCACGATCCGCTGCACGCCAGTGCTACCGCTTGGGCAGATGTTGATCGTGTAGACCCTGGAGACGGGGCAGAACCTCATAGCTCGGAAGCCGTCTTCGAGGAAGAGTTGAGTCACCTTGTTGGTGGTGATGTTGACGCTGTCGTAGATGGTGTCGAGCCGGATGACGTCCTGGCGAGCCACGACCCAGGTACCGGCTGGGTAGATCAGGAACTTGACCTGGGTGGGTAGCTCACAGATCGGAACGTCCGAACCAGGGAACGGACCACCAGAGACGCCGGTGCTGGTGAAGGAGTCCTGCCAGTCGTAGATCCACTGTGGCCGAGCGTGCCTGGTCCGCAGGAGCGCCTCGATCTGGCTGTCGGCCAGGTCGGGGTCCATGGGGCCGTTGCGCCGGATCCAGTCAGCCCGTAGCTGGGCCTTGAGCCAGTACGGGAACACGACCTCCAGGGTCTGATCCCGCTGCAGACGCAGCCGGTACTGGATGTCGACGGTGGCAACTTCCACGGCCGACAGAACCTGGGACACGACCGAGAGGTCCACGTTCCATGGGGCACAGGCGGTCATGTCAACGGCCACCGAGTCGGTGACGATGTCAGCGATGATCTGACGGTTGACGTTGTGGGCCTGGGCGGCGATGGCGCCCTGAACGAACTCGCTGACGAACTCGGGGTATCCCCGGTTCTGCAGGATGTCGCCGGTGAGGCATAGGGCCGCGACCTTGAGCCGGTCGTCGATGAACGACGGACATGGGATGGCGACACAGGTCTTGGTGGTGTCGGAGATGACCTGGGCCTCAGTCAGGATGTTGAAGCCGGTGCCCGAGCCGAAGATCGAGTCGAACTGGATGCCCTGGTTGTGCCGGATGCCGCCACGACGGGCACCGATTTCAGGCAGGGACAGCAGACCGTCGGTCGTGATCTGGTTGCAGGTGGTGTAGATCGTCTCGGACGGGGCACACCAGCCAACACCAGCGAGCAGGGACCCGCCGGGCAGACGCTTCTCGTCCCGGGCGAAGTCGATCTTCTGCATGATGGTGACGTCGTCGTCTCCGTCGCTGACGGAGAAGTCGCTGCCGAACTCGCGGCGAATCGTGGCGACGGTGCTCTGCTGAGCGGTGCCACCACCGTGGGTACGCGACCGAGCAACGAAGGCCTTGGCCACGTCCAGCCAGCCGTCCAGTTCCTGTCCGGCCGAGAAACCGGTGTCGGCAGCCGCCAGGATGCGGAACTGGGGCTTGTTGTCCTCGCCGGTAATGACCTCACCCTCAAGGACCTGGTTGCCCGAGGCAGCGATGTCGCTGACCGAGGGGAGCTTGGCTACGTCAGCGGCGTAGCTGGTGCTCGACTTCTTGCTCTTGGCAGCTGGGGCAGCCGCAGGGGCCTCAGCTTCGCCTTCTGCTTCCTCGTCGTCGCCTCCGTCCTCAGCGTCTTCGTCGTCGGCCATAGCCGCTGGGAGGGCGTTGAAGCGACCGGCACGATCACGGCGCTTGGACAGTTCGTCGTCGCACAGGACCATGAAGGCCGACAGGTCTTCGAGGTCGTCCAGGTCTTCGTCGGTAGCTGATTCGGGGGTCAGGGTCTCGCGGATAGCGTCATAGGTGGCGGCGGCCTCAAGGCCCAGGTCACGAAGAGCCGCGACCGTGAACCGAGGAAGGCTGGAAGCCTCGGGGATCTCGAATTCCATGACTAAAGGGCCTCTCACATGAAGAAGGGAAAAGGCACACAGCCTTTTGACTCCTCAGGAGGCCCTCAGCACTACCCTGAAGCTATCGGATGATCAAGATAATAAAGACTTGATCAGATAATGTCCAGTTTCGCCGCTACTTTTTCTTAACGGTTATGGTTCCACCGTTGCGGGTGACATCGATGTCGGCAGCCACCTTAGAGGCGTGCTCCTGCGTAGTCCCGTTGCTTCTGGTGACCACGTAGCTCTCTGCCGGAGCCCCACTGCTCTTGCCACAGTTGCACATATCAGCCCTCTCCCTGCAATGATCTCTGGAGCTTAGTTCCTTTGTAAGCCACTCGGCCCGTTAGATCAAGGTGTGATACTGAGAGCATGGCTGACCTTAAAGTTGTCAACGAGGAAGTCGTGTTCTACGACGCCGATGGCAACGCCGTCGAAAACAAGGACGAAGCCGTCTCCGCCGAGGTGACCCAAACCATGTCCGACGGCAGCAAGCGGCACACCATTATGAGGGCTTCGTCCTCGTCGGGACCCTCCTCCTCGTAGGACTTGCCTCCAGCTTGGCAATCTCGTCTCGCTGCTGCCGGGCCACCTCGGGGAACCGCTTGTCCAAGATTGCGGCCCGCTCGGGGAACAGGTCCCGGAACCAGAGCCAGGACAGCCCCGGTTGATCATGTAGTTGGCCAGCGCCGATACGGCCCTGAAGGTACAGATCGACCGACTCGGCGAAGTCCTCGACATCGGAGCTACCTCCATACGGCGTGATGCCGTATGGGTAACGAGCCCCTGGTTGTGGCTTTAGGACCATTTTCTTGGCCCGTCCACTACGCAAGGGGACCCATGTTTTCGGGTCGATGTACCTCGACGGGTCGGCGTTCCGCCCGGCTTCGTGCCATTCCTTCGTTTCACTGATGCCGTCGACATCGGCATTGTGGCCGTACTCGTGGTTCAGGTCACTCAGCAGTTGCTTAGCATCAACCCTGCCTTCGGGGGTCATCTTGATGCCTGGCTGCCAGATGTGGGTCTCGCCGCCACCGGCAGTCATTGCTGACGTGAACTTGTCTACGCCGTGCTTCTTCGCGAACTCGGGGTCCTCCGGGTTGCTTCCGCTGTTCCAGACATAGGACTTTTGGTACTTCCGTGCCCCTGCAGGAAGGGTGCTGTGGTGATGTTCCAGCACCTTGGCTGCCTCGATGGCACGCCGCTTGCCCTCGCCGGTTTCGTCATGCTCGATGACGTAGGTGACGCCGTTGCGCCTCCAGGCGGTGCCGTTCTTGATCGTGTAGCCGCCACCGAGAACTGGGGTGTAGTTGCGAACGGGAACGCCGCGTGGGTCTGTGTCGCGGTCGAAGAGGTCTGCGGTGAGGAAGACTGGCTTTCCGGTCAATGGTCGCTGGGTACTGCGGTGCGATGCCCCTGACGGGGTGACCTTGGCTCCTGCCCGCTTCACTGTCGGACGGGTCGGGGGTCCGAAGATCTTGTCAACCGCCCGGTCCAGCGTCTTGGTGATGGCTGACCTGTCGTCCCGGAACTTGCCCTTGCTGGTGCGGGTATGGATCGACCCCACGGGAGCGACTGTCACGCGCTTGACGACAGGCTTCTGGAGCGTGACGACGGTGCCGTCCTTGTCGGTGAAGATCAGGCCAGGACGAATGACTTGTACATCAGCGTTGTCCGGGATGTCCCCGCCAACGGACCGGTGCAGGTCCGGGTTGAACCTGGTCTGGGCGCCTGGGGTCGAGGTCATGGTGATGCCACGCTTGGCCAGTTCCTGCCGCAGCCGGGTACCCAGTTCCTCGGGGTTGGTGAAGCTCTCCCCGGCCAGAGCCTTACGAAGGTCGTCGTAGCCCTGGGTCTTGGGGTCGGTTTTCTCTCCGGGCGTGGACAGCAGTCGCTGACGTACAGCCCGACGGAAGGCTGCTGGATCATCGTTGCCCTGGCGGGCCTCGATGACCTGGTTCAGCATGTCGGCCAGTTCGCCTGATCCATCAGCAGTGGACCGACGGTGAAGTGCCTCCCGGGCCTGCAGCCGCTTCTGGGCCTTGACAACCCGTGGCTCGTTGGGGTCGGGGATGTCGGTGCGAGGTTCGGAGACCTTCGGTGCACCAGAGCCAGGGGTTGGTGATGGGTGCGGTCCAGCCGCCTCGCGGTCACGAGCCCACTGCCGAAGATCTCGGTTGATAGTCCTCTGCTTGTCGCTCCCGGTGGGGCTGAGGTCCCACATCTGGTATGCACCATCGCGACTCTCGTGGTAGCGACGCACAATACGAGTAACCCGGTTGTCGATGTCCCCGCTGCCCTGGAGCTTTCCGGAGTCAATGTCCCGGTAGACCTGGGCCAGTTCGTCGACTGCGGAGATTCGTTCTCCCTTGTTGTCCTCAAACTCGGCTCGACGGGCCAGTGGGATCCGGTTGAGGTCGCTGAGCAGTTGCCGCGCCGACTGCGGTGTGCCTTCAGGCAGATCGGGCAGCGGCTTGGGTTCCGCGTCCATCTCGGAGATGGCATCGTCGTACAGCTTGCGAACCTCTGGGTCCTGCTCCTCCAGCCGCATGAGGCGCAGTTCCTGGACGGCCTTTTGGGTAGCGTCGGGGTCGTTCTGGCGCTCGCGTCCGCTGTAGCTGTGCCGCAACTCCATGATCTTGTTCGCGGAGCCATTGCGGTCCCCACGACGAGCCAGCTTCTGGGCAAGCTGCATGGACGGTGAGTCCCCGTGCATGACTCCGCCGTCGCCCTGAGGGTCTCCCCGAAGAGGAACGTTCTGGTCGAGCGGGGTCCGCCTCAAGGCCCTCAGGCGACGGATGTCCGCGTTGTCCTGGCGCTTGATGCGGTCCATTTCCTTGGCGACAGCATCGTCGCTGAGGTCACGGTCGCCCTGGTGAAGCAGGCTTCCCCGAGCACGCTGAACCTCAGGTTTGCTGAGGTCCTGCTTTGACGTAGGACGAGCAGCCTTGGCCGGAGCTTCAGGAGCGGCAGCCTCCGGTGCAGCCTTCTTGGCGCTGGCACGAGTCACTCGGGGGCGGGTGGCCTTGGCTGGAGCCTCCGACTCTGGGTGCGCCTTCCTCCAGGATGCAAGCGTCTTGTGCTCAGAATCAGCGAAGTCGTTGGCTTCTGATGGCCTGAGACCACGACGTTCGGCTAGCTCGAATCGCTGGTTCCGCTCCTCAGGAGATCGTGCAGGCACCTCTGGTGCAGTCTTCTTAGCAGCAGCACGAGTCACCCGGGGACGAGCAGTCTTAGCTGGCGCCTCCGGTGTTGAAGGTGCAGCCTTCTTGACGGCCCGCTTAGCCGCTGGAGCTTCCGCCTTAGGTGCTTCGCCCAGCCACACGGCCGTGTTCGAGTTGCCCTTCAGGGTGCTGCCGTCGTCCCTGGTGATCGTGATGCTGTTGCCGTCACGTTCAACCTTCGTAACCCGACGAGGAACCTCGGAACCACCCCGGGCACCGCTGGCGCCACGAACAACGTCCCCTTCCTGGACGTTGGTCATGCTCTTGCGGCGGGTGCCGTTGGCGAGGGGCTTCAGTTCCTTGGACTCAGGTGCAGCCACCTTCCGAGGTGCTGCCCGCTTAACCACCGGACGCTCAGGGGCGACTGCTTCTGGTGTTGCCTTGGCGGCCACCTTCCTGGGTGCCCTCGTCGCCTTGGCCGGAGCCTCTGGGACAGCCTTCTTGGCTGCCCGCTTCACCGCTGGGCGCTCGGGAGCAGCCTTCTTGTCCTCGACTCGGTCAGCCAGATCCCGTAGCCGACGGACGAAGTCGGCCCGCTCCTCACGAGCGGCCCGGTTGATGGAGGGATCCGTGGACCCTTGGTCAAGCGGGGACTTCTCCAAGTTGGTGGCGTCCCGGCGGATCTTCTTGGCCACGTCGGGGCGGCTCATGCCCTGGTCAAGGTCAAGTTGACGACTGGGGACGATGCCTGCTGCATCGCCCTTGAAGCCGGCTTCCTTGGCCAACTGCGCGATGGACGGTCCAGCTTCCTCAGGCTTGGACGGTGCCTCAGGGGCAGCCTTCCTGGCTACCCGCTTGGCGGGTGCAGCCTTGGGTGGACCAGCTACCCGGGCCAGCCGCTTCTGGGCGTTCTCCAAGCTGGACGAGCTTGAAATCCGGCCGTCCTTGTGCAGCTTGCCCTCGGGGTCGAGGATGTACCAGCGCTTGTTGCCGTCGTGCTGGACGATGTCCCAGCCGGGGTGCTCTGACGGACGGACAATGGTGCCCCGGTTGGCGATGACGTCGTCGGCCGACTCCACCTTGGTGCCGGCACGGGTGACCTTCGGACGCTCCGGTGCTCCCGCTTCAGGTACAGCCTTCTGGGCAACCTTGCGGGGCCTTCTCCTAGCTTTCTCTTGTTCGAGACCCCTGGCGTGCGCCTCGCGAACGATCCTCGGGGCAGCCTCCATGGCCGCCTCGTGGCTCATTCCCTGCTTGGTCAGCCGCTGGTACTGGGCCCTTTCTTCCCTGCTTCCCAGCGACTCCCAGTCACGAAGCTGCGCTGGAGTCAAGGTGTCACGGAACAGCTTTGGAGCAACAGGCTTGTGAGCTTCTGGCTGTTGAACCTTCTCGGTTGTTTGACGCTTGGTGAAAGGCCTCGCGAGGGCAGCCGCAACCTTTTTGGCCACACGCCTGACGGTGGGACGTTCGGCCTTCTTGGGAGCCTCAGCGGTTTTGGGAGACTCAGCAACCTTCCTCGGGTAGAAGGCAGGCTCTTCGCCATAGACCCGGGGAGGGGTCTTCTTGACGATCTTGGCTGCCTTGGCTTCTCGTTCTGCCTCACGCTGCTGTGCGAGGTTCTCCCTGGTCTTCGCGATTCCCCTGGCCCAGCCGGTGGCAACCTTCACCGAGGAGCCCTTTGCCCGTGCCCGGTAGTACGCATCAGGGTCAGCGCCCTCAGGCACTGGCTCAGCCTTGATGGCGGCAGGGATTCGCTTGGCTACCTTACGAGGAGCCTTGGGCGGGTGAGGCACCTCAGTGATGTCGGTGACCTCAGGAGTGGCCTCATGCGCCTGAAGCGGAGAAGTCCCAGGTACGGCCTTCTTGGCACGAGTGACACGAGGGCGAGCGGCCTTGGCCGGAGCCTCGGGTGTTACTGCCTTAGCCGCTTTGCGCGTCTTGCTGGCCGGCATAACCCTGGCGTAGTTGGCAACCCCTGGCTTCTCGTCGCCAGGGGCGTGTATCTCATGTCCTGGCGATAGAACCAGGACAGGCTCGCCAGGCTTGGCGTGCAGGTTGCCAGAGACACGGTGACGCTCAGGGTCGAATGGAACCACTTCACCGGTGTTGCCGATCCTGGTCAGCCCGTGCCGACGCTCGTAGTTAGCCAGTGCTCTCTTGAGACCTTCGCGACCCTTCGTGTCGAAGGCCCTCTTCAGCGCGTCCCGATCCTTGGTCGAGATGCCGCGCGTCCCCGCCATGGGGATCGCCTTGGTGGCGTTGTCGATGCTGTGCAGGATCGACCGGTCGCTACCTTCATTGGCGATGGCCTGGTCAAGCGTCGCGACGATGTGGGCGTCGCTTCTGGCCTTGTCGAAGACCTCACCCTTGGACCTTGCTGCCGCCTCAGCCTGAGGCACCGCCTCAGGTGCAGCCTTGGCCGCCACCTTCCTGGGTGCAGCACGCTTCACGACCGGACGCTCTGGTGCAGCCTCAGGGGTGGCCTTCTTGGCGACACGGGCAGTCTTGCTGGCCTGGCGCTCCCTTAGGCGCTTGCGCAGGTTCGTGAGCGACTCGTCGCCCCTGGCCCACTCCTGAGCCTCAGCCGGACGAAGACCCTCACTCAGGCCGATGGTTTCGCGGTCGTCGATGACGTTGTTCTTGTGCCAGTCCTCGATCTCCTTGCCGTGGTACTGATACAGCCCGTCCCAGCCCTTCAGCCTGGACTTCTTGCCGTCCTTAGAGAGCGAGCCATCAGCCTCAAGCTTGTAGCCCTTGAAGGCGCCCCATTCCTTGGCCTTGAGGTCGTTGCTCTTGCGCCGTGGCAGTCCGGTCTGGGTGACAGCCCTGTAGCCGCCACTCGTTGCAGCAGCCTTGGCGACCTTGCGCGCAGCCGGTGCTTCAGGAGCACCTTCGGGGACAACCTTCTTGACTGCCCGCTTGACGACCGGACGCTCAGGGGCCGACACGCCAGGACGCATGCTCTCCAGCAGCCGGGCCTTGCCTCCCGCCAGCCCCTCCTTTTCGGTGCTGGGCGGTGAGCCAACGGTGCGCAGGGCATCGTCCAGGCGCTGACGCGACCGGATCGGCCGTACGATCCTGGCCGCTTCCTCATCGGTCTTAGCAGCCTGAAGCTGGTCGATGATCTCCCGACCAGAGGCTGGTCGCTTCCTCGGGGTGACCGGAGCCGCAGCCACCTCAGCCGCACGCTCAACAGCACGGGCCTTGGCTGCCTTGCGCCGCTGGGACCCACGAAGCTCGACGCTCTCACCCTTGAGGACTCGCTCCAGTTCGTCCCGGGTGAAGGTCTGGTCGTAGCCGTGAAGGTCCTCACCAGCGTCCCGGCGCCGGTTGATCTCCTGCATCAGTTGCTCGCGCGTCATGCGCTTGGCCGGAGCCTCGGGAGCAGCAGCCTTGGTGGCTACCTTCCGAGGGGCAGTGGCCCGCTTAACGACGGGACGTGCTGCTGCAGGTGCTGCACCACCAGTAGCCTTCGATAGGGCCGAGTTGTGGTCGTCGCCAGATTCGACGCGCCGAACCCAGTAGCGGGCCCGCTGCCGAGGGCTGAGACCGTCAAGCTCCTTCTTCTGGTCAGCGCTCAGCCGGCCTTCTAGGTCAGCCCGATTTTGGCCAACCTTCTCGCGAAGTGCCTCGGCGCTGGCCCGTGGTCGAGGGGCAGCCACCTTCCTCGGTGCCCGAGGTGCAGGAGTCTCAGGAGCAGCTTCAGGAACGGCCTTCTTAACTACTCGCTTGACGGCTGGTGCAACGTTCGCTGGGGCCGGGGCCTCAGGCGCCTCAAGTGACTTAAGATGCTGCCGACCCTTGGGCGTTACACGGATGCCGGGTGTCACTCGCTTGAAGAGGCTGGTGTGACCAGCGCGACGTTCGACAAGACCCTGACGGATCAGTTCGTCGGTCTCGGCCCGCTTGATTCCAGTTTCCGTGATCCAGTCGCTCTTGGTGCCAAGCCTGCGAAGCCTCTCCTCGGCTCCTGGGCTTAGAGCCTCTGTGCTTGGAGCCTCTGGCGCAGTGACCTTCTTGGCGGCAGCGCGGGTGACCTTGGGCCGTGCAGGTGCTGCTTCAGGGACGGCCTTAGCAACCTTGCTGGGACGGATGGTCTTGTTCTCGGCCTCAAAATCGTCGGCGGCCTTGCGTAGCCTGACTGCCTGTTCCTGGAGCCGCTTGACCTCGTCCGGGTTGGTCATGTCGTAGCCGTAGGCGCGGGTACCCCTGCCTCCGTTGACAGTGGATCCCTTAACGGCTTCGTCGTAGGCATCGGCCCGGTTGCGCATATGCCGGATCGTCGTTGCGGGAGCCTGTCCTTCCGCAACGCGCTCGTCGTAGTTGTTGATGGACGAGTCCTGGCCATGTGCATTGTCATGGACTGGCTTCAGTGCCTTTTTCAGCGCGGCAGCACGCCGCCCCGTCACGTCAGGTGCAGCCTTAGCGGCCTTAGCCACCTTGGCGCCTTCGGGTCGAGCAGCACGGAAAGCCACGGTGCCGCTGTGGCCGGTGTCGCCACCAACGCGAATCTCGTTGCCCTGATCATCATGACCAAACAGGACCCGGCGGTTATCCACCCCGCCTCGGCGGTTGCGTACAGGGACGATCTCCTGGCGGTCGACCGTGATCGGTGTATCGGTGATCCTCCTGCTTGGACCCCAGGTCCCGGTGCTGTTTTTCCCAACCATGACCCGGTCGCCCTTTTGGATGTGGGCGAGGGCGATCATGCCACCAGGGCGGACCCGGTCCTTCATGTTCTCCGGGACGTTGGGGGCAGCCCTGGCTGCCTTGGCCGGTGCGGCAGGCTCATGGGCCGGCAGGGGCGAAGTCTTCGGCGCCCTGGCTACCTTCCTCGGGGCACGCTTCCTGCCGGAGACAGCTTCCAGGATCGAGCGCTTGAGGTCAGGTTTGGGTTGCACGTAGTCCAGGCCAAGGTCCTGAGCAACTTCACGCAGGGCGTCCAGGCCGTTCTCGTCCTTGTCCAACTCGGCCTGGATCTTGGCCTGGTCGCCGCCAAATCCCCTGAGCTTGCTTGTGAGCGGGGACTCCTGGCCAACCGGCGTGGGCTTGCGCTCCCGGATGACGCGCTTGACTGGAGGTGCGGGCGGTGCCTTAGGCACCTCTGGTGTTGCTTCAGGTGCTGCCTTGGCAACCTTCTTAGTAGCCTTGGTGGGTGCTGGTGCTTCACCTGGTGGCTCCCAGTGTCCACCGTGGAGTCGATCTAGTGCCCTTACGGCCATGCGCTTGTGCCTGATGCTGGAAGTTGCATCTCGGCGCTCGACGAGATCATCGGTCATCGACTGAATCTCGGATGGCGACAGCCGCTCGATATCACCTTCTCTGAGGTCCTGGTACGGCTTGAATCCCCTGTCCCCAACGGGAAGTCCACCGCGCCTGGAGTGCTTCACCGCGTTCTGGATGCGGATGTTGGACTGCTCCCGCTCCATGATCATCTGCTGTGCTTCGCGCTGCTGGATCTGCTCCCGGAGGCGAGCCTCAGTGCTGGGACCCTCCGGTGCAGCCTTAGCAACCTTCTTGGCGGCGCGTTTGGCTGGGGGTGCTTCCGGTGCTGCTTCGGGAGCAGCCTTGGCAACAGCCCTCTTGACCGTGGGGCGCTTGTTCTCCCGAGCCAGGACATCGCGCCCCACAGGAGTGATGTGCCACCTGCCGTCGCGATACTCAACAACGCCTGCGGCGGTCAGTCTTTCCTGAAGATCCTTACGTGACAGCGCATGCGGTGTGTTCGAGTCAAGCCTCTTCAGCGCCTGGAACTGGGCAGGGGTCAGCTTGACCGGCGCAGCCTCAGGGGCAGCTTCTGGTGCAGCCTTGGCTACCTTGCGAGCGGCCTTCTTAGCCGGTGCTGCTGGTGTCTCGGGGGCACCAGCCCTGGCGGCTTGGGCAGCTTTGAAAGCATCGATGTTGGCTTCGCGCTGGGCAACTTCGTCCCCGAAGCCGTCCCGGATGCTCTGCCGGTAGGAGTCGGCCCAGGCCCGCTTGCCGTCAGGAGTCATCTCCTCCGGCGCAATGTCCTCAGCGTGTCCTGCGTTCTCGACACCCTGGAGACGGTCCTGCAGTTGACGGCGCTTGACATTACTGCGGCTTCGGATTGCGTCCTTGATCTCGGCCCGTAGGCGCTTCGCCTCCTTCTGACGCAGTTGCTCCTGGACGTTGCCTTCAGGCGCAGCCTTAGCTGGCACAACCTTAGGTGCTGCCTTACGCACCGCCTTCGGTGCAGCTTCACCAAGCCGCTTCTTCGCCATCTGGCGAACGATGTCCAGGATCTTTGCCTGGTTGTCCTTACCCTTAGGCGGCTCAACCCCGGCGGCTCGGGCAACGTCGTCAAGCTGCGCAGGCGTCAACCCGTTGACTTCGTCCTCGGTCATGCCCAGGTGGACGACCGGGTTGCCCTTCTCGTCGAAGGTGAGACGAGGCTTGGGTCGGGCGGCAGCTTTGGTCACCTTCTTGGCTGGCACAGCCTTGGCTGGCGCCTCAGGTGCGGCCTTGGCTACCTTCCTTGCCGCAACCTTGCGTGGTGCGGGACGCTCGATGATCCTGGCGATAGCCGCCATGCGGTCGTCGCCGTCCGCGCGCAGCATCTCGGCGGCGCGCTTCTTGCTGAGGGTCTTCTTCTCCACCCGGGCCTTGAGTACGTCGACCTTGGCCCGCTGCATCTCGGACAGGTCGTCGTACTTGACGCCGGCCTCGTCGAGGATCGGAGCGAGGTCCTTGCGGTTCTCGGCGTCGATGGCCTCCCGCTGTTTCTGTCCCGCAATCTTGCGCTCGGCCCGCTGCCGATCAAGTGCCTCACGGGCCCGGAGCTTGGCGGTAGCGTCCTCTTCCTGGCGCGCAGCCGCACCGAGGTCAGCCGACTGGCGCTCACGCTTGGTCTGCGCCAAGGCGTCGTCGTGGGACAGTCGGTCCCGACGCAGGCTCCGGTACCGGGCCTTGTCGATAGGCCTCAGGTCCGCGATGTCGTTCTGCTGCTCGGGGGTCAGGCGTGGACTGCGCTGCAGCCGGGCTGGAGCTTCTGGTGCTGCCTTGGCAACCTTCCTGGCGGCACGGGTGACGGTTGGACGCTCGGGGGCAGAGACCTCTGGGACAGCCTTGGCGACGGCAGCCTTGCGAGCGACCCGTGGACGCTTAGTGGCCTCCAGTCTGGCTGCTAGGTCATCGAACTGCTTCGCCCGCTTGAACCAGTTAGTCCAGTTCTTCTTCTTTTCAGCCAGAATCTCCGGGGACCTCGGGATGCCCGGAGTGACCTCCTTGTCGCCCCATCCGCCGTAGCGAATAGCGGCCACGTTACGTAGGGACTGGGCGGTTCCCCTGAGGTCCCGGGCCACACTGGCAGGCGACTTGCCATCGTTCAGTTCCTGCTGGGCACGGCTGATGACGTCGCGGTGGTCAGGAACTACGGCTAGTTCATCAACCGTTACAGCGCCGCCGCCCTTCTTCGCCCCTGGTCCCGCCTCAAAGTCCAGGCCCTCGGTCAACGGCTTCAGGTCGATGTGCTTGGCACCACCAGGGAGGTAGTCCGCCTTGGAGTTGCTCTGCAGCGTCTCAGGAGCCGGTGGCGCCTCAGCGATCTTGGCTGGTGCAGCCCGCCTAACCCTGGGCCGAGCAACCTTGGCTGCCTTGGTCGGTGCCTGGACGCCAGTGGCCTTTGGTGCCCGCTTGTTCGGGATGCTGCCACCGTCGGTGCCGTGAGGCACGAGCTTGGCAACGCTCTTCTCGGCAGCCTTGGGTGTCTGCTTGTGGGCCGGAAGTGGTGAAGTAGTCGGCCTCTCGGCAGCACGTGCCACCTTCCTCGCAGCCCGCTTAACCGGCCGACCCTCAGCCTCAGCGTTGGCCTTTTCGGCAGCACGGGTCGTCCTGGCGTTGACGCTTTCGCGGGCAGCCTCAAGAGCGTCGTTGTGGCTGCGACCGTTGCGCAGGAACGCCCGGTACGAGTTCTGCTCCCCTGGCGACAGGTCCGTGTACTGGCGACGCTGGTCCGGCGTCAGATCAGCCAGCTTGGTAACAGCCTTCTTGGCGACAGCCCGCTTGACGGTGGGACGAGCAGCAGCACCCTTGACCCGCTGAACTGCCTCCTCGACCTGGGCCCGCTCGTCGGGCGTCATCGAGTCCAGGATCGCTTTCCTGGCCTCGGGTGGCATTGCTTCCAGGAGGGCGTTAGCTGCGTGATCCTCGATCGAGGGCTTGGCAGTCTTCTTAGCTGCTGCCTTCTTGGTCGCCGCTGGAGCCTCTGGCGCTGCTTCTGGGGCGGCCTCCCGCGCCTTGGCCACCTTCCTTGGCGCAGCCCGGGTAACCGTGGGCCGCTCGTTCAGCTTCGCGAGCCGGGCGGCGTGCTCCTCGTCGCTTTCGCCTTCCTTCTTGCGCCGAGCAGCCAGAGCTTCCTCAAGCTGGGGCCGGTCCATGCGGGAACGGCCAGGAACGTTGAGGGTGCCGGCCTCCTTGCGCAGTTCGACCAGGGTGGCTGGCTTCGCGGCCTTGGGTGCTTCGACACCAGGCTCTGCCCCGCCGACCTTCTTGATGCCACGGCCAGGACGGGAGGGCAGGACACGCTGGCTCTCGCCATCCTCCCAGTCGATGTAGGTCAGCCGTCCCCGCTTGGCGACAGTTCCCTTGGTGATCGACTTGTCCTTGTTGGTGCGCTCAACCTTGTCGCCGGGGGTCAGCCGGTCAGGGTTGGGACCGCGCTTGCCGGCCATGTCGGCAGCACGTTCGTAGGTGTCTGCTAGTTGGTCCAGGTGAATGGCCCGACGTCCAGTCAGGTCATTGGGATCCTCGCGCTCGATCTCAGCCGCACGGCGAAGGAACTCGGCCCTGTCGTTGAGGTCCTGCTTGACCTCGGAGACGGCCCGACCCTCAGCTAGTTGCTTCTGGGCACGGCGAAGGGCAATGCCGTCTTCTCCGGGAACGTTGGGGACGTTCTTGTCGAACGCCTCGGCCCGAAGCTTGACGAGCTTGTTCGCTGCCTTCTTGGCAGTTGGAGAAGGAAGCTTCTCCTTTGCCTCCCGCTCCGCCTGGGTCATCGGCGTTTTGGCCGGGAGCTTCTTGGCCAGACGCGCCGTCTCAGCCTTTGATGCTTCGTTCTCCGCCCGGATCTGCTCGGCAGACTTCCCGGGGCCACGCTTCTTGGCTACTGGGCGCTTGCGCTCCGGGAAAGCCTTTTCCTCCAGGCGACGGGTCTCTGCCTTTGATGCCTCGTTCTCTGCCCGAATCTGCTCAACAGACTTCGCGGGACCCTGAGGTCGGGGCTTAGCCTCCGGGGAAGGTCGCGCCTGGCGCTTAACCCGCTCCGCGATGGTCTCCCCTGGAGGTGCGCCTTCTTCCTTACGGATGCGCGCTGCCTGCGCCATGCGCTTGGCGACGACTTCGGCGGAGTTCTGGGCCGGACCTTCAAGACTGTCGGCATAACGGATGATCTCGTCATCCGACATGTCCTGCAGTTCTTTCATGGTCTTCGGCTGGCGCTCCGGGTAGACCTTCTTCTCCGGAACAGCCTTGACTGCTTCAGGCGCAGCCTTCTTCGCCACCCGCTTAGCGGGAGCCTTCTTGGCTGGGGCCTCGGGGGCAGCCTCAGGGGCAGCCTTCTTGGCGCCCCTGGTCGCCTTCTTGACAGGAGCCTCGGGGGCAGCTTCGGGGGCAGCCTTCTTGACAACCCGGGCTGCCTTCTTGACGGGAGGTGCCTCAGGAGCACCCTCCGGTGCGGCCTTACGCGCCTCCTTCATGAACTTCAGGTCGTCCTGGATCTGACGCAGACGCTGCTGCCACTGCTCGGGCGGAAGCTTCAGGGCATCCTCGTAGGAGATGCCCCTGAGGTCCTTCTCTCCTTCGGGAACGGCGGCTTCGGGAGCGGCAGCCTTGGCTGCTCGTGCTGCCTTCTTGACAGGAGGTGCTGCAGGTGCAACCTCGGGGGCAGCTTCAGGAACGGCCTTGGCGGCAGCCTTACGAACCCGCTTAACCGGAGGTGCTTCTGGTGCAGCAGCCTCAGGTGCTGCTTCGGGGGCAGCCTTCTGGGCCACCTTGCGAACCCGCTTAGCCGGGGCCTCTGGTGCTGCCTCAGGAGCGCCTGGCGCTGCTTCAGGTGCTGCCTTCGCAGCCTTACGGACCCGCTTAGCTGGGGCAGCCGCTGGCGCTCCCTCAGGAGCAGCCTTAGCGGCCACCTTCCGGGCCCGCTTGACCGGTGCCGGAATCTCTCCCGTCATAGGAGTTGCCGGAGGAGCATCCGCCGGGATGTCTAGCTCGGGCTGGCCGCGCTCGCGCCTGATCTGGTTGGCATGCTCGGCGATGCGAGTGTCCTCGCCATTGGCTGGCCAACCAGGAGCCTGGCGGTTCCTCTCGTCGGCCCTAAGAACAGCGTCGCTACGTTGCCTGTCGGTGCGCTCCAGGCGGGCCTGGGTGCCCTCGTCGGCCCGGATGGTGCGGCCAGCATTGTCTGCTTCTCGCTGAGCCTGCAGACGCTGGATCTCCGCATCCTTGCGCTGGATCTCGCGCTCGCGGCTGAGGAGAAGCTGCTCTGTGGCTGCCTGAAGCCTCTTTTCTCGGGCGTCCTGTTCTTTCGCTTGCGCGTCCAGGCGTTGCTGCCTGTCCCGAAGACGAGCCTCCTCTTCAGGGATGACCTGCTGGCCTCCACGCTTCCTGGGTGCTGGCGCCTGTGCCTCAGGAGCGTTGAGGCTGGACTCGTCGGTGACCCTGCCGGCACCCGTGGGCACCCGGCCCTTGGCCTCACGAATGGCCGTGGCCGGAGGCACCTGCTCTAGCGGGGGACCTTGGGGTGCAGGAGTAGGAGCGGGTGGTGCTGCTGCCGGTGCCGCCTTTGCGACTGGTGCAGGACCAGCCGGGGTAGCTGGTCCAAACCGATCCGGCTGCTCCTGCGGTCCAGGCGGAGCCTCGGGCTCCAGGCCACGACGCTGGAACTCGTCTGGCGTTGCCGCAATAGCTGGGGACCGCTGGGCAGCGGGCAGGTCCTTACCCAGACCTGTGGTTGCCTGCTCGCCCTTGGCTCCCCGAGTAGGTGCCACAGTGGCGAGGGCGTAGAAGCCGCCCTTGCCGTCCTTCTCCACTTTGCCGATACGCAGGGGCTGCTCACGGTCCAGGATGACCGTGCGTCCGTTGGGATCGTTGGGATTGCCACTGCCGACGACAATGGCCCTGGTGCCCTTGGGGACCAGAACCCTCATCTCGATGTGGGGACCGCCGACGGGGTACGCAGTACCCGCGTTCATGGGCGAGAAGCCCTTGTCGTTGACCCGGCGCCCGGTCCATTCCTCAACCTCACCCAGTCGCTCGGGTGGTAGGCCAAAGGCGTCTGGCCCTAGAACCCGACTCAGGATCAGGTCATGCTCCAGGGGACGCATCATCGCGTCGAGTTCGGAGATACGAGCAGACTGCGGCTCCGGGCGCCTGGGGTCGTAGCCGCCCCTCAGCGTGGACTGGATGTCTTCGTTGCCAGCACGGCTCAGGAAGTAGTCCAGAGCCTCCTGCTGCTTCTTGCTACGTGGACCCCGCTGCCCCTTGAGGTAGCTGGCTGCATGGGCATCCGACCTGAGCGGGGGCGGGTTGAAGCCGCGCAGGAGCCTCTCCACCTGAGCCATCGCCGCATCTGGAAGCCTCCAGGAGTTGCGGAACCGACCATGGCTGTCGCGAGGGTGAAGCTCCGGGCGCCACCGGCCCAGGTCAATGGCGAAGATGTCGCCCCAGTCGTCATCGGCTGGAACGAAGTCCCATGACCGCAGGTCCACGTCAATGGCCATGTGGCCACTACTCCTCAGCTAGAGCCTGGTACCTCGCGTTGTACTGGATGAAGATGGCGTCGTCCTCGCTGGTGGGGGAAACAGCACCAGCGGGGACGGGGCGACCGTTATCAGCCAGAGCTTCGCGCTGCTGGTCAATGGCGGCTAGCTGGGCCATCCGCCGTTCCCGGTTGTGCTCCTCCAGGTCTTGCTCGATCTGGGCCAGACGCTCGATGCGAGCGGCTAGCTCCGTGTCGGTGCCCTCGGCCGTCTCGTCGACTTCCAGGTCCTCGAACTCGTCCTCGTTCTCCATGCTGAATTCGGTGCTCACGTCGTCCTCCTGCTCCTGGCCGATGACACCCACGGCCATGAGGCTGAAGGCGTGGCCGCTCTGCTCCCGGTAGATGGGGAAGCCTGGGTTGTTGACGGCCAGGGCAGCGACCAGTTCGAGGTTCCCGTTCACGTAGCGCCAGTCACCGGACAGGGCGGAGGCGCGAAGCTCGGCCACCCGCTCTGGGGTCATGGTGGTGGTGAGGGAGCCGTTGATCCAGATGCCGTGCTGGTCCTCGCCGATGTTGACTACAGCGGCAGCCCAGCCGGTGTTGTCGTAGTGCTCGCGGCTGGGCATGACGCCCCAGGTGGCATCTGCGTGTCCGGTACCCAGGGTGATCTTGCCAATGTCCACCGAGGACCCATCCTCGGTCCGGAGGGTCCCGACCTTGAACAGGCCGTAGTGGGTGCGACTCTTCGGGGCCATGACGCAGGACTTGCCGATGCCGACGTGGCAGACCTTCCACTGGGCCAGGTGCCCGAAGATGTGGCCATCGTCGTCGATGGTCAACCGAGTCGGTGCCTTGAGCCTCGGGTTTTCAAACCACGCGGTCGGCGGTGCCAGCGGGGCGACGGAAGCCAGAACGGCGTCTTGGTCAACATCCTCCACGCCTGCTGCCATTTGCCCCTGCGAAGACTCCTCCTGAGAGACCTGGACGCCATACTTCTTCAGCGCCTCCTGGATCCGTCCCTTGATCTTGGCTAGTTCCTCCGGGGAGTACCGAGCCGCGTTCTTCGGCATGTTGATGTAGCTCCATGCCGCCCGGCAGTGCTCCTCAGAGTCAAGCGGGTACCGCTTGATGCCGTCATCCTGGTAGCCAGGATCGGCGTACTTGACGTTGCCGTAGGGGGTCTTGTCGGCAGCAAACTCATCGGCAGCGCCGACGGTCATGCTGACGTTGCCGGCGGTGCTGGCGGTCGTGGCGGGGAACTGAGACACCCCGTCTCCGATGTTGATCGTCACATTCGGCGTTGGCATGTCCTCGCACCCACAATCCTCTTCTGGGCTCATTGACGCTTGCTGCTGCTGGCGTACTTTTTCCATGAACGGCGACACCAAATTGGAGTCGCCGAAGGCCTGGGCCATCACAGAATACAGTTCATTGATCACGGGGATCATGTTCTGTTGGTCTTCATGCGGGATGTTGGGCAGACCCCCATGTGCCCCAGAAAGAAGCGCCGCTGCAGAGTAGACAGCGTGGTAGATCAAATGGGGCTCGTCGTTGATGATGTCGCATAGCGGCAGACGGAAAGAATCCTGAGCCAGACTGTCACCAGTCTGGCTGCCGTTGCGCCAGAGGAACGCTGATGAATAACGGTCAATGCTCGGGTTCTCGGACCCGATGCCGGCCCAGTAGGCGATCCTCTTGACGGCGTCGTCAGCGTCGTACTTGTAGTCCCGAGGAGCCAGCGGCCACTCCTTCCAGCTTTCGGCGTTGACGTCGAAGTACGGCCAGTCATAGGCGTCGATACCCAGCGAGGCCAGGAGCGTCTTGTCGGCGTCCGAGTCCACCTTCAGTTCGAGATGACGGGTGGGCTCAGGATCAGTTTCGATGGACATGTGAACCTGATAGAAGGCTGGCATCGGCACCAGGGTCACGCCGATGACGTTGTACTCCTTGAACAGGCCGGCCCGCTTGTCCGGACGGGAGGGGTGCTTGACGGCCTCCACTGTGAAGTCGCGGTCCAGGTCCACCGAGGGACCCATGACCTTCTCCTTCAGCATGTAGATGGCCTTCGGCACCTCGGGCACCATGGCCGGGTCCAGGAACTCACCCTCGCCCCAGTAACCGCCGGGACCGTCGAACACCCGGTTAACCTTGCCCACGACCGTGGCACCGTCATGACCACCAGAACCAAAACGCACCATCATCGGCATCGGCGTAGGGCGATGGGTCATTTTCCCGGACGCGAACATGCGCCCGTCGCCGGTGGGCACTTCGGTGGGCGCAATGAGGCCTTTCCAGCGAATAGCCATCAGGCCACCTCCTGGATATGTAGGGAGCAGCGGCAGCCGCATACGAGGTTCGGCGGAGCCTTGGGGTCGCCTGGGTGCATCATCGGGAAACCTTCGACGAGGAATGGCTGACTAAGGGGAACTGTCTGACCATTCACGTGGCGGTGAGCATCGCGTTCGCGGTCATCCATGATCGTGTCCCAGCGCTTCTCCAGTGAGCGCTTGTCCTGCTTCGCGACCAGCAGGGCATGGGCCAGCATGGAACTGGCAGCATGACGAGTCGTCTCCGTCTGGGCGATGAGCCTGGCCCGTCCATCCCAGTTCTCGCTGCCGGTGTAAGTCAGGACCTGCTCGACCCGGTGAGCGATCTGGTCGACGGTCTCTCCGGCGTTGGTGCCCTCAAGGATCTGGGCCACCACCTTGGCGTGGACCTCGTCCGGGATCCGAACCAGCAGGTTGTACGTCAACGCGAGATTGGCCTGGATGTACGGGTCACGCGGGTCATAGTCGCCAGGAAGATGGGCACCGGCCCAGCCCTCCTGCAGCGCCGGGGTCAAGGCAGCGATGATCCGGTCCACCTGCGCCTGCCATACCGGGACGGTGGCAGTGATGCCTTGCGGATTCGGTTGCGCCTTGAACTGGCGGAACGGGGCCATGACAGCATCACGGGCACGGTTGAGCCACCGCTTCAGTCCCGTAGACGCAGCCTGGAACACCGACTCCTCAGCCCCCTTACTTGGCATGGACGACGCCATCCCGCTGGAGCGCCGCCAGCAGGCTCGGCGGGTCGTGGGCAATGCCTCGAACGAGCAGGGTGGAGCAGTACTTGGTCAGGCTCTGCTGCAGGCGCGCGGTGTCGAAGTCGTCGGCCACGAACTTGGTCATGGCGTCCAACTGGCTCCAGGCGCCGAGGAGAAGTCGGTTGGCGTGCGCCTGGTCCTGCACCGTGATACGGGTATGCAGTTCCATGTGGGGTACATCGGGGAACCGGTGTCGGTTCTGGTTGGTGAGCAACCGCTTGCCGGCTAGCTCCAGTCCCCGACGCACCGTTGCCTCGGCCAGGACAACGACGCCCATCTCTTGCGTAGTCCAGGCGGAGGCTGCGAGGCCGTTCGGTGGGGGACCCATGTCGGGCGACTCGCGGGTGGCCGGGTTCATCGGCGTCTGGGGGATGGGCTGGGGACCCTCGTCCATGATTCCGGTGGGCGGTGGTGGCGGAGGTGGGGGGCCAGATCCTCCGCCACCACCAATAGCCCCTCCGGGTCCCATGCTGATGCTCTGGGCCGTGGGGGCAACCATTGAGGTCTGTGGAATGACGCTCTCGGGGATTCCAGCGGCATGGCGGACGGCCGCGTTCTGGAATAGCTGAGGATCGCGGAGCAGGATCTCTTGGGTCAGCAGTCCAGCGCTCTCCTCCTCGCTCTGGGCGTCGGACTCCTTGAAGTACGCCGCCTCGCGCAGGGCCTGCAGACTGATGGCTTTCTTCTCATACAGGTTCAGCGCGTCCTGCAGTCGCTGGGGTCGCACGACCAGGGGGCTGGTGTCGTAGGCGTAGGTGTAGCGCTTCGGATCCTCGCCCATGAGCTTGAGGGCGGGCTTCAGGTAGGCCTTGGTGAGGGCGTCGCAGATCCTTGTCATCAACGGTTCGATGTGAACCTTGATGCCTTGGCCATCGACGAGGTAGCCCTGCCAGTGGTTGGCGTCGCCTAGTCCAGTGAGGACCTCGGGAGGCATGTCCATGCCGACGCCCAGGCGCTCGACGGCCTCTTTACGAAGCTCGATGGCCTGCTTCGAAAGCTCGGACTCGAAGCTGAGCAGCTTCCAGCCTTCGGCGTTCTCCGACTCGATGATCATGGGGAGAACGCCCAGGGCTGACCCTTCGCCTCGCAGGCTGGCAGCACCAGCGGTGGCCATCCGCTGCATCAGGGACTCGCCGGCACTGAGGTTCGGGTCGTCGGGCAGGTCCACGTTGTTGGGCATGATCAACAGACCGGCACCAACAAGACGGGAATCGATCTGCGAGAAGATGTACTTGTTCAACTGCTCCAGCAGCCGCAGCGTGGGCTGACAGGACCTGGAGGGAGAGTCGGCGCACCAGACCCGCTGAGGGTGCGGGGTCCAGACCCGGGTGACTAAGTTCCGGGTGAGGTCGATCTTCATGGGCTGCCCAGGTCCACACCAGCCCCAGTTCCACTCCCCGTTGGCCCCGCGAATTCGTCGCATCTCCGATGAAGACAGGACGTACCACTCGTCCTGGTCGTCGTCGTCGCCGGGGCGACCGACGATGTAGCACTCGCCAGCCACGGTCAGGTCGATGCCCATGTTCCGTAGCGCCTCAGCCTTGGCGGCTGGACCACCGAAAAGGGAATCGCTCAGGGCTGTGATCTTGGCTTGTTTAGCTTCTCCCTGAACCCGGCCGAGGTCGTCAACCTTTGCTACGTAAATGCGGACGCGCGAGCAGCAGTGCCCCACCCACCTAGAGGCAAAGCCGAACTCGGGGACGATGTCATACAGGCGCCATAGCTCCCGCTGCCACGTTTCATCATTGAAGCGCCATGAGTTGTAGGACTGTTGCTCCATCCGCATTGTCATGGCGCTGGCGAGTAGGGAACGACGAGGGGGCGCTGGGGTATCTGAGACAACCGCCAGCGCGTTGTTGCTCCTCTTCCAAGCCATCTAGTCCTGCTCCTCCAGTCTGGACAGCAGGCCAGTCACGTGGGACATAGCCAACCAGGCTGGCCCGGCCAGCCACCACAGATGGAGAGGAAGAGTGAGCATTGCCCAACCAACAGCAGCCGGCAGCGCAATCCAGATACTGGCGCACCACCGGCAATGAGCTAGATAGGCAGCTTCAGATTCCTCGCCCCAGCGATTCACGACCCAACGGCGAAAGCGCACCATGATGCGGTCCGTCGTTACTAGCCTCGTAATCCTGGCGACAGCCAGGGTGACAAGGAGCAAGGAGGCCCATATCATGCCCCGATCATAGAGGGCAAGATCTGATTAGAAGAATACCTACTCGAATTTTGAATTCTGCACCTGAATGAGGGGGTGTAGAATTAGCAACATGGCAATTGAGGTGTTCGTCGAGACAGAAACCTGGTGGGTCAGGGAGCCTGACCCCACGGACAGGTGGGATGCCGGCTGCGAAGACGGGCGCGTCGTCAGCGTCGAGGCCCGAGTTACCACGGCCGGGGCGGACGCTGATTACACCTTCTACGGGCGCGGACACATGCCGGTGGTGTTCGACTGCGAGGCCGTGGAGGGAGAGACAGTCTTCGTTGTCGTGGCTGACTACACCAGCGGGTCAACCTTCGGGACCTCGGCTGGGTACTTCCACATCCTGACGGTGACTAAGTCCTTCGAGGGGGCCATGGGTCTTGCTCGGGCCGCCGAGGCTGTCCCGAAGCATGACTTCGAGTTCGAGTACAACGGCACCCAGTACTACGTGCCCTGGACCGGCTACTTCGAGACCCTAAAGGAGGTCCGGGTCTGGGACTGCTATCTCCGTCCACGACTCGACTAGCTCGATGTTGGGCACGCCGTAGGTCCGGGCTCGTGCGACACAGTCAGACGCCCCGTGGGTCCCATGAACCCCGGGGCGTCTGCAGTCGGCTTGGAGGCACTGCTGGACCCAGGCCAAGCAGTAGTCAGCACCGAGCCGGGCCATCTCGTCGTTACGCATGTGCCCGGCGCTGCGTCCGAACTTGGCCCAGTCGGCGGACGAGATGGGAAAGGGCCACTCCTTGACGGCCATCGGGTTGATCTGGTGCTGCTCCCCGGTCCAGACGTGGGCGAACAGGTCGACACCCTTCTTGGCCATGCCGTTGATGATGATCAGACAGCGACCCTGTGGTCCGTGCTCCGCGAGCAGACCGTCGAGCCGGTCCCAGATGACTGCCGGCCGGTTCCAGGTCCTGCTTCCGGTGACCAGGACCAGCCTGACCTTCCTCTGCTCCGGGTCAGGGTCGAACTCGGCGAGCAGGTCATTGACGCTTGTGTACTCCGCGTACGTCATGGCTCCACCTCGATGACGGGCTTGAGACCCGGCCAGGCCGGCAACTTGCCAAGAGTTACAGCGAGCAGGGCACCCCGGATGTCGTGCGGCACCGATGAACTCGTCGTATTCACGTCGATGTCGATCTCGGGGTACAGCGGATGCTCTAGGCGGACCTGCAGCATGTCCAGTTCGAGCCGTAGGTTCGCCCACACGGCTCCAGGCCGAGTCCCGAAACTGGACCTGAAGACTCTGAGACGGGTCACCTGACCAACCACCTGCGCCCTGCAGAACACCGGTACAGGCAGGCGGTCGTCGAATAGGTCAGTCAGGATGCGGCCGTCGCTGGTGGGCGTGCCGAGCAGCGCCACACGGCCGTACCAGTTCAGGAACTTGGCCATCATGACGTCTTCGCCTCCCACTCGGTGCCTTCAGTAGAAGCCTACCTCACCCCCACGTGCGGGTGAAGGAAACCTGTGGTTCTATGAGGCCATGACTGAGAACAGGAACCTGTGGTCCCGGTAAGTCAACAGTCGC
>Ga0207703_10000972_pt1 | contig 27648 bp, 22 predicted proteins | sample KBSSwiS12_FD_184304 | JGI IMG/M metagenome (GOLD analysis project Ga0207703, IMG submission 184304) | Switchgrass rhizosphere microbial communities from Kellogg Biological Station, Michigan, USA - KBS Switchgrass S1-2 (SPAdes) (version 2) | ecosystem: Host-associated > Plants > Roots >...
GTTGGATACGCCCGAAGTCCGTGGCCCCGTCAATGCGGTGGCCCCCATGGCCGTCACACATGCGCAGTTCCAGCGCGCGCTCGGAACAACTCTACATCGGCCGGTGTGGCTGCGAATCCCTGCATTTGTCCTGCGCACGGTGTTGGGTGAGATGGCGCAGTTGCTGGTGGATGGCCAGCACGTCGTCCCGCGGCACGCCGTCGAAACCGGCTTTACATTCCGCTTTCGGCAACTGAGCGCTGCGTTGGTGGATATTCTGCGTGACCGGCATGCTAGAGTCCCACTCCGCAATGCGACAATTGATGCAGACTGACATTCGAATCGGCCTGGATACCGGCGGCACCTACACGGATGCGGTAGCGCTGGACAGCGACGGGCGCGTGGTGACGAGCGCCAAAGCGCTAACGACTCACTGGGATCTGTCCGTCGGACTGGGAAACGCTATTCGCGCCGTCCTCTCGGGCCTGCCCGAAGGCGCGGGACGGGGCGCCATCTCGCTGGTATCAGTGTCTACGACACTTGCGACGAACGCAGTCGTCGAAAACCGGTTCAGTCCCATCTGCACGATGCTGCTGGGCTTCGACGACAACATGGTCGAGCGATCGGGTTTGAAGAACATGGAGGGTTGCGCCGTTGTATGCCTCGGTGGCGGCCACGACGCGATGGGGGAGCCGTTGGAGCCCATTGACGAAGCTGCCGTGGAATCGGCAGTGGCCGGGCTCGGTTCCACGGTTGACGCTTTTGCAGTCGCGGGTTTGTTTTCGGTGCGCAATCCGGCTCACGAGCGGCGGGTACGGGATCTGATCCGTGCGCGCTGCAGCCGGCCGGTGACCTGCAGCCACGAGCTCAGCTCAAAGCTCGACGCACCTCAGCGTGCACTGACCGCGGCACTGAACGCGCGGCTGACACCTCATATCCGCCATCTGATTGAAGCCCTGGGCCAGGTACTCTCCGCTGAGTCAATAGCCGCGCCGCTGATGATCGTGAAAGGCGACGGCACGCTGATGCGTGCGGAAGTCGCGCTGGAGTATCCCGTAGAAACAGTGCTGTCCGGCCCGGCAGCGAGCATCGTCGGAGCTGGATTTCTCAGCGGTCGCGAGGATTTCGCTGTTTCGGACATGGGAGGTACCACAACCGATGTTGCGGTCGTCGTGGGTGGCCGCCCGGTCGTGAGCGATGAAGGGGCCGTGGTGGGTGGATGGCGCACCATGGTGGAGGCTGTCGATGTTCATACCTGTGGCCTCGGTGGCGACAGCGAAGTGTATTTCGATCGCGAGCAACGTCTGGCAGTGGGGCCTCGCAAGACAACACCCCTCAGTCTGCTCGCCACGCAGTTTCCAGACCTCCTTCCCGAGCTTCAGCGGCTCGCCCAGTCCGAGCGTCCGATGCCCTTTTCTCCACAGTTTGCACATCGCAACCCGGGACGCGATCCCGGCGCGCAGCTGGATCGGATCGAGCAGCGGGTATGGGAAGCACTTTCCGACCGTCCCCGGCCCGTTGGGGACGTGGCACGGACCGGCCCTGGCGTCGATGCGTTACGGCGTCTGGTGGGGCGTGGGCTGGCAACCATCGCTGGGTTTACCCCAAGCGATGCGATGCACGTTCTCGGCAAACAGAACAGTTGGAACACGGAAGCGGCGCGGCTCGGTGCCATTGTCCTTACGACCGAAGAGCGCAACGTGACCGGTCGACGGGAACGGGATACACCCGAGGGACTCAGTGAACGCACCTATCAACATGTGGTGCGAGCGGCCGCGCGCGTAGTTCTGGAAACCGCTTTGGCCCAGGATCCGGGCATTGAACCGAAGAATGGCCGGTGGGGCCCGCTGAGCGCCTTGATCGACAGCGTCGTTGAAGGGCGCGCATTTTCCCGACTCGTCGCCGCTCGCATGAATCTGGGGACCGCGCTGATCGCCATCGGCGCGCCCGTGGGCGCGTATTATCCTGAGGTTGCCCGCCGGCTCGGAGCCGAGCTCATCATTCCGGACCACGCAGCCGTCTGCAATGCAGTTGGAGCAGTCGCCGGCGTCGTATCTGAAACCTCCGAGGTACTCGTCAACCAGACAACATACCAGGTCTTCCGGGTGCACGACCCCGCTGGCAGCCGGGACTACCCGGACGCAGTTGAAGCGATCAATGAGGCCACACGGATATCGCGAGCCCTGGCGATTGCAGCGGCTCAGCGCTCCGGTGCGAAGCAGCCCGAGGTCAAAACATCCATTATCGAGCGCAGGGCACAGGCAGGCACCGATGCGGAGTACCTGGCCGAGGCGGCTGTCCGCTCGACCGCCACCGGCAGGCCTGCAACGGGGAGCAGTCGTCAGTGACGCAAGCTCGAATAAACTTCGTCAAACACCTTCAGGCGCTCGAGATCTGACAGGCTCACGGAGGCGATCGGTTGGCCCAGGTTCTGAGCCGGACCGGTGTCACCGACGAAAGGACGCCACCGCGGTAGACCGTTTCCGTTGGGATTTCCGGTCTTCACGAAATTGACCCAGTAGTCAGACATTGCCGTTGCCAGGTGTTGATCCGACACACTCGGTTTCCAGGGTGCCAGATCCAGGTGATCAAACACGTACCACAGCTCGGCAAAGTGACTAGCGCCCCAGCCCGGAGGCTGTTGCGTGAACGAGTAATAATAAACGGCACTGTGTCCGGTTTTCGCTTGCAACCGGGCCCATGCCCACATGTCCCAACGGAACCGTAGATCGCGCTCGAAATCGAGTCGCGACTGACGCGCTTGCACATCAGTCGTATGGGGATAGGCTGCAATGATCGCCGGGGGCAGGGGACCGAAGCTGTGTTCGATATCCGCGGCAAACGTCGCTGATTTGACACTGTCCACGCTCATCAGTGAGCGCGCTTCTTCGGCATTGCAACCAACGAGCAGCGGCACATCGTTCTGCTTGCCGGCGGCGAATGCGGCATAGGGGGATGTTGGAAGGATGTAGCCATCGAGTACCGGGTGTGCGATTTCTCCAGCGCTCCCTTCGAGCAGTCTCGTGGCCGGCAGCTTGCGCATTTCTGCCACTGAAGCCATGCCGAGTGAACCGAAATACCTTTCACCCTGTTGTTCGGCGCCTGCGAGTCCGTATGCCGGGGCAATCTGAAAAGGCTCGAATACGCCGCCGCTTTCACCGATGGCGCGTTGGAACACACCTTTTGCAAGGGGTGTGGCCATCAGGATGCTGACTGCCATGGAGCCGGCGGACTGGCCGGCGATGGTGATGTGGGCGGGATCGCCTCCGAAGGCGGCGATGTTGCGTTGGATCCAGTGGAGCGCTGCAATCTGGTCCTGCAGGCCATAATTTCCGGAGGCGCCGTGTGCTGACTCGCGGGTCAGTTGCGGGTGCGCCAGAAATCCAAGTGGACCCAGCCGATAGGCGAGCGTGACTACCACGACACCCTTACGCGCCAACCGATCTCCCCGGTACAGTGGCATCGAGGCAGATCCATTGCTGTAGCCGCCGCCATGTATCCAGACTAAAACAGGAAGCTGACGTGTCGGTTTGCCGGCGGGCGCCCAGATGTTGAGATACAGGCAGTCTTCGCTCACGGTGGGAGGGGTTTCGCCAGGCATCGATACGCCTTTCTGCATGCAGGCGGGGGCAAATTCGGTGGCATCGCGTGTGCCGGTCCAGGGTCTTACAGGCTGTGGTTCGCGCCATCGCAGATCCCCTAGCGGTGGGGCGGCGTAGGGTACGCCCTCATAAATGTTGAGTCCGTCAGCGTAAGTGCCTGTCAGGACCCCCGACTCGATAACGGCCGTCGGCGCTGAGCTTGCAGCCATCGGCCATAACGCGAGCAGGGCTAACACACGCCAGCGTGCGGGCATAGCGAGTCTTCCGTGAGAATGTGTGCGCAGTTTGAGCTATGGCGTTAGCCAGCGGCGAACTGCTCACCACATTCCGCGAACGACTCGTCGCGTTTCAACCTCAGGAACGCGGCCCGACCGCTCGCACTGTGGTGCCGTCGCGGCCGAACTCAAAGCGCAGGACCCACTCACGGGAGCCCTGATCCGCGGCGGCAAAGCGCCACTTGCGAGCTGCTTCGCTCGCGACGCGGTTGAAGTAGTTGCTGGAGCTGGGGTTATCCAGGTTGTCACGGACGACGCGCCCGGAGCTGTCAACAGTCACGCGCACACCGACTCGCACGTGACCGTGAATGGTGCTTCGGGAGCTGGCGGAAACGTTGGGTATCTCTTCGTGGACCGCAGCGCCGCCGCTGTCAGTTGCCGTTGGTTCCTGCCGTGGCGGAGGCGTCGTGGCCGCTTGGCGCCGCGGCGGGGTGTTGGTTCCGGTCGTCGGCGTGCGGGTGCCTGGCGACGTCGTGCCGGTTGGTGCCTGAGGCGGTGGTGCCTCCGTGCCAGCGTCGGCGGGTCGCGCCATTTGCCCTTCCGGGCGGCGGCTAGCTTCGGTCGCCTGTTGCGCTGGCGCGGTGTTTTGTTGTGTCGCGGCCGCCTGAGATGATGGAGTCGACTGATCTGATGCGGCCGTTGGATCTGAAACAATCAGCGGTTCGGGACGTGAAGACTTCTGCAGCAGCTTGGCTCCGCCCCAAACGGCCGCTCCTACCACCGCGATCGCAATCACTGCCGGAACCAACACGCTGCGCTTCGATTCCTCATACTCGGAAAACGTTCGCACGTCCGCACGCATCGGCGGTGGCTCGGGGATCTGCAGGGGCGGCGTTTGCAACGGCGCAATCACAACCGCCGGCGCTACAGGCGTAACGATCGGCTGCGGTGGCGGCTGAACGGGTGGCACAGGCCGCCCGGGCTTCGTTCGAGCTTGCAACTGCGCAACGGTAGGCCGATCGGCCGGATTGGGACTAAAGCATCGCTGAATGGTGTCAGCGAACTGCGGGGGCAGGTTGGTTGGAAAGGTGGGCGGATCGGTGCGGCCACCGAGCCAGGTCGGTGGGTACTGGGTCAGTGCCTCCGTCATGGTGACGCCCAACGCCCAGATATCACTGGCCGGCGACACGGTGCCGCTATCTGATTCCGGGGGCTCATAAATAGATGGGCGGCGTCGTGCAAACTGCGAGACGCCCACCGGGCGGACGGTATCGACTGCCAGTTTGAGCTGATCGTTCACCACCAGGAAGTTCGACGGTCTGAGCTGCCCCTGGATCCAGTTGTCGCCGTGCAGAAAAGCCAGCGCATCCAATGTGGGCACCAACAGTTCCTGCACTTCATCCGGACCCAGCGCCCGGTAGGGGAGAATCTGGGACAGGGATTCTTCCGCGTATTCCATGACAACGAATAAAAGCTGCTCGCCGTCGAGCTCGCACTGCCCGCAGTCGAGCAACCGCATCAAATGGGGGTGCGAAAAGGTTGCGGCCGTCTTCCAGTGCCACAGCTGCGCCTGGCTGTGCGCGGCATCGAGCACCGGGACCAGCTTGATCGCGGCATTCAAAAAGCCCTCTACCGAGGACTCCGTGAGAAAAACGGTGCTGTGGTTCGACGAGCCGAGAAAGCGGCGCAGGGGAAAGATCTCATTGACAGTCCGGCCTTCCCAGTTGTTGCGCACGTCAGCCATCGTCACCCGGTCCCCTCGGGCGCCATGCCCGGAATCCGTAAAGATATCATCAAGATCGGGTGCGAGGCGCCGGACACCGGTTACGTCAACCAGTGTCCTGTGCGCACAGCCTCAGCTAACGCAGCAATTCAGGCCTTGCCCAGCTCCACGGGCCGCCCTGTCCGGGCTGATTCATAGATCGACATCATGATCTTCACATCGCGCAGCCCTTCTTCCCCGGGGACGCGGGTGGGCGTCTTCTCCAGGATGCAGCGTGCGAAGTCATCCATTTCGACCGCGAACTGATCGGTCGAGGCGGGGTCGATCACGCGGCCATCACTGCGGATTCCCTTGAGCCCGCCGTAGTTGAATGCCGGGTCCAGGGTGAACCAGCCATTCTCAGCCAACACCCGGAAATAACCGGCACTCGCTGCGGCGTACGAGCTGCTGCAGTGACTGACGACACCGCCTGGAAATTTTGCTTCCCACACCACCGATTCCTCCACTTCGGAGAAGCGCGCGGGATCTCCTTTGGTGGTGGTGGCCGAAATCCACGTGGGCTCTTCACCAGTCAGGTAGCGAGTGGCCTGCAGACAGTAGATACCAACATCCATCAGCGGTCCGCCGCCGGCCAGGTCCTTCTTCAAACGCCACACTCCCGGTGGGCTGTTGAATCCGAAATGCGCGTCGATGACTTTGACCGCCCCCAGCTCCTTCTGCCTGGCAATGCGCATGCACTCGAGGTGGTGGGGCTCGAACTGGCAGCGATATCCGATCCCCAACAACCGGTTGGCCGCCTTCACCGCATCGATCATCTGCTGGCAGCGCTCGACGGAAATCTCCATCGGCTTTTCACAGAACACGTGTTTGCCGGCCTTGGCGGCCACGAGCGCATTGTCCAGGTGCAGGGCATTCGGCGTGACCACATACACGACATCAATGTCCTTGTTGTCGGCGATGCGGTGCATGGTCTCGTAGCTGTAGATGTTCTTGTCCGGGATGTTGTACTGGGCTTTCCACTTCACGGCCTTCGCCGGCGTCCCGGTGATGATGCCCGCCAGGCGGCAGTTGGCGGTTTTCTGTAAAGCCGGCGCAATCTGGTTGGTGCTCAGACTGCCCAGTCCGCACAGCGCGAATCCCAGCTTTTTGCCGGATGCGGCAGCCAGCGCGCGGGTGACCCGCGTGCTGATGAAAGGCGCGGCCCCCAGGGCGATGGCTGAAGCGACGAACTTGCGGCGGTTTGTGGCCATTGGCGTTGCGTCCTGCTGCGATAGGGGCCGGGAGTGTGCTGCGACCTGCCACAAAGTACAATGGCTGGCGGTCTGCCGCCGCTGAGGTCAAAAGTGAAAAGAACGCCCCGCAGGCGCCGTAACGCAGTGACGATGCATGAAGTCGCCAAACACGCTGGTGTTTCGCCGATGACCGTGTCTCGTGCGCTGAGTGGCGATGCCCATGTACAGGAGCACATGCGCGCGCGTGTGCAGGCCGCGATCAAGGAATTAGGCTATTCGCCGAACGTCTCGGCGCGCAATCTTGCGCGTGCGGCCACCGTCCACATTGGGCTTCTCTACAACAACCCCAGCGCGGCCTATCTCAACGAGTTGCTCGTCGGTGTGCTGGAGCAATCCAGCCGCGCCGGCTGTCAGCTCGTACTGGAAAAATGCGGGGCCCGCAACGAGCGTACGGCAATCGAGCGTCTGCTCGGCGACGGGGTGGGGGGAATCATCCTGCCGCCACCGTTGTCTGACTCCAACATCGCGTTGGATGCCCTCAAGAATGCCAAAATTCCGTTCGTCGCGGTGGCCACGGGACGGCCGGAAGACGCCGGCCTGTCGGTGCGCATCGACGACATGGAAGCCGCGGCCGCCATGACGCGGCACCTGATAACACTCGGCCATCGCGACATCGGTTTCATTGTCGGTGCCGCCAATCAGACGGTGAGCGCGCAGCGCCGGGCAGGGTTTGAGAAAGCGCTGAGGGAAGAGGGCCTGACACTGCACCCGGAATGGGTGAAACAGGGCTCCTTCAGCTATCAGTCGGGCTTTGTGGCCGCGGAACAGATCCTCGGCTCCTCCCGCAAACCCACGGCGATCTTCGCCAGCAACGACGATATGGCCGCGGCCGCGATTGCGGCAGCGCACCGGTTCCGAATGGATGTCCCCCGGGACGTCACCATCGCGGGCTTTGACGACACCCCGCTGGCGACCACGATTTGGCCAGCGCTGACAACGATCCGGCAGCCAGTGGCCGCCATGGCGCGCAAGGCCGTGGAAATGTTGCTGGAGGAGATCCGGCTGCGGCGCCTCGGGGAGACCCAGGGTCCCTCCCAGCACCTGATGAGCTTCACCCTGGTGAAGCGGGATTCGTCGGCACCCCTATAGAAACTCGAGACGGGACGAGGCCGCGAAGACGCCGGATTGTGGCCGTCTTCAATTGACGCCCGCTTCTTGATAGCGCTAACATTCGTCCACTCACTGGCCGGATGAGCCAGGTGATTGCGCCTTGCGCAAGGGGGGCTCTTGAGCGAAGACAACACGTTGTGGGCGAGGAGCACGGCTGCGCTCGATGCCGCGCTGCACGCCATTTCACTGACCGGGGCCTGCGTTTTCAGGCGCGAAACCTAGGTGTACCTGGGAATCGATATCGGCACTTCCAGCGTGAAGGCCGTATTGCTCGACGACAATGGTGCCATTGTCGGCCAGAGCTCCGCCTCTCTCCTCGTGAGCCGGCCGCAGCCGGGTTTTTCGGAGCAGGATGCCGAAAGCTGGTGGCAGGCAACTGTCAGCGCTGTCAAAGGTCTGCCCAAGGACCTCCGGGCGGCTGTCCGCTCAATTGGCCTCAGCGGGCAGATGCACGGCGCCACCCTCCTGGACGACAGGGACCAGCCTCTGCGTCCAGCCATTCTCTGGAACGATGGCCGTTCGGCGGCCGAGTGCGTTGAGATCGAAAAGCGCGAACCGCGTTCGCGTGCAATCACCGGCAACCTCATGATGCCCGGCTTCACGGCGCCAAAGCTGTTGTGGGTTGCCAGACACGAGCCTGCGGTGTTTGCCCGCACGGCGCATGTTCTGTTGCCCAAGGACTTCGTCCGCCTGAAGTTGACCGGCGAGAAAGCCAGCGACCTGTCCGATGCCTCCGGCACGGGATGGTTGGACGTCGGCCGGCGCGACTGGTCCGATGCAATGCTGACCGCGACAGGCCTCACGCGATCCCACATGCCACGACTCGTGGAGGGCAGTGAGCCTTCGGGTTCTGTCACCGCGGCGGTGGCCGATCAACTTCAGATACCTCGGGTTGTCGTTGCCGGCGGCGGTGGTGACAACGCCGCGAGCGCTGTGGGATTGGGTGTCGTATCGCCCGGTGAAGCGTTCCTATCGTTGGGAACTTCCGGTGTGCTGTTCGTCGTCACCGATCAGTTCCGGCCCAATCCGGAGCGCGCAGCGCATGCGTTCTGTCATTGTCTGCCGAAGACCTGGCACCAGATGTCCGTCATGTTGAGTGCGGCGAGCTGTCTCGACTGGGCAGCCCAACTCACGGGCCAGACCGATCTGCCGCGACTGGTTGAAGCGGCTCAGGCACGTGGGGTCAAACGACAGTCGCCGTTCTTCCTGCCGTACCTTTCAGGTGAGCGCACGCCGCACAACGATCCGAATGCCAGGGGCGTCTTCTTCGGCATTCGTTCCGACACGGATGCTGCCGAGCTGGTTGTAGCCGTTCTCGAGGGCGTGGCTCTCGCGTTTGCCGACGGACTGGACGTACTGTTGGAAAAGGGTGGCTCGATCGATGCCATCAGTGTTACCGGAGGTGGCGCGCGTCTTCCCTACTGGGGACAGTTGCTCGCCGCCGCCTTGAACCGTCCTCTCACTTACCGGGTGGGAGGAGAGGTGGGTGCGGCATTGGGTGCTGCCCGACTCGGCCGCCTGGCTTTGGGCGGTCCACACACGCAGGCCGACATTTGCGTGGCACCTCCGGTGGATCGGATGGTCGCGCCCGACGCCGCACTGTCCTCACTCCTGGCTGCTCGCCGTCAGACGTTCACGCGGCTGTACCGGGACCTCAAGAACATCTTTGTGGAGTATTCGTCATGAGCCTGTTTTCGACGGTTGAACCCGTACGCTTCGAAGGTCCCAACACCACCAACGAGTTTGCATACCGTGTGTATGAAAGAGACCGGGTGGTACTGGGCAAGCGGATGGAGGAATGGCTGAAGGTCGCCGTCTGCTACTGGCATTCATTCAACTGGCCCGGCCAGGACATCTTCGGCGGCGGCACGCTGCCCCGTCCGTGGCTCGGAGCCACCATCTCTCAGGAGATGGCAGACACCAAGCTCGAGGCCGCCTTCGATTTTTTCAAGCGACTCGGTGTTCCTTACTTCACTTTTCACGATGTTGACGCGATGGCGACCGCCACCACGCTCAAAGAGCACGCCAACAATCTGAAGAAGATCGAGGCGGGGATCGCCGCGAAGATGTCGGCCACGGGCGTGAGGCTCCTGTGGGGTACCGCGAACCTCTTCAGCCACCCGCGCTATGCGGGCGGTGCTGCCACGAGCCCGGATCCTGAAGTGTTTGCCTGGGCCGCTACCCAGGTGCGCTGCTGCCTGGAGGCCACACACCGCCTCGGCGGTGAGAACTATGTGCTTTGGGGCGGCCGTGAAGGTTATGACTCGCTGTTGAATACGGACCTGGGACGCGAGCTGGATCAGTACGCCCGCTTCCTGTCGATGGTGGTGGAGCACAAGCACAAGATCGGCTTCAAGGGCGCCATCCTCATCGAGCCCAAGCCGTTCGAGCCCACCAAGCATCAATATGACCATGATGTCGCGGCGGTGTACGCCTTCCTGCAGCGCTACGGCCTGACCAAGGAGGTCAAGGTCAACATCGAGGTGAACCACGCGACGCTCGCGGGTCTGGACTTTGAGCATGAGATTGCCGCGGCACGTGCTTACGGCATCTTCGGCTCCATTGACATCAATCGCGGCGACCCGCGCAACGGCTGGGACACCGACCAGTTCCCGAACAACGCGCAGGAGCTGGTTCCCTCACTGATCCAACTGGTGCAGGACAAGGGATTCGCCACCGGCGGATTCAACTTCGACGCGAAGTTGCGTCGCCAGTCCGTGGACGCGACAGACCTGTATCTCGCGCACATCGGCGGTATCGACACCATCTCGCGCGCATTGCTGGCCGCGGCCGACATCGTCACGGACGGCGCGTTGGAAAAGCTGAAGCAGAAGCGTTATGAGGGATGGGGCGGCGAGTTGGGTAAGCGCATCACCAGCGGGGAGCTGAGCCTGGCGAGCCTTGCGGACCTGGCCACGGAGAAGGCTTTGAATCCGGCGCCGCGCTCGGGCAAGCAGGAGCTGGCCGAGAGCATCATCGCCCGCCATTCGAAGTACTGATAAAGGAAAGGGGCCGCTCCGCCATGGGGAGCGGCCCCTTACACCTTAGGCGACCTCAACAAACCAGCAGCTTCCTTCGGACGTTGAGGGTTGGCGTCCCGTGGAATTCAACGCCATCGAGCAGCCCTCGCCGAATCGACCGTGGGTGCTGAGAATCGATTCAACGAGTTTGAACGCTCCAATGTAAACATCGAAGCGGCTGTCGCGACGTTCGCTGGAGGTGAAGTCGACCTGGGTGTTCGATTGAACAAATGTGAGCCCCCTCACGGGTAGGCGACCCATGTGGTAGCGCTACCTTTCTGACTCGAGTATATGCATACTCCCCATCGCATGGCAACAGCATTCGCCCGCATCTGCGCCGTCAGCCTCGGTGTCCTGGCATTGCCGCTGCAACTGTCCGCCACTGCAGCCGGGCCTGTTCGTATGACGAATGAGCAGGATCACAACAGGCTCCTGGAGCTGTTGCATATCACCACTCTGCGCCGCGGTCCCGATGGCGATCCGACTTCGCCACGCGCGGCGAATTTCGATGAGAGCAAGGTCGGTTCCAACTCGAGGCTTCCGGATCCTTTGTTGCTTCGAAACGGCAAGCGGGTCACCAGCGCCGCGGCGTGGTGGAAAAGCCGCAGGCCGGAAATTGTCGCGGCGTTCGACACCGAGATTTACGGGCGTGTTCCCGATAACGTGCCGGCGGTTACGTGGCGGATTGCCTCGGAAGCTCAGGAACAGGTGGGTGATGTCCCGGTGACGGCCAAGGAAATCAGGGGACACCTGGACAACTCGGCCTATCCGGCCATTGATGTCAACATTCAACTGACGCTGGTGACTCCCGCCAAGGCAGGCGGGCCGGTCCCTGTGATGATGGAGTTGGGATTGAGCGCCGAGGCGCTGGCCGCCCTGAAGAAGCGCTTCACGCCCGAACAGTGGGCCACTTTCCAGGGCACGGGTCCCGACTGGCGCAGCCAGCTCCTGGCGCGGGGCTGGGGATACGCAATCCTCATTCCAACGAGCATCCAGGCCGACAACGGCGAAGGTCTGACGGCCGGTGTCATCGGTCTCACCAACAAAGGCCAGCCGCGTTCCAGGCCGGATGAGTGGGGTGCCCTGCGGGCGTGGGCCTGGGGCGCGAGCCGCGCCATGGACTACTTCGAAACCGACAAATCTGTTGATTCGCGCCAGGTTGGAATCGAAGGGCTGTCGCGCTATGGCAAGGCGACACTGCTCGCCATGGCCTACGAGCCCCGATTTGCCATCGCGTTCGTAGGCTCTTCCGGGGCGGGTGGCGCCAAGATCTGGCGGCGCAACTTCGGCGAGCAGGTCGAGAACCTGGCCTCGGCTTCTGAATACCATTGGATGGCACCCAACTTCCTGAAGTATGCAGGTCCTCTCACTGTCAATGATCTGCCCGTGGATCAGCACGAGCTCATTGCGTTGTGCGCGCCGCGTCCGGTGTTTGTCAGTAGCGGCTCGCAACAGGTCGAGGGTGGTTGGGTTGATGCCAAGGGCATGTTTCTGGGGGCTGCCAACGCAGGTCCCGTCTATCGCCTGCTGGGTAAGAAGGACCTCGGCACCAGCGAGTTCCCGCCCATGGAAACCGCGCTGATTGACGGAGACGTCGCATTCCGCCAGCACGGCGGCGGGCATACGACAGGACCGAACTGGCCGACCTTTCTGACTTTCGCGAGCCGCTACATCCAGGTTCACAACTGAGCTCGAGTTCCGCGGGGACTTCGAGCCTGAGGGGGGAAGATGAGGGGGTTAATCGCTTCAGCTCTGTTGCTGTTGGCGTCATATGCCAGGGCTGAGGGCCTGTTTGAGAGTCAAACTGATGTCGGGAGCGTGACGCCACCCGGCACCGCCTCATTCAACGCGGCGACGAACACTTACACGCTCACGGCCGCCGGTGCCAACACCTGGTATCACGTGGACAACTTCCACTACCTGTGGAAAAAGTCCGCTGGAGACATGCGCCTCGCCGCTGAAGTGTCATTTCCGCCGATTACCTACGATCACGCCCCCGACCCGCATCGCAAAGGCATCCTGATGTTCCGGCAGACGCTGGACGCGGGCGGTGCGTATGTTGGAGTGGCGCAGCATGGCTCGGGATTGATGGCGCTGCAGTTTCGGCGGCAACGGGGCGCCAACTCCGAGGATGTCGAGCTGAACATCGAAGCTCCCAAGAGCATCCAGATCGTGAAACAGGGTGACGTGTTCACGATGTATGTCTCCATGAAGGGCGAGCCGCTGCATCCGGTGGGCGCCTCCGTTGAGCTGCATCTCGAGGAGCCGTTCTATGTCGGGCTCGGCGCGGTTTCCCACGATGTCAACACGACTGACAAAGTCGAGTTCGCGCGCGTGAGCCTGCAGCGGACCGCGCCCGTGCCGGCGACTTCGAGGCAGGTGGTTTACAGCACGCTGCAGACCATTTCCATCAACGACCAGTTCCGGCGTGCGATCGTGGTTCGCTCAGTTCCCTCCCATATCGATTCACCCAACTGGGCGCCGGATGGCAAAAGCATCTATGTTCACGAAGCAGGGCACATCCAGCGCGTGCCTTACTCGAACCCGCCCGCCGGCGGATCCCCGCAGATCATCGATACCGGCAAACTGATCGGGTGCTCCGGTAACTACGGCCTGTCACCGGATGGCAAGTGGATCGCCGTGAGTTGCAGCGAGGCCAGCGGGGCACCCCATGAGGTGTTCCTGCTGCCGGCCCTGGGCGGTGGAACACCGCGCAAGGTCACCAACACCACGGCGTCCAGTTACTTTCATGCCTGGGCGCCCGACAGCCAGAGCCTTGCATTCACCCAGGGCAGCGCCAGCAAAGCTGACATTTTCACCGCGCCGATCGACGGCGGTCCCGAGCATCGGCTGACCACAGATACTCTGAATGACGGACCCGACTACACGCCGGACGGCAAGTTCATTTATTTCGATTCGTCGCGCTCCGGGCAGTTGCAGATCTGGCGAATGAAGCCCGATGGCTCGGCGGCCGAGCAGATTACGGATGACGATGGAATCAATCATTCGCCCCACGTGTCACCGGACGGCAAGGCCGTTGCTTTCCTGAGTCAGCAGGCTCCCGACAGCAACGAAATCGTTCCCATGGAGCTGAAGGTCATCTCCAGCAGCGATGGAATGATTCACACGGTGGCCCACTTTCAGGGCAATCGCGGCAGCTTCCAGATGTACGGTTGGGGCGATGCCACGCACCTGGCATACGTGAGCTATCAGAAGCTGCCGGAGGGTGATCACCTGGACGCAGGCGCGACTAGCCGCGGGGCCGGAAGTGACCGCGGCGCCAGCGGCCCGCACGGCGCGCGCGGTTTCGCTGAACGGCCGGCGATCACCGGCGTTTCTCATATATCCGTCTACGCGGCTGACGTTGCCAGCTCTGAACGATTCTACGTCCACGACCTGGGCGCAGTCGCCGCCCCGGACCCCGAAGCCCCAAACGGCCACCGTTATTATTTCGCGCCGACTCAGTTCGTGGAGGTCCTGCCGCTGCCGGCCGGCCCACACTCCATCAACCGATTGGACCACGTCGCATTCACCACGACCGACGCGTCGCAACTGCGGAAGGACCTTGCCGGACAGAAGATCAAAGTGCCCAGGGACGTGGAGCACGGCACGGATGGCAGCCGTTGGTTCAAGGTGACTGATCCGGAAGGCAATCAGATCGAGTTCGTGCAGCCGCCGGCCTCACTGCCCGATATTCCCGCGAACCCTCTGTCGAGTCACATCATTCATGTTGGCTTTATTGTCCATAACCGGGAACTGGAGGACGGATTCTTCCGCAAGGTTCTCGGCTTCAGGCCTTATTGGTTCGGCGGCATGAAGGACGACAATCCCACCTGGATATCACAGCAGGTTCCTGATGGCACGGACTGGCTGGAATACATGATTGTGGGTACACCCGAGGGCCGGGGAATCCCACCCAACCTGAGTGGCGCCACCCTCGGCGTGTTGAACCATTTCTCCCTGGGCGTGGCCAACGCCGAAGATGCCTACACGCTCCTGTGGAAGGCCAATCGGCTCGATAACCAGTCCAACACACCCAAGATCGGGCGCGACGCGAAGTGGCAGCTCAATCTGATCGACCCGGATGGCACACGCGCCGAGGTGATGGAATTCCATGCCATTGGAACACCGTGCTGCTCGCCGTTCACAGCGACCGACCCGGCGAGGTAACCATGCGTTGTCCGCACAGCCGGGCTCTGTGTCATCGTCACAACGTGCCTTGGTGCGCGCGGTCGCTTGCTGACGCTGCGAATCAGCGTGCCAGTCCGCGATCGATGACATCCAGCAACTCATCATCGTGGTCCTGGCTCAGCTCCCAGAACATCACCCCGCCCAGGCGGTGCTGCAACACGTAGCGCGTCTTGAGTGCAATGGACTGCGGATCGTCGTACGAAATGAAAACGCGCGAGGCTGAATTCCACAGATAGGGTGCCTGGGCCCGATTGTCCCAATAGCGCACGAACCCGCCTTTGCCGATGAAGTGCTCGACCAGGTCGGTGTAACTGTGCTCGCCTTCGAAATGGTCGTAAGACTGGTTCAGGCCATTATTGCGGGCCGTCACGCCGGCGAAACCGCGGCCGTAGAAAGCAACGCCCAGGACGATCTTCTGCGGAGGTACACCTGCCGCGAGGTATTGAGAGACGGCTGAGTCAGTGTTTCGATCCCGGGGCAGGGCGTGCTCGGCGCGATACAGCCCTGCGTGATGCCCCGTAGTCGGCGTGAGGCTGTTGAAGAAGTCGTAGCTCATCAGGTTGATCCAGTCGAGATACGCCGTAACCCGATTCAGCTCGATGTTTTCGACGTACTCCCGGTCCGCCGCGGCAATCGTCAGCAGATAGTGATCAGGACCGGCGCGCTTGCCGGCATCCAGGGTTTCCCGCAACACCTGCAGCAGCGAAGTGAAGTTCTGTTTGTCCTCCGGCCGGTATTTGATTCCCGCCGTGCCCAGCCCCGGGTACTCCCAGTCGATGTCGATTCCGTCCAGGGAAAACTCGCGTAATACCTTGGCCGCGCTGTCCGCAAAGGCGTGGCGCGAAGCGTCGGTGAGGGCGGCATCCGAAAACCCTTCGGCCTGCCAACCGCCGACGGACAACAAAACCTTCAGCCGGGGATCGCTCTTCTTCAACGCGCTCAGCTTCTGGATTGCGGCGGCCGACTCCACGACCACTCGATGGTTCGCGTCGATGTGAGCGAAGGCGACATTCAAGTGAGTGAGCTTCTGTGTGTGAATGGTCGGCGGCGGGCTATTACTCGCCACATACGCCACCACGCGCTCCTGCGCGCAAGCATCGAAACAGACAAATGCCAGCAGTAACAACCAGGCAGGTGAACACATCCGCTTGGCCCCGGAAGCCCTACGCATGTTTCCCCAAAAAACCCTTCAACATCTGCGCCGTTTCATTGGGAAACTGATCCACAAAGAAATGTCCACCGGGTAGCGACGCCTCGGTCACATCAGCACAGCGCACACGCCACTGCGCTGGAATGTCGAACAACTTCGCCATCTGACCCGCTGACCCATAGAACACGAGTGTCGGGCATTGCACCTTGCGGCCCAGGCCCATATCAGCCGTATCCAGCTCGAGATCAACGCTCGCGGCGGCGCGATAGTCAGAGCACGACCCATGGATCATGGCTGGATCGCGCCATGCGCGCCGGTATTCCGCCAGCATCTCCTGGTCAAACCGCTCGAGACTCGTCGCTCCCCAACCCGCCAACTGATACTCGTAAAAGAAATCCGGATCGCTGCCGATGAGCCGCTCCGGAAAGGGTTCCGGCAGAGACAGGAAGTACCAGTGCCAGTACGAGCCCGCCACTTTGCGGTTGGTTTCCATGAACATGCTGTGGGTGGGGACGATATCCATCACCGTCAATGTCAGCACGGTGTCGGGATGATCGAGCGCCATGCGGTGCCCGGTGCGGCCGCCGCGATCGTGCCCGATCAGATGGAAGCGTTGAAACCCCAGGTGGCGCATCAAGGCAACCTGATCTTCGGCCATGGCCCTGAATGAGTAGTTGGACCTGTCAGGCAGACACTGCGGCTTCCCCGAATCTCCGTAGCCGCGCAGGTCGGCACAAACGACGGTGTAGCGGTCGGTTAGTTGCGGAGCCACCCGCGCCCACATCGCTTTGCACTGTGGGAAGCCGTGGAGAAGTAGTAGAGGAGGGCCCGAGCCCGCCGTGACATAAGCAATGTCGGTACCCCTGACGTTGGTCACAGCTCGCTTGAATCCTTCGAACATGCGGGGGCCTCCTGGGGTACTATACCCCCCTATAGTATCGCTATTGCGGCAGGGCCGCATTTTTTTCCAGGAAAGGTCGTCCCGGTGACCCACACGCTGAAAGGTAAAACGAAGCTTCTCAACCGTGTCCGCCGCATCAAGGGCCAGGTGGAGGCGATCGAGCGCGCGTTGGAGGCCGAGGCTGTGTGCTCAGACGTCATGCAGCAGATCACGAGCTGTCGTGGCGCCGTGAATGGCTTATTGGCTGAGGTGCTGGAAGAGCACATCACCTCGCATTTCTCCGATACCGCTGCAAACAAGGAAGCGAGCGAGCAGTTGCTGGGCGTCGTGCACAGCTACTTCAAGTGAGTCAACCGATGCAAGGCGCTCCGCAGTCCCACAGCCACGTGTTTCTCGGCGACAGACACGAGGCCAATGAGCGCAAAACGTGGGCTGTGATCATTCTGTGCGGCGTCATGATGCTCATCGAGATTGTGGGTGGCGCAGTATTCAACTCGCTGGCGTTGATAGCCGATGGCCTGCACATGTCCACACACGCTGGCGCGATGTTGATCGCCGCGTTGGCATACACCTATGCGCGGCGACATGCCACGGATCACCGGTTTGTGTTTGGCACAGGGAAGCTCGGCGATCTGGCGGGATTCACCAGTGCGATCGTGCTGGCTGTGATTGCGTTGTTTATCGGCTATGAGGCGATTGAACGCTTTATTTCGCCAGTCCCGATCTCGTTCAACGAAGCCATTCCCATTGCGGTAGTGGGGTTGCTGGTCAACATTGTCAGCGCGTGGCTGCTCAGCGGCGATCACCATGGACACAGCCATGGAGGTCATAGTCACGGCGGCAGCGGTGGCGCAGATGCGCACGGACCCGGCGGAGCCGACCGCGGCGGACCTAGCCCCGGCGGAGCTGACCATGGCCTACCTGGCCACGGTGGATCTGGCCACGATGGACCTGGCTGTGGCGAGGCGCAATACACCGTGGCCCCAGCCGACACACGCGCAAAAGCCTTCGCGCCCCGCGCGGCCCATGCTCGCGGCGGCCACGGCCACGCGCATGACGACGGTGTCCATAACCATACCCATGGCGCGCACGGCAGCGCGGACCACGCTCACGACCATGGCGATCACCCGCACGGCGGTGCCGCTCACGCGCATGGCGCCGACGGCGAGGGCCTGGCCGCCCACCCGCCCCATGGCAGCGAGCACGCGGGCACCCCCGCCCAAGCTACCCTTCGCGACAACAGCATCCGCTCCGCTTACATCCACGTCCTCGCGGATGCCTTCGTATCCGTCCTGGCCATCACCGGTCTGATCCTGGCCAAGCTGTATGGGTGGCTCTGGATGGACCCCCTGGCCGGCATCATTGGTGCCGTCGTCATCGCCAACTGGTCCGTAACGTTGGTGCGGGATACCGCAGGAGTCCTGCTGGATGTCTGTCCGGACGAGGTCACCCGCGAGCGGGTGCGGCGAACGATTGAAACCGATGGAGACCAGGTAGTGGACCTGCATCTTTGGCGGCTGGGACCGGGCCACTTGGCCGCCGTGGTGGCGATTGCCACGGCCCGGCCACGGGATGCGACTTTTTACAGGGCGCGGCTCCAGTCTTTCGCGTGTCTTTCTCACATCACTGTTGAAGTCACCAGGGCAGACATTTCTCGAGCATGATGAGCAGTCAAAAGGGTCTCCATTACGGGGGATGCCCGGCTATCCCTTTGGCCCCTCGCGCATTGGGAGAGCTGGGATGAAGGTCTCTCACCCCCTCTCCGGGGCCCGCAAGGGCCAGCCCAACGGCTCAATATTGCTGTGGCGAATGGCCTACAGGCCGCTATCATGTGCGGATCTATACTAGGCGTCGGGCATTGCCTTGGAGTTGTCTCTACGATGTACGAAGATCGGGTCAGCCACAGCACCACATCGGAATCGGATTCGCTGATCCTGGTGGATGAGGCCGACCGCGAAGTCGGGCATCTGGACAAGGCCCGCTGTCACGATGGACAGGGCGTGCTGCATCGCGCCTTCTCGCTTCTGATTTTCAACGAAGCGGGGGAATTACTGTTGCAGCAACGCGCAGCGGGCAAGCGCCTCTGGCCCCTGTACTGGTCCAACAGCTGCTGCAGTCATCCGAGGCGCGCCGAAACGATGGAAACCGCCATCCATCGGCGTTTATACGAGGAGTTGGGACTGCGCTGTCCGCTGCAATTTCTGTTCAAGTTTCAATATCAGGCGCAGTTTGATGCTACGGGCGCCGAGCAGGAGCTGTGCTCCGTGTTCGTCGGCCGTACCTCCGATCCGGTCCGGGTCGACCCGAACGAGATTGTCGCCTGGCGTTGGATCAGTCCCGAAGCCCTGCAGGCTGAGCTCGCGGGCCGCGCGGCTGATCGATTCACACCGTGGTTCGTCATGGAATGGGAGCGCATTCTGCGCGATCACCGTGACGTACTGACTGCGCTTTCGCAATAGGAGTCAAGATTGGCTGTTCCGCTATTTCAAGGCCTGAAGGTCGGGCAATACATTGCCAGCCAGAGACTGCGTGGCAACAAGCGTTATCCGCTGGTGTTGATGCTGGAGCCATTGTTCCAGTGCAACCTGGCCTGCGCCGGATGCGGCAAGATCGACTACCCGAAAGAGACTCTGCAAAAACGCGTGAGTGTCGAGGACGCGTTGCGCGCGGTTGACGAGTGTGGCGCGCCCATGGTGTCCATCCCCGGTGGCGAGCCGCTCATCCACAAAGAGATGCCGCAGATCGTCGCCGGCATCGTGGCGCGCAAGAAGTTTGTCTATCTGTGCACGAACGCGATTCTTCTGCCAAAGCACATCGACGACTACAAACCTTCCAAGTACCTGACTTTCTCCATCCATCTGGATGGCCTGCGTGAGCGTCACGACGAGTCGGTTTGCATGGAAGGTGTGTACGACAAGGCGGTCGCGGCCATCAAGCTCGCGAGATCCAAGGGTTTCCGCGTAACCATCAACTGCACTCTGTTCAGCGGCGAGAACCCTGATGAGGTCGCAGCGTTCTTCGACGAGGCCATGACGCTCGGAATCGAAGGCATCATGGTGTCGCCGGGCTACAGCTATCACCATGCGCCCCGTCAGGATGTATTCCTGGGGCGTAGCGCCAGCAAGCGGCTGTTCCGCGAGATATTCAAGCGCGGCGCGACCGAAAGCTCGAAGAAGGGTTTCTCCAAGCCGCGCTGGGATTTCAACCACTCGAGCCTGTTCCTGGACTTTCTCGCGGGCAACCAGGCGTACCAGTGCACCCCGTGGAGCACGCCGACCTACAACCTGTTTGGTTGGCAGCGGCCGTGTTACCTGTTGACCGACGAAGGCTACGCCCCGACGTTCAAGTCGCTGATGGAAGATACGGACTGGGACAAGTACGGCGTCGGCAAGAACCCGGCCTGCGACAACTGCATGGCTCACTGCGGTTTCGAGGGCTCGGCGGTGGATGACATGTTCAGTCACCCGATCAAGGCCATCAAGAACGTCCTCCAGGGTGCGCGCATCTCGGGTCCGATGGCCCCGGATCTGCCCATCCTCTACAGCGACAGCGATCGCCGTCCGGGTGGAGGCACTGTCGCAACAGTCGCGGTCACTGATATCAAACGCTCGAACCGGGCGGCTGATGCTCCGGATGCCGAAGACGGCCATCCATCAAGGCCTCAATGAACGCAGCTGCAGACGGGGCCGTAAGAGCCACACAGGAAACCTCCAGCCAGCGCGACGCCTTTCGTGCCCAGCTCGAGTCGTGGCAGGCGCGCATGGAATCAGCGCTGGCTTCGCGGCTGCCGGGCCGTGAAGTTGTCCCATCGCGCCTTCATGAAGCGATGCGTTACAGCGTTCTCGGGGGCGGGAAACGGATTCGCCCCGCGTTGGTTTTCGCCGCTGCTCGCGCGGTGGGGCGAACCGAGGACGAAGTGGAGGGCGCAGCCTGCGCCGTCGAGCTGATCCACGTCTATTCGCTGGTCCACGATGATCTGCCGGCGATGGACGATGACGACCTCCGTCGTGGACGACCAACAGTACACAAGGCCTACGATGAGGCCACCGGTGTCCTGGTGGGCGATGCTCTGCAGACGCTGGCTTTCCACGTTTTGAGCAAGGACCCGTCGCTGCCGTCTTCGCCGGCTACCCGGCTGAAGCTGGTGGAATTGCTGGCCGATGCCAGTGGGTCCTTTGGTATGGCGGGAGGGCAGGCCATTGACCTCGAGGCCCAGGGGCGGCGGCTCAACCTGGCGCAGGTCGAAGAAATGCATTCCCGCAAGACCGGCGCCCTGATCCGCGTGAGCGTCATGATGGCCGCGGCCTGTGCCAGCTCGCTGGACTCCCGGGTCCACGAGGCGCTGGCCGGCTTTGCCGCGCCCATCGGGCTGGCTTTCCAGATCCAGGACGACCTGTTGGATGTGCTGGGCGATGTCACCACGCTCGGCAAGGCAACCGGCGCGGATAGCGAGCGTTCCAAGCCGACGCATCCGGCCATCATTGGCATCGAGGCTTCCCAGGAGCGCGTCCGCCTCCTGCACGCCCAGGCGCTCGAATCGCTGGCCCCGCTGGGTGCCCGGGCCGACCTTTTGCGCTCGCTCGCGGACTGGCTGCTGGCGCGGCACTATTAGGGCGTCGGCTACTCCAAATGCAGGAACCGGGGTGGGCACTGTTCGCCTTCGGTCCCTAGACCTTAACCGATTGATTGCATGGTAAAGTCCCGGGTTAGGTCCTAAGGCCGCAAAGGTCTCGTTCGAACGATGTCGCAAGACGCTGCACACATGGAATCCAGCATCTCTGATGAGGCTTATCAGGACTACATCCTGCCGGGCGTCTCCCGGACCTTTGCGCTGACCATTCCGGAGCTGCCCGCAGCTCTGCGCACGTCGGTAACCAACGCCTACCTGTTGTGTCGGATCGCCGATACCATTGAGGATGAGCCGGCCCTCTCTCCAACAGCCAGTCTCCATTTCCTACAACGCTTTGTTGCAGTACTGTATGGCAACGAGCCTGCCGCCGCGCTGGCGCAGGACCTCGTGCCGCAGCTTTCGAAAGAGACGTTGCCCGCGGAGCACGACCTGGCCGCCAACATGGAGCGTGTGGTCCGGGTGACCAACCGCCTCGACGGACAGCAGCGGCTCGCGATCCAACGTTGTGTGGAAGTAATGGCCGGTGGCATGCACCAGTTCCAACAGACTGCGAGTCTCCGCGGTGTTCCGCGGCTCACTGATCTGGACGACTACTGTTACTACGTCGCGGGCGTCGTGGGCCAGATGCTCACGGAGCTGTTCTGCGGCTATTCCGCCGACATCGCCCGCCATCGCAACGAGCTGCACGAGCTGGATGTTTCGTTCGCCCAGGGCCTGCAGATGACCAACATCCTGAAGGATGTCTGGGAGGACCGGGCGCGCGGTGCCTGCTGGCTGCCGCAGGAAGTGTTCGCCCGCCATGGCATCGACCTCGGCAGCCTGGCGAAAGCGGACGGCAACTTCGACGCGGCCATGCGCGAGCTGGTCGGTATTGCCCACGCCCATCTGCGCAACGCTCTGTCATACACGTTGCTGATCCCGGGCAAGGAAGCCGGGTTGCGCCGCTTCTGCCTGTGGGCCATTGGCCTGGCCGTGCTCACGTTGCGCAAGATTGCCGAAACACCGGGTTTCACTTCCGGCAAGCAGGTCAAGGTGCCGCGCTCCGCCGTGGCCGTGACGCGCATAACCACCAACATATCCGTACGCAACAACTGGATGCTCAGGCGCCTGTTCGATATCGCCGCGAGGGGAGTACCTCTTGCGCCCGCGGGTACCGTGGGTCCTTCATCCAGGCCGGCGCTGCTGCCGGCTGCCGCATCCGCATCCGAACACAAATCCGAACACGCACTCGGCGCCCGGCCTGTGCAGATTGATCGTGGAGCCCGCCGCTCCGAAGGGAGATCCGCGCTTTGAGTCGCAATATCCGCGCTATCGATACCGCCGCCAACAAACGCAACAATCGCCAGGAACTGCTGTCGCAGAGGCTCGAACGCCACGAGCAACTCTCGCTCAGCCGCAGTATCGACATCGCTCGTGAAGAATTGCTCAACCGGCAGACTGATGCCGGCTACTGGCTGTTTGAGCTGGAGGCTGACTGCACGATCCCGGCCGAGTACATCATGATGATGCACTACCTGGACGAGATCGATACCGAGCTCGAGTCCAGGATCGCGGTTTATCTGCGCGCTCATCAGGCAGACCACGGTGGCTGGCCGCTGTATTACGGCGGCGAGCTCAACCTCAGTTGCACGGTCAAGGCGTACTACGCTCTGAAGCTCGCCGGTGACAGTCCCGATGCGCCCCACATGGTCCGCGCGCGCAAAGCCATCCTCGAGCGGGGAGGCGCTGCCCGCGCCAACGTGTTCACGCGAATCGCACTGGCTCTGTTCTGCCAGGTGCCCTGGCGCGCGGTCCCGTATATCCCTGTCGAGATCATGCTGCTGCCGCGCTGGTTCCCGTTTCATCTGGACAAGGTGTCCTACTGGTCGCGCACCGTCATGGTGCCGCTGTTCATACTGTGTACCTACAAGCCGAAGGCCCGCAACCCGCGCAACGTCAACATCGCCGAGTTGTTCACGACGCCACCGGATCGCGAGCACGGCTATTTCCGGTCCGGTCCGGAGAGCGTGAGCACCAAGCAACGACTCCTCACGTCTGCCTTTCTACTCGTTGATCGTGTCTTCCGGATGACGGATTTCCTGATTCCGCGCGCGATGCGCGCTGCCGCGACAAAACGCGCCGAAAACTGGTTCCTGGAGCGTCTCAACGGTGAAGACGGGCTCGGCGCGATCTTCCCCGCCATGGTCAACGCGCTCGAAGCCATGGTATTGCTCGGCTACCCGGAAGATGACCCACGACGTATCACCGCCAAGCGTGCGCTCGAGAAGTTGTTGGTGAACGATGGTGTGTCGGCTTACTGCCAACCTTGTGTCTCGCCGGTATGGGACACGGCGCTCGCGGCACTGGCTATCGAGGAGTCCGGCGGACCTGCGGCGGCCATCAGTACTGAAGCCGCGCTCGACTGGCTGATGACCAAACAGCTGTTGGATGCGCCGGGTGACTGGCAGGTCAACCGCCCGAATCTGCGCAGCGGCGGCTGGGCCTTCCAGTTCGCCAACGGACACTATCCGGATCTCGATGACACCGCGGCCATCGTCTGGGCCATGCAGCGAGCCAATGAGAGCGGCAAGTATACCGACAGCATCGACCGTGCGTTGGAATGGCTCGCGGGCATGCAGAGCTCCGACGGCGGGTTTGCGGCCTTCGATGTCGACAACACCCATTACAACCTCAACCAGATTCCGTTCGCCGACCACGGCGCCCTGTTGGATCCGCCGACGGCCGACGTGACGGCGCGGGTTGTAGCGGCCATGGCGATAACGGGGCGACCGCAGTACGAGGTGGCACTCCAGCGCGCCATTGCATTCCTGCGCCACGATCAGACCGCGGAAGGCTCCTGGTTCGGTCGTTGGGGTACCAACCACATCTACGGCACGTGGTCAGTGTTGGCCGGTCTCGGTGTGGCGGGAATCGGCCCGGATGACGAGGCGGTGCGGCGCGCGGTTGACTGGCTCAACTCACGTCAGAACAGCGACGGCGGATGGGGCGAGAGCAACGATTCCTACGCCGGCAAAACTCATCTCGGTGAGCGGACGGCAAGCACCCCGCACCAGACGGCCTGGGCCCTCCTGGGGCTGATGGCTGCGGGGCAGGCCGGCTCGGTCGCGGCACGCTGCGGCGTTGAATATCTGCTGCGCACCCAAAGGGCTGATGGTCTCTGGTCAGATCCGCACTTCACCGCGCCAGGCTTCCCTCGCGTGTTCTATCTGAAGTACCACGGGTACTGTGCGTACTTCCCGCTCTGGGCGCTCTCGGCTTATCGCAACCTGGTGCGGCCCGGAGCCGCTAATTGGCACTGAACACGATCGGGATCGTGTGTGCGCTCGCTTCGGAAGCGCGTCATCTGAGGCCAACTGACGGCACGTTGGTCATCACGACCGGAATGGGCAGCTCGGCCGCCTCAGCGGGTGCCCGGGCGCTCATCGATGCCGGTGCCAGAGCGCTTGCGAGCTGGGGCATGGCCGGCGGCCTGGATCCATCGTTGAAGGCGGGTGAGATCCTGCTGCCAACCGAAGTCGTAACTTCCGACGGCCGTGTTCACCGCTGCGAAAAGGGGTGGCGCGACCGCCTGGGCGCGACGATCGTGGCGCGCAGTGGACGGTTGCTGACGTCCGCCAGGTCAGTCGGATCGGTCGAGGACAAGGCGGCGCTGTTTCGCAGCACCGCAGCAGTTGCCGTGGACATGGAGAGCGCGGCCATCGCCGAGGTAGCCGAACAACATGGACTGCCGTTTCTCGCTGTCCGCGTGGTCGTGGACAGTGCCGGAGATGTTTTGCCCCGGGCGGTCACCGCAGCGGCCGACAACGAAGGCCACTTGCACATCTGGCGCCTCATTGGAGCCCTCGCTCTGGCGCCCAACGAACTGGCACCGTTGATCCGGTTGGCCCAGCGCTATCGGGCGGCCAATCGCTCGCTCGCCTCCATCGCGCGAATGGGCTCACTCGCGCCGGCGGCATTCGAAACGCGGCAGTCATGAAAGCACTGGTGACGGGGGCGACCGGGTTTGTCGGTGCGGCTGTTGCGCGGGCGCTCATTCGTGAGGGTTGGGAAGTCCGGGCGCTCGCCCGCAAGGGCTCGGACCGACGCAACGTCCAGCATCTTGCGCTCACTGTTGTCGAAGGAAACCTGAGCGACCGGCCGTCTCTGGATCGCGCGGTGGAAGGGTGTGACGCGCTTTTCCATGTCGCTGCCGACTACCGCCTGGGCGCGTTTGATCCACGCGAGCTGTACCAAACCAATGTCGATGGAACCCGCAGTATCCTGGAAGCGTCGCGGCAAGCGGGCCTGAAGCGTGTGGTCTACACCAGTAGCGTGGCCTGCGTGGGCATCCCGAAGGATGGCACACCGGGCAACGAAGACACGCCGGTTGGTGTCGCTGACATGATCGGACATTACAAGCGCTCGAAGTTCCTGGCGGAACAGGTCGCCCGGGACGCTGTAAAGGCGGGCCTGCCCGTCGTGATCGTCAACCCCTCGACCCCCATCGGACCGGGTGACATCAAGCCAACACCCACCGGACAGATGGTCCTGGATGCCGCCGCCGGAAGAATGCCTGCATACGTCGATACGGGTTTGAATGTCGTCCATGTTGACGATGTGGCTGCCGGCCATCTGTTGGCCTACGCCCGAGGCAAACCAGGCGAGCGCTACATACTCGGTGGGCAGGATCTGACGTTGCGGGAGATCCTCATTGAGATCGCGGGAATCGTTGGCCGGAAGCCACCGACCGTGCGGTTGCCGACGGGCGTAGTGTTACCCATCGCCTACGTAGCCGAGGGTTTCGCTCGACTGACCGGACGACCCGGGCGGATCACTGTTGAGGGTGTGCGGATGTCCCGCAAGCGCATGTTCTTCTCCAGTGAGAAGGCGCGCCGTGAGCTCGGATACACGTGGCGCCCCCCGATCGAGGCATTGCGGGATGCCATTACCTGGCTACGGGAGCAGGGGTCTCTGACCCGCTGAAGTCGCCCGCAAATCCGTCTTTCGAGAGAGGCATTTCCTTTGGAAGCCCCTGAAAACAGGCGTAAAATGGGGCGATGAGGACTGATTCAACGCTCTCGACCGGCACGGCTCAGCGCCCGTGGGATGCGCGGTTGGCGCGCCGGTTGGTTACCCCGCTGAAGGACAGCAAGGCAACGCCGAACCACCTGACCACGATCCGTCTTGCTGTGGGCCTCGCCGCAGCCGCGGCATTCCTTCCCGGTACGTACGGTTGGACGAACCTCGGCGCGTTGCTGATGGTTCTCTCAAACTTCCTGGATCATACCGACGGGGAGCTGGCCCGCATCAGTGGCAAGACCAGCCGCATCGGCCATGTCTATGACCTGGCAAGCGACGCGCTCGTCACGGTACTGCTGTTTCTGGCTATCGGAATTGGTGTAGGAACCCACGTTGGAAATTTGCTGCAACTGCCACCGGCGCTCCTGGGTCTGGTCGCTGGCAGCGCGGTTGCCCTGATCTTTTATCTGCGGATGAGGATCGAATCGATGGTGGGCAAGTCGGGCACCCAACAGGGCTCGCTCGGCGGGTTTGAAACCGAAGACATCCTGTATCTGATGCCGCTGGTGACGATGTTCAACGGCCTCACCAACTTCCTCGTTGCCGCCGCAATTGGCGCGCCGTTGTTTGCAATCTGGGTGACGTTCGACTTCTGGCGCGTCGTGCGCCGTCTGCAGCAGCCCTCGGGCCAGCAGACTTCGGGGGTGGCCTGAACAGCCTGTCCGCGGCGTATTCAGGCAAAGCGCATGAGGAAGGAAGCGCTTCGCGGTCAAAGCCTGACGCCGTTCAAGACCCCGATGAGCTCCGGCGTGAGTACGTACGGCAAGGCTCGTTTCT
>Ga0207703_10000973_pt1 | contig 27585 bp, 27 predicted proteins | sample KBSSwiS12_FD_184304 | JGI IMG/M metagenome (GOLD analysis project Ga0207703, IMG submission 184304) | Switchgrass rhizosphere microbial communities from Kellogg Biological Station, Michigan, USA - KBS Switchgrass S1-2 (SPAdes) (version 2) | ecosystem: Host-associated > Plants > Roots >...
TTACTGCAATCAGACTGTGCGTGCCGACGCAACGCTGCGTGCCGACGCAACGCTGCGCCTGCGCGCCCGGTCCCGGCAAGGTCGCCGAGGGTCGGTCGCCGGCTTCCGCTTTCGCAACCCGTGCCCCGTGCGCGGAAGACAACGACAGGTTGTTGGCAACTATGGAATCAGATCGGCTCATCAGCTCCAAGCAAGCAGGACTTCTGGTCCACACCGCGCCAATGCTGCTCGCGATCGTCCTGGCGATCTGCCTGGCAGTCGCGGAGGTTCTGTATTTTCCGGTGGCACCGGGCGTCGCCGCGTTTGCGATGGGCCGGTCGCTGACGCCTGCGTCGGCTGCGACGGCAGCGAAGCACCCGGCACGCGCACACGAAAGCATTCGGCGACAGTAGCGAATGCAGCCAGTGCGTTCTTGTGCTCACGCAACCCATCCACACCGATTGGAGTAATGCCATGTCCGCAGTCATTCCCGCCTCCCCGGCCGTCATCGATCTCGCCGCGGTCAAGACCCGCCAGCAAGCCGCCTGGTCCACGGGCAACTATGCCGTCGTGGGGACCACGCTGCAGATCGTCGGCGAGAACCTGTGCGAAGCGCTCGACCTGCGCGCAGGCAGCCGCGTGCTCGATGTCGCCGCCGGCAACGGTAACGCCACGCTGGCAGCAGCGCGCCGCTGGTGCGACGTGACCTCCACCGACTACGTGTCAGCGCTGCTCGAGGCTGGCCGCATGCGCGCGCAGGCCGAGGGTCATGCGATCAGGTTCCAGGAAGCCGACGCCGAAAACCTGCCCTTCCCAGACGCGTCGTTCGACGCGGTGATGTCCACCTTTGGCGTGATGTTCACCGCGAACCAGGACAAGGCCGCGAGCGAGCTCGCGCGCGTCTGCAAGCCCGGCGGCCAAATCGGCCTGGCGAACTGGACGCCCGACAGCTTCATCGGACAACTGTTCAAGACGATCGGCAAGTACGTCCCGCCCGCGCCCGGTGTCAGGTCGCCGGCACTGTGGGGGACGAAGACAAGGCTCGAGGAGCTCTTCGGCAAGACCGCGCAGGAGATCCGCACGACCAGCCGCGAGTTCGTCTTCCGCTACCGCTCGCCGGCGCATTGGATCGAGGTCTTCCGCACCTATTACGGTCCGATGAACAAGACGTTCGGCGCGCTCGATGCCGAGAAGCAGGCTGCCTTCAACCGCGACTTGCTGGACCTCATGGAGAGCCGCAACCGCTCGGGCGATGAAACGCTGGTACTGCCGAGTGAGTATCTCGAAGTCGTCATCGAGCGGAAGTGACCGCTGAAACAATCGCTCACTGACACAAACCCCGCCTCGGCGGGGTTTGTTTTTGTGACTGCGCCGCGGTGAATACCCGCAACGTGGACGTGTCCGGGCGCTGGAAACAAACGAAACAAAATCGGCTCGCTGATGAAATTTCGCTGCCGCGCTCGGCCACTAGACTCCACTGCAATACCTGCTGCCGACATTTCAAGTGCATGAGCACGACAAGCACGAGTCGGCCTTATCAGCTTCATCGGATTGGACGCGAACGAGCACAGCCATGAATACACAAGACGTTTCGCATGCCATTGCCACCGACGAGAGCGACGCCTGGGCGCGTCACGCACTCGCGGCCAGCGGTTTTGGCGATGCCGTCGTACCACCCACGCACACCTCGAGGAGAAGGTCCATGCAAGTGCCGCTACCCATGCTGCAACCCCACGCCGATACCGCGCGTTACGCCAAGTGCATCCAAGTGTCCAAGCGCGTTCGCTGGGACATCGACCGCGACGTGATCCGCGATCGCGAGTTCGACTTCACCAAGAAGTTCCTGCCCGATGGCCTGTCGTTGGTTGATCGGCTGTCATTCCTGAGCGCCGACGAGCGGCGCCTGCTGTCGCAAGTCCAGGGGCGGTCGTACGCCAACATCTTCGGCCTGGTCGAGCGCTACATCGGCGCCAAGATCCTCGAAGTAAGCCGCGACTACTGGCTGGGCGACCAGATTGCGCTCGAGGCGCTGGTGCGCTTCACGGACGAAGAACTGAAGCACCAGGAGCTGTTTCGCCGGATCGAGAGGATGATCGGCGCCGGGATGCCGGCGGGGTATTCGTTCGTGCCGCAACCCAACGACGTCGCGGCGGCCGTGCTGAGCAAGTCGACGTGGTCGGTGCTCGCGCTGACCTGCATGATCGAACTGTTCACGCAGGCCCACTACCGGGCGAGCATTGAGCCGGACAGCGAACTTTCGCCGCTGTTCAAGGACGTGTTCCTGTTCCACTGGAAAGAGGAATCGCAGCACGCCATCCTGGACGAGCTCGAATGGGTGCGCGAGAACGGCAAGGTTGCGCCAGAGGCGCGCGATGCGGCGGTCGACGACCTGATCGCGCTCGTCGGTGCCGTCGATGGAATCCTGCAAGCGCAATCCGCCGCCGACACCCACTACTTCGTCGAAATCTGCGGCCGACCGATGACGGCGGTCGACGTCGAGGCCATCAAGGGCACGGTCCTTGCCGCGTATCGCTGGCAGTACATCGTCTCGGGCGTGCAGATTCCGCGGTTCGGCAACTTGCTGAACGGGATGATCACAGCGGTCCAGGGCGAGCGGATCGGTGCGGCCCTTGCGCCGATCATCGCCTCGACAAGCGAGGAGGTCTGATCGTGACATCACGCGTCAACATCGGCATGCCGGGGTTCAGTACGTCGTCGACGGCACAACGCGTCACTGTTGACGCGGGCATGTCGGCATCCCCGATCGTCAAACCGATCGCGCTCGATCGCGGCAACGTGCTTCGTATCCACGATGGTGCGGGAGCGCGAATCCGTGCAGCCAGCGGTGTGCTCTGGATTACCGAAGAGAACAGCCCGGACGACCATGTGCTGCTTCCGGACGACGCCGTCGTGCTGGCCCAAACCGGCTTGGCGATCGTGCTCGCGCACAGGCCCGCGCGCGTCGTCCTCGAGCTTCCGCACGGTGTCGCACCGCCGCGTGCGGTCGAAATTGCGCTGGCGGACGGCGAGCCCGGCAGGCGCATTGCGCTCGCGCCCGCGCCACCGATTTCGCTGTCTGCGCTTACCCGGGGTATTGCAACGTTCCTTGGTGAGGCAAGTGCATCACTTCGGACGATGGCAAAAACGCTGGCGTCGCATTGGCGTTCTGCCGACATGAGCGCCGCCGGGACTTTTCATACGCGCCAGGTCGAGCGCGCGGTTGCTGACGAGTGGACGCTATGGAGGAAGTGATGGACAGGGAATCGATCCCACAAACTGCGGGAAGGGCAACGGTCATCGGTCTGCACTCGAGCGGAAGCACCGGTGGGCAATGGATTGCCCTGCGCGCGCAACTCGAACCCGAATTCCGGGTGCTGACGCCTGATCTCCACGGTCATGGCAGTGGCCCGGCGTGGCACGGCTTCGACGACGATATCGTCGCCGCCGATGCTGACCGGATTGCCCGTCTCGCCGCGGGTGTTCCTGGGGGTGTCCATCTCGTTGGTCACTCGTATGGCGGCGCGGTGGCACTGCGCCTGGCGCTCTACCACCCCGAAAGCGTGGCGAGCGTTGCCGTCTACGAGCCCGTCGTGTTCCGGCTATTGTTCGATTATCATGGCCGGCGGAGGCCCACGTCCGAAGTCATTGAGCTCGCGGGTGACCTGCGCCGCCGGTTGCGGTGCGGCAACATCGCGGGCGCCGCCGCCCGCTTCGTCGATTACTGGAGCGGCGGCGACGGTGCGTGGCGAGCGCTGTCGGTCGGGCAGCAAGCTGGCATCGCGAAGTGCATGGGTGTCATCGCAGCGCAGTTCACAGCGCTCGCGAGCGGGGCCCCGCTCTCCGATTACTGTTTGCTGCGCACGCCGGCGCTCATGTTGTTCGGAAGCGAAATGCGCGCGCCGATTCGGCGGATCGGCGAGCTGTTGCGGTTCGCGTCGCCAAGCGCGACCTTCGAGTCGATGCCCGGGATGGGCCACATGGGGCCGATGACCCACCCCACCGTGGTAGCGGGACGGATCGCGCGGTTCGTGCGTGGACAGGAGCTCGTATCCGGCCGTGTTCAGCGCAAGCTCGCTGCGTGATGGGGCAGTGCGAGATGGGCAGCATCGGCGTCTATGCAGGTCCCGAATTCTTCCAATTGCGTGAGGAGTGGTTCCATGTCTGATCTTTCATCCAGCGTTACCGAGCTTTCGAGCAATTTCAGCGGCCGTCTCCTGCTGCCGGTCGACTCCGAGTGGGAAGTCGCGCGGCGGGTTCACAACGGCTTCGTGAACAAGCGGCCGGCGCTCATCGCCCAATGTCGCGGCACCGCCGATATCGCGCTTGCCGTCCGCCTCGCCCGCGAACAGGGGCTCGAAATCGCGGTCCGCGGCGGTGGTCACAACGTCGGCGGGCGGTCGACGGTCGACGCGGGGCTGATGATCGACTTGTCGCCCATGAAGTATGTGCACGTCGACGCCAAAGCGCGGACAGCGCGTGCCGCGGGCGGCACGCTGTGGGGACAGTTCAATCGTGAAACACAGGTGCACGGACTCGCCACGACCGGCGGCATCGTGTCGACCACCGGTGTGGGCGGCCTCACGCTCGGCGGCGGGCTCGGCTGGCTCATGCCGAAGCACGGAATGGCGCTCGACAATCTGCTCAGCGTCGAGATGGTGCTGGCCGACGGCCGCGTCGTTCGTGCCTCGCCGGACGAGCACTCCGACCTGTTCTGGGCGGTTCGCGGTGGCGGCGGCAACTTCGGTGTCGCGTCGTCCTTCGAATTCCGCTTGCACGAAGTGGGGCCCCTGGTGACCGGCGGCCTCGTGGCCTGGCCGGTCGAGCGCGCCCGCGACGTGCTGCGGCTCTTTCGCGACCTGGCGGCGGAAGCCCCCGATGACCAGATGCTGGCCGCGGCGCTCATTACCGGACCCGATGCCGCGACAAAGCTCGTCGCGATTCTGGCGGGCCACTTCGGCAACAGCAATGCGGCCGAAAAGGCGGTCAAGCCGATCAAGTCATTCGGCCAGCCGGCAATGGACGCGTTGGGACCGATTCCCTATGCGCAGCTCAACGCCATGCTCGACGCGTCGTACCCGCAGGGTGCCCGCAACTACTGGAAGTCGCATTTCTGCGAGAAGCTCGCCGACGACGCGATTGACACGCTCGTCGAGAGCTTCATGCGGTGCCCTTCGCCGATGGGACAGATCGTGATCGAGAACTTCCATGGCGCCGCGACGCGCGTTCCGCCGACGGACACGGCCTACGCACTACGCGCGAGCGGCTTCAACGTCCTGGTGTTGTCGCAATGGATGGACGCGGCCGGCGATGCGAAAGGCAGCGCGTGGGCGCGCGACTCCTATGCAGCGCTCGCGCCCTTCGTCGGGCCAAGCCGCTACCTCAACTATCTGGACCAGGATGACCTCGGCGACCGTGTCCTGGCGGCAGCCTACGGCCCGAACATCAAGCGTCTCCAGTCGATCAAGGCGAAATTTGACCCGGAAAACGTCTTTCACTTCAACGTGAACATTCCCCCGAAAGCGTAACCAGGGCCATACCACATTGGCGCACGCACCGCGCTGGCGTTCCAGTCGTCAATACAGGATCGACGGCAGGAACGCTCCGCGCGGTTCGGTGTACGGCCCCATCGTCATCAGCGTCATCGGTTGCACGACGCGCAGCCCGGATTGCAAGCACCAGCGCATGAGCGGCGCATCGCGTGTCGGCACGAGGAAGCCCGGTCCGGCGAACGCGTCGGCGGCGCCGATCAGCGCCTCCACATCCTGCATCGTCTCGCCGACTGCGTGGCCAAAGAAGCCGATCCCGGTGGTGTAGCCGGTGAGCCTGCCATCGCGCTCGACTACGCTCGCAGTACCCTGTCCAAGTGCAACGCGCAGCTCGCCGGCGCGCGTGTGACCGTGAATGCGCTGGCACAGCGCGTTGGCGGCATCCAGGTCGGCGTCGGTCGCGACGCGGACCGCTGTGCCGTCGACGCGCGAGCGCAATGCCGGTCCCTGCATCAACGACAACGGTTCGCGCACGACGAAGCCAAGTCGCGTGTACAACGACAGCGAGCGCCCGTGGTAGGCGGCCTGCACCAGGCGCACGGCAGCGATCTCCTGGACGCGCGCCCGCTCGATCACCGCCTCCATCAAGCGGCGGCCGATGCGACTGTTCTGCACCGCGGGGTCCACCGTGATCGGCCCGACGCCAGCCACTTCATTCTCCTCCCACAGGAAGTTGCTGCCGACGATGCGCCCGTCGAGCTCGGCCATGAGCGAGTACACATCGGCGCGCGATACCAGGTAACCGATCAGGCCGGTGGCGACCTCGGCGCTCGGGAAGTCCGGCGGAAAGCCGTGGCGCTCGGCAATGGTCTTGAAGGCCGTGTAAGCAATCTCGCCGGCCGATGCCGCGTCGTCAGGCGATGCAGCGCGCAAGTTCAGGTTCATGGAAAGCTCTCAACGGTTGGGTGGTGGCGGCGCGGCGGCCGTGATGTCCTCGAGATGCTGCCGCGTCTGCGGGACAGTTTACTGCGCCGGTCCACCGAAGCTCACGACCGGCGTCCTGGGCTCGATGTCCGCCGGCACGAATGCCGGAGCCGGTTCGCCCGCCGGTCCGAGGTGGCGCAGGTAGGAATGGATCGCCATCAGATCGCGGTCGCTCATGTCACGCAGGTTACGCGGCCGGTAGCTGGAAGAGGTTGCGAAGTGACGTAGTGGGAACTTGGAAAGCGCCGGCACGACCGCATCGCGCAGGGGCACCTGTTGGGCAAGGTAGGGCTGCGAATGCGCTAAAGTAGGCCGACTTTGGTCTTGCCGTTCGAGAGAACAGCCAAGTCACCGCGATGAGCACGCCCACGTTACGGAGCCTGCCATGACCATCGAAGCCGTCAACCCCGCGACGGACGAAGTGCTCGCGACCTATGACGAGATGACACCGGCGAGCGTCGGCCAGATCATCGGCGAGGTCAACGAAGCCTTTCTCGCATGGCGTCGCATTCCATTTCCCGAACGCGCCACACCGATGCGCAGAGCGGCCGAGATCCTCCGCGCCGAGGCGAGCGAGCTTGCGCATCTCATGGCACGGGAGATGGGCAAGCCGGTGCGCGATGGGGTCGCGGAAGCGCAAAAATGTGCGCTCACGTGCGACTTCTACGCAGAGAATGCGGCGCGATTTCTCGCGCGGGAGCCGATCAAGACCGAGGCCGGCAACAGTTTCGTGGCGTTCAATCCGCTCGGCGTGGTCCTGGCCGTCATGCCATGGAATTTTCCCTTCTGGCAGGTATTCCGCTTCGCAGCGCCCGGCTTGATGGCCGGCAACGGCGCCGTGCTGAAGCACGCCTCGAATGTACCTGGCTGCGCGCTCGCGATCGAAGACATCTTCCGGCGCGCAGGCTTTCCGGCGAACCTGTTTCGCACGCTGCTGATCGGCAGCGGGCGCGTCGAGACCGTGATCGAGCATCCGCTGATACGCGCGGCGACCCTTACCGGCAGCGGAGCCGCCGGTCGCGCCATCGCACGCCAGGCGGGCGGACTGCTGAAGAAAACCGTTCTCGAGCTCGGCGGGAGCGATCCGTACCTCGTGCTGGAGGACGCCGATCCGGAATTTGCCGCGACCGTGTGCACCAAGGCAAGGCTGATCAATTCGGGACAGAGCTGCATCGCCGGCAAGCGCTTCATCGTCGTCGACGCAATTCGGCATGACTTCGAGGATCGCTTCGTCGAGCAGATGGCCGCCGCCAGGGTCGGCGATCCGTTCAAAGAGGACACGCGGGTCGGCCCGCTGGCACGGCGGGACTTGCGCGACACATTGCATCGGCAAGTCGAGGCGAGCGTCGCGAAGGGCGCGCGCTGCCTCCTCGGCGGCGTGATCCCGGAGGGACGTGGCGCTTATTATCCGCCAACGGTATTGACCGACGTTCGCGCGGGAATGCCGGCGTACGATGAGGAGCTGTTCGGGCCTGTGGCAGCGATCATCCCCGTGAAGAACGAGGAGGAAGCCATCGCGGCTGCGAACGATTCGTCCTTTGGCCTTGGCGCCGCAGTGATCACGCGTGACAGCAGCCGTGGCGAGCGGATTGCCGCCGAGCTGATCGAAAGCGGCTGCGTGTTCGTCAACGACGCGGTGCGATCCGATCCGCGGCTCCCCTTCGGCGGGATCAAGGAGAGCGGCTACGGACGAGAGCTCTCGGGTTACGGCATTAAGGAGTTCGTAAACATCAAGACTGTCTGGGTAGCCTGACCCATCGCGAAGGAGAAGACGATGTCCGCGCGACCCTGGATGGCCACCTACGGCGGGAACATTTCCCACGAGATCGATCCCGATGCCTACAGCTCCGTGGTGGAGATGCTGGAAGAGGCCATGCGACGATTTGCCGGCAAGGCCGCATTCCGCTGCTTCGGCCAGACGCTCACCTACGCGGACACCGATCGTCTCTCACGCGACTTTGCCGCGTATCTGCAGCAACGGCTCGCGGTAAAGAAGGGGGAGCGCATCGCGGTCATGATGCCGAACATTCCGGCCTTTCCGGTCGCGATGATCGGCATCCTGCGCGCCGGGGCCGCGCAGGTGAACGTAAATCCGCTTTACACGCCTCGCGAGCTCGAGCATCAGTTGAACGACGCCGGCGTGGAGACGATCATCATCTTCGCCGGAGCGACGCCGACGCTTGCCGAAATCGTCGCCAGAACCGCCGTCAAGACGGTGATCACCGTGGCGCCTGCCGACGCCACGTCGGCGACGCTTCCGCGTCCATCGGTGGACCCGAGGCTCGCAAGCACGATCGCCTTCTCCGAGGCGCTCGCCGACGGCGCGAACCTCGAATTCACGCCCGTCCCCCTCGAAGGCAATGATTTGCTCTTTCTGCAATACACGGGGGGAACCACGGGGCTGTCGAAAGGCGCCGCGCTGAGCCACCGCAACCTCGTCGCCAACACCGAACAGTTCAAGGCGTTCCTGTACGACGCGCTGCCGCCGGGAGAGGCCGTGGTCGTCACGGCACTGCCGCTGTACCACATCTTCGCGCTGATGGTGAACTTCATCTGCGGGTTCTCGCGCGGCGCCGAGAACTGGCTCGTCACCAATCCGCGCGACATGGATGGATTCGTGGAGATCCTCCAGCAGGCGCGCTGCACGTTCTTCACCGGCGTGAACTCCCTTTACGGCGGCCTGCTCGCGCACCCGCGCATCAAGGAGGTGGATTTCTCGCGGCTGCGCTACGCGATCGGCGGCGGCGCCGCCGTGATGCCCGTCACGTCCGCACGGTGGAAAACGCTGACCGGCCGCGACATCATCGAGGGGTACGGCCTTTCCGAGACCTCGCCCGTGCTTACGCTCAATCCACCCGATCGAAGCGGGTTCTCGGCGACCGTGGGCTTGCCGCTCCCGTCGACCGATATCAAACTCCTCGACGACGACGGGGCCGAAACGGCCATCGGGAACGCCGGGGAAGTCTGCGCAAGAGGCCCGCAGGTGATGCGCGGCTACTGGGAAAAGCCCGAAGCCAATGCCGCGGCCTTCACCTCCGACGGATACTTCCGCACCGGCGATATCGGCGTCTTCGACGCCGCGGGCTATCTCAAGATCGTGGACCGCAAGAAGGACATGGTCCTGGTATCAGGCTTCAACGTCTATCCCAACGAGGTCGAAGCCGTGGCGGCTACCTGCCCGGGCGTGGCGGAATGCGCATGCGTGGGCGTGCCCGACGAGAAGACCGGCGAAGCAGTGAGGCTCTTCGTGGTGAGGGCCGCGGGCGCCAGCGTGACCGACGAGCAGATCGTCGCGCACTGCAGGCTCGATCTGTCGAGCTACAAGGTCCCGAAGCAGGTGCGCTTCCTCGACGCGCTGCCGAAGTCCACCGTCGGCAAGATCCTGCGCAAGGATCTGCGCGCCATTGCTTAGCAGGTTGTTGAAATTCCCCGGCTTCATTCCGGGGAGTGAAGCGACGAGGAATCTGTTTTTCGCAACCCGCTGATTTCGTGAAGCAGCAGATTTCGCGCTGCGCTCGAAATGAGGCCGAGAGTGAGGTGAGTGCGCGATTTTCAACGACCTGTCATTGCTTGAACAAACAGGTCGCGCCGCGGCCGGCGTGCTACATCGTCGCTTTTGCCTTTCGGCCGGGGGCCAAAGGCGGGACATAACCTGACACGCGGCACTGCCACGCGTCGATCTGCTTGCCATTTTCAAAGCGGGTCAAGCTGCACGTGATGACGGCACCCGTCGCCGCAAGGCCGGTGAGCCGCTGGCGAACCGTTGCGAGCGGCAAGCCCATCTCTTTGGCGATCTCCAGATCGAGCCGTTGGCCATACTTCTTCAGGCAGTTCAGAATTTCGATCACGGCGCATGTCCTCGGTTGCGGAAAAAGAGAAGAGCATCGATCTGGCGAATAGACGCAGAACGCGGTCTGACGGTACACCAAGGGACCGTCTGCCGATCGCTAAGTACTTGAAGGGATTGGCTCCCGACCTGGGCTCGAACCAGGGACCTGCGGATTAGCAGGCCGCAGCGCCGAATGGCACATTCGCGAATCTTATCATAGATTTAGCATTTGCGCATTGGAAAATGGCCCGGGGGAGATCCGCCGTTCCAGCTCCGCGCTCGGTCTCGCAGAGATCACTTCGGAAAGATCAGCGCTTGCGCTTTTGATGGAGGCCGGTGGCGGTATGTACGCTCCCGAACCAAGTTCGTCGAAATCGCCCGCGCGGGCTAGGATTCTCATAGACGCCATTCCGTGCGCGTTGGAGAGTTTCAATGGCTCACGTGGTAACGGATCGCTTCGTCATCTGTCTCTACTGGGCTGCAGGCATCCTGTCGGCACTGGCGGTCCTGACGGTGATGACCGCGATCGGGTGGACAACCTCCGCTGAATCCCTGATTCGGGTTGTGTATATCGCAAGCCTGGCATTTGGCATCCCGGCCGCCGGGATCTACGCTCTTGCCCGTTGGTTTGACGGACAAGCACCGGCACTCGAAGGCGACGGAGATATCCCGAGCGTGCCGCATGATGAATCGGCGCGTCACCTATTTCGAGAACCGGCTGTCTCCTACGTCGTCGCGGTCGTAGCCGCACTTGCAGCGTGGGCGGTTCGCGCGCTGGTCGATCCGATCTTGCCGGGAACGACCGTGTTCGTCACTTTTTTCATTGCCGTCGCCATCAGTGGATGGATGGGTGGCTACGGTCCTGCCTTGGTCGCCACCGCAATCAGCGGATGCATTGCGCTGTATTTCTACATTCCTCCGACCCACACATTTTTGTTATCGGACCCCAACGAGGCCGTGAGGTTTGGATCGTTTGTATTCATTTGTCTGCTCATAGGCGGATTGAGCGCCGCGCTGCGCTCGGCACTGCGGCGAGTGCAGTCGCTCGCGAATGAGTTGAGGAACCTCACGTCGCCGGGGCACTACAACGCAGCCGATGAAATCAGGTCGGCCGACCAGGCCCGAGTGATAGTTTCCGGAGACCCAAACCAGCTCGAGGCCTAGTCGTCGCTGTTCAACGGGCGTCGGTCGCTCAATCGGCAAATCGCAGGTTTTGTGCCGTGTACCTATCGCGCTCGGATCGTTCGGCGAAGGCACGAACTCCCGCGCGTGGTTCTACGTGAGAGCTAAGTCGATGGTGGACGCGGACCGGTCTTACAGGGCAAACGTCATGCCCTCCCGTCCTGGTGTGACTCGATAGGCAGGCTTTGCGTCGTCGATCGCCTCGGCGATCAGACGATCGAGATCGAGGTCGGAGTGACCCGGGTCGTGATGAAATGGCACCAGGTGCTTCGATTCCACCAACGTTCCGAAGTCCAGCATATGCCTGAGCGAACTATGCCCCCAGCCGACATGGCCGGGATACTCATGCGTGGTGTATTGGCTGTCGTGAATCAGCAGATCGGATGCTTCGGCGAGCACGCCCCCAGAGGTCCACGCGCGCGGCAGTGACGGAAAGGCACGTGCGCCCAGCGCGGGCTCGTGGTCGGGCAAGTATGTCAATACGCTTCCGGCCGTGTCGCAAATTCGGTACCCCACTGTGGGTCCAGGATGGCACACCAGCGCAGAGGTGACACGGAATTCGCCGATCTCCACGTCACCGCAAGGCACCTCGTGCAGATGCAGGCAGCACGGCAACTCGCGGAGACTGACCGGGAACAGTGGCGGCGACAGATACCGCATGAGGCGCGCCCGCAAGCTCAGCTGGGTGCTTGCCGGCCCCCAGATATGGACGTCGACGTCAGGGCAGTACAACGGTGCGAAGAATCCCAATCCCTGGATGTGATCCATGTGGAGATGGGTAAGAAGAACATTCACGCATCGGGCCGAAGCGTCGATGGTCGTCGCCATGCGGCGGATGCCCGTCCCCGCGTCGAGGACAAGGACCGTTCCCTCGCACCCACGCACGGAGACGCACGATGTGTTGCCCCCGTAGCGGGCCGTTTCGGGGCCGGGCGTGGCGAGCGAGCCGCGCGTGCCCCACAAGGACACCTCCATCTCATATCTCCCAGAAGATATTCATCACTCCCAGCATCTCTTCGCCCTCGCCGACGAGTGGAACCGCGGTGACCTGCAAATGCCGCCATTCGCTGCCCCCTCTGCGTAGCCATATCCTCCGGGAAATGGGCCGGCGCTGCAGACGCGCCACTCTCATCGGCCAATTCTCGGGCGGGATCGGGTGGCGCTCCTCGTCGGTAACGGCGACCAATCTGTTCCACTCTTCGACGGGGATTTCACCCGTTTCTTCGAAGCGCTGATTCAGGATCGCCTCGGCCGGTTCGTTATAGAAAATCAACGTTCCCGCAGCGTCCACGAGGAGGATGGGCATGGCCACGCAACTTGCCAATTGCCTGGCCAAGATGATCTGGATGGACTTGGAGGCCGACATGCTTCTCCCGCTGCGTCCCAGCCAATTTCGTCACGAGCCTACAGATTGATCCGATATCACGTTAGCGGTCAACCTGCGGACTTTGGCTTTCCGCGCCTTGAAGCCGCGCTGGAAGTCGGCTACACTTTGCTGGTACTTTCTGTCGTGCGGGGATTATCAGCAGACTCCCCGTCTCGCAAGACGCCCGCCGCGTCCAAGCTCTGCTCCCTTGCCCTGGGTGACCTGCCCGTGGGGGAGCATGAATGTTGGATGCAGCCTCAAAACCCTGTTTCTTACGGCCGCTTCGCAAGCGTCGCGCTTCACGGCTCGCGAGCGCAGCCGCAAATGCGCAAACTGTTAAGCGGTTTGCCCTCCGGAATGAATTGCGGGAACTCCGATTGCGCCGAGCCAATCCGGATCGAAGCGCACCTGCAGGAGGTGTGCCTTGACCCTCGCCCCCGCATCGGCACTGATCCTTCGACGAAGCGAGGTTGCCGGTCTGATGGATCCAGCCGCGTATCTGGCTGCCGTGGAGGCCGGCTTTCGCAGTTACGCCAACGGCAGAGCTTCCGTACCGATGCCGATGCACATTCCGGTCGCGAACGGTGGCTTCCACGGCAAAGGCGCGCTCGTGATGCTCGATCGCGCCTATGTCGCCGTGAAGGTGAACGGGAACTTTCCGGGCAATCCACGGCGTAACGGGTTGCCGACGATACAGGGTGTCGTGCTGCTTTTCGATGCGGCCGATGGATCCCTGCTTGCGGTCATGGATTCCATTGAAATCACTCTGCACAGGACCGCCGCCGCCACTGCGCTGGCAGCGCGGTACCTCGCGCGCAAGGACGCGAATTCCATTGCGATCTGCGGGTGCGGCGAGCAAGGGCGTGCGCAGCTGAAAGCGCTCGCTGGTGTCACGTCGGTCAGACGCGTGTTGGCGTGGGACCTCGAGCCGGAAAAGGCGCACCAATTCGCGCGCGCGATGCAGGAAGCACTGGGACTCGAGGTGACCGCTGTACGGGATGCGTGCGACGCCACTCGACCGAGCGACATCATCGTGACCGCGACGGGCGCGCAAACGCCGTTCCTGACCAAGGCATTGGTCAATGCCGGAACTTTCATTGCCGCGGTAGGCGCCGACAATCCGGACAAGAACGAGTTGACTCCCGAGCTCATGGCCACCTCGAAGATCGTCGTCGATGCGCTCGCCCAGTGCGTGGTCATGGGCGATCTCCATCACGCGATCGATGCCGGCCTGGTCACTTCCGCCGATGTTCATGCGGAGCTCGGCGACCTTGTCGTCGGTCGCAAGCGCGGCCGCACGAACCCCGAGGAAGTCACGGTGTTCGATTCTACCGGCGTCGCGATCCAGGACGCGGCGAGCGCCGCGTGGATCTACCAGCGGGCGATAGCCGCGAACGTCGGCACGCCCATTTCAATCGGCGCTCTTTAACGCCGCCTATACGGAGTCTGTCCATGCTCGAAATTTTCGCCCGGGACGAAGGCAATGCGATCCCCATCTCCGCGGTCAGCGAGGCAACCCTTCCCGGATGGCTCGAAGCGCATCCCAAGTCGCGTCAATGGATTGCGGCAATCGGATTCAAGGGAGAACCCGGGACATTCACATTCATTCCCGACAGCGGTGGACGGCCCAGCGGAGTGCTTGCCTCTCCTGCAGACGGCGCGTCGGTTTGGGCGTATTCCGGCTTGTCGATGGCGCTTCCCGAGGGAACCTATGCCCTCGAGATCGAGGATCGCGATGCGAAGCTCACCGATATGGCACTCGGTTGGGCACTGGGATCGTATGCATTCACGCGGTACAAGAAGCCGCAGCGTTCGCCTGCAACCCTGGTCTGGCCCACAAAGGACGACCGCGCGGAAGTCGAGCGAATCGCGAATGGGGTCTTCCTTGCACGTGACCTGATCAACACGCCTTGCGAAGACATGGGCCCCGAGCATCTCGCCGACGCCGCGCTGGCGGTGGCCAGGACTCACGGGGCGGCGGCGCACGTCATCACCGGCGAAGAGCTGCTCCTACAGAATTATCCGACGATCCATATCGTCGGACGCGCAAGTTCGCGGGCACCTCGCCTCATCGACTTGCGCTGGGGAGACGAAAGCGCTCCCAAGGTGACGCTGGTTGGCAAGGGCGTCTGCTTTGACACAGGGGGCCTCGACCTCAAGTCGCGCGAGGGCATGCTGGAGATGAAGAAGGACATGGGCGGCGCCGCAGTCGTGCTGGGCCTCGCCAGCGCGTTGATGTCCGCGAATACGCCGATCCGCCTCCGCGTTCTGATTCCGGCGGTCGAGAATTCCGTAGCCGGAAATGCGTATCGACCTCTGGACATCGTGCGCACCCGCAGCGGAAAGACGGTAGAGATCGGCAACACCGACGCCGAAGGGCGGCTTATCCTCTGCGATGCGTTGGCCGAAGCCGACAGCGAACGGCCCGATCTCCTCGTCGATTGCGCCACGCTGACGGGTGCCGCGCGCATCGCCCTTGGGCCCGAGCTCCAGGCGCTGTTCTGCGATGACGACGCAGTTGCCGAGGGATTGTCGAATGCCGGTATCAGCGTGGGAGACCCGCTATGGAGGATGCCCATCTGGCGGCCGTATCGCAAGCAGATCGATGGCAAATGCGCCGATCTCAACAATGTCGCGCAAGGCACGTTTGCGGGATCAATCATCGGGGCTCTCTATCTCGCCGAATTCGTATCGGCATCGACCTCCTGGGCACACCTGGACATCATGGCCGCCAATCCAACCGCGAAACCCGGACGCCCCGAGGGCGGCGAAGCAACGGGCATGCGCGCGCTCTATGCCTACATCCGGCAGCGATATGGGTGACTGCGTGTCTGCCGCTGCGAGTTGACTGGAGACGCAAGTGACTGCCACCGGACTGCGCGGCACCGATCGGACAAACGTACCAGCGGCCGTGCACCTCGTAGCGAGTTCGCATTGCGCAGCGTCAGGCGGTGTCCATTCGGGGCGCGACGATGGTCCGCCAGAACTTCTCGGCGGCGGGGTGCATGGTCGCTTCCTGACGAAACAGCCGGATGTCGACCGCGATCGACCATGATTCTTCGCCCACCGCGACCAGACGTCCACTCGCGAGATCCTCGCCGATCAAAGTCTTCGGCAACCACGCGACCCCCCGCCCGTCCAACGCCATTGTCTTGAGGACCGAGGCGAGATGCGCTGTAAAGACGACGTCCGCCTGGATCTCTTCAAGCGCGGCGCCGCGCAGCGCACGAACGATGCGTCCGATCCCCGATTCCGCGCTGTAGGCAAGCACGGCCACACGTTGGTTGGCGCGCGCAATCAACGCGAACTTTGGCTTGCCGTCGAGGCCGGGCACCGACACGGGGATCAAAAGGTCCGAACCGACCACCGCGGACGGATGATGTACGGAATCGAGGCGCATCGGCGAGTGATCGTGCGAATGGCACAACAGGAATTGAACGCGCCCCTGCAGCATCAGCGCTTCGCATTGCTGCAACACGTCGCTCACCAGCTGAATCGGACCGATGGTGATTCGCGACTCGAGGCTTCGCAACCACAACGGCAGGAACGTAAACGACAGGGCGTGCGTTGAAGCGATCCGCAGCGTAGCGGAAGTCGCGTCCGCTATCGCGCGCGCCTCGTCCGGGATCTGGGCGACGCGGGCGAGAATTTCCTGGGCCACCGACTGGAACCACTCGCCGGCTTCCGTCAGTGCCGCAGGGTGCGTTGTACGGTCGATCAACACGACCCCCAGCCATTCCTCAAGCGCACGAATGCGCCGGCTGAATGCGGGCTGCGTCATGTGGCGTTCTTCGGCCGCCCGGGAGAAGTTCCCGGTCGACGCGAGCGCGAGGAAATCCTCCAGCCAGATCAGGTTCATCGCCGATGCTTTCGGAGCATGGGACAAGGCCGAATCGGCATTGGACCAGCCGACCCCGGTTGCCGCATGATGAAAGCTCCTGACGGCGATTGCAAATCCAGCGACGCCGCGCATCGACCCCTGGAGGAACCCATGCCAACGATCGAGAACTATCGCGGAATCATCCCCGCGATCGCCTGCCCCTTCACCCCCAGCTACAAGATCGACGAACCCGCGCTGCGAAAGCACGCGTCGTGGCTGGCCACGCAACCCGGCGTCGTCGCAGTGATGACGAACGGCCACACTGGAGAGGTGTTTTCACTGACGCCGCGCGAACGCGCCGACGTCACGCGCATCGTCGCCGACGAGCTGCGCGGAAAGCTCCCCGTGATCTCGTCGATTGTCTGCGAGGGCCTCCTCGATGCCAAAGAGCATGCCGCGATGGCCAAGGAAGCTGGAGCGAAGGCGCTCGACGTCATGCCGCCGCACCATTGGCTGCGCTTCGGCTTTCGTCCGGGCCACGTGATGGATTACTTCGAAGCGATCTCGGAGGTCGGACTCGATCTCGTCGCGCACGTCTATCCGGCGTGGACTCGCGCCTCCTACTCGTCCGCCACGCTGGCGCAGCTTGCGAAGCTGCCTTATGTGCAGGCGTTCAAGGTCGGCCAGCGCGACATGAACAAGTACGCGTCGGACATCCGGGCCATTCGCGAAGCCAACGCCTCGAAGGTGATCCTGACCTGCCACGACGAGTACCTGCTCGCTACGATGGTCCAGGGCGTCGACGGTGCGCTGGTGGGATTTGCCACGTTCATCCCCTCGCTCATCAACGACCTGTGGCAGGCGGTAAATGCGGGCGACCTCAAGCGCGCGATGAAGATCCAGGACGTGATCACGCCGCTCAAGGACGCCGTGTACGGCGCCGGCGAGCCCACCGGCGAGGCGCACGCGCGCATGAAGATGGGCATGTATCTCGCCGGCGTGCTCGATGCTCCGACCGTGCGGCCGCCCACCGAGGCTCCCACCGAACAGGAAATGACCGCCTTGCGCGATGCCGTCGCCAAGGCCGGACTTTTGAAGCGCTAGATGAAACATCCCCCCACGCTCGCTTCGCTCGCTGCCCCCCAGGGGGCAGGTCAGTCGGTCGGGGCGGCCCTTCCCGACTGACATCAAGGATATATCCATGAATTGCAGGCATCTCTTTCAGGCCGCGCTGGCGGCTTGCGTGCTCAGCGTCGCGACGGCAGCGCTTGCCGACCAATATCCCAGCAAGGCCGTCACCGTGATCATCCCGTTCCCGCCGGGGGGAACGCTGGACGTCGTGGGCCGCATGCTCGCGCAGAAGCTATCGGAGCAGATGGGCCAGAGTTTCGTGGTCGACAACAAGCCGGGAGCGGGAGGCACGATCGGCGCAAGCGCGGCGGCGAAGGCCAAGCCGGATGGCTACACGCTGCTGTTCAGCCCGTCGACGTTCGTGTCGACGCCGATGACGATGCCGACGCCGCCTTATGACGCGATCAAGGATTTCACGCCGATCGCGCTCGTCGCCAAGGCCCCGCTCGCCATCGCGATCAAGCAGGACCTCCCGTTCAGCGACGTGAAGGGCCTCATCGCGCACGCCAAGGCCAATCCGGGCAACGTGTCGTTCGCGATCGGCTCATCGGCATCGGCGGGTCACCTGTCGACGGAACTGCTCAAGCGCGCGGCTGGCATCGATTACCTCGTCGTTCCGTACAAGGGTTCGGCGCCCGCCTATCAGGACCTCATCGGAGGTCGCATCGACGCGTTCATCGATCCGATCCTCGGATCAGCGTCGCACGCGAAGGCCGGCAGGCTGAAGGTCATCGCCGTCACGTCGAAGGAGAGAGTGCCGTCATTGCCGAACGTGCCTACCGTGGGCGAAACGATTCCCGGGTTCGAGTTCTACAGCTGGTACGGCCTCTGGGGTCCGGCGAAGCTGCCCAAAGAAATAGCTGACCGGCTGAACGCCGAAGTCAACAAGGCGCTCGCCGGAGACATGCGCGCGAAGCTCACCGAACAGGGTCTGCTGCTCACGCCCGGCTCCATCGAAGACTTCGTCAAATTCCAGCAAGACGATACGGTGAAGGTCGCGAAGATCATCAAAGAGGCCAACATCCGTGCCGAGTAACGGACAGCGCCGCGTCATCGTCACCGGCTCGAGCTCCGGCATCGGCAAGTCGATCGCGCAGGCGCTGCTCGCCGATCGCTGGCACGTCATCGGGCTCGACATCGCGCCGACATCGATCGAGCACGATCGATTCACACCGGTGCGTGTGGATCTGTGCGACAGGTCGGCGGCAGAAGCAGCGGCGGCGAGCACCGGACCCGTTGCCGCTCTCGTCCACGCCGCAGGCGTGCTGCGCGTAGGACTGCTTGGCAAGCTGCAGGCAGCGGACGGCGAATTGATGTGGCGGCTGCATGTCGAGTCGATCGCGCGCATTTCGAACGTGGTGCTTCCAGCGATGGCGGCTGCACGCGACGGCCGCGTCGTGCTGATCGGCAGCCGCGTCGCGCAAGGTAAGGCCGGACGCAGCCAATACGCTGCGACGAAGGCGGCGCTCATTGCGCTTGCCCGCAGCTGGGCGGCGGAGGTGATCGCGGCCGGCGTCACGGTCAACGTCGTCTCGCCGGCGGCGACCGAGACCGCCATGCTGGACGACCCGGCTCGCAAGAACGAATCCCCAGTGCTTCCGCCGCTCGGCCGGCTGATTCGGCCGGACGAGATCGCGGCGCTCGTCCTGTTCCTGCTGTCACCCGCTGCCGGCGCCATCACCGGGCAGGACATTCAGATCTGCGGCGGCGCTTCGCTGCCGCATTAACCCGTCCGATCCACTACCGCCATGAAAATCGTCGAGATCCGCGAGAAAACCATTCCCATTTCCAGCCCGATCCGCAACGCGTACATCGATTTCAGCAAGATGACGCTAAGCCTTGTGGCCGTGATCACCGACGTGATTCGCGACGGAAAGCCAGTCGTCGGCTACGGATTCAACTCGAATGGGCGCTATGGCCAGGGCAAGCTCATGCGCGAGCGCTTCATCCCTCGCATCATGGAGGCCAAGACCGAATCGCTTATCGATGCGAGCGGCAAGAACCTCGACCCGCACAAGATCTGGAACACGATGTTCACCAACGAGAAGCCGGGCGGCCACGGCGAGCGCTCGGTGGCCATCGGCACGATCGACATGGCGGTGTGGGACGCTGTTGCCAAGATCGAAGGCAAGCCTCTGTTCCAACTGCTCGCCGACCGGTATGGCGACGGCAAACCGAATCGCAAGATCTTTGTCTACGCGGCCGGCGGTTACTACTACCCTGGCCAGGATCACCAGAAGCTCAAGGATGAAATGCGCAGCTACATCGACCGTGGCTATACCGTGGTCAAGAAGAAGATCGGCGGCGCATCGCTAGATGAAGATCTGCGCCGCATCGATTCCATCCTGAGCGTGCTGCAGGACGGCCAGAAGCTGTGCGTGGACGCCAACGGCCGCTTCGACCTGGACACGGCGATCGCCTACGCAAAGGCGCTCTCACAGTACGACTTGTTCTGGTACGAAGAGCCGGGCGACCCGCTCGACTTCGAGTTACAGGCTACGCTGCGCAACTACTACGAGAACCCGATGGCGACGGGCGAAGACCTGTTCTCGATGCAGGACGCGCGCAACCTGATCCGCTACGGCGGCATGCGCCCCGATCGGGACTGGCTGCAGTTCGACTGCGCGCTGAGCTACGGCTTGGTCGAATACTTGCGCACACTGGACATGCTCAAGGAGCACGGCTGGTCGCCGAGCCGCTGCATTCCACACGGCGGTCACCAGATGTCGCTGAACATCGCCGCGGGCCTTGGTCTTGGCGGCAACGAGTCCTATCCAGACCTGTTTCAGCCGTTCGGCGGCTTCCCCGACGGGGTCAAGGTCGTCGACAGCTACGTGACGCTCCCGGATCTGCCCGGCATCGGCTTCGAGGGCAAGAGCGACCTCATCAAGGAAATGCGCGCGCTGGCGCCTTGACCGATGCAATCCGTAACCCTGAAGCGGCCATCGAGGCGTTCCGAAACCGGCTATCGGAGTCAATGGAAGCGGCCGTTCAAATTGTCGCAACGGAACGCGAAGCCGACTACGCACTCGGACGAAATCGAAGTCTGATCAACCGGCGCAGCAACGGCGGGACACCACACTTCTAAACGCTATGGCGTGGGGCCGCGCGCGGCCGTCTGCCGCGCCGCCAGCGCTGTCGGATTGGGTGTGGGCTCGGCGATCTTGCGCAGCCGGTTGTGATCGGTGTGATGAAACGGCTCGGACTGGCCGGGGATGATCAACAGCGTGTCCTGCTCGTACGACCACGTGCCATCCGCGTGGATGTCGACATTGATCGTGAAGCGGTCCGTGCGGAACGCCTGCTCGAGAAAGGGATTGGAGACGATGCCGTTGGTGAGCGAACCACGTACGGCCTCGAGCGTGAATGACTTCGCATCGGGAGTTGCCTGGCCGACGGCCATCGCGGTCTGGCCCCGGGGGATCGACAGCGTCAGCAGTATCGCGCGAGTGGCCGGCTCCCACAGCCAGTAGCCGACCTGGTCGTGAAAGGTCTCCGGATCGTCGGGCTTCACGATCCGCGTGTGATAGCGCAGGCCATAGAAGAGCTGCGGCCCGTTGGTCTGGGCATCGATCGGCTGAAGCTCGTAGCGCTCGATGAAGGGCTGATGCTCGGGACCGTCGGGCTTCGGATTGACATCCATGCCGTCGGCGCTGGTCCAGATGCCGGCCATGCCCGTGAGTGGCCCGAGGTTGGCCAGCGTGTCTGTATCCGGTTCGGGTTCCGTGTAGATGTCCGCGGGGTAGCGATACATGTGGGCTCCGGGCAAGGAACGGATTTGCAGCTGTGGAGTGGCGGCGTCCGTCTGATTCGGGCGGCACGGCAAATTCTGCTAATCGTACCGGACACCACCGGCGCATCGTGCGATCTGCTTACCATGGGCGCAGGGCAACAGCGTGCAAGTTCTCCGCATCCACTGCCGGCTCGGGCGCGTGCCGCGAGCCGTACCATCGCGGCGGATCGCGACATGTTGACAGCGTCAGGGACGAGTGTAGCGTGACACCGTCGTCGCGGCCGAGGCTGCCGCGCCAAGGGGAAATCCATGATCGATCGTCTTCGTAGAACCCGACCAGATAAGGGCCTGCCGCGCCAAAGTGGGACTGAACGATGAATGCCTTTGCGCCGCTGCAAGGCGTCCGGGTCATCGATTTTTCGAAGATCCTGGCGGGACCGCTGTGCACGCAATACCTGGCCGACCTCGGCGCCGAAGTGATCAAGGTCGAGCCCATCGGCACCGGCGACGACACCCGTCACTGGCCGCCGTTCGAGAACGGAGTCGGCACGGTTTTCCTGAGCGTCAACCGCAACAAAGGCAGTCTCGCGATCGATCTCAAGTCGCCGGCCGGGCGCGAAGCTTGCCGGCGGCTCGCCAAGGTGTCCGACGTCGCCGTCGAGAGCTTCAGCCCCGGCGTGGCAGAGCGTCTCGGCGTGGGCTACGAGGACTTGAAGGCGATCAATCCGCGCATCGTGTACTGCAGCATTTCGGGCTATGGCACCGTGGGGCCGATGCGCGAAGGCAAAGGCTACGACGTCATCCTGCAGTCGTTCACCGGCATGCTGTCAATTACCGGCGAGCCCGGCGGCAACCCGGTGCGCAGCCCGTTCTCGCCGGTCGACCAGGGTACCGGCCTGCACGCGGTCATCGGTATCCTCGGAGGGCTGTTGGAATGCAAGCGAACCGGTCACGGCGTGAAGGTCGAAGCCTCGCTCTTCGACACTGCCGTTGCCTTCCTCGGCTATTTCCTGCAAGGCTACTGGCAGCGCGGCACCGAGCCCGAGCGTCCGGGCTCCGGCCACGAATCGTTGTGTCCATACCAGGCCTTCGAAACGAGCGACCATCCGCTGATCCTCGGAGTCGCCAACGACACATTGTGGAAGGCGTTCTGCGACGTCGCGGGCGTCCCCGAGATCACCAATCTGCCGCAGTTTCGGACCGGCGCCGATCGCGTGCAGCATCGGGCCGCGTGCGTCACGCTCGTGCAGGACATCTTGAGCAAGCGGCCGCGCGAGGAATGGCTGCGCGAGCTCGAGGCCGCGGGCATTCCCTGCTCGCCCGTGAACACGCTGGGCGAGCTGTCGGCCCATCCGCATACGAGAGCGTCGGGCATGGTGTTCGACTACGACGCGTCGCTCAAAGGCGTGGCGCCCGCCGTGCGCGTCGACGGCGACCGGCCGGGCGAGCGCAATGCTCCGCCGAAGCTCGGCGCACAAAGTTCGGACGCGTTGCGCGTCGCGGGGTATTCGCAGGAAGAGATCGACCGCATGGTCCGCGACAAAGTGGTTGCGCTGGGCTAGAACCTGCACGGAATGTCGGTGAAGTCACGTCCGGTCCCTCACGACGCGTGCGGTGCGTGCGGCGGGTACAGGAAGTCGCCGGCCTGCGCTCACAATGCTGCCCCGGATTCCGTGTTCTACTACGTAGCCTATCGCAAGCGCCTCACCCCAACCTCTCGAGGAGAACCCGCATGACCTCCTGGCAGATCGTCCGTCTCGTCGCCGGTATTTTCATCCTGCTGTCGCTCGCATTGGGCATCCCGGGCAGCCCGATCTTCGTCAGCCAGTGGTGGCTTGCGTTCACCGCGTTCGTCGGCGCCAATTTGCTGCAAAGCGCCCTAACCCGCTGGTGCCCGATGGAAACCATCGTCCGCAAGTTCGGCGCGCGCGAAGGCTGCTGAGCGCGTCCGGGCGAGCGATCGGATCGCTTTCAAGGAGCGATCCGAACGCAACGTCGTGGCATGCCGTGCAACGCCCCACGACGGGAGTAGCCCCTCACCCGGCCGCTGCTCGCAACTGCTCCTGTACCTGGGGGCCGCAGTCTTGCGTATCGAACATCTGACGAACCTCGGTCTCGCCCTCCCAGCCCGGCCAGTGTTGCTTGTGAAGTTCCATGAAGCGGACGGCCGATTTCACCGCCTCTTCCTTCGATTTCAACTCAAACTGCGCATAGCCACCGACGACCTCCTTGGTCTCGGTGAAAGGGCCGTCGGTCACGGTCACCTTGCCCCCGGCAAGCCGGACGCGCGCGCCTTGCGCAGTTGGCCCGAGCCCGCCGGTCCCGAGCATCGTGCCCGCTTTGACTTCCTCTTCGACGAGCTTCCCAATGGCATCCATCAGCTGCTGCGGCGGAGGGCCCTGCTTCTCGGCGTGCCTGACTATCATCATGAATCGCATCGTTGGATCTCCGTTAGGTTTCGGGTTGGAGACGGGCATCCGGCCGGATTCGACCGGCCAAACCCGGACTCTACTTACTAGTCGATCAATAGACCGCGGATTCGACAGCATCGCTGCATATTTTTCGAAAATATTGACTCAACGCGGGCGTGTCTCCAAACGGACGATTCCCGGACTGGCAGCACCTCGATGCCCGCATGCCGAGGTCATCCAAGCTCCGCGTACTGCGTCCGTCGTGCAAGCGGGGGGTATCGTTGGCACGGTCCATCATGGACGGTATCGTTACTGATCGGTTGATGCATAGCGCTGGCGAGCGCGATGCGTTTACGAATTGTCAATGTAGATGGCCAATTGCACTATGACCGCATTCCGAGCCTTCACATGGCCAATGAAACGCCAGAATGATCATCGCATTTGGGCGTAAAACCGATCTTTTATTGATTACCACCGACTTGGCGAGATCAAGACAGATATTCACGATCAAGTAAGTGATCAAGGGTTTATCGCGTATTGGGAGACCATTGTTATCCAACTGATATCTACCGAGCGCATAGGTCGGGGGCGGCCAGGAGCCGGCAGTATTGTCAGCGGCTAAAACAAGCCTGTTCACGCAAGGGTGGCTCGTGGGCATTGGGTAAACCAGTGCCTGATAGGTTGGGTTTGATTGCTTGATTACATATATGTTTCCTTGAGATAACGGCACAGGAGTAAGTCCAGTCAAAAACGACTGAACGCGATGACCACCGAATTTTCCTCCTGCCTCGGGAGAATTCAGATTTGTCCCATCTGTCTGTATTCCTACTTCACTGGATAGCCAGTTGCTTGCGAATATCAAGGGCCGCGATGGAAGGCTTCCGACATCCGACGGGTTCTGGCTCATGTTTTCTTGAGCCAAGATCATATCGATGGCATTTGAAAGACCTTGTTGCGCTGAAAGGAACGTCTGCAATTCAGTATTGGGATTAGGAATTGTGAATTGCCCATTTACATTGAGCTGGGGAATCAAACGCATCAAGCCTTCTGGGCTGCACAGCAATTCTGACTGCACCGATAAAGTAGCTGCACTAGAAAAAGACGAGGCAGACAAAGCGACGGCGAGGACAACAGCTCTAATAGGGAAAACGAACATGGCTGGGATTCTCCGAATGAACTCCGAACGGGCACGAAATTTTTTCCCGCGGCTGACCCGAGTCGGGAAACTGAGCCGATCATTCCGGGATGGCTCGGTTGGGTTGGTCATGAACGGGTGGATGGTGCGGCTTGAATTCGCGCGGGGTCAAGTAGGCGAGTGCGGGCGCTCGGTGTAAGGTGCTGGCGCCTGGCTAGATGACGACCTGGGCTTCGCGTCGGGCGCGGAACCACTCGACGCTCGGACATTAATCGCGGAACTTGCTGTTAAAGGATCGTGCTCATTGACCCCCGAGAGCGAGAGTCAGCGCAGTTGCTCTAGCCTTGCGATATGAGCGAACGTTCGCACCGTTCCACGATCCTCGCCGCTCTTTGGATGGCCGGCTGGCTCACTGCAATGGTCCTGCTAGCCGTTGCGGCGCGCCAGGCTGGCAAAGTGCTGCACGTGTTCCAGATCATGGAACTCCGCTCGCTTCTCGGCATCGTGCTTTTCGTGCCGATGATCGCGGCGGCCGGCGGCGTGCGCGCGATGCGAACCGGTCACTTCGGGGGCCACTTCACCCGCAATGCCGTGCACTATGTGGCGCAGTTCCTCTGGTTCTTGGCGATTACGATGATCCCAATCGCGGAAGTCGTTGCGATCGAATTCACCGGGCCGGTCTGGGTCGCGCTGCTGGCGGTTGTAGCCCTGGGCGAAAAGATGACGGCCGCGCGTGTTGCGGCGGTTGCCTTAGGGGTCGTCGGCGTCGTGATCATCGTCCGGCCGGGGCTCGACCATGTCGACGTCGGCCAGGTCGTCGCGCTTCTGGCGGCGATCGGCTTTGCCGGCTCGATCATCCTCGTCAAGTCCCTGACACGGACCGAAAGCGTCGTGTCGATCATCTTCTGGATGTTGATCATTCAATCAGTGATTGGCGCGATCCCTGCGGCGATGCTGTGGCAGATCCCGCCGATGACAGTCTGGCCGTGGCTCGCCGTGATCGCCGTTTGCGGCACCTATTCACATTTCTGCATGGCGCACGCGCTGCGTCATGCCGACGCTACGACCGTCGTGCCGCTCGATTTCCTTCGCGTCCCATTTACCGCGCTTGCGGCGTGGCTGGTCTTCTCCGAGCGTTTCGACATCTTCACCGTCATTGGCGCCGCGGTCATTCTTGGCGGCAATCTGCTCAACCTCAAGCGCGGTGCGTCGCCGCTTCCCGCGCAAAAGCAGCCGGATGCATCGCTCCGCCAAATGCCCGACTAGGCGACGGCCCGTCTCAAAATACCCGGTACACCCAGGCTCAGCGGCCCGCATATGTAAGCTCCGCCGCGACAACGAAATAGGATGCCGTCCGACTTCTTTGCACACGCATAACCCCTAGCCTAGTCCAGGAAAGCTGGCGTCGTCGCGTCATTCGGCAGACGCCGCACTATGTCGGAACAATAGAAGGCTGGAGGCTATCGTGTTCAAAAACTCTGCGACATACGGCATCGCGCTCGCAATCCTCGCCGCTTCAGGCTGTGCATCGTATCCTCCGCGTGACCCCGCGCTGGACGATGCGCGATTGTCGCTGGATGCAGCGCGACGCAATCCTCAGGTTGCGCTTTATGCACCCACGGAGCTCGATCAAGCGACGGCGACACTCCGCCAAGCCGACGAACTTACGGCAAGCGGTGGCCGTTATAACGAGGCACATCAGCTCGCCCTGCTTGCGATACAGCGTGCGGCGGCGGCGCAGGACGTGGCGCGGCTTCGGAGCGAGCAGGCAGCGCTCGCCGCGCAGCGCACGGCAACGGATGCGCGTATCCGTGCCGATGTAACTCAGCAACAGGCCGCGGCGGCACAGGTACAGGCGGCGGAAGCGCAACGCCGGGCCGAAGACGCGCAGCGCCTCGCGGCTGCCACGCCGGCCGCTTATGACTATCGTCGCCAACAAGGCGAGCCGTTGTACGAGGCGCCGGTGACCTCGGTGCGTGCCGTAGTCGGGCCACCGGAGCAACGCTGCTGGGTCGAGCGTCAGGTCGTGGACACCGGCTCGGCCGGTATCAATGTCCCGGGCGCTGTGGTGGGAGGCGTCGTCGGCGGCATCCTGGGCCATCAGATCGGCAGCGGCCGCGGGCGAGACGTGGCGACTGGCATCGGCGCAGCCACCGGCGCCGTAGTGGGGGCGAATGTAGGTGCGCCGGGCGCCGTTTATACGCAGGATGTGCAGCGCTGTGCAAACGTGTCCTCGGCTGGACGGCTCGACTACTGGGACGTCACGTACAACTTCCGTGGCTACGAGCATCGTGTACAGACGACGAGCCCGCCGGGCGCAACCATCTTGGTCAACGCGCAGGGCGAACCCCGTATCTGACGACACGCGCGTACTCGGCCGGTATCAAACTTCGCCGTAGCGCCGCTCATGGCCGCTACCGGACGCACTGCCCGTGGCTCGTAGTCTGCGCTCTGAGCTCGAGAGTCCTGGCACCACGAGCTAGGAGCCATGCGTCGATCGACTGCTTGTGAGTCATTGCCGCCGTTGAG
>Ga0207703_10000974_pt1 | contig 27552 bp, 29 predicted proteins | sample KBSSwiS12_FD_184304 | JGI IMG/M metagenome (GOLD analysis project Ga0207703, IMG submission 184304) | Switchgrass rhizosphere microbial communities from Kellogg Biological Station, Michigan, USA - KBS Switchgrass S1-2 (SPAdes) (version 2) | ecosystem: Host-associated > Plants > Roots >...
ACGTGCGGCAGCTGGATATCGGTGATGACCAGGTCGGGGGAAAACTCATGCGCTGCGTCGAGCGCCAGCCGGCTGTCGGTGACGGCCTGGGGTTCATGCCCGTGCGCCGCCAGAAGGTCGCAGAACAATTTGACGTTGAGGGCATTGTCTTCGACGATCAGGATCTTCGCCAATTCTCTTCCCTCATTCACTGTTCGGCTTCTAAGCCTAAGCCATGCGGTCCGAGACCACAAACGACCCGCACGCGCTAGCGCTGGCCGCTCTTGCTGCCACGCTTACGGACGTTCGACGTGCCCAGCGGTTCCTAGAGCTGACCGGAATCGGGACAGACGAACTTCGCGGCATGGCAGACGAGCCGCAGTTGCTCGCCGCGCTCATCCGCTTCCTCGAGGGCTATGAGCCCGATCTCCTCTCGGTTTGCGAGCAGATTGGGGTAAAGGCCGAGGCGCTCGTCGAGGCCCGGCGAGCGCTCGAGGGCGAGACTAAAGGAGCATCATGAAGACCATCCTGATTACCGGAGCGACAGCCGGATTCGGCGAGGCAGCGGCGCGCAAATTCGTCGAAGGAGGATGGCGAGCGATCGGGACCGGCCGTCGCGGGGACCGATTGAAAAAGCTCCAGGACGAGCTTGGCGACGTCTTCCTTCCGCTCGAGATCGACATGCGCGATCGCGTAGCCGTGGAAGGCCTCGCGCGGCTGGAAGCGCCGTGGGGCGAGATCGACCTGCTGCTGAACAACGCGGGGCTCGCCCCGCCGATGGCCGGGCTGCCCGAAAGCGAATGGGACAAGATCGAGACGGTGCTCGATACCAATATCCGCGGCCTCGTCGCGCTGACCCGGGCGCTGCTTCCCAGGCTCATCGAACGCAAAGGCCATATCATCAACCTGTCGTCGGTCGCCGCGACCTACCCCTACAAGGGCGGTGCGGTTTACGCCGGCACCAAGGCGTTCGTCCGCCAGTTCTCGCTCGACTTGAGGTGCGACCTCGCCGGGACGGGCGTTCGCGTGACCTCGGTCGAACCCGGCATGGCGGAGACCGAATTCACGATCGTCCGCACCGGCGGAGACAAGGAGGCCTCGGACAAGCTCTATGCCGGGATGAACCCGATGACGTCCGAGGATCTCGCCGATCTCTTCTGGTGGCTCGCCAACCTCCCGCCGCACCTCAACATCAACGCGATCGAGCTGATGCCTGTGACTCAAAGCTGGGCGGGGTTCACGATTGAGCGGGAGGGTTGATTCCCGGCCGCCCCGGTGCTTGGGGCGCAGCATGAGCATCGACCAGCGCCTCTCCGAACTCGGAATCACCCTGCCCCAGCCCGCCGCCCCGGTTGCCGCTTATGTTCCGGCGGTCGAACGGGACGGCTTGCTTCACATTTCGGGCCAGATCAGCTTCGCCGAGGACGGCAGCCTGATCAAAGGCCGGCTCGGCGAGGACGTCGACCTCGATGGCGGGATTGCGGCGGCGCGTCGCTGCGGGGTCATGCTGATCGCGCAGATGAAGGCCGCGCTGGGATCGCTCGACCGGGTCGATCGAATCGTCAAGCTCGGGGTGTTCGTAAACAGCGCGCCAGCGTTCACCGACCAGCCCAAGGTCGCCAACGGCGCGTCTGAGCTGATGCAGGACGTGTTCGGCGAGGCCGGGCGCCATGCGCGCAGCGCGGTCGGGGTCGCGGTGCTCCCGCTCGGGGTCGCCGTCGAAGTGGATGCGATCGTCGCGGTCCGATCCTGATCCGCGGGGTTCTGACCCCCTTTGGACCGGGCCGGCGGGCTTCACCCATCGGGGCCTGCATTATGGCCGGGAGTTTCCCGAGAACAGCCTGATCGCCTTTGCCGCCGCGCTCGAGTTCGGCGCGGGGATCGAATGCGACCTCAGGCTCACTGCCGACGACCATATTGTCGTGTTCCACGACCGCGACGCCTGGCGGCTGTGCGGAAGCCCGATGAAGATTGGCGAATCGACTTTGGCCGATCTCGGGCGCCTGAGCCTTGGCGGGCATCCGATTCCGACGCTCGAAAGCCTGCTGACCATGGTCGATGGGCGCGTCCCGCTTTTGCTTGAGGTGAAGGTGAACCGCGACATCTGGCGCTGGGTGCCAGCGTTGCGGGAAGGCCTAGGCAGCTATGAGGGCCGCTTCGCCGTGATGAGCTTCGACCCGCGCATTCCGCGACTCATGAAGGCCAACATGCCGGACGTCCGGCGAGGATTGATCGTCCGCGATCGCCATTCATCGGTTCGCCGCGGCCTCGCGATCATGCTCGCATCTCCGCAGTTCCTCGCCGTCGAGCGGCCGGCGCTCGGCAAGCCGTGGGTCGAGCGCGCAAGGCAGCGAATGCCCGTCTATAGCTGGACGATCCGGACTGCCGAGGAGCGCAGGCAAGCCGAGGTTCAGGCCGATGCGCTCATTTGGGAAGGCGATGGCCGACCGCGAAACTGAATTCGTCGCCAAGGTCGCGTCCGGTGTGGCCGGGCTCAACGCCCGCGCCTGGGACCGGCTCGCCGGCGGCGACCCGTTCGTCAGCCATGCGTTCCTGTCGGCGCTCGAGGATTCGGGAAGCGTCGGTCCGGGCACCGGCTGGACTCCCGCGCCGATCCTCGTCGAGGACGATGCTTCGCATTTGCTCGCTGCCGCGCCCGCCTATCTCAAGACACACAGCCAGGGCGAATATGTGTTCGATCACGGCTGGGCCGACGCCTGGCAGGGCGCGGGAGGCGAATATTATCCCAAGCTCCAGGTCGCCGCGCCCTTCACGCCAGTGCCAGGCCCTCGGCTGCTCGGGAGCCGGCCGCAGCATCTACTCGCCGCGATTGAGGCCGTGACGACCCAGAACGGCATGTCGTCGGCACACATTACGTTCGTTGACGATGCGGGCGCCGGCGAGGCCGAGCGGCGCGGCTGGCTGATGCGCCACGGCATCCAATACCATTGGTTCAACCGCGGTTACCCGGACTTCAACGCGTTTCTCGCCGCCCTGCGCAGCACCAAGCGCAAGGCCATCCGAAAGGAGCGCGAGGCCGCAAGGCAGGGGTTGGAATTCCGTGCGTTGCACGGTCCAGAGATCGGGCGCGCCGAATGGGATGCGATGTGGGCCTTTTACCAGGATACCGGCTCGCGGAAGTGGGGCCGGCCCTATCTCACCCGCGAATTCTTCGATCTTATCGGGACAAGAATGGCGGATCGGCTGCTGCTGTTTCTCGCCTGCCGTGACGGCCGGCCAATCGCCGGGGCGCTCAACCTGATCGGCGGCGACACGCTTTACGGCCGTTACTGGGGTTGCATCGAAGAGGTGCCCTTCCTCCATTTCGAGCTCTGTTTCTATCAGGCGATCGAATGGGCGATCGACCATAAGCTGTCGTCGGTCCAAGCCGGCGCGCAGGGCGAGCACAAGCTCGCGCGAGGCTATGAGCCGGTGATCACGCGCTCGGCGCATTTCATTCCGAACCCGAGCTTCCGTGCGGCGGTCGCGGACTTTCTCGAAGCCGAGCGAGCCGGGGTCGCGCAGGAAATCGCCTGGCTTAGCGAAGCGCTTCCCTACCGTTCCTCTTCGTCCGCGTAGATCGCGACCTTCTGCGAATCGGGACCGGCAATTCCGCGGTACATCGCGCGAGTGGTGAATCCGCAGGCGGCCTCACCCGTGGACGATACGGCGATCAGCCCGCCGGTGCCGCCGAGCTCACCGATGTCGGCGAGGACTCCGTCGAGCGCCGATTGCAACGTCTCCCCACCGAGCCGGACTCGCTCGGCAAGCTGGTGAGCCGCGACCGCGCGAATGAAATATTCGCCGGAACCCGTGGCCGAAACCGCGGCCGACCGGTCGTCGGCATAGGTCCCACAGCCGATCAGCGGCGAATCCCCGATCCGCCCCCAGCGCTTGGCCGTAAGGCCTCCGGTCGAGGTCGCGGCCGCGACATGACCATGCTGGTCGAATGCGACGGCGCCGACCGTGCCGTACTTCACCTCGGCGTCAAAGCCGCCGTGCGCCAGGATTTCGTCGAGCTGCCGCTGCCGCTCCGCGGTGACGAACCAGCTGTTGTCGACCTGTTCGATCTCCGCCTCGCGCGCGAACTCGTCAGCCCCTCGGCCGGACAGGAAAACGTGCGGCCCCTGCTCCATCAGCCGCCTGGCGAGGCTGATCGGCGCCCGGGTTGTCCGCAGGCCAGCGACGGCCCCCGCGCGGCGATCGCGGCCGTCCATGATCGCGGCGTCGAGTTCGACGCAGCCCTCGCCGGTGAGGACACTGCCGCGCCCGGCATTGAAGCACGGATCGTCCTCGAGAATGCGAACGCTGGCCTCGACCGCATCGAGCGCCGAGCCGCCGCCCTCGAGGATCGACGCGCCCGCCTCGAGCGCCGCGCGCAAGCCTTCGCGGGCCCTTTGCTCATGATCCGCGTCGCCGTGCTTCGGCCGCATCGCGCCGGCGCCGCCGTGAATCACCAATCGCCACATCATCGGCGGGCCTTAGCGGCGGGCGCCCGGCGATTCCAGTTGACGATCCCCGGTTGTGTATATTATTATGATATCATATTTAAGGGAGGCAGAAGTGTCCGACGACAAAGTCATTGCCCTTACCGCGACCGGGGAACGGCCGGCTTCGACGATCAGCGGCTATGTCATGCTGATCATGTTGCTGCTGGCTATCCTGACCGACGCTTATGCGATCAGCTCGATGCCGATCGGCCCAGGTGTCGGGTTCAATATCCTTCTCATCATCCTTGCCACATTGGGCTTCATCCTGGTGATGCCCGGCTTCTACATGCTCCAGCCCAACCAGGCGGTCGCCATCACCCTGTTCGGCGACTATCGCGGCACCGATCGCACGACCGGCCTGCGCTGGACCTGGCCATGGATGGGCAAGAAGAAACTCTCGGTCCGCGCCAACAACTTCATTTCCGAGAAGATCAAGGTCAACGACCTGCGCGGCAATCCGATCGAGATGGCGGCGCAGATCGTGTGGCGAGTGGTCGATACCGCCCAGGCCTTGTTCGATGTCGACGATTACAAGCAGTTCGTCCGGGTCCAGGTCGAGGCGGCGATCCGGACCATCGGCTCGCGCTACCCGTATGATGATTTCGAGCATCAGGAAGTGACCTTGCGCGGCAACCACGACCAGGTCGGGATCGAACTCCGGACCGAACTCCAGGCTCGGCTCGCTGTCGCCGGAATCACGGTCGACGAATGCGGCTTCACGCACCTCGCTTACGCGCAGGAGATCGCCGGAGCGATGCTTCGTCGCCAGCAGGCGCAGGCCGTTGTTGCGGCGCGCAAGACCCTGGTCGAGGGCGCCGTCGGAATGGTCGAGATGGCGCTCGAGATGTTGTCTGAGAAGAATGTCGTCGAGCTCGACGACGAGCGCCGGGCCGCGATGGTGTCGAACCTGATGGTCGTGCTGTGCGGCGAACGCGACACGCAGCCCGTGGTGAACACCGGAACGCTGTACACCTGAGCCATGGCGGGCGGCGGCGAGCGCAAGGCCTATCCGCTTCGGGTCGATTCCGCCCTATGGGCGGCGGTCGAACGGTGCGCCGCCGCCGAGCTGCGGAGCGTCAATGCCCAGGTCGAATGCCTGCTTCGCGAAGCCCTCGAAGTCCGCGGAGTTAAGCTGCGAGTGCCCGAGCCCAGGAAGCGCGGGCGGCCGCCCAGGGGAGAGTCGAAATGAGCGATGATGGTCCCGAATGGTTCGCGCCCAAGCGATACGGGTTCGGCTCGGGAATGCCGATCCGCTGGCAGGGCTGGGCGGTGACTCTCGGTTTCATCGCGATCGCCTTGACCACGGTGACGTCCTTCAGGAATAATCCGATGGCGATGTTCGCAATTCTGGTCCCGGCGACGGCGACCCTGCTCGTCATCACCGCCAAAACGACCCGCGGCGGGTGGCGGTGGCGCTGGGGCGACAAGGACTGAACCCGACCTCAGCCGAGCTCCAGCTCCCGCCGCTGGTTGACCAGGCGCCATTCGTCGAGATCGGCCAGCATTCGCCGGGCGCCCTGCTCGGCGAGATCGCAAGCGCGGGTCAGCGTGACTCCCTTCTTCAGTTCCGCCCCGATCTGCCGAAGGGCGTCGGCGGTATTCTGTGACCGAACCGCGCTCCCGCCGAAATCCGCCTGGAAGCGAATGCCGAAGATCGCTGTGCCGAGCGCCGGGAAGCCGGCAGAGACGAGCGTTGCCCAATTGTTGAATCTTTGGGGGAGGTCGGGTGCGACGACATAGCCGACAACAATCCCGATACTGACCAGCAAGGTGGCTACGAACAGCAGGCCGCCCAGGAATTCGAGTCGGCGGTCGAGCGCCTTGATCTCGCGCGAATGACGCTCGTTATAGTCGACTTGAGGCGCTAGCTCATAATCCGCGACCGCGCCCGCGAGCGCCGATGCGCGCGGAGCCGTCATTGTGCCCGACGGGCAGCCGATCGCCCGCCACACGGCGCTCGAATACCAATCGAACCAGCGCCTCGGCACCGGGTTGGTGGAGGTTCCGGGCGGGTCGGGCGCCGCGAGTCCGAGCAGCTTGAGGCTGCGCATGGGCCGAAGCCGCTCCGCCAGTTGGCGATAATCGAGCCAGCGGCGGTGCCATCCCTGCCTTTTCCCGGTCGCCGTGTTGATGATGATCGCCAAGGTGATCAGGAATTCGGAAAATGCGAACTCGAACTTGGCATGTGGCGCCATGAAGGCGCTGAGGCCGAGGCAAACCGCGACTCCGCCAAGCACGAAGTTGAAGATGTGGCCGCTTCGATAGGTCTGGGCGAAATGGGTCGCGAGCTGGTCAGCCCAGCTGTAAGCCTTTTCGAGCAAGTCGAGCGGAGCGGCGATCGGTTGCGCGCACATGCACCCGTCGCGGAATCGCCGCCATTCCGCTTCGATCGCGGCCGCGGCTGCCGATCCGCGCAATTTGCGGGCATCGAATTTCGACACGCCCGCTGCCGCCAGCAGCAAAGGATATTCGATTCGCCCACGGATCCGGCCGATCCGTTCGCGCTCGAAGGTCGCGAACGAGCGATGTTCCTCCGGGTCGTTTGGCGGCAGCAGGAGCGCGGCGAGCACCTGCGCCATATGCTCGGCATCGAGCGGCCGCTCGGCCATCGGATCATCGCCGAGCGTGTCGACGACGGGATCGAAGGCGGCCCACATCAGCCGGCTCGGCCGCTCCAGATCGGTTGGAACGTGCACCACGGGAGTGCCTCGGGCGATCGCCAGCTCGACAACTTCTCCGGTGCCTCCGCGGCCGCGCGGCTTGAGGCCGTCCCAGACCGCGATCATCAGGTCGCAATGGGCGACCGTAGCACGGCCCGTCATCACGTAAGCGGCGAATGAACTCAGGCGGTCGCCTGGAAGCTCGAGCACGCACTCGCATCTTGAGAGCAATGCGTCGAAGCGCTCAAGCTCGCCATTGCCGGCAAGCTCCGACCGGTAGGACTCGCGCTCGAAGGGAAGCACGGCGTGAAGCTTGTAACCGAGCTCCAGCGCGCATTCGGCGGCGATCTGGTCGGCGCCGTCGGCGAGCGGGCTGACGAACTGCAGGCTCGGCGGGCCTGGAGCGAACCATTGCCCCTGTTCGGCGTGGGTGGCGAGCGCCGTCTCGGTGATGAGCTGCAGCGCAGACATCAGCCGCTCTCGAAGCGTGCCGAACCCGTCGCCGGCCAGCGCATCGCTGCGATGGCCGGTCACTCCGACGGTAATGACGAACGGCAGCCGCGGCGGACCGACGGCGGCTTCGAGCCGCTCGGTCGATGCTTTAATCGGTGCCTGTTCCAGACGACCTCGCAACGCTGCGACGGAGGGTAAGCCGCCAGACTATTAGCACAAGCAGCGCGACTAGCCCTATCACGGCGATAATCTGCACCGTGCTGTATGTAGGCATGCCCTTGCCGCCGTTCTGAATGTCCGGATCGATGGCCATCAAGCCATTCCCGCCGGCAAAGTTCAGCTGATATTTCAGAAGCATCGCTTCGGAGTTCTTGTCCTGGAACTTCAAAGTCGTTGTACCCGCGCCCTGAATCTTGGCCGGATCGATCTGGCTGGTTGGCGAGACGATCGGGCTCGTCGGCTTTGTGTCCTGCTGGATCCAGAGAGGATTCGTCTGCGCAAAGGTAATTCCGTTTCCACTGTTGATCGTGATGCTGATGTGGTGGTCGGACGTCCCTTTCGGGAAATCGAGCTTGGGATAGGGTGACGACGACTTGCCGTTGCCACATTGGCCGGACGTTGGTGCTGTCGTCGTTGTCGTTTTCTGTGTGTTATCGCAGAGTTGCCAGCTTGTGACTTGGCCATTCTCGAACGTTGGAGTTGCTGTGAGATCCGCGTTCATTGCTTCTTCTCCCCCTACTTGTGCCTATTGCGCGGCCGTCAAATTTTGCCGCCGTTCTTAATGTCCGGATCGTAGGAATCGGCCTCACCGTTTTGGTCCTTGAAGTGCAGGCGATAGTGCAGCCTGCATTCCTCGCTGTTTTCATTGAAAACCTTCAGCAGGTTCGGAGTGCGCTGGATCTTGCTGTCAGGAATTTCGGAATCACCGCATTGGGTTTCCGGGCACCCGTCGCGCTTCACCCAGATCGCGTCGTCCGCGAAATTGAACCCGCGGCCGGTGTTGTCGTGAAGGTGGAAATGAATCGGAGTGCCGGGCTCATTCTCGGCCCGCTTCGGGACATCGATCGTTCCCTTCCCCTGGCTCGGCCCATCCTGCCAGCGCCATTCGTGCCAGTAAGACACTCCGCCGGCACCGTCATCGTCGGCGTGCACGTCGACGATCGCCGGTTTTCCGCCTTGATGGGTAGATTGCGTCAGGGTCGATCCTTCGGCTTGCCCAGTCATGCTCTTCCTCCCGCACTTCTGACCGCAGCGACATAGGCCGGGTGCCGGTATCCCATCGCTGCTAGGGATGAGGTCAATTGCTGCGAGCCCCGGCGGTCGCCGAGGCGCAGCTTGAGAGCCGCGATCGCTCCTTGCTCGCGCGGACGCAGCTCGATGGACGCAGGCATGCTCTTAAGCGCAGCCGTCCACCATCGCACAGATTCATCGCGGCGGCCCAAGGTGGCCACGGCATTCCCGCCGACGGACATCGCCCAGAAGCTCAGGACCCCGCGATCAATTGCGTTTGGCGACATCCGCGCGGCGGCGAGCGATTGTTTCGCCAGATCGAGCCCTTCCTCGGGCCTCCCCTGAGAAAGGGCGACTCGGGCGCGCAACTCTAGGCAGCCTGCACGGAATCTGGACTTCCAGTCGGCGACGCTGCTGTCGCGCGCCAGGAGCCGGTCCGCGATGTCGCAATAGGATCGGATTGTGACCGCGGCAGCGTCGGTTTGGCCCGCGCCGAGCTGGAGGTCTGCGAGATCGTAGCGACCGCTGGCATTGGCCTGGAGCCATTCGGTATTGTCGGGTTCGATCGCAAACAGCGACTCAGAGATCGCCACGCCGGCGAGCGATTCCTTGATTGCGCCGGCGACGTCGCCGCGGCTTGCGAGCAGCCGGCCGATTGACCGCCGTGCCGTCATTACGTCACGCGGGTTCTCGGTGTCGCGCGGGTCAATTTTCTGAAGGTCGGCCAACAAACGCAGCTGCCGCTCGCGTTCGGCGAGCCCCTGCTCGAGAGCGCCCGAATATTCGTGAGCGTCGGCGAGCCAGCCGAGGATGTTGATTACGCTCTTTTGGTAATCGACGTTTCGCGGGTCAGATGCCGCGAGCGACTCTGCGACCCCAAGGGAAGATTGGAAGCTCGCCGCCATCTCCCGATAGCGTCGCTGATCGAGCAGGACCGCGCCCAGATTGTTGTTCGCGTAGACCTGCTCGAGCCGATACTCTTTCTTGTCGGGAGCCAGCTCGACCATCTGATTGGCGAGACCCTTATATTCAACGAAGCGCGCCGCGGCGTCGCTGAACTGTCCCCGCTGATATGCGATATATCCGACCCAATAGACGTTCTGCGCATGGTCGAAGAGCCGCTGCGGATCTTCGGGATGCCGGCGCAGGGCTTCGCCGGTGCTCGCCAGCGCTTCCTGATAGCGACTGAGCGCGCCGCCGAGATCTCCTCGAGTGTTCGCGATCTCGCCCATCAATGTCAGCGCTTTGGAGCGCTGTGCCAGTGACTCATCGGACAGGCTGCCCTTGTCCTGGTGCTGATAATAAGCGAGCGCTCGGCTGCCGACCGCATCGAGGGCATCGAGGCGGCCGATCGGCTCGAGCTTGTCCTTGAGGTCGCCGAGCATGAAGCCAACGAGACCCTCGGCTTCGCGCCGCTGCTCGCGAGCGGCGTCGCGGCCCTGGATCGCAGTAATTGCAAGCGTGCTCGTCACCGCCATTCCGGCGAGCGAGCCCGCGGCGAGCCAGGCCAAATGACGATGGCGCCGCGTGGTTTCGCGCTGGACCAGGTCGTCAAGCCCGACACCCAGCATCCCGGCGACGAGCTTGAGAAGCGCAAGCCTCTTGCCCTCCTCACCGTCCCGGAAATCGGCCGCCAGGGGCTCTGCGCGCTTGGGGGTCGGCCGGCCCCGGCGATCGAACTTTTGCCTGAGCGCTGGCGGAAAGCACTCCTCGTCTTCACGCCCGGGCATCTCGCTTGCGAACGGCTCGCCGGCGACGATCGCAGCCAGCACGCACGCATCGGGCCGGGTGTGCTTGAAGGATTCGACTTCGGCATTCGTCCAGCGTGACTTTGCTGCAGTGGGCGAACAGAGGACGATCAGGAACTGCGAAGCTGCGAGCGCGGCCTTGATTTCCTTGCCGAGGTCGCCCGCCGCTGCGAGCTCTTGCTGGTCCCTGAAGATCGGGGTGAGCCGCTTGGGAACGACCCCATTGGCGGTCAGCCGCCCGGCGAGCGAATGGGGAACCCGGAACCGTTCAAGCTCGCGGTGAAGCCAGTCGGCGAGCTCCTTGTCCTTATGGCTGTAGCTGAGGAACGCATAATAACGGGTTTGGAGTCGGGGTATACCGCGGGCTTCCGTCCCGCCCGCGGGCGCGCGGTCAAACACCGGCAATCGGGCAAGCACGGTCATAGGCCTCCCGAGCAAATTTTCGTTAACCCTGTTAACACAACGGGATAGGGGAGGCGATTGTCTTTGGATAAGTGGTCATCGGCTTTGCCGCGCCCCGCCAAGCCCCTATATGCGGCGCCATGTCCTCCATTCGCCCGTGGCGCGATATCGATCGGCGCAAGTCGCGGCAGATCATGATCGGCTCCGTCCCCGTAGGGGGCGACGCGCCTGTTTCCGTGCAAACCATGACGAACACCCCGACCGCGGACGCGAAGGCGACGATCGACCAGATTCGCCGCTGCGAGGAAGCTGGTGCGGACATCATCCGTGTGTCCTGCCCGACGGCGGAATGCACCGCGGCGCTGAAGGAGATCGTTCGTGCGGCGAAGATCCCGATCGTCGCCGACATCCATTTCCACTACAAGCGCGCGCTCGAGGCGGCCGACGCCGGCGCCGCCTGCCTCCGCATCAATCCGGGCAACATCGGTTCGGAAGAGCGCGTCCGCGAGGTCATCGCCGCGGCCCGCGCCAACGGCTGCGCGATCCGCATCGGGGTGAATGCCGGAAGCCTCGAAAAGGACCTGCTCGAGAAATATGGCGAGCCCTGCCCCGAGGCCCTGGTCGAAAGCGCGCTCGACCATATCCGGATCCTCGAGGACCACGGCTTTCGCGATTATAAGGTGGCGGTGAAGGCCAGCGACGTGTTCCTCGCCGTCGCCGCCTATCAGCAGCTGGCGAGTGAGGTGGACTGTCCGCTGCACCTTGGGATTACCGAGGCGGGCGGCCTGATCGGCGGGACGGTGAAGTCCGCGATCGGTATCGGCAACCTGCTGTGGGCGGGTATCGGTGACACGATCCGCGTTTCGCTATCGGCCGAGCCGGAAGAGGAAGTCCGCGTCGGCTACGAGATATTGAAAGCGCTCGGGATCCGCAGCCGCGGAGTCCGAGTCGTCTCTTGCCCGAGCTGCGCTCGCCAGGGTTTCGACGTGATCCGGACCGTCGAGGCGCTCGAAGATCGGCTCCAGCATATCAAGACGCCGATGTCGCTTTCGGTGCTCGGCTGTGTCGTCAACGGGCCGGGCGAAGCGCGCGAGACGGACATCGGACTTACGGGCGGGGGGAACGGCACGCACATGGTCTATCTGTCGGGCGTCACCGACCATCATGTGAAGGACGCCGATATGATCGACCATATCGTGAAGTTGGTCGAAGCGAAGGCGGCCGAAATCGAAGCGGCTGCTGCCGAACCCACGCTCGACGCGGCCGAATAGAGCTTAGCCATTTTTCAACCTTCCCGGCGCAGACTCGCGTCATGGGCAAGCTGTTGCTGATCCTGTTCTTTGGTGGGGCGCTCGCCAATTCGCTCGCCCATGCCCATGCCGAGCCGCCGCTGCTGATCGACCCGTCGCAGCCGACGGCGACCCGCTGAGCGAGCCGGTCCGCTAGTGATGGGCCGGCTGTTCGCCTTCATTGTCGTGTTCGGCCTCGGGATCGGGTTCCTGGTGCCGGGTCATTCGCCCAGTCGCACCGGCAATCCGCATCGGGTCACGGCCCCCTCGGAACCCGCGCGCGAGACCGATCTCGAGCGGAGTTCGAGCGGTCATTTCTACACCTATGCGAAGGTGAACGGTGAGCTGGTGAAGTTCGTCGTCGACACCGGCGCCGACGTCGTCGCTTTGACGAAAGAGGACGCAGAGCGCGTCGGAATGCCGGTCGATCCGTCGAGCTTCACGGTGATCGGCGAGGGCGCCTCAGGCCCGGTTCGCGGAGCGCCCGTCATGATCGACAGTGTCGAGGTCGACGGCAAGCTGGTGAACGATGTCCAGGGCATCGTCCTTGCGGACTCGTCGCTGTCGCTGCTCGGCCAATCCTATCTGTCGCGAATCAACGGGGTGCAGATGAGCGGCGATTATATGGTGCTGAAATAATCGAGCCGCGCCGCTAAGCGCGGCGACGTGAACCGCGTCGCCCAGCATCCGGTCAAAGCGTTCGCGGTCGCGCTTTTGGCGGTCACCGCACTTTCGATCATGGACGCGGTGATGAAGCACCTCGTCCTCGCGATCGGGATCATCGCCGTCAGCATCTGGCGCGCGGCCACGAACATGGCGATTTCGGCGGCCTTGTACCTGCCGCGAAGCAAGACCTGGCCGAGCCGGTCGAACCTGAAGATCCACGTCTGGCGAAGCGTGATCGTCACGGTCATGGCGTTCCTTTTCTTCTGGGGAATCGGCCGCGTTCCGCTCGCTCAGGCGATCGCTTTGACCTTCATCGCGCCGCTGATCGCATTGCTGCTCGCCGCGCTCGTTCTTGACGAACATATCGGCTCGCGCTCTATCGCCGGCTCGTTCGTCGCCTTCGCCGGAGTTCTCGTCATCGTGCTCGGTCAGGCACGAATGAATGCTTCTCCAGACGTCTTGCTTGGTACGGCCGCGCTTATCGGCTCCGCGCTCTGCTATGCCGTGAACATCGTCCTGATGCGCCGCCAGGCGCTCACCGCCAAGCCGCTCGAAATCAACTTCTTCCAGTGCCTGACGATCCTGGCGATCTGGATCGTCGCCTTGCCCCTTGTCGGAGTGCCGCAATGGCCCGGCGGGCAATGGCTGTGGATCGCCGTCGCCGCGACACTTTCCACGTCCGGCACCTTGCTCTTCGCCTGGGCCTATGCGCGCGGCGAGGCGAGCTATTTGTCGGCAACCGAATATAGCGGCTTCCTGTGGGCTTCGGCGCTCGGCTGGCTCGTGTTCCGTGAGCCGGTATCGCTCTACACGCTTGGCGGCGCGGTGCTGATCGTTTGCGGCTGCTTCGTCGCTGCCCGCGGCAAGATCACCGAGCCGCCCGAAATCGACCTTGCTGCTTAGGGCGCGCTGCCCGATCCCAATACGTTGATGGTGAAGGCGAGGACGCCGATATTGAAGACGAAAGCGGCGAAGCAGTGCACCGTGACCACGCGTCGGATGCGCTCGTCGCGGATCGTCACATCGGATGTCTGGAACGTCATCCCGAGCGTGTAGGCGAAATAGACGAAGTCCCAATAAACCGGCTGCTTCGTGCCCGGAAACTCGAGACCCGCATTTCCCACGTCGGGCTTGATGTAGGCGAGATGGGCATAGTGAATGGCATAGATCGTGTTGGTGAACAGCCAGGCGAGCACGAGCGTCGCAATGACCAAAATCTTGGTCAGCGGCTCCGGTCTCTGGCCGACGGTCTCCGCGGCGATCGAGGCGAACAAGACGGCCATTACGATTCCGGTGATGATCAGCAGCAGCGTCTTGTTCGCATCGTTGGCGACGGCGTGTTCGCGAATGACCGCCGCCTCGCGCGTGCTGAGCAGCGATATGCAGGCCAGCAGGAACACGAGGGCCGCAAGGTCAAAGCCCGCCATGAAACCGAGATAACGCCCGTGGAGGACGAGGCCGGCGGCCGGCGCCGCGATGACAAGGACCACGAGGAAGGCCAGGAACCGCGGAGCGGAAGTCATGTTGCCGAAGGCCCGTCGCTCAGCCATGGCCGCGAACGTTAACGATTGGATGCGGTGCGTCCAGTGAAAGGACGTTAAGGAAACATATGCCCTGGGTCTGGCTGATTACCGGCGGATTGTTCGAAGTCGGCTTTACGACGTCCCTTCGCTTCGTCGACGGATTTCGGAACGTGCCCTGGACGCTCGCATTCCTCGTCTCGGTTGCAATCAGCATGGGCCTGCTCGAACTGGCCTCGCGCTCGATCCCGATGGGCACAGCCTATGCCGTGTGGGGCGGAATCGGCGCGGTCGGCACCGTAGCCGTCGGGATCCTCTGGTTCCATGAACCGTCGAGCACCGTCCGGGTGCTCCTGATCCTCGCCATCGTGGCGGCGATTGCGGCGCTGCGCCTTACCGCCTGACCGGCGCCAGATACGGAGCGATGTCGGGACTCTCCTCGATCGAGGACAAGAATTTCGGAGCGGGGAAGGGCCCACGCGCCTGCTCATAAGCGTAACCGAGTGACAGCAGCAGGCTCTCGCTCCACTTGGGCCCGATGAAGCTCAGGCCGACGGGCAGGCCCTTCACCAGGCCCATCGGAACCGTGAGATGCGGATAGCCCGCGACCGCGGCCAGGCCGCCTGCACCGCCGCCCGCGATCTGGTCGCCGTTGACCGCGTCGATCTTCCACGCGGGCGGCATGGTGGGACCGACCAGAGCGACGATTCGATAGGTCTTCAGCAACCGGTCGATGCCGTTCGGGCCCGCCGCCTGGAAGCTCAGCGCACGCGCTTTCCGGTAAGCGGGGTCGCCAAGGCCCCTCGTCTTTTCCGCCTGCTCGAACAGCTCCTGGCCGAACAAGGACATTTCCGATTTCAGATGCGCGCGGTCGAAGGCGATCAAGTCGGCGAGGTTGCGTGCGGCGATCGGCGCGGGGCTGCTCTTCAGATATTTGGCCATGTCGGCCTTGAGCTCGGTGAGCAGAACCGGGAGCTCATTCTTGCCGATCGCGCCGCGGTCGAATTTCTTGATGTCGACAAGGATCGCGCCTTTTTCCCGCAGGATCGCGAGCGCCGTTTCGAATGCCGTGTCGGTCCCGAAGCCTGAGGCGAAACGCATCACTCCGATGCGCTTGCCCTTGAGCGAATTGGGGTCGAGCAAGACCGCGTAATCGGTCTTGTGCCTGTCGGCCTCGGCGGTGGCCGGGTCGGCGGGGTCGCTGCCAGCGATGGCGGCGAGAAGCGCTGCCGCTTCGCGCACGCTGGCGGTCATCGGCCCGGGCGTGTCCTGGCTGTGGCTGATCGGAACGACGTACGTCCGGCTGACCAGGCCGACGGTGGGCTTCAGGCCGACGATCCCGTTGATGGCGGCCGGACAGGTGATCGATCCGTCCGTCTCGGTTCCGATGGCGAGACGGACCAGTCCCGCCGCGACGGCCGCGCCGCTCCCGCTCGACGATCCGCATGGGTTGCGATCGAGCGCCCAGGGATTGTGGACCTGGCCGCCGACCGCGCTCCATCCGGAAATCGAATTGTTGGAGCGAATGTTCGCCCATTCCGAAAGGTTGGCCTTGCCCAGGATGATTCCGCCCGCTGCACGAAGCCGTGCGACCAGCGGCGCGTCCCGGTTCGTGACGTTGTTCGCCAGAGCAAGGCTGCCAGCTGTCGTCGGCAGCGGTCCGGCGGTCTCGATATTATCCTTGATGAGGACGGGCTGGCCGGCGACGAGGCCCGAGGCCCTTCCGGAGTTGTCGAATGCGCGAGCCTGGCCCATCGCAGTCGGATCGATTGCGATCACCGAATGAAGTTGCGAGTCTAAACGTTGAACCCGCAAGAGTGTATTCTGCAATATGGCTTCGGACGATGTCGCCCCTTGCGCTTCCGCCGGCGCGGCGAGCACCAGCAATGATGCAAGCATGATCGATTTACGCATTCACCCCTCCTGTCGGCGCGGTCATATCCCGTTTGTCGGCTGCTGTCGGCACTTTGTCGAAGGTCAGGACGTTGTCATCGTCCGTTCAGACGGCGGGGCTAGGCCGAAAGCATGAATCCACGAACCCTTCAGGCCAGGTTGCTGCTCGGTGCGGCATTCTTCGTTGCATCCGCCGGCGCGGCGGGCGCCCAGACCTCGACCGCCTCGACTGCGACGACCGCCCAGGCCCCGTCGGCGCAGCCGGACTCCACGGCCGGCGCCGCAAGCGCGCAGCCAACAGAACCCTATGACGAAGAGGAGGCGATCGTCGTCACGGGACAGAAACCGCCGGGCTCGGTCGTCGGCGACATTCCGCCCGAAAAGACGCTCGATTCCCGCGACGTCCGGGCGACGGGCGCGACCAACATCACCGAGCTGCTCGATGCCTTGGCGCCGGAGATTGGAAGCGCGCGCGGACGCGGCGGCGAGCAGCCCGTGCTCCTGCTCAACGGCCAACGAATCTCGAGCTTCCGGGAGATGCGCGACATTCCGACCGAGGCGATCCTTCGGGTCGAGATCCTGCCCGAGGAAGTCGCTCTCAAATATGGCTATCGAGCCGACCAGCGCGTGGTGAACATCGTGCTTCGCCAGCGCTTCCGCTCGACCGCGGCGCTGCTCGGCGCCAACACCTCGACCGAGGGCGGCTATGCCAGCGGCCAGGCCGACGTCACTCGGCTGATGATCGATAAGAATGGCCGGACGCAGTTCAACGTGCATGCGCAAGGCAATGGCATGCTGACCGAGGCGGAGCGCGATATCACCCTGTCCGAGCCTCCGCCCGCCGGAGCGACCGAAGACCAGGTGCTCGCCGCGCGGTCACTGCTCGGCACGGCGCGGCAGATCCGTGGCTCTTCGATCTTCAATCGTACGATCCTGGGTAATGTCTCGGCGACTCTCAACACCGAAGTCGAGCATGACGAAGGCCATTCGCTGATCGGCCTTGGCGATACCTTGCTCGAGCCCCTCGACCGCAACACGACGAGCGACAGCGCACATGCGGGCGTGACCCTCAACGGGGCGACAAAATCGCAGTGGAAATGGAACGTCGTCGGAAACCTTGATTGGGACAGGGACAATACCGGCACCGACCGGGACAATCTGACCTTCCCTCGCGACCATGCTCGCGAGACGCGCACGTCGGGCGACATTACGGCGACCGCGAACGGGACCTTGTTCAAACTTCCGGCCGGCAATGCCGGAGCAACCTTCCGGGTCGGCGCGAACGCGCAGCATCTCGACGGCGAGAGCAGGCGACAGGGAGTCGAGACGTCGGATTCGCTCGGCCGGACGACGGGGACCGCCTCGGTCAATCTCGACCTCCCGGTCTCGCGCCGCAATCACAAATTCAGCGCTCTTGGCAACCTCACTCTCAACGCCAATGCCGAGATCGATCAGGTCTCCGACTTCGGTTCGCTGACCACGATCGGGGCCGGCGCCAACTGGTCGCCGGTCGATCGCCTGAATCTCATCACCAGCTGGACTCGCGAAGAAGGCGCTCCGACGATCCAGCAGCTCGGCGATCCGGTGCAGACGACGCCCGACGCGCGCATATTCGATTTCACGACGGGCCAGACGGTCCTGGTGACCGCCATTACCGGCGGCAATCCGGACCTTGAATCCGATCGCCGGAATGTCCTCAAGATCGGCGGCAACTGGCAGCCGTTCAAGAACACGGACCTGAGGTTGCGCGCGGATTACGTTCATCAGAGGATCGAGCATCCGATTTCGAACATCAGCGCCACTCCGCAAATCGAGGCGGCATTTCCCGCGCGGTTCGTCCGTGACGGTTCGGGCCAGCTGGTCAGCGTCGACCTGAGGCCGGTCAATTTCGACAGTTCGCGCCGGGACGCTCTGCGTGTGGGATTCGATTTTTCAAAGCCGCTCAAATCGAAGCGTCCGTCGCAATCGACAATCGACCAGATTCGGGCGCAATTCCGCGCTGCGATGGGCGGTGCGGGCGGACGAGGCGGGACCGGAACGCAAGGCCAGAACGCGCCCCCGCCTCCACCCGAAGGGCAGGCCGGCCCTCCACCCGAAGGCGGAACCCCACCCGGCGCGGGCGCCGGGCCGGAAGGCGGAGGATTCGGCGGACGCGGTTTCGGTGGCCGTGGCGGCGGAGGCGGAGGCGGCTTCTTCGGTGGAAACCGCGGACGGCTGACCTTCTCACTGACGGACACGATCACCTTCGTCGACAAGGTGATGATCGCTCCGGGGCTGGAGCTCGATTACCTCCACGGCGACGCGGCAGGGTCGGCCGGAGGCACCCCACGCCACGCCGTCCAGGCGCAGGCGGGCTATTTCAACAACGGGCTCGGCGCGCGACTGGCAGCGAGCTGGCGCAGTGGAACACATGTGGACACGCTAACGGGCGATGACCTGCATTTCTCGCCGCTGGCAACGTTCGACCTTCGGCTGTTCGCCAACCCCGGCGACATTCCGGAGGTGGCGGTCAAGCATCCGTGGCTGCGCGGGACCCAGGTCAGGTTCGAGATCAATAATATCTTCGATTCGAAGCCAAAGGTCCGCGATGCCGCCGGGGACGTGCCGCTCAATTACCAGTCCGACCTGCTCGATCCGCTCGGGCGGACGATCGGGATCACGATCCGCAAATTGTTCCTGCCGCCGCCGAGCTACTTCCGACGCCAATTCGAGCAGCGTCAGCAGCAGCAACAGCCCCGGTCGCCGACTGGCTGATTCCGCATTCGGCATTTTTGTGCTTAAGCGCGGCGAAATGACGCCGGTTCAGCCCGTACGGGGCACGCAAAGCCTGCTCGGAGAAGACGCCGACCGCCTCGCGGCGGTGATCGCGGCGTTCGATCGCGTGCGCCGCCTCTTTGGGTTCAAGCGGGTCGAAGTGCCGACGATCGAGCCGACGCAGGTGTTCGCGCGGACGATCGGCGAGACCACCGACGTTGTCTCGAAGGAAATGTACAGCTTCGAGGATCGCGGCGGAGAATCGATCACGCTTCGGCCCGAGTTTACGGCGGGGATTTGCCGGGCGTATTTGAGCGAGGGTTGGCAGCAGCACGCGCCGCTCAAGGTCGCGGCGCACGGTCCGGCTTTCCGCTACGAGCGACCGCAAAAGGGCCGATTCCGCGAATTCCACCAGCTCGACGCCGAAATCATCGGCGCCGCCGAGCCGCAGGCCGACGTCGAGATCCTTGCTCTGGCCGACCAGCTTCTGAAGGAGCTCCGGATCGAGGGCGCGATCCTGCAGTTGAATACGCTCGGCGACCCAGAGACTCGCTTGCGTTGGCGCGACGCGCTTTACGAACATTTTCGTGGGGCTGCTTCGGCGCTGAGCGACGACAGCAAGGCGCGGCTGGAGCGCAATCCGCTACGGATCCTCGACAGTAAGGCGCATCAGGACTGGCCGATCGTCGATAGTGCGCCGGCGATCGACGAATATCTGACCAGCGAGGCGGCGGAATTCTTCGCGCAGGTGACGGAAGGATTGAACGGCGCCGGCGTCAAATGGGAACGGGCGCCGCGGCTTGTCCGGGGCCTCGATTACTACCGCCACACGGCATTCGAGTTCGTGACCGATCGCTTGGGCGCTCAAGGGACGGTGATCGCCGGCGGCCGCTACGACGGACTGATCGAGTCACTCGGCGGACCCTACACCCCGGCGGTCGGTTGGGCCGCGGGAATCGAGCGGCTGGCAATGATGATTGGCGCGCCGCCAACCGAAAAGCCCGATGTCGTGATCGTACCGATCGGGGAACGCGCCGAGCGGGAGGCGCAGGGAATCGTTGTGGGATTGCGCAGGGAAGGCATTGCCGCCGACATGGCGTACCGCGGCAATATGAAGAAACGGCTTGGCCGGGCGAACGATGCCGGCGCCGCTTACGCCGTCATTATCGGTGACGACGAGCTCGACCGCGGCGAAGCGCAGCTCAAGAATCTGGAAAGCGGTGAGCAGCGCGCTGTCTCGCTGGACCTGCTGGCGGAGGCGCTCGGCCGGTGACCCACATTTCGTCGGAACGGATCGCCTCGATCGAGGCGAAGAAGCACGAGCTTGCCGCCGCAATGGCGCGCGGCGACCTCTCGACCGACGAATTCGTTCGTCTCAGCAAGGAATATGCCCAGATCGAGCCCGTCGCCGCTGCCGCGCGCGAGGTACGGCGGCTCCGCGCCGAGCTCCAGGTCCTGAACGGCCTGATTGCCGATCCCGCGGCCGAACCCGAATTGAAGGACATGGCGGCCACCGAAGCCGAAGAGATTCGCCACAAGCTCCCCCAGGCGGAGCACGCGCTCGCGATTAAGCTCCTGCCGCGCGACGCTGCCGACGACCGCGCGGCGATGCTCGAGGTCCGCGCCGGCACCGGCGGCGACGAGGCGGCCTTGTTCGCCGGCAGCCTCCTTAGAATGTATCAGCGCTATTCCGAGGAACAGGGCTGGCGCTTCGAGCTGATCAGCGCGAGTGCATCGGAGCTCGGCGGCTACAAGGAAGCGATTGCCTCGATCAACGGCCGCGGCGTGTTCGCCCGGTTGAAGTTTGAAAGCGGAGTCCACCGCGTGCAGCGCGTGCCCGTGACCGAGAGCGGCGGGCGCATCCACACGTCGGCGGCGACGGTCGCGGTTCTGCCCGAAGCCGAGGACGTCGACGTCCACATCGACGACAAAGACCTGCGCATCGACGTCTACCGCTCGTCGGGGCCCGGCGGGCAGTCGGTGAACACGACCGACAGCGCGGTCCGCATCACTCACCTTCCGACCGGGCTGGTCGTCATCCAGCAGGACGAGAAGTCGCAGCACAAGAACAAGGCCAAGGCGCTGAAAGTGCTGCGCACGCGTCTATTCGAATTGGAGCGCGAGCGGCTGGCGTCGGAGCGCGCGGGCGCGCGCAAGTCGATGGTCGGCTCGGGCGACCGCTCGGAGCGAATCCGGACGTACAATTTCCCGCAAGGACGGGTTACAGACCATCGAATCAACCTCACCCGCCACAATCTCGATGAGGTTCTCGAAGGGCCCGGGCTGACCGAGATCATCGATGCCCTGATCGCGGAGGACGAAGCGGAGCGCCTGGCAGGGCTGGAGGATGCGCAAGCGACCTCCGCGCCAGCGGAGCGGAGCTAAGCATTGAAGGCAATTGCCCGGGCGCTCGCCGATGCGGCGCGCCAGCTCGACAAATCCAGCGACACTGCGCGGCTCGATTCCGAGCTGCTGATGGCCGAGGCCCTGCACATCGACCGCGACAAGCTCATCCTGGCGCCGCCCGACCGGAAGGTGCCCGATCGCTTCTGGGACATGGTGGAGCGCCGCAAGGCGGGCGAGCCGGTGGCCTATATCACCGGCCGCCGCGCCTTCTGGAACATCGAGCTCCACGTCGGCCCGGGAGTGCTCGTCCCGCGCCCCGATTCGGAGGTGCTGATCGCCGCCGCGATCGAGCATTTCGAAGGCAGGGACGGACCGCAGCGTGTCCTCGACCTCGGCACCGGGCCGGGTACCCTCGTCCTTGCCGCACTCGACGTCTGGCCCAAGGCCGGCGGGCTTGGAACCGACGTCTCGCGGCAGGCTTTGGCCTATGCCGCTGCCAACGCGCGCCGCCTGGGGTTCGAGAACAGGGTGAAACTGGCTCAAGGGAATTGGGCGGAGGGGCTGCTCGAGACGTTCGACCTCATCTTGTGCAATCCGCCATATATTGCCGAAGGCTCCGAGCTCGGCCCCGGGGTTCGCGAATATGAGCCCGACGAAGCCTTGTTCGCGGGCCGGGAGGGTCTCGATGCCTACCAAGCCCTCGCTCCGCAGCTTCCGCACTTGCTCAACCGAGGTGGGCTCGCCGCAGTCGAAATCGGTCATGACCAGGCGAAAGCCGTAACCCGGTTGCTGGCCCGCGGCGGGCTTAAGGCCAAGGTTGCCCGCGACCTTGCCGGACGCGATCGTGCGGTGCTCTTGACCTGGCGTTGAGCGAAAATCGCTTGGCATTGGGGGCTTTGCGCACTACATCAGGGGCAGGGCCGGTCCCGCTCCACCACGCAAGCTGTAGAGTGCGCCCCGCCCACCCCCGACGCAATCGGCCGAATTCTTTAAGCGCTTAACGCATAAAGACCGGGACGAGAGGGTCAGGAGCCGGTGCAAGGCGCACCGCCCCTGCTGCCTCATGGCCAAGGGGTCACAAGATTACTGCGTAAGGACGTAGGCATTTGATCAATCAAAGACAGGGTGGCCGCCGTCGCGGCCGCGGAGGGCAGAGGGGGCAGAACCTCGGTGGACAGCCGGGGAACCGCCAGGACAACCGTCAGCGCGGCAACGCCGCCCAGCTGCTCGAAAAATACAAGAGCCTGGCGCGCGACGCCCAGCTCGCGGGCGACCGGGTCCAAACCGAATATTACCTCCAGTACGCCGACCATTATTTCCGAATTCTCAGCGAGAACCGCGCCCGCTTCGAGGACCAGCGCCCCCGTCAGCGCGACGATTCCGATGAGGATGAGGGCGAGGAGCAGATGGAAGCGGCCGAAGCCGACGGCGGCGACGAGGACCGTCAGGGCCGGGGCGATCGCGGCGAGCGCTTCAACCGCGGCGACCGTGGTCGCGACCGGGACCGTGACCGTGACCGGGATCGTCGCCCCTTCCGTGAGGAGCGCAGCGCCAACGAGGCCAACGAGGATGAAGACCGCGGCTCGCGGGTGAACGGAGCTGACGAGGACAGCCTGCCGCTGGACGTGCTTCCTCCGTCGATCGGCGCCGATGGCCCCGCATCGCTTGCGGTCGAGGCGGAAGATGAGCCTGCTCCGCGTCCGCGCCGGCGTGCTCGTACCCCGAAAGCGGCCAAGGATGACGACGAGGTTGCGCCCGCGGCATGACGGCCGAGCTGCCATTCACTGCCGATTAACTGCCGAAACGATTGTCTCCCGCTCACCCGGGGTTGACGTGGATGTTACAATGTAACATCGTCTCTCCGAGAGTAAGGGGAGAAGATCGATGCGTACCCTTTTCCTGCTGTGCGCGGCACTGGCTGGTGCTGCTCCTTCGTTAGCGCAACCCGCGCTTCCCGCGCCTGGCGAAACAGCGCAGGGCGACGTCGCCGTCACCATCTACAATGATAATCTCGCGCTCGTTCAGGACGTCCGCCAGCTGAACATTCCCGCTGGACGGTCGCGGCAGGAATTCCGCGACGTTTCCGGCCAGATCCGGGCCGAGACCGTTTCGTTCGCCGCTTCGGATACGGCGATCGTCGAGCAGAATTTCGACTACGACCTCTTGTCGCCGTCGAAGCTGATGGAAAAAGCGGTCGGCAAGACCGTCACCATTGTACGAATGAACCCGGCAACCGGTGCGGAAACTCGCGAGGTCGCCAAGGTCCTTGCCACCAATGGCGGGGTGGTCCTGCAGATCGGCGATCGCATCGAAGTGCTGCGCGACGACGGACTTCCGGTCCGGGTGATCTTCGACCGCGTTCCGGACAATCTTCGAGCCCGCCCGACGCTTTCCGTGACGGTCGAAAGCGGCCACTCGGGATCGCGTCTGGCAAAGCTCACTTATTTGACCCCGGGCCTCGGCTGGAAGTCCGACTATGTCGCGCTATTCGACGAAGGCGCCGGCAAGATCGACGTCCAAGGCTGGATCACGCTCACCAACAATACGGGCACCAACTACACCAACGCCGATGTCGTGATGGTCGCGGGAACGCCGAACAACAGCGGCGGAAATCGAGACTATGGCGGGTACTCGCCACCACCACCGCCGATCCGGCGAGCAGGGACTGAGAGCGGCACGCGCGCGAGGCTTGGCGATTATTATCTCTATCCGCTGGCTCAGCGCACGACGATCGCGAACGCGCAGACCAAGCAGGTCAGCTTCCTCGACGTGCAGGGCGCCTCGGCGAGCAAGGCCTACGAGCACCGGATCGACTGGCTGCAGACGATCGACACTCCGCAAAGCGCATCGAGCGTGATCAAGTTCAGCAACAGCAGCCGCGGCGGCCTTGGCGACCAGCTGCCCGCCGGGACGGTGCGAGTCTATATTCGCGACGCCAAGGGCCAGCCGCAGTTCATTGGCGAAAGCGCGATCCCGCACACGCCGATGGGCTCCGAACTCGCAATCCGGACCGGGGACGCCTTCGACGTGAAGGTGAAATCGGCGGTCATGAAACGCGAGCGGATCACCAGCGACGAGTGGCAACGTTCGGTCCGGTTCCGGATCACTTCTTCTCGCACCGGAACCGAAATCGTCACCGTCGAACGCAGCCCCGTCTACTGGCGTACGACCATGGCCTACACGCTGACGAATGCGCGGCCCGCGCCAGTCACGGTCGATTTGGTTCAGGCCGGGCTCGACGGTTATTGGCACGACACGCGCGCCGTCAACGAAACGGTTCCGGGAACGCAGCGCTCGCTCGACGAAAGGCTGTATCACGTAACGGTTCCAGCCAACGGCGAGACGGTCGTAACCGCGGCATTCGACACCCGTTACTGAGCAGCAAAGTGCGCAGCATCGCACTCATCGCCCTCGCCCTGGCGCCGCTGACCAGCGCCGGCGCGGGCGCGCAGCAGCGGGTCGTCTCGGCGGCGCCCGAAACCGTTTCGGTGACCGTCTATCGAAATCCCGAGCGGTCGTTCGGCGATACGATGAATCTCGCGTGGCTCGGCGGCTATGCTTTGGTCACTGAAACCCGGACGGTCGACCTCCCGGCGGGAGCCAGCGATATTCGCTTCGAAGGCGTCGCCGACACCCTGATCCCGGCGAGCGTGATCATCAGCGGCCTGCCGCGCCAACCGGCAGAGAAAAACTATGACGCTCGGCTTCTCTCGCCAGGCGCCCTCGTCGACGCGCATCTCGGGCGGCCGGTCCATATCCGGCGAACGAGCCGGGCGACGGGCAAGGTCACCGAGACCGAGGCGATCATTCGCTCCGGGCCGAATGGGATCGTGCTGCAGACTCCCGCGGGGGTCGAGGCGCTGAGCTGCACGGGGCTTCCCGAGACGTTGACTTATGATCAGGTCCCGGAGGGGCTTTCGGACAAGCCAACCCTCTCGATCCGCGCCACTGCCGCCGAACCCACGCGCGCGACTATCCGCCTCTCCTATCTCGCGACGCAGTTCGACTGGCAGGCCAATTATGTCGCCTCGCTCGATCCCAATGGCCGGACGCTCGATCTGTTTTCATGGCTCACGCTCGCCAACGGCAATGACTCCAGTTTCCCGTCGGCCCAGACGCAGGCCGTCGCGGGCGAACCGAACCGCGAGGAGGATAGCGGGGAGACTACGGCCCAAACGGTTTCGCCCGAAATCAGCCTGCAATGCTGGCCCGCGGGAACCACCAGCGACGTCGAGAATCCGCCACCGCCGGCCCCGCCCCCGCCGCCGATGGCCGAGATGGACAGCGAGAACATCGTCCTGACGGGCTCGCGCATTCCCGAAGCCAAGCTCATGGCCGCGAGCCCGGTGACGATGATCGCCCAGCAGGAAGAGCTTGGCGACTTGAAGCTCTATCGGATCCCCGAACCGGTGAGCGTCGCAGCCAACGCGCAGAAGCAGGTGGCGTTGCTGGTGAAGGACCGCGTCCCCTACGACCGGATCTATTCGATCAAGCCGAACGCGGCGAGCGAAACGAACGAGCCGCAACAGGTCGGAATCCTGCTTCGGATGAAGAATCTAAAGCCCCGCGGTCTTGGCCTGCCGCTCCCGTCCGGGACCGTGGCGGTGTTTGAAGCGGTGGGCGATCGCCCGATGCTCGTGGGCGAGCCGACCATCGACGATACGGCGGTGGGCGAGGACGTCGAACTCGATGTTGGGCAGTCTCCCGATGTCACTTATGTGCAAAAGCGCATCAGCAATTTCCAGGAAAAGAGGCCGTGGAAGTCCGCTCAGCGCTACGAGCTCGAGATTACCAACGCGCGTTCAACGCCGGCCAATGTCGAGGTTGAGCTGCGGATCTACGGCAATACCGAGCTGGTGAAGGCGAGCCGCCGCCTCGGCACGAAGAACGGTCGCCATTTGTGGAAAGCCACCGTCCCGGCCAACGGTCGAATCGCGCTGACCTACACAGTGCGGCCGATCGCCGCGAAGGACGCGGCAGGCGACAAAGCCGACTAGGCCTGATCCACCGCCCGCGGCCGGTGGTTCGCGTCCAGGGCGACAAATGTGAAGACGCCTTCGGTGACCTTGACCGCCGTCGATCCGAGATCGCGCTCGGCGACGACTTCGATCTTCACCGCCATGGACGTTCGGCCGACCCGCTCGACTTCCGCATAGACCGAGATCAGGTCGCGCAGGTGGATTGGCGCGATGAATTCCATCGCCTCGATCGCCACCGTCGCCACCGGACCCTTGGCTCGACGCGACGCGACGATGCCGGCCGCGATGTCCATCTGGCTCAGCACCCAGCCGCCGAAGATATGGCCGTTGGCGTTGATGTCGCTCGGTCCCGGCATCACGCGCAGGACGGGCACGCGCTCGCAATCGCTCATTCTTGTTCGCTTTCCTCTTCGATATGGGGCGGCTCGTCATACCCGCTCTCGGCGCTGAGGAAGACGAGCGTCATCAATGCGGTGCCGAGCAGGACGGTGAGACCGGCTCCGAGCGCCGTCGCGATGATTACGTGGATCGGGGTCCGTTCGCCCTGGGTGACGAAAAGTACGGCAATCGCAGCCACGACGACCGAAAGCAGGGCAAGCAGCCGGAAGATCCGCCAGAAGCGGCGCATCAAGGCATTGCGTTGGGGAGGAATCGGATCGGACCGGGGCATTCGGCTTCCCTTTGGGCGCGCGAAGTGGGACTATCAAGCCGCCAAGCGGCGAGTCTGGGAGGACAGCCATGACCATCGCAGAAGTGCTTCGCGACAAGGGAAGCGAGGTCGAGACGATCACCGCCGAGGAGCGGGTCATCGATGCGGTCCACAGGCTTGGCGCGAGGCGGATCGGGGCCTTACCCGTGGTCGCCGGCAACGAAATCGTGGGCATCGTGTCCGAGCGCGACGTCATCTACTGCCTCCGCGATCACGGTCCGGAAGTGCTCGAATGGCCCGTCGCACGGGCGATGAGCTCGCCGGCGATCACGGCTACTCCCGATACGGAAGTGCTGGCGGCGCTGGCCCTGATGACCCAGCGCAGGATTCGTCATTTGCCCGTGGTCGAAGGCGGCGCGATCGCCGGAATCGTCTCCATCGGCGACCTGGTGAAGCACCGGATGGAACGGATCGAAGCCGAGGCAGAGGCCATG
>Ga0207703_10000978_pt1 | contig 27483 bp, 24 predicted proteins | sample KBSSwiS12_FD_184304 | JGI IMG/M metagenome (GOLD analysis project Ga0207703, IMG submission 184304) | Switchgrass rhizosphere microbial communities from Kellogg Biological Station, Michigan, USA - KBS Switchgrass S1-2 (SPAdes) (version 2) | ecosystem: Host-associated > Plants > Roots >...
ATCACCGAGCCGCGCCAGGGCATCCCCACGGCTTCTGACCCAGTCAACATCGAACCGACCCTCGCTGCTCCTCAACAGTGCATCACGGACCAGCTTGGCGTCGGCCGCATCCGAGACCAACAGTATGTGATGAGGAATGGAATCCCCCTCGCGTCGGTTAACTTATAACGGCTATTAAAACACAACAGTTAACGTGCGTTAGACCTATCTGACATTGAAGTTTGCCGGCGCGGCGCAACATCCACCGATGGTGCTGGAGCCGGTGGGCAGGCGCTGCGGCGCGGCGGCTGCGACCCGCGGCCGCCGACCCAGCGCGACGCTGCTTCTACGCGACCGCGCTCCCCAGGGACGCCGCGACACTGCCTCTACGCGACCGCGCTCACCATGGACGCCTCGACGCACCTGCCGCAATATCTGCACATGCACAACTCCTCTTCGCCGCTCAGCCCCGGTAAACCCGTTCGGCTGGAAAACAGCACCATCCAGCCCATCCCGCTCGAGGAGCGCCACGGCACCACCGCGGACCTGTTCACAGTGTGGTTCGGCACGAACTTCATGCTCCTGACCATCGTCACGGGCGGCCTGGCGGTGACCACGTTTGCCCTGCCGTTTGGCTGGGCACTGCTGGCATTGGCGCTCGGCAACCTGGTGGGCGCCGTCTTCATGGCGTTGCATTCGGCGCAAGGACCCACGCTCGGCGTCCCGCAAATGATTCAGACGCGCGGCCAGTTCGGCTCACTCGGGTCACTGCTCGTCGTTGGCATCGTGCTCCTGATGTATGTCGGATTTCTCGCCTCCAACCTGGTTCTGGGTGGCGAGGCCCTCGTCAGCATCGCCCCGGGAATGCCGGACGCACCGGGCATCGCGGTTGTTGCGGTCATCAGTGTCATTGCGGCAGTTTTCGGCTACGACCTCATCCATACGTATGCGCGGATCACCACCTACTTTGCCGGTTTCGTGCTCGCCCTGGCATTCTTCTGGATCGTTTGGGTACACGGGCTCGCGCCGGATTTCCTGTCCCGCAACTCCTTCAACGTGTCTGGATTTTTGAGCACGATCTCAGCGGCCGCACTCTGGCAGATCGCTTACGCTCCTTACGTCTCGGACTATTCCCGCTATATGCCGCCGGACACGGGCGTCCGATCCGCCTTCTGGGCCAGCTTCTGGGGTTGTTCGCTGGGGTCCATGCTGCCGATGGTCCTGGGCGTGGTGGTTGGACTGGGGTCACCCAAAGGCACCAGCATCGTCGCCGGGCTTGCAACGCTCACCCACGGCATCGCTCCACTCATCCTGATCGTGCTGTCCATCGGCGTTACGACTGCGAATGCCATGAACCTATACTGTGGCGCGCTGTCGACCATGACATTCGGGCAGACTCTCGTTCCGAGTTGGTCCCCGGGGCCTGTCGCGCGAACGGTCATTTCCATGATCATTTTCGCGCTGTCGCTGACTGGCGCGCTGCTGGGGAGAAGCTCGTTTCTATCCAACTACGAGAATTTCATTCTGCTGTTGCTGTACGTGCTCGTGCCCTGGACGGCCATCAACCTGGTCGACTACTACCTGCTGCGGCATGCCCACTACGATGTCGAGTCTTTCTTTCGCCATGACGGTGGCATTTACGGACGTGTGAACGGTGTGGCAATCGGATGTTATGTTCTGGGCATCCTGGTGCAGTTGCCGTTCATCGACTCCACGCTTTACACCGGCCCCATCGCCCTGGCGATGGGCAAAGTCGACCTGTCCTGGATTGCCGGGCTGGCGATTACCGCACCCGCCTACTACTGGCTGTCAAAACGGTTAACATCCATGGCCCCTGTCGTGCCTACGGGAGCAAAATCATGGACCTCGGACTGAAACGACGCCGCGCCGTTGTCACAGGCGCGTCGCGCGGAATCGGTCGTGCAATAGCGTCGGCGCTTGCGGCGGAGGGAGCGGATGTTGTCGCGGCCGCCCGGAATGCGGAAAAGCTGCGGGAGCTGGTCGCGTCCGTTCAACCTGGAACGGGAACCATCACCGCACACATGGCTGACATGTCCAAGGAAGCTGATATCCAGGGCCTTGCCGGGGACCTGGAGACGACTGACATCCTCGTGTTCAACACCGGCGGACCACCCTTTGGCACCGCTGCTGAAACAACCGATTCGGCTTGGACAGCGCAGTTCGAAGCGATGTTCTTGAGCGCGATACGGCTGACGAGACTCGCGCTGCCTGGGATGCGGGCGCGCAAATTCGGAAGGATCCTGCTCGTTGTGTCATCAGGGGTGATCCAGCCAATTCCCAACCTGGCGTTGTCGAATGCGCTGCGGTCCGGCCTGGTGGGTTGGGCCAAGACTCTGGCGTCAGAGGTCGCCGCGGAGGGCGTCACGGTGAATTGCCTGGCGCCCGGGCGCATCGCCACTGACCGTGTCACCGAGTTTGATCAGGCGCGCGCCAAGCGTGAAGGCACGACCGAAGAGCAAGCGAAGAGGGCTTCGCTCGTCAATATTCCCGCCGGCCGCTACGGTGAGGCCGACGAGTTCGCGGCCATGGCCGCTTTCCTCGCGAGCCCCAAAGCGTCCTACATGACGGGCGGGATCATCCGCATCGATGGCGGGATGATCCGCAGCGTTTAGATTCAACGGGCCCAGGCCCGCCCGCCGCGGTGCCAACACCCAGCACGGCGCCAACGCTGCCACGGCCCCGGTGCCAACGCACGCTGCCGCGGCCCCGATGCCAACGCACGCTGCCGCGGCCCATCCCGGCCCCGGCGCTAACATCTGTCACGGTGGAACACCCACTGCCATCGGCGGCCAGCCGCAGTACCTCCCTCCCTAGGCGCTCGCGTGTGCCTGCCTCGTCCGCGCGGCCTTGCGCGCCGCAGCCGACCGCTCTGCCGGCCCCTTAGTCCTCACTGCCTTACGCGCCGCACTGGACCGACTCGACGCCGTCCGTCGCGCCGCCGCTGAGCGTGTCTGTTTCGCCAGCGCCCGATGCGACGCCGCGCTCGTACTTTCACGCTTCAAAGCCTGCGTAGAAGCGCTCCGCCGCTTAGCCGTTGATTTGCTTCGCGCTGGCGCGCCATGCCCACGCGCGTAATCGCGCGCCGCGCTCTTCTTCGTCTTCGCGCTTCCCGACTTCGGCGGTTTCAATTCCACTCCCGACCGTCGAGCCTTCGACAAACCAATAGCAATCGCCTGCTTGGCCGACCGCGCGCCGTGCTTACCCTCGCGAATGTGGTCCATCTCCTCCTTGACGAACTCACCCGCCTGAGTGCTGGCAGCCTTACCTTGGCGCTTATCGCGCCTCGCCCGCTCCAACGTCTGTTTCTCTGGCATTCCCATCTCCTCGAGACTGGCTAGCGTCACAGAAAAGATAGGAGCAACCGGCGTGTTCTACCATCGCCGGGACACTCATCTGAACGTCGTCCCTGTCCTACTTCGAAACGACCTTCGAGGCGTAAGTCGTCAGACCAACCGGCGACGGTGCATTCGGCTTCAACGTAATGGGGTGCGCATTGCTGGCCGCCACATCAAATAACTGCAAGTTGACGCTCGCAGGCGCCGATCCGTTATTCGCCGCTTGCCCGTAAATCGTGACCCCCTGGGCAACCCCGGACACATCGAGATCGAACGCAGCGGTGCCGGTGGCGGTCAGCGCTGTGGGAGTTCCAAACGGCCGCGTATTGGAGCTGAGCGTGGCCCCGCCAGAAGCCAACGTCTTGGCAACCAGCACGATGTTGCCGCCGGAGTCATACCACCCCTGATTGCCATTGCCGACCTGCTGACCCGAATTACCGGAGCCGGCTCCGATCTCAGATACCTGCGAACCATCCGTGTATAGAAGCTTGGTGTCGTCAGGGTTGAAGCCGATCACCAACTCAATGGGCGCCACGAACTGAGGAGCCGGAGGCGCTGCCGGCGGCAACGCGCCAACATAGATGCCAACCGATTCCGGTGCCGTAACCGGAATGCCCACGTCGTACGCGACCTTTGTACCGGTGTTGCTTCCGCCGAGGCCGGGCGCCAATCCGACGGTGCTCGACGTAAGCGCCGCGCCAGCAACGTCCGCGTTGACTTGGTGTATTGCGGTCAAATGCGCCGGGTCCACATGGAAGATACCGGGGGCACCGTTGCGATTGCCTTGAAAAACAATGGTCGACTGGTTTGACGGAACCGAATACGCGGTGATTTCGTCGCTGGTGAACGGCCGACTGAGATCCGAGACCATGACCGGCGTCGTCAGACTGTTCGTGGCAACGACGAACAGCGACTTGTTGGTGCCATTTGCCTGGCCGCTGGCCAGGAAGTAAACGTTCTTTGAATCCGACGTGAAGGTCGGTTGTGTGGCAAACACCGCGGCCGAGCTCCCGACACTCGGGACGACAGCGGTCGCCGTGCTCGTGGTCGTGTTGACCAGGTACAGCGAGCTCGAACCACCCGCACCGGCAATCAGTGCGATCCACGTGCCATCGGGACTGACCACGAACTGATCTTTCCCGTTCCCGTCCAGCACGGGCGTCAAACCATTCGGAATGGGAACCGCGACCTGAGTTGCGGGCGTAGCGGTCCGGACAAATGACAGGCTCGTGGTGGAGGCGCTGTTGGTGTCCTGGGTTCGATACACAACAGTAGAGCCGTTATCCGCCGCAGCGAATCCCTTCAGGCGCAGGGTTCCCTGAGTCGCCGTGGAGATCTGCGTCGGGGCCGATACAAAGTCCGTCAGGTACACCTCATAGGATCCATTCGTACTGGAATCGGCCACAAAGGCGGCACGAAACAGTGGCACACCGACAAATACCGCGGCATTCGCAGTGGCCGTCTGGCCGCTCGGGTCGGTAACGGTGTACCCGAATGTGACCAACCCTTTCGAGCCCGCAACGGTGACAGTTCCATCCGCATTCACGGTAGCAGTCCCGATGTTCGGTCCCGAGGTGATGGTGACCTTCAGTGGGTCCTTGTCGGGATCGCTGGCGCTCGAAAGGATGTTGACGTTCTTGCCGTCGTTGGACTGAACCGCCGCATTGCCGGCGGCTGGAGGTTTGTCAACTGTGACAGTGATCTTCACGGTCCCGGAGGAAGAATGCCCCGCCGCATCCGTCGCAGTCACACCAAACGAGTCATTTCCCGTGAAATTGGCGTTGGGCGTGTAAGTAAACGCCCCGCTGCCAGGCAGCCCCGCGAGCGTTCCCGAAGCAGGGGCGCTCGTTGACGCGAATGTAACCGCCGAGTTACCCGGGTCCGTCGCCGTCAGAGTCGCGTTCAAGGCGACGTTTTCGTTGGTCGTGAAGACGAGTGTGCCCAGCACCGGGTTGGGAGAGCCCCCGCCACCACCGCCCCCACACGCGGACATGACAGCCAACAAGCTGCCAACAACAATGATTCGCCGGCAAGCCTGAATTGCTGATACCTGCACTTCCCCGCTCCGTTCTCGGTTTTAAACTGCGATAGTGCCACAGCTCGGGGGCACTGTTCCCAAGCGTCGCATATCAACGACACGGCTGAAATGCCTGGCAGGCTGCCAAGCTCACGTCATTGAGATCACGTCATCGGCCGGTCAACCGCCGTATCCAGGTCTCGAACGACCTGACAAACTTCTCGCACAACTCCTGCGTCGTCGTGTTGACGAACGCGCCTTCGGCATCGAACAGCTCGTTGCTGCCACCAATGTAGGCCTCTGGAGCCGGCATCGTGGGAGCCTTCACACTCATCAGGCTCTGCCTCAGGTGCTGGTTGGCCCCGAACCCTCCCAACAGCCCGGGCGAGGTACTGATGACCGCCGCCGGACGGCCGTCCCACACATTATTGACGAGCGGGCGGGATCCAACATCCAGCGCGTTCTTGATGCAGGCTGGCATCGAGCGATTATATTCGGGCGTGGCAAACAACACGCCGTCCGCGCGTTTGATCCGTGACCGGAACGCCACCCAGGCCGGCGGAGCAAACTCCTCGTCGTCCTGGTTGTATAGGGTGAGATCGCGGATCTCCACGATCTCGATGCGCATGGACTCACCGGCCAACCGGGCGAGCGCCTCAGTCAACCGGCGTGTGTAGGAATCACGGCGCAGACTGCCGACGATCGCCGCCACGTCCACGGGGTTGCTCATCGCCCGGCTCAACCGCCCTTGGTGCGGCTGGCTTCAAACAGGAACCAGGTCCGACGCTCGGTCTCGTCGATCCAATTCTCAATGAGACTCGCGGTGGCGATGTCACGCGCTTCATCGACAACATCATGCACTTCACGCAAGCGAGCCGCGAGCTGCTGATTGTCTTCGCGCAGCTCAGCCAACATGTCGAGCGGATCGACGTAGTCGGCATCGTTGTCCTTGACGCGTTGCAGGCGAGCGATGTGCCCGATGGAACGCAACGTGTTGCCGCCCACTTTGCGGATGCGCTCGGCAATGGGATCGCTCATGGCATACAACTGATCTGCCTGCTCATCGAGCAGCAGGTGATAGTCGCGAAAGTGCGGCCCGCTCATGTGCCAATGGAAATTCTTGGTCTTGAGGTAGATGGCCCAGACATCCGCCAGGATCGCATTCATGCCACCGGCGATTTCCTGCGAGGCTTTCGGGCCCAGATCGCTCGGAGTGACCAGAGGCGCCCCACGGCGTCCCTTCAGATCTTTCTTCTTCGCTTCGCTCATTGCCATGACAGTTCCTCGTTAAAGGCAGATTGAATTGCAGCGCCCGACGCGCTCTTGGTTCATACAGTATTGGCACTGCGATTTAAAGCGCAACACCCATGCGGAGCGGGCCGCCGCCCGATGAGAATAGAATTGCGCAAAAGACCGCATTTCCGCACAAGACACCCGGCGCCCGTGAACGCGAGAACTAGCGCATGTCGAACCCACCTGTTGCCGTCCCAAACAAGTACGTGCCCGCTGCATTTTTCGGCATGATTCTCGGCCTCGTCGGGTTGGGAGCGAGCTGGCGTGCCGCCGCGGCCATCTGGTCACTGCCACGCAGCATCGGCGAAACCATCATGCTGACGGCCACCGCCGTCTGGTGTGTGCTCGTCGTTCTGTTTGCAGCGAAATGGATCTGGGCGAAAGCCGACAGCGTGGCGGAATTCCGTCATCCCATACAATGCTGCTTCGTTGGGATAGTTCCCGTCTCGACCGCTCTCATCGGAGTTGCCATCCGCCCGTACGCGCCACTCACCGCGGCGGCACTTGCGATAATAGGCATCGTGGGCCAGTTGATCTTCGGCGTGTACCGCACGGGCCAACTCTGGCAAGGCGGCCGTGATCCGAGCACCACCACACCGGTGCTCTACCTCCCAACGGTGGCCGGGAGTTTCGTCAGCGCGATCACGCTCAGCACCTTCGGCCATCCTGACTGGGGCGCCCCCTTCTTCGGCGTCGGCGTGTTGTCATGGCTCGCCATCGAATCAGTGCTGCTGCACAGGCTCTACCACGCCGTCGAGTTGCCCCCGCCATTGCGCCCGACACTCGGTATTCAATTGGCACCGCCAACCGTGGGGTGCGCCGCCTACCTGAGCATCTCCTCGGGTCCACCCGATCTGTTGGCGCAAATGCTGCTCGGATACGGTGTGTTCCAGGCGCTCCTGATGGTCCGTCTCCTCCCCTGGATAGCGAAACAACCCTTCGCCCCCTCGTACTGGGCCTTCACCTTCGGTCTGTCCGCCATCGCGACCTCGTTTCTGCGCTTTGTCGAGCGCGGCGAAACCGGGCCCATCGCACTGGCCGCGCCCTATGTCTTCTTCGCCGTCAATCTCGCAATTGGCGGCATTGCACTCGGCACTTTGTGGCTGCTATTGCGCGGACGCCTGCTCCCGCCTCCGCTCCTGCCTCCCCCTGCGGCGACCGCACCACTGCAAGTGGCGGCCCGGGTCCTATAGAATAGAGGGGCCGTCAATGGTGCCAGGGTCAGCCTGCACTTGACCTCGCAGGTCCTGGCCCCCATTTCGCACGGCATTCACCGGGTAACTGCTCACGCGCACGAGCGCGGGCTCAACCGGGCCGGAGCGACCCCGAACGAGTGGCGCCGCCGTGCACCGGCAGCAAATCCTGGATTATTCAATTGGCTGCGGCCACTTGGCTGCACAACTCACTGTTGCTGGACAAATAAATGCTGGTTGCCTCGAACGTTGCGATTCAATTTGGTGCGAAGCCGCTTTTTGAGGGGGTCACCGTCAAGTTTTCGGACGGCAACCGCTACGGCCTGATCGGGGCCAACGGCTGTGGCAAGTCCACGCTCATGAAGATCCTGGGTGGCGAGCTCGAGCAGAGCGTCGGTGATGTCTCCCTGCAGACCGGCCTGCGCATGGGCAAATTGAACCAGAACCAGTTCGGCTACGAAGACCAGCGCGTCATCGACGTCGTCATGCAGGGTCATCGCGAAATGTGGGCGGCCATGACCGAGCGCGACCGGATTTATGCCAATCCGGACGCAACCGATGCCGACTACATGAAAGCCGCGGAGCTCGAAACTCAATTTGCCGAGTACGACGGCTACACGGCGGAGGCCCGCGCCGCGGCCATTCTCACGGACGCTGGCATTCCCGCCGAGCTGCACACCGGACTCATGCGCGAAGTCGCTCCCGGCCTCAAGCTGCGCGTGTTGCTGGCACAGGCGCTGTTCTCCGAGCCCGATGTGCTGCTGCTGGATGAGCCCACCAACAACCTGGACATCCATTCCATCCACTGGCTCGAGCGCATTCTGAACGACTACGACGCCACGATGATCATCATCAGCCACGATCGTCACTTCCTGAACCAGGTCTGTACCCACATCGCCGACCTCGACTTCCAACAGCTCAAGGTCTATCCGGGCAACTACGACGACTTCATGTTGGCCTCCACCCAGGCCCGTGCGCGCGTGGAAGCCGCCAACGCCAAGGCGAAAGAGCGCATCTCGGACCTGCAGGAATTCGTGCGCCGCTTTTCGGCCAACGCCTCCAAGGCCCGCCAGGCCACCTCCCGGCGCAAGGCCATTGAGAAGATCAAGATTGAAGAGATCCGGCCGTCCTCGCGGCAGAATCCCTACATCCGCTTCGAGCAGGCCAAGAAGTTGTATCGCAACGCCTTCGCGGTCGAGAAGCTCAACTTCACCTACCCCGGCACGGACGTCCCGATTCTCACCAACGTCAACTTCAACGTCGAGGCCGGCGAGCGCATTGCCATCATCGGCCCCAACGGTATCGGCAAGACAACCTTGATGCAGCTGTTGGCCGGTGAGCTGAAACCAACTTCCGGCACGATCACCTGGGTGGAGAACGCCCAGATCGGCTACATGCCGCAGGATCCGCAGAAGGAGTTCGCCGACAAGACCGACCTGTTCAACTGGATGTCCGTGTGGACCGGCAAATCCGACGACGAACAGATCATCCGCGCCACCCTGGGCCGGCTGCTCTTTTCCGGCGATGAAACGAAGAAATCGGTCACCGTGCTGTCCGGCGGCGAGAAGGGCCGCATGATCTACGGCAAGCTCATGTTGACCCGCCCCAATGTGATGTTGATGGACGAGCCCACCAACCACATGGACATGGAGACCATCGAGTCATTGCAGATCGGGTTGGAGAAGTATCCTGGCACGCTGCTGTTCGTGTCACATGACCGCCAGTTTGTCGACGGTCTCGCCACCCGCATCATCGAGTTGAAGCCGGGCGGACAGATCGCGGACTTCGCGGGCACGTACGAAGAGTATTTGAAGTCGCAGGGGCTGGAATAACGCGGTGCTGACGGCCAGCCGCGGTTGCTGGGCCCGGACACAACGGCGTTAACGGCCGGCCGTGGCGGCGGGCCTGGACGCAAGCGGCGGTGCGACCGCCGGGGCGGGCTAATTCACGGCAGTGCGCGGTGGCCCTGGCGGCAGCGGGGGTATGCCCTGCCGGATATCCTGTGAAAACGTCGCACTCTGATCCGCCGCCCTCGCCCGCTCAGTAATCCTGCCAAACGCCCGGAGCTGCTCGAGGGAATACCTCGGATCCAGGCCGCCCACCTCGTAGACATACTCGGGCAGGTACCCTGAGAACAGCAGCCTGTAGTCCAAGGGCAGCGTCCCCACGATCCGGTTCATCATGTGATACACGAGCGTCGTGCAATTGACGGTAATCGTGTTGTACCACCGAGGCGTGTTGACCAGCGTATTCGCTTCGTTCACATACGCCAGGAACAACGACCGCATGTGCTCGGCGGGCATGCGGATGTGATACAGATAGTCATCCTCGCCCCGGACGTTGGTCCTGACCCGAACGACATCCCGCTCGTCGGCGGCGATGACACTCAGCTCGAACTCTTTGAAGAATCCGCCAATCTCCGAATAACTCTCCCGCTTCTCGCGGCGTATTTCGACTGAGAAGACCACGTGTTGGCCGTCGTTGAAACCGAACGACACCAGGACGTGGGCAATTGCCTTCATTGACCAGTACGATGTGATCAGATCGACTGAGTCGAGCCGGCTCAGATCATAGGTACGGGTTTCCCAATGTTTGGTGTAATCGGTATCGCTACGCCACTCGAAATTACGTACGTCGTGCAACGTGACGAGATTGCCATCAACGCGCCCGGACAACGTCCGAGACACGTCGTCCGCCCAGACACGATTGTTTGATGGGGGTATCTGGTTCCACCAGACCAGAAGCACCGCGAAGGCGACAGCAAAACAACCCATCCCTACGAAGGGCCTTCCCTTCACGGCGAGAACCACCGCCGCAAGCCCGATAGCGACCCAAATGATTGCGCCGAGCACCTTCACGACGACGCCGCCGGGTAGCTGATACCAGAGCGCCAGGCCGCCCCACAGTGTCAGCAGCGGCAGTACGATGACCGCCACCGTTATCATGATTCGTTTACCGACCCGCCGGAGCGTCAGCGTCCCGCGGCTTGGGTTTACCTCTGCCATGCAGTGCGTCGTCCTCTATGAGCCGCTTGCGGACATAGAGGAACCGGATGACCTCATATTCGAAGGGCGATCCCGTCGCATAATAGCGGAAGCCGACATTGGAGCGCGTGTCGATGGCATTCAGGGTACCCAGCGCGTACGACTGATAACCGCGGTACAGGTTGAACAGATTGACGCCGTAATCCAACCCATAGTCACCCAGATATCCGACACCATCGCGCAAGGTGGACGGGCCGAGAATCGGCATCACGAGATAGGGTCCGGGATGCGCGCCCCAGGTGGACAATGTCTCGCTGAACCCCGTCGGCGCGCTGGGCAGCTTCATGTGTTTGGCCACATCGAACAAGCCGCCGATGCCGATGGTGCTGTTGATGACAAACCGCCCCAGGCTCCTGGCGCTGCCCCCAAGCCGCGCCTGCAGGATGTAGTTGGCGACGCTGTCGACTTCGGTCAGGTTGGAAAAGAAGTTGTGCACCCCCAACCGAACCGGCCCCGGCACCCGCCGGTAGCCATTGGCCACCGGCAAAAAGATCGCTTCGTCAAACCGGGCGTTGAAGCGATAGGTGAACCGATTGAGCCGTTCCCACGGGTCATAGGTATACATCGACGGCACATCCTCGTCCGTCAGCGGCACGAGAGGTTCATCCTGGGCGCCAGACGTGCCAGCGCCCGGAGGAGCGGCGCTCGCCGTCGCCGCACCAGCAACGTTAGTCGTCGTCCCCGGCCCCGTCTGCACCGGCTGCGTAGGAAACGTGCCTTCAGCCACCGGGCTGGGCGCGCCGTCGGCAGCCTGCTTGGCTGCGGCTTCCATGGCCTCCACAGCACGCACGGCCGATGCGTTCACCGCTGCCGGCGTCTCAGGCGGCAGGCTGCGCATCGAGAACTCAGACGCGCAACCGCCCAACGCCGCGCCGACAAAACCAACCAGCACGGCGGCAGCCAATCGGACCGGCCGTCCCGAGCCGCCCTCCGCCGTTGCAGCCGCAGGCCACGCGCGACGCATGTTGCTGACGGCGACCGGCAGCGCCCGAGTGACGCCGCCAACCCAGTCGCGCCCACGGGCAGCGGTGACCCAGCTCACTTTGCGGGCTCCTGCCAGCGTCCCGCCAGCATGGTCAGCATGTCGTCGATCTGTTGTTTTTCGCCCAGGGTGCCGAGGTGGCCACCGTGGTCGTAGACCACGATCCGTTTGCCGAGAGTTGACTTCAACCAGCTCAACTCCTGCTGATCGAGGATCAGGTCGTCGCTGTTGGTCTGCACGTAGTAGTCGGGATTGTCGCGCAGGTTGTCGGCAATGATGTCCAGCCGGCTTTCCGCCAACAAGGACTCCGCCGTGGCGCCGGGGCGCCGCGCCAGGTAGTACGGCGCAAACACGCTTTCGAAGTACTCACGGAACGGTTTGTCGCGCAATGTCTTCGTGATTTGCTCCAGGGAGTCGCCAACATGCGGCGGATGCCTCGGGTCAGTCACCACCCCGGTGCGGGCGTAAAGATCCCCGGCAAAAAACACATTCATCAGCGCGATCCGGAAATTCAACGCAATCGCCGCCTGAAAGTCCGCGTCAGTCTTCAACACGCTGCCGGCCGCCGCCAGCACATCGTCACCGTCAATGTGCACCTTCTCGTTGGCGCGATAGTAATTCGCGAGCCGGGTGTACAGTTTCCGATAAAGTCGGTCGGCAGCCGCATCACCGGCGCCGATGCTCGACGCAAACAACTTGTCCAGCCGGTCGATGGAAGTAAACAGGCTGACGGGCGGATTGATCATCACCACCCGGTGAATCTTCAGCTTGCCCGCCTTCTCATCAATCGACTTCACCACCGCCGCATTCGCAGCTCCGAGGCTGTACCCCAGCACATCAATGTCAGTAATCCGGATCCGGCGCGGCAGGTGCGCAATAATCTGCTGCATCACCTCGTACAGATCCTGGCTGTCCTGGTGCAGATCCCCCACGACTCCGGTGCTGGAAGCCGCCACGATGAATCCAGGGAATGTGGGTGAAGGCAAGGACAGCACGTGATAACCGGCGCCATACAACGTGGCGCGCAACATCGAAATCTTTCCTGTATTTCCGTCGCTGCCCGTACCCGAGATCAGAATCGCGAGCGGCGCAGGCCCCTTCTGCTCCGCGAACCACGCCCGCAAACGCTTATCGAACCAGAAGACCTCGGGCACCGGTGGCTTCCAGGGCAGAGAGATATTGATCTCCTGCAACGGCACCGTTTCCGGTACGGGTGCAAGCAACTGCGGTGGCGTGCCGTACACCGTTGCACGCAACGCCGCCGAGTCAGCCAGGCCGGTTGGTGGACCGCTGTCGGGGAAATGAATGGGTGTGGTAGCGGAGGCGTCTACCAACCTGAACCCGAGGAACAAAAATAATAGCTTCAGCGCGAGACTTCGAGTGATCGTCAATTCGGGCCCTCGAGGAGGCATCGACAAAAGTTGGCTGGGCGAACCCCTCCAGGAAGAGATTAGAGTATATCCCACGGCGAAACGCCGGGCGGCCAGCCCGCGGCCACCCGATACTTCAAGCCTAAAAATCCAGCCAGCCGACGCGGTTGGCTGGGTTACTCTCTCGGTCCGTCTTCCAACTGCGGACCGGGACTCGATGAAAAGACCTCTCCTCGGCACGACCTGCCTTCTCGCCCTCTCCCTGACTGTCCATGCAGCGCCACCGGACGTCGGCTCGGCGGCCTCGGAGCCGCAATTCCGTGAACTCTACAAGGAGCTCGTTGAGACGAACACGACCCTGTCGTCCGGCAGTTGCACACTCGCGGCCGAACGGATGGCGGCGCGACTGAAGGCGGCTGGCTTTCCTGACAGCGACCTGCACCCTTTCGCCGCCCCGGATCATCCGAAGGAAGGTGGACTGGTCGCCATCTACCCCGGCAAGGACAAGAAGGCGAAGGCCATCCTCCTGATGGCGCACATCGACGTCGTCGAAGCCAAGCGCGAGGACTGGACGCGCGATCCATTCAAACTCGTGGAGGAGAACGGCAACTTCTATGCTCGCGGCTCCTTCGATGACAAGGCGGAAGCCGCCATCTGGGTCGACACCCTCATCCGCTACAAGAAAGAGAATTTCAAACCCCGCCGCACTCTCAAGCTGGCGCTGACCTGCGGCGAGGAGACGGCCGGTGCATTGAACGGCGCTCAGTGGCTGACGCAAAACCAGCGCGAGCTGATCGATGCCGAGTTTGCTATCAACGAAGGTGCCTGGGGCGAGCTCGATGCCCAGGGCAACAAGGTCGTCATGCAGATTGAGGCCGGCGAGAAGTATCCGCAGAACTACCGGTTGGAAGTGACCAACCGCGGCGGTCACAGCTCACGGCCGGTCAAGGACAACGCCATCTACCACCTCGCGAATGCACTCACGAAGGTAGAAGCCTACGAATTCCCCGCCATGTTCACCGACGCGAACCGGGCCTACTTCACGGGAATCGCGAAGATCCAGGCGGCGAAGGGAAATAAAGACGTCGCGGATGCGATGAATTCACTGGTGAAGGACCCGATGGATGCGAAGTCGATCGCGCTCGTGTCGGAGAAGGATCCGAGTTGGAATGCGACGATGCGTACAACTTGCGTTGCGACGATGCTGGAGGGAGGACATGCGACCAACGCGCTGCCTCAGCGAGCGCGCGCCACCGTCAACTGCCGCATCTTCCCGGGCGTGAGCCCGCAAAGCGTGCAACAGAAGCTCGAGGAGATCGTTGGAGACTCCGCGGTAAAGATCACCATGCCGGAAAGCCGAGGCCCGTCACCGCCCTCGCCACCTCTGACGCCCAGGATCCTCGGCCCCTTCCAGAAGCTGACCGCGCAGTTCTGGCCGGGACTGCCCGTTCTACCGCTGCTTCAGGCGGGAGCCACGGACGGTGAGTTCACGAATGCGGTTGGAATCCCCACCTACGGCATCATGCCGGTATTCGCCGGACCTGATCTCGGCAACATCCACGGCCTGAACGAATACGTGGGGGTCAACACGCTGTTGGAAGGGCGTGATTTCCTTTATCGGCTGATAAAGGTCTACGCAAACCAATGAGTCTTTCGGGGTGGCCCCGTCCCGACGGCGGGGCCTTCCCACTTCAGGTTTTGATCGGCTTTCCGCAGTTGGCCAACACGCCGCGCAGGTCCTTGATGGCCGGGAACACCTCGTTGTTCCAGTCCCCACCTTGGCGCTCATACGCAGCCTGCTCGTACTCGACGATCTCCTTGTCCTCGGCGAAAATCCGCTCCGTGAACCAGGTGACGAACGGCCACACCACATGAATGAGCCCCGGGACCGGCGGCTTCTTCACTGACAGGTAACCGTAGGTGCGGTTGGTTTTCTGCTCCGCATCCAGCGGCGTGTAGTTCAACCAGACTTCCAACACCGGATCGTCGGTGTCCTTGATGTCACGCCCCACCCAGACCCGCAGGCTCTGGGTCGGATAGTCGGTGCGAATCCGCATGTGATCGGAGAAATCCTTCTTCGCCTCACCGCGCTTTCTGACGAGGTCGACGATGACACGCTCGCCGGCGGACGGCCGGCCGCCGGTGCGGCTGAAGGTGTACTCGACCTGCGCCCAGTTGTCGCCGTGCTCGCGACCGATGCAGCGGGCCTTGATGGAACCCATGTTCTTGCGATGCATGAACTGGTGGTTCATGTCGAACAGGTTCTCATGCATGAAGGAGTAGTGGCAGGCCACTTCGCGGTTCAGGCGCCGCGTCTTGTAGTCCTTCCTCTGTGACATCCCGAGAGTCTTCGGCAGGCGGCTTTCCGCCAGCGACGGATCTCCCGGAAACACAAAGATCAGCCCGTCAATCTCCCGCGCCGGATACGACCTCACCCCGTTTGGCAGTCGCTCCTTTCCAAGATACGGCACGTCCACGCATTTGCCGGTCTGATCGTAAGACCAGCCGTGATAGTGACACTTGAGCTCGTCCCCGCAGACCACGCCCAGATGCAAAGGAACCTGGCGATGCGCACAGCGATCTTCCAGCGCAAACACCTGACCGCCTTTTCCGCGGTAAAGCACGATGGGATCACCGGCAAAATGGCGGCCGAGGGTTTTGCCCTGTTGCAGCTCGTCGGACCAGGCAACGGCGTACCAATGGTCCGGGTGTGCGCCTACGCGGCGGAGGTCGAACGCATTCGGCGAGTTCGCCGGGCGTAAATTCACCAGATTTGAGCTTTCTTCCTGCACAGGGGCTCCAGGGCCGCATTCCAAGTCGTTGAGCTTAGCTCTTTTTGTCCAAAAAGGCCTGCAGGGCGTCCGAGCCACCGATCAGCTTCCCCTCAATAAAGACCTGGGGGACCTTGGCGGCGCCCGATGCGGCCCGCACTGAATTCATGGTGATGCCTTCGCCCAGGTAGATCACTTCAAAGGGAATACCTCGCTCCGTGAGCATGGTTTTGGCCCGTTCGCAGAATGGGCAGCCATGCCGCGCAAACATGGTGACGTTGCCCATCTTTCGGGAGGGGTCAACATAACGCAGGGCCGTATCGCCGTCGGACACGCCAAACGGATCTCCTGGCTCATCCGGCTCGACGAACATCTTTTCAATGTGCCCATCGTTCACGACCATTGAATAGCGCCACGAGCGCTTGCCCAGGCCGGCCGCGGACTTGTCCACCAGCATACCCATGGCGTTGGTGAACGTGCCGTCGCCGTCGGGCAGGAAAGTAATTGACTCAGCATTCTGGTCACGCTGCCAGGCAGCCATCACAAACGGGTCGTTCACAGACAGGCAGATCACATCATCGATCCCATGTTTGCGCAGCTCGGGAGCCAGCTCGACAAAGCGCGGCACATGGCCCGTTGAGCACGTTGGTGTGTAAGCGCCCGGCAGGGCAAACAGGATGACGCGGCGGCCTTTGAAGATTTCGTCCGATGGGATGTCCCGCACCTTGCCGTCGCGCAGGACCTTGAAGGTCGTGTTGGGAATGGAAGATCCTTCGCGGCTCGACGGCATGGTCTGGCTCCAGGTAGTCAACGGAGAGGGTTGGGAAGCTTACCGGGAAATCGATGGCATGCGATCTGCCCATTCGGGGGATAAGGGCACGGCGTGCGTCATCGCGGACGGCAGCGGCGGCACAGGCGCCCGCGTCATGGCACGGCAATCGGCAGTGGAATCACCCGTTCCGGGCCCGCCGCGTAAAGTTTGTCCCCCAGCTCGAACGCAACCTCTGCTCCGCCGGTCATGGAGCCGAATGAAGGAAGTACCAGGCATTCACGACGCTGCCAGAAAACCGGCACGCGTCCGGCTCCACTGCGGCGGCGCAAGCGCATCACGGGGTGGATGTGGCCCGCGAGTACGTAGCCTTCCGGGTGTGCGGTGGGTTCATGCGCCAGGACGAAGGGAGGTTCGACCAACGGACGGGTATGCCAACCCACCATTTGTTGCCAGAGTTGCGCCGGTTCCCGCCGGTCGTGGTTTCCAACCACAATGTCGACGACCAGACTGCCATGGGCCTGGCGCCAGAGGCGGAAGGCCTGCAGGAAGCTATCATCTGCCTGCGTCATGCCATGCAGGAAATCGCCCAACACAACCAGCCGGGTGCAATTGTTGGCAACCACGAGCTCCGTCAACCGCTGCAGATCGGCAATGGCCGGCCCGCGCGGCAGAGCGATTCCGTTACGGCGGAAAATATCGTCCTTGCCGAAATGAGGGTCCGCGATGACCAGCGTCGCACGAGAGGGCCACACGAGGGCCCGCGACGGGTGAAGTCGCAGTTGCTCGCCGCGCAGCTCCATGTCAAAGCATTCGAGCGGCACGGGATGCCTGGGCCTCCAATTGCTGCGCGGCGCGCTCGATGCGCTGTTGCCAGGACTCGGTGGAGATCATCTGCGTCTGCAGTCGGCTGGCCCAGAGCGGGAATGCCAGGGGCGTGAAACGCGACGGTGTCGTGATCAGGATCCGGCGGCCGGCGAGGCGCTCCAGGGCGCCGGCGATGCGCACAAACTCGAGCTGAGCCTGCAACACCTCCAACCGGGACTGACGCAACAACAGATTGTCAGGGTCGTAGTTGTTGAGCACGTCAAACACGAGGCTGCTGGAAGCCTGGATCTGCCGGGTGCTCTTGCCTCTTCCCGGGAACCCCTGAAACACGAGGCCGGCAATCCGGGCGATGTCCCGAAACTGACGGCGGGATATCTCCCCCAGGTTGACACCGGCAAGGAGGTCCTCAGCGAGGTTGTCGACACTCAACGCCGCCTCGAGTCGCGACTCACTGACATCAATTGGATTGGCTGACAGGAGCTCAAACCCATAGTCGTTGGCACCCACGGAAAATGTCTGCGGTGATTCACGGGCCCATCTGGCCGCAACCAGTGTTGCAATGCCTTCGTTTGCCAGGCGCCCGCAGAAGGGGTAGACAAACAGATGCGAGCCTTCCCGGCTGCGCACCTGCTCAATGAGCAGCGCATCCCTGGAGGGCAGCGCGGACCAGCGGGCCTGCACTTCCAGGAGCGGTGCGATGGCCTGCATTTCAGGATGCCGGGGCCACTGCCGCGCGGATCCGAGCATTTCCAACACGGAGTCGGCCAGCTCGACTGACAGGGGCAGGCGACCGCCTTGCCAACGGGGCACGCGCGTACGGCGGGCTGTGGAGGCGCGGACATACGCGGTCATGTCTTTGACCTGGACCAACTTCAGGACCCGGCCGGCAAAACCGAAATCATCGCCGGGTTTGAGGCGCCCGATGAATGATTCCTCCACGGTGCCGAGACGGGCGCCGTTCATCCATTTCACCATCATCTCCGTATCACTGGAAATGGTGCCTATGGCCATGCGGTGGCGGCGGGAAATCGTTTGATCGGCCGTTCGCATCAGGCCATCTGCCGCGCGTGCAACACGGCGATATTGTGGATAGCCCTGCAACGCGGAACCACCACGGGTTACGAAGTCGAGCGCCCAACTCCATTCGGCATTGCTCAGGCCTGCGCAGGAATACGTAGAGCGCACCTCGGCTGACAGCTCGTTTTCATCGAAGCCGGGGCCTGCAGCCAGTGTCACCATGTGTTGAATCAGAACGTCCAGTGCCAACTTCAGCGGGCGTCGTGCTTCCATTCGTTGGGTCTCGCTGGCCACGCGCGCGGCTGCGATTTCAACCAGCTCCCAGGCGTGGGTCGGCACACACAGGATGCGGCTCGCGGCGCCCGGGCGATGCCCACTGCGACCCGCTCGCTGAATGAGCCGGCCGATTCCCTTCGGACTTCCAATCTGGATCACCTGCTCGACCTGCGGGAAATCAACGCCCAGGTCGAGTGAGGAGGTGCACACCACGCAGCGCAGCTCGCCTGTTTTCAAGGCCTGCTCAATACGCGCGCGCAGCTTGCGATCGATGGACCCGTGGTGCAGGGACACCGTGGTGAGCCAGTCGAGTCGCTTTTCAACGAGCGAGCGATACCACAGTTCCGCCTGGGAGCGGGTGTTTGTGAACAGCAGCGTCGTCGCTGCTTTATCAATCGCGGCCACGACTTCGTCGAGCAGACCGGTACCCATGTGACCGCCCCAGGGAAAGCGGCTGACGTCAGGGGGAACGATGGAGTCAACTTCGACCCGCTTGTCCGCGTGGGCGCGAACGATACGACCGGTGATCGAGTTGCCCATGAGCACATGCAGCGCCTCGTTCAGGTTGGGAAGCGTGGCTGACAGGCCCCAGATGCGCAGGTGCGGGTTCAAACTGCGCAGGTGCGCGAGGGTCAGTTCCAACAGGACGCCGCGCTTGGTGCCCAGGAGCTCGTGCCACTCGTCTACCACCACGCAGGTGAGGTTTTTGAGTTGGTCACGGGAGCTGGCGTAACTCAACAGGAGCGAGGCGCTTTCAGGGGTGATCACCAGCGCGTCGGGTGGTTTTTCGCGTTGGCGCTTGCGAACGGAGGCGGAGGTATCGCCTGTTCTGACTTCGACGGTCCAGGGAACCCCTAAGGCCTCGAGTGGTTCGCGGAGGTTGCCCACGAGATCGTTGGCGAGTGCACGCAGCGGCGTAATCCAAAGGACGCGCGGGCCAACGACGCGGGCGTAGTTGGCCGCGGCGGAGGTCGCAGCGCCGGCGCCCGTGTGTGCCTGGGACAAACGCGGCTGCCGAGCCGACCGCCTGCGTGCCGCTTGGCCGTTGGCCTGTTGGCTGGCGAGGGCCTCCATCACCGGCCCCAGCCACGCCGCCAGAGTTTTACCCGTGCCGGTGGGGGCGTTGATCAGCCCCGACTCGCCGTCGAGGTACGCCTGCCAGACCTCACGCTGAAAATCGAAGGCCGTGCGGCCGCTATTGGCGAACCAGGCCTCCACGCTGCGCAGCGCCGCGGTGGCCCTGGAGGAATCGCCGTCGGGCCTACGGTTGGGAGTGGACACCAGGGCAAAGTTTGGGGTTCCGCCTCGGGGATGCAAGCTGGGCGGTCATGTTAGGGACCTGTATGCTCCCTCCATGCCAACGCTTTACGTCGTCCGCCACGGCCACGTGCATCCCAGCCCCACGGATCCCGAGGATCCTGAATTGAGCACCCAGGGACAAAGCCAGGCAGCCTCCGTCGCGGAGGAACTGCACGCGCGCCTCCCCGGCAAACTCCCAATCATGACGAGCCCGATGCGGCGCTGCCGCGAAACGGCCGCCCCGCTTTGTGCGATGTGGGGCGTACAGCCAATAGTTGAGCCACGGGTTGCCGAAGTGCCAGGGCCACCCGCTGACCGACTCCCCCGCGCGGAGTGGATCCGCCGCTCACTGCTCGTGGACTGGACCGAGTTCATTGAGCTCGGCGGAAGCCTGTTGCAGGGCCATGACTCGATCATGACCCACTGGCGCGCCGGTGTGCTGGAGGCCATTTTGGCCTGTCCGCACGATGCCGTGATCTTCTCTCACTTTGTACCGGTCAATGTGCTGACCGGACGGGCCACCGGATCCGACAGGGTGGCGTGCTTTCTGCCCGATCACACATCCATCACCGTATTTGAAACGACTGACAGCGACATCCGACTCATTGAAAAGGGTCGCGAGAAGCAACGCTCTACAGTGCACCCCGGTAAGTAATCCCCAACAGGAACTGCCGGATCGGCGCCGCTGTGTTGAGGCGGCCGCGGTAGCCAACATCCAGATCGAACCCGGGTCGGACGGTGTAGATCACTCCCAGCAGGGCCACAGCCGGCGGCATGGACTGACGTGAGTCAGGGTTCGAATCGACCGCGGTGTCGAGAACCAGGAACGCCCGTTCGTTCACGGCATACATGGCCGCAAGTGAAAAATGCAACAGATCGGTCCGCGCGCCCAGGAATTCAGGCATGCGCGAATAACCGAGGTTGGCGTCCAGGGTGATGGGATTGAGGTCACCTGTCAGGACGAGCAGGCCGTGTGCAGAGACTTTGTGATTCGGCAGACCCAGACCAGCGTGCGCTGTGGGGACCTCCAGGCCCGCACGCACTCCCAGTGACCAGGGTGCCGCCCCATAAAAGCGCCATTTGAAATCGAGGTTGGTGTCGCCCGGCCCCTTCCCGCGGCCAGCTGTGCCCGGAGCATCGACGATCGTCCAGGATGGTTGGATGATGAGATCGAATGTGGTGGAGGTGCCGTAGGAGAGTTGCGGCTGAAAGAGGAAGATGTCGGCGCCGTGATCCTGGCTCCAGGCATATCCCAATTCGAGCTCCGCATTGCGGATGCCCTGGGTCCCCGTGTCCTCGCTCAGCATCGGATGGCCGGCGTAGGCGGCCGATGTTGCCAAGGCCAGCGCCCACAGTAAGCTCCCCCGCCAGGATCTTTTCTTATGCACTCACGCCGGCTCGAAACAATTTTTTAGCTTAGCTGGGGAATAATACGATTCGATGACGACCCGAATTTTCTGGATGGCAGTGGTGGCAGTGGCGGTCGCACATGCGGCGGCAGCCGAAGGGATTCACGGCGCTGGCGCGACCTTCCCTGCTCCGGTCTACAACGCCTGGGCCACGGCCTACCAGGCCTCCGGCGGCGCACAGGTTTCCTATGATGCAGTTGGTTCAGGTGCCGGCATCGACCGCATTCGCCGCCACGAAGTGGACTTCGGCGCCACTGATGCCCCGCTGACTTCCGGTGAGCTCGCGGGCTCACAACTCATGCAGTTCCCCGTGGTCGTCGGTGGCGTTGTCCCCGTGATCAATATCACCGGCATCAAACCCGGCCGCCTGAGATTGACTGGCGCCGTGCTCGCCGACATCTATCTGGGCCGCATCAAAAAGTGGAACGATGCAGCCATCGCCGCCCTCAACCCGCACCAACCTCTCCCCAATACCAACATCACGGTGGTGTATCGCAGCGACGAGTCGGGGACTTCATTGCTGTGGACGGACTTCCTGTCGCGCTCGAGCGCTGACTGGAAATCCAGCGTCGGGGCGTCACTGAAGCCCAAGTGGCCAACCGGCGTCGGCGGCTCGGGCAACGACGGCGTAGCCTCTTACGTTCAACGGACGCGGTTCGCCATCGGGTACGTCGAGTACATCTACGCCCGAAAACATCAGCTGAGCGACGTCGCTTTGCGCAATCACGATGGCCGATTTGTCGAGGCCAGCCGCGACACTTTCCGCGCCGCGGCCGAGTCCGCCGACTGGCACGTCGAGAATGGCTTCCAACAACTGCCGGCCGACCTTCCAGGCAATGAGAGCTGGCCCATCACCGGGGCCAGTTTCATTCTCGTCGGAGCGGCCCCGGCCGCGGGCGGGAATACGACCCCGGTCTTGCGGTTCTTCAATTGGGCATTACATCAGGGAGAGCCGATCGCGCGGGAATTGGACTATGCGTCCGTGCCGCGTACAGTCATCGACGCACTACCCTCACTCTGGGGTACGCTGCGCGACAGTTCCGGAAAACGTTTATGGACCGAGGACCCCTGAGTCAGACATGTCACTGGTGAATCCCGCCGACCTTGCCTACGGATCCGACAAGACCGGACTGGTCTGGGGGTATCTGTTCGAGCCTGGCAAGCCGCCACGGCAGGTTGAGTGCGATGCAGCCCTGCACTGGCTCGCCACTCCCGCCGCACCCGGCCACTCAGGCTTTGTGTGGCTGCACCTGTCGTTATCCAATGCGGCTGCGGAGCGGTGGATGCGCCAATCTTTGCAGTTGGCCGATGCGTTCTACGAGTCGCTGCATGAGGGTGTCGGCTCAACCCGCCTGGAAGTCGAAGGCGACACGCTGGTCGCCGTCATGCACGACGTGCTGTTCAACCTCAGCTTTGACGCGGCAAACATATCAACTGTATCCGTATGCATGGATCCGCGCCTGGTAGTCACCGCGCGATTGCGCCCTCTGCGCGCGGTCGACCGGCTGCGGGCGACGGTCAAAGCCGGCCACATCGTTCGCTCACCCGCGGAGTTGCTTGCGCAACTGCTGCATGACCAGGCCGATGTGTTGGTCGACATCACCCGGCAATCGACGGCCCGGGCGGACTCCGTCGAGGACAACCTGCTTGCCAACCGGGTCGAAAGCAGTCGCGTGGAACTGAGCGCGCTGCGCCGCTCCCTTGTGCGCCTGCAACGACTTCTGGCCCCGGAGCCTGCCGCGCTGTTCCGGCTGCTCAACCGGCCGCCGGCCTGGTTGAATGAGGACGACCTCGCGGACCTGCGTCAGGCAGCTGAAGAATTCTCAACTGCGGTGGTGGATGCAGGCGCATTGACCGAGCGCCTGAAGCTTCTCCAGGAAGAGCTGACCGCCCTGGTGAATGAGCACAGCAACCGGACCCTGTTCATACTGACAGTCGTCACCGTTCTCGCACTGCCCATCAACCTCGTGGCGGGCCTCCTGGGCATGAATGTCGGTGGGATTCCCTTTCAGCAGCACCCGCAGGGATTTATGTTGGTTCTGCTGGCACTGACGGGCCTCACGGGCGTGCTCGCCTACATCTTTTTCAGCCGGCGCCGCGACTGAATGTCCAGATTACTCGCTCCTTTACGTCTACCAGTAGGGGAAAGGAGTGATGATGCTGAGGAACACTTTATGGATGTTGGCGACCCTTGTCATTGCAACGGGTGCCATCGCAATCGGGGACGATCGTTTCACTGAAGCGGAAACGCAGGTGGCCTGCACCGGCCAACCGATCAGCCGGCAGTTGGACAACACGTTGTTTACGGCGCGAGCGCTGTCGCAGAGCGGGGCGGATCCTGTTTGCACGCCGCCCGTTCGTGATGAGGATGATCTCGATGGTGCGATGCTGTCACACCGTCGCGGCAGTCGTTTTGAAAGCCCGGAGCTGGGTTTCTTCGGCTATCAGCCCCGCCGCCGTTAACCTGCGGCCTGGAGCCTGGAGCCCGCGGCTAAGACGCGGTCGACAACTCGCTGCTGGCGGGCTGGCGACTACCACTGAGCTTGATGTTCAGGCGCAGCTCATTGGCCGAATCGGCATTGCGAATGGCCTCCTCATACGAGATCACGCCTTCGTTGTAGAGCTCGAACAGCGAGTAATCGAAGGTCTTCATGCCGAGCTCGCGGGACTTGCCCATGATGGCCTTGATTTCGTGGAACTCGCCCTTCAGCAGCTTGTCGGCCACGATCGGCGTGTTGATCAGGATTTCAATGGCGGCCCGGCGGCCCTTGCCATCCGCGGTCTTTACCAGGCGCTGCGAGATGATGGCGCGCAGGTTGCTCGACAGGTCCATCAACAACTGCTTGCGGCGCTCTTCCGAGAAGAAGTTGATGATGCGGTCGATTGTCTGGTTCGCGCTGTTGGAATGCAACGTACCCAGGCACAGGTGACCGGTCTCGGCGAACGCAATCGCGTGCTCCATCGTTTCCGTGTCACGGATCTCGCCGATGAGAATGACATCCGGCGCCTGGCGCAGGGTGTTCTTCAATGCGTTGTGCCACGAGTGGGTGTCGATTCCAACCTCACGGTGCGTGATCAGACACTGTTGCGAGACGTGGACGAACTCAACAGGATCCTCCACCGTCACAATGTGGCCGGCCGAGTTCTTGTTGCGATGATCGATCATCGCGGCCAGCGAAGTTGACTTTCCCGAGCCGGTCGCGCCCACCACGAGCACGAGGCCGCGCTTGCTCATGATGATTTCCTTGAGCGTGTCCGGCAGGCCGAGCTTGGCGAAGTCCGGAATCTCGTTGGCGATGGTACGGATCACCATTCCAACATTCTGCTGCTGCATGAAGACGTTGACGCGAAAGCGCGCCACGCCTGGCAGGGAGATTGCGAAGTTGCACTCGAGGTCACGGGTGAATTCTTCGCGCTGCCGTTCGTTCATCAGCGAGTTGGCCAGCTCCCGGGTGACATCGCTCGTGAGCTTCTGGTTGGTGAGCTGCTGCAGGGCGCCCTGCAGCTTCATGGCCGGAGGAAAGTCCTTGGACACGAACAGATCGGATCCGCCTGCCTTACTCATGGCCGTCAGCAATTTCGTGATATAGGCCTTGGCCTGCTCTTCAGTAAGGCTCGCCATCGCGATCTCTCGAGGAATCAATGGGTTGCGGCGATCCTAGCCAAACGCGGATTTTTCGGGCGGTATTGCTTCTCACTGGGGATTTCTGAGAGCGCAGCCGGCGGGGTGTTTTTCAGGAATTGAGACTGAAGGCCCCCCAATCCGAGAGATTCAGTTCGCCGACAGGAGCCCTTAGCATTCCAGTCATATCGGGCGCGACGGTGGGGGACGGCGCTTCCGTCCCTTGATTGTCACCGAGGACCTGCGTCATCGAGCGGAAATCTCACCCCGCCCTGGTTCACTTTGCCCTGAGCATTGGCGGGTTCGCGATCGGTACGACCGAGTTCGCGACCATGAGTCTGTTGCGCTACTTCGCGCGCGACTTACATATCGACGAGCCGACGGCCGGCCATGTGATCAGTGCCTATGCCCTGGGCGTGGTCATTGGAGCACCCATCATTGCCGTGCTCTCCGCGCGGCTTGCACGGCGCACGCTGCTCGTCGGCTTGATGACCATTTTCGCAATAGCCAATGGCCTGTCGGCTTTGTCGCCCAGCTACGAGTGGATGCTGGCCTTCAGATTTCTGAGCGGACTCCCGCACGGGGCGTATTTCGGAATTGCGGCACTGGTCGCTGCGTCGCTGGTCCCTCCCGAGAAGCGCACGATGGCAGTGGGTAGGGTGTTGTTGGGGCTGACGGTCGCGACGATCATCGGTGTGCCGGCGGCCAACTGGCTGGGTCAAGCCGTTGGATGGAGGTGGGGATTTGCGGTCGTGATGGCGCTGGCGTTGACGTGCGCCGTGATGGTCTGGATCTTCGCGCCCGCGGATCGGCCCGCTTCCACTGCTAGTCCGCTTCGTGAGTTGAACGCACTGCGCAGCCCGCAGGTGTGGCTCACCTTGGGCATTGGCGCCATCGGCTTCGGCGGACTGTTCTCGGTTTACACGTACTTCGGATCAACGCTGATCGAGGTCACGCACGTCGCACCCGCAGTTGTGCCGTTGGTGTTCTCTGCGTTTGGCATCGGGATGACGGTCGGTAACCTCTTTGTGCCGCGGTACGCTGACCGCGCGCTCATGCCGACGGCGGGAATTTTGTTAATTTGGTCTGCAGTGGTACTAGCGCTCTACCCGCTGGCCGCTCATAACATCTGGACGGTTGCATTGGACGTGATGGCACTGGGATTTGGTGCGGCTTTGGCTACCGTGCTTCAAACGCGCCTGATGGACGTCGCGGGGGAAGCGCAGGCGCTCGCCGCTGCCTTGAATCACTCGGCATTCAACGTCGCCAATGCGCTGGGTCCCTGGCTGGGTGGAATGGCCATTGCCGCGGGGTATGGTTGGACATCCACGGGTTGGGTCGGTTGTGGCCTCGCACTGTGCGGGTTGATTGTGTGGGGCATTTCGAGGGGATTGAAAGATGACAAACGCCTCACGGATGGTGCTGCTGATCGCCATCCTCGCTTCGCCGACGATACGAGCCACTGACCTGCCGGCCGACCTGGCCAAGGCCGTCAAGGACTACGACCAGGCGCAGATCGAGGGCAACCGGGCCGAGCTGGTGCGCTTGCTGGCCGATGACTACACACTGGTGAACAGCGCCGGGAAGACAGAGACGAAGGCGCAGTTTGTTGCTGAATCCACCGCGGCGGACTTCAAGCTCGAACCGTTTGTGGTGAAGGAAGCCATTGAGAAAGTCTGGAGTGACGGCGCCGTGATGGGAGGGGTCGCCCACTTGAAGGGCGTCGATGGCGGGAAGCCGTTTGAGGTGGACCTGCGGTTCTCCGACATCTGGGCCAAGCGGAATGGGAAGTGGCAGGTTATTTACACGCACGCCTCCAGGGCGGCGGCGAAGTAGACAGGTCCAACCTGCCCTTCAGCCCGCGCCCAACGCCGGCGGCCCGCGCCGACTGTTGTCCGTGGGTGTTTCAGCCCATTTTGCCCGACCTCCCTCTGCCACCTTTCAGACGAAAAACGGGGGCGTCTGTTGATTGCCGGCGGTCCTTGCTGGGCAGGACGCCGAAGACGCGGCGGTAGACCTTGGAGAAGTATTCAACTGACGTGAAGCCCGTCAGGGCGGATACCTCGGTGACGCTGAGTGCTGTTTGCTGAAGGTATTGGTGCGCCTTTTCCACCCGCACCTGCATGTATTCGCTGTGCAGCGTTTGTCCCAATTGCTGTTTGAAACGTCGCTCCAGTTGGCGGAGCGACAGCCCTACCTGCTGCGCAACCGCTTCGCATGGAAGCGGGTCATCAATGTGGTATTGCATGATCGTCCGG
>Ga0207703_10000982_pt1 | contig 27446 bp, 28 predicted proteins | sample KBSSwiS12_FD_184304 | JGI IMG/M metagenome (GOLD analysis project Ga0207703, IMG submission 184304) | Switchgrass rhizosphere microbial communities from Kellogg Biological Station, Michigan, USA - KBS Switchgrass S1-2 (SPAdes) (version 2) | ecosystem: Host-associated > Plants > Roots >...
GACGAATCCCGCCATCGCCTTCAGCGAGTCGTCGTCGACTCCGCCCACGATCTGGTGGAAGCCGTAGTCGATCGCGCAGTTGCCCGCGGCTTTGGCATGCCATTTCGCCAGGCCGTCCTGCACCTTGGTGCCCGCGGTCTGCACGGCGAAGTCGATGACGGTCGTGGTGCCGCCCCAGGCCGCGGCGCGGGTGCCGGTCTCGAAGGTGTCGGACGCCTCGGTGCCGCCGAAGGGCAGCTCGAAGTGGGTGTGCGCGTCGATGCCGCCCGGGATGACGTACTTGCCGGTCGCGTCGATCACGGTGTCCGCCGACTCGGCCAGGTCGGTGCCGAGCAGCACCGAGCCGGGAGTCAGGACCCCGACGACCTTCTCGCCGTCGATGAGCACGTCGGCGGCTCCGCGGCCGGTCGCCGAGACGACGGTCCCGCCGGTGATCAGGGTCGTGGTCATGGCGCCACGATCTCCGCGTAGGAGTCGGGCCGGCGATCCCGGTAGAACTGCCAGTCGTCTCTCATCTCGCGCACCATGTCCATCTCGAGGTCGCGGATCAGCACCTCCTCGTGCTCACCCGATCCGCGCTCCCCCACGAAGTTGCCGCGCGGATCGATCACCTGGCTGGTGCCGTAGAAGTCGACGGCCAGTTCGCCGTACTCGTTGTCTTCGCGTCCGACCCGGTTGGGCTGCAGCACGAAGTATCCGTTGGCCACCGCGGCGGCCGGGCCCTCCACCTCCCAGAGCCGGTTGCTCAGGCCGGGCTTGGTGGCGTTCGGGTTGAAGACCAGGTGGGCTCCGTTGAGGCCGAGCTCGCGCCATCCCTCGGGGAAGTGCCGGTCGTAGCAGATGTAGAGCCCCACCTTGCCGACCGCGGTGTCGAACACCGGATACCCGCCGTTGCCGGGGCGGAAGTAGAACTTCTCCCAGAAGCGGTCGAGGTTGGGGATGTGGTGCTTGCGGTACTGGCCGAGGATGCTGCCATCGGCATCCACGATCACCGCCGTGTTGTAGTACACGCCCGTGATGTCCTCCTCGTAGATCGGGAGGATCATCACCAGCTTCAGCTCCTTGGCCAGCTTGGCGAAGCGCTGCACGATCGGCCCGTCTGACGGCTCGGCGTAGCGGTAGTACTTCTTGTCCTCGGTGATCCCGAAGTACGGGCCGTAGAAGAGCTCCTGGAAGCAGATGATCTGGGCACCGTCCTTCGCCGCGTCCCGGGCGAACTGCTCGTGCTTGTCGAGCATCGACTCCTTGTCGCCGGTCCAGGTGGTCTGAGTGATGGCGGCGCGGACGATCGTCATGCTGCTCTCCTTCGGCGTCGAGGTCGATGGCCCCGGCGAGGTTGCTTTTTGTTATTGTTCGCCGTAAACATTTCATCGACGTTACAAGTGGTGACGTTGCAGTAAAACGTACGGCGGTCAGGATGAAGTCGGTAGCCCTCGCGATCGAGGAGCGCTCCCCGCAGGGCATCGCCACCGGCATCGCCCGGATGATCACGACGGGCGACCTTGCGCCCGGCGACCGGCTGCCCACGGTGCGCGATCTGGCCGTGGATCTGGGAGTCAGCCCGGCCACCGTCAGCCACGCCTGGCAGACCCTGGCCTCGGCCGGCCTGATCACCAGCCGCGGACGCAGCGGCAGCTTCGTCCGCTCGGCGCCGCGCGAGTGGCTGCCGCGCCGGTATCGCGACCTGGGAGCGGCGCAGGAGGCGCGGCTCGACCTGTCGCGCGGCACGCCGGACCCCGAATTGCTGCCGGCACTCGGCCCGGCGCTCTCGCGCGTCTCGGCGCGCGCCGATACCGCCAGCTACCAGCAGCTGCCCGACATCCCCGAGCTCCACGACCTGATGCGCGACACCTGGCCGTCACCGGTCGAGTCCATCACCGTCACCAACGGGGCCCTGGATGCGATCGACCGAGTGCTGTCGACCATCGTTCGCTTCGGCGACCGGGTGGTCGTCGAGAATCCGACCTTCCCTCCGTTCATGGATCTGCTCGAGCAATACGGGCTCGTCCCGGTACCGGTCGGGGTGGACGAGGAGGGCATGATCCCGGCCGAGTTCGCGACGGCACTCGGATCCGGCCCCTCGATGGTGGTGCTCCAGCCCCGCGCGCACAACCCCACCGGGGCATCGATGTCGCGCGATCGGGCGCACGAACTCGCGACGCTGCTGCACCGCAGCCGCGCCGCCGACCGCGCGGTGGTGCTCGAAGACGATCACTCAGGAGCGATCAGCTCGTCTCCCGACGTCAGCATCGCCGGCTGGCTGCCCACCCGGGTGCTGCACGTGCGCAGCTTCTCGAAGTCGCACGGCCCCGACCTGCGCATCGGCGCCCTCGGCGGCCCGCGCGCCCTCGTCGATCGGGTGGTGGCCAGGCGACTGCTGGGACCCGGGTGGACCTCGCGCATGATGCAGGCGATGCTGTACGAGCTGCTCACCGATCCGGAGTCGATGGCCCAGGTCGCCGCCGCGGGTGCTCGCTACGCCGAGCGGCAGCGCGACCTCGCCACGGCTGTGAACGCGGCCGGCGGGTTCCTGCGGCCCGGCGACGGGGTCAACGCCTGGTTGCGGGTCGATGACGAGCGCTCGGCCATCGTGCAGCTGGCCGCGGCCGGCATCCGGGTCGCGCCCGGCGCGCCCTTCCAGCTCGGCGAACCGGGGGGCTTCGTGCGCGTCACGGTCGGCATGGTGCGCGACGACGTCGCGGCCGTGGGCGCAGCGCTGGCAGCGGCGGCGCGCGCGTGAACGTCGTGGTGCTGGCCGGCGGCGTCGGCGGCTCCCGGTTCTTGCTCGGGATGCGCGCCCACCTGCGCGAGGCCGCTCCGGATGCGTCGCTCACCGCGATCGTCAATACCGCAGACGACCTGTGGCTGGCGGGCCTGCGCATCACCCCCGACCTCGACACGATCATGTATGCCCTGGCCGGCATCAACGACACCGCGCGCGGCTGGGGCCGGCTCGGCGACAGCGAGCGCGTCTCGGGCGAACTGCGCGAATGGGGCGTGGGATGGCCCTGGTTCACGCTCGGCGACCTCGATGTGGCGGCATCCATCGCCCGGTCCGCGTGGCTGCGCGACGGAGTCCCCCTGCACGAGGTCGTCGAGCGACTCACCGCGCGCTGGCCGCAGATCGGGGTGCGCCTGCTGCCCGCGACCGACGACGAGGTCGAGACGCACGTGATCGTCGACGACCCCGATCACCCGGGCACCCGGCTCGAGCTGCACTTTCAGGAGTGGTGGACGCGCTACCGGGCCGCCCTGCCCGCCCTCGCCTTCCCACAGCGCGGGATCGACGCCGCGGCCGCGACTCCCGGCGTGCTCGACGCGATCGCGTCGGCCGACGTCGTCGTGCTGGGGCCGTCGAATCCGGTGGTGTCGATCGGGACCATCCTCAGCATCCCCGGCGTGCGCGACGCCGTGCGGTCGACGGCCGCGCCGGTCGTCGGGGTCTCGCCGATCATCGGCGGCGCCGTCGTGCGCGGCATGGCCGACGCCTGCCTCACGGCGATCGGGGTCGACACGGATGCCGCGGCCGTCGCGCGCCACTACGCAAGTCGCGCCGCAGGCGGCCTGCTCGACGGGTGGTTGGTCGACACCGTCGACGCGGGCTCGGTGGCCGAGCTGGCGCGGGATCGGATCGAGACCCGCGCGGTGCCGCTGTGGATGACCGACGAGACCCTGAGCGCCGCGATCGCACGGGAGGCACTGGACCTCGCAGCCCACCTGAATGGTGGGCCCCTTTCCGGAGGGTGAGCCGCGCCTCACCGTGGGCGGTGCTCACGCCCTGTCAGCCGGGGTGGCCGGTCCCGCGTCGCCGTGCGGCGTCCAGCTGTTCCGGTGTGTCGACGTCGAAGCGCACCGAGCTGTCGGCCGGAAGGTCGAGCTCGATCAAGCCGAGCGCGCGGTGCTTCGCCGCCGAGCCGCCCCCGAACGCCGTCAGCAGCTCGATGCCCGGCGCGGCGGTGACGAGCGTCGTGCCGGTGCCGTCGTGGTCCGAGACGAAGCAGCGCGGGCGATCGGGGGCGAGAGCCGCGGCGGCGAGTGCGGCGGCCAGCTCCTCGGGGACCAGGGACGGCAGGTCGCCGAGCAGCGCGGCGCGGGCGGTGCCGATCCCGACGAGTTCGGCACCGGATGCGACGGCCGCGTCGATGCCCGACGGGGCGTCCTCGAGCAGCAGCTCGGCACCGGGCGGGCGGAACGCGGCATCCGCCGTCACGACGATGACGCGACCGACGGCCGAGCACGAGACCACGGCTGCGACCGTGTCGAGCGCGATCGCGCGCGCGACCGCCGCCCCGAGGCCCAGGCGCGACTTGCCGATCGCCGGCGGCTTCACCGGGATGATCACCGTCCACTGCCCGCCGGTCGTGTGCATGAGATCAGTCTGTGCGATCGGTAGAGTTGACGGTGTCAGGTCCCCGGGCTGCATTGCCCGGGCGCGCCGCTCGCTCGTGAGCGGCTCGGCCGAGGTGAGCCGCACGTTGCTCGCAGCAGATTCTCGCCGCGCCCCTGGAGACCCTCATGCCCCGACCCCGACGTCCGCGCAGTGCCGCGCTCGCCATCCTGATCGCCGCCGGACTGCTGCTCTCCGGATGCAGCGCCGCTGCCGCCCAGCCCGGCGCCTCGCACAGCCCGTCGGCCGCCGCAAAACCGGTCGTGATCCAGAATTGCGACACGAAGGTGACATTCGCGAAGGCGCCGCAGCGCGTGGTCAGCATCAAGTCGACCTCGACCGAGATCCTGCTGGCCCTCGGGCTCGGCGACCGGATCGTCGGCACCGCGTTCCAAGATGGCCCGGTGCCGGCCAGGTGGTCTAGCCAGGCCTCGCGCCTGCACAAGATCTCGGACTTCATGCCCAGCGAGGAGGCACTGCTGGCGCTCGAGCCCGACCTGGTCTACTCCGGCTGGGAGTCGGCGTTCTCGTCCGACCAGGCCGGCACCCGCGCCGAACTGGCGGGCCTCGGCATCGGCAGCTACGTGCAGCCCGCCGCCTGCCGCACCACCGGCGCGCCGGCCAAGCTGTCGTTCCGCGACATCTTCGACGAGCTCGACCAGGTCGCCGCGATCTTCCGGGTCGACGACTCGAAGCTGATCGCGCAGCAGAAGTCCGAGCTGGCGAGCGTGAAGAAGAGCACGAGGGGCCTCACCGCGCTCTGGTACTCCTCGGGCACCGACGTGCCGTACGTGGGCGCGGGCACCGGCGCTCCCGAGCTCGTCATGGAGACGGTCGGGCTGAAGAACGTCGCCGCCGACGTGAAGCAGACCTGGAGCTCGCTCGGCTGGGAGTCGATCGTCGCCGACGACCCGGATGTCATCATCCTGATCGATGCGACCTGGAACACCGCGGCCAGCAAGATCCAGTCGCTCGAGGCCAATCCGGCTACCGCGAACCTGAGCGCGGTGAAGAACCACCGCTTCATCACGCTGCCGTTCCCGGCGAGCGAGGCGGGGGTGCGGACGGTGGATGCTGCGGTCTCGGTGTCGAAGCAGCTGAAGGCCCTCGGGCTCGGGTGACGCCGCGCGCCCGCTCGTGGACCTGGGGAGTCGCGCTCGGCGCGGCCCTCCTGCTGTCCGTCGCAGTCGCGACCACGATCGGTCCCGCCCCGTTGTCGGTGCCGGACGTGGTCGGCAGCGTGCTCGCCCACCTCGGCATCGGGCACAACCCGCTCGACGCGCTCCACGACGGGATCGTGTGGCAGCTGCGGCTGCCCCGGGTGCTGACGGCCGCGGCGGTCGGCGCCGGCCTCGCACTGGTGGGTGCCGTGATGCAGGCCCTCACGCGCAATCAGCTGGCCGATCCCTATCTGCTCGGGTTGTCATCCGGGGCATCGCTCGGCGCGGTGAGCGTGCTGCTACTGGGCGTCGCCCTGCTGCTGCCGGTGGCGGCGTTCGGCGGCGCGATCCTGGCCCTGCTGGCGACCCTCGCGCTGGCGAGCTCGCTCGGCCGGATCACCCCGACCCGCACCGTGCTCGCCGGCGTGGCCGTGTCGTCGCTGGCCGCCGCGATCACCAGCTTCATCATCTTCTGGGCCGCCACCGGCGACTCGTACCGCGACGTGCTGAACTGGCTGCTCGGCTCGCTGGCCGGAGCGCGCTGGCCGCAGGTGGCGATCTCGGTCGGCGCGATCGTCGTGATCGGACTGCCGCTGACCTTCTCGGGGCGCGTGCTCGATGCCTTCGCGTTCGGCGACACCGCCGCGGCATCTCTCGGCTTCTCGGTCGGTCGGGTGCGCTGGGGGCTGCTCGGCGCGAGCGCGCTGCTGACCGGAGCGCTGGTCTCGGTCAGCGGCTCGATCGGCTTCGTGGGCCTGGTGCTCCCGCACGCCGTCCGGCTCGTGGTGGGGCCGAGCAATCGACCGCTGCTGCCGCTGTCTGCCCTGGTCGGCGGCATCTTCCTGATCTGGGCCGACACGCTGGCGCGCACGGTGTTCGACCCGCGTGAGCTGCCGGTCGGCATCGTGACGGCGCTCATCGGAGCTCCGGTCTTCGCCGTGCTGCTGGCCCGGCGTCGGAGCGAGGCATGAACCGGGATTCCGCTGGCCTGACCGTCTCGCAGGTGACCGTGCGGGCCGGCGGGGCGGTGCTCGTCGACGGCGCCGGTTTCACGGCTCCGGCCGGAGCCGTGACCGCGTTGCTCGGCCCGAACGGGGCAGGCAAGTCGACGCTGCTGCGGGCGATCGCGGGCGTCGAGCGGCCGGCATCCGGAACCGTCGTCTTCAACGGTGACGAGCTGCTGGGCCTGCCGCGCCGTGAGCGAGCGCGCCGGGTCGCCTTCGTCGAGCAGGAGGCGTCGACCGAGCTGCCGCTGACCGTGCGGGCGGTCGTCGGCTTGGGGCGCGCGCCGTTCGAGACCGCGTTCGGCGGCCGGGACCCGGATGCCGCCGCCGTCATCGACGGCGCCATCGCCACCGCCGGCGTGGCCGCGTTCGCAGCCCGCGAGCTGCCGAGCCTGTCGGGCGGAGAGCGCCAGCGCGTCATGCTGGCCCGCGCGCTGGCGCAACAGCCACGGCTGCTGCTGCTCGACGAGCCGACCAACCACCTCGACGTCGGCGCGCAACTCGACGTGCTCGCCGTTCTGCAGTGCCTTGCGACCGAGGGCACGACCGTGGTCGCCGCCCTGCACGACCTGAGCTCGGCCGCCGCCCACGCGGATGCCGTCGTGGTGCTGTCGCACGGACGCGTCGTCGCCGCGGGTCCGACCGCCGAGACGTTGACGCCCGCGCTGATCCGCGAGGTCTACGGCATCGAGGCGCGGTGGATGACGAACCCGCTCACCGGCCGGCCGCTGCTCGCGGTCGCGCGGCCCTGACCCGGCGCCGTTCGGCCGCCGCCCACCCGTGACGCGGCGCGTTCAGGCGTCGGGGTCGAAGCGCACCCGGGCCAGCAGCGATGCCGGCAGGAACACCGCGCGCAGGCGCTCCCGCGATGACACCGACCGTGCGATGGCCCTGCGCACGGCGCGCAACTCCGACAGGGACAGCGATGAGGCATCCGGCGGGCCGTATGCCGTGGATTCGACCTGCCCGCGGAAGCCGGCGATGCGCTCGGAATCGTCGGCCAGGACCATCGAGAGGCGCGTCGCGAACTCGCGCGCGGTCTCGGTTTCGGGTGCGAGCCAGCCGTGATCGCGCGCCGTGTCGCGCACCTCGGCCCACGCGTTGGTCGCCGCGTCGTGTCCGCGCGCGATCGCCCGGCGGCGGCGAGCCCGCACGAGGACGCGGCCGATGGCCGGAGCCAGCCCCGCGCCGATCACCAGCGCGAGAAGGATCAGCAGCACGAGGGGCGCCGCGTTGAACCCGGTGTCGGCCGCGGTCCCTGAGGGGTTGGCCTGGTCGCTCGGCAGGGCGCGTCCGGCCGCAGCCGATGAGCTGGGGGTCGCGGTCGCGGTGGCGGTCGCCGTCTGACTCGGCGAGTCGGTGGGAAGCTGCGCGACCGATGCCGGGTCCGAGTAGCTGGGCAGTTCTCCGCGGCTCGGCGTCGGCTCGAATCGCAGCCAGCCGATGCCCTTGAAGTACAGCTCGGGCCAGGCGTGCAGGTCGTGGGTGCTGACCGTGAAGGCGGTCTTTCCGTTCTTCAAGGTCGGCTGACCGGGCTGGAAGCCGACTGCGACGCGCGAGGGGATGCCGAGCACGCGGGCCATGACGGCCATCGCGGAGGCGAAGTGGACGCAGTAGCCGGCCTTCTTCTGCAGGAACTCGGCGATGACATCCGCACCGGTGCCGTCGTAGCCCTGTGCGACCGGAGCCGAGGTGGAGTATGTGAAGGCACTGCTGCGGAAGTACGCCTGCAGCGCGAGCGCCTTGTCGTAGTCGGTCGCCTCCGAGCCGGCAACCGACTGCGCCGTCTTCGAGATGATGGATGGCAGCTGCGACGGAAGCCCGAGGTACGACTTCGACACGGTCTGGCTGGTGGTCGGGGAGCGCAACTGCGCGAGATCCGGCTGCACCTCGACATACGACGCGGTGTAGCTCTGCCCGCCGATGTTGGTATCGGTGCTGCGCACCGAGAGCCCGTCCGCCTCCCAGAACCAGCGCCCGGTCGCGCCCGTCACCTTCGTCGTGGGATACGGAACCGGCAGCCAGTTGCCCTGGATCCCTCCCACCGTCACCGACGCGGTCTGCTTCGACTGCTTCACCGCGGTCGAGAGCCCGACAGCAGCCGGGAACTTGGACAGCGAGTTCTTGCCGTCGGGACTGACCAGGGTCGGCGTCCAGGAGCGCCCGTCGAAGGTGTCGAGTGTCGCCAGGCGCAGGTACACCGCCTGGTCATCGCTCGTGGTGTAGCTGACCGCCGTCACCGGTGCGCCGCGGCGCAGGTCGTCGCCCAGGTTGATGAGCGGGTTGATGCCCGTGGACACGCCTCCCGAGGTCGACTGCTCAGGCGACTGCTCGACCGGCGGGAAGATCGACGACACGACGAACGACCCGACGACCACTGCGGCGCCGAGCACGATGATGCTCGCTCCCGAGGTGCGCCGCTTGCCGATGCGCAGCAAGGCGAGGTATCCGACCGCGGCCAGCAGGAACCAGTAGGGCTCGGTGATGTCGGCGCGCACCGCAACCGGGATCACGAGCAGGATCAGGATCGGCAGCGCGGTGAGCGCGGGACCCACCTGCAGCGCGATGTCGCCGATCAGCGCCAGGCCGATGCACGAGATCGCGATGAGGAACACGATGCTCAACTCGGGCGACGACGGCAGGGACTGCACCGCGATCTCGCCCCACGCGGCATTCGTCAGGCGCACGAAGCGGGTCACCGTCTCGGGCGAGGGGATGATGCCGAGCAGCGCAGTATCCGGACCGTATCCGACGGTCAGCCCCACCAGCCCCACCACCGCACCGGCAACGGTCGGCAGCCAGACCGGACGCGTGAGTTGACGCACCAGCGTGGTGGTGACGAGCACCAGCAGGAGGAAGACGGTCGCGACGATCCACCACGACGTCCCGGTGAGAACGACGTGCAGCCCGTTGAGCGAGACCAGGAGTGTCCCGGCCAGCAGCAGCATCCGGCGCCAGGCAGAGGGACGATGCGGGATCGGCGGCTTGACCGGCCTGCCCGCGGGCTGGGGGCGCCGTGATTCGACGGCGGGTCGGCGGTTCAGGGTGCTCGTCATGAGGTCCGCGACCACCTCGCCGTGACGCCCGCCTCGCTCGAGGCGGCCTTCCAGGCCGCGGCAGGCTGGTCCCACACCTGCACGGGCACGCACACCCAGCCGGCGTCGGTCAGCCGCTTCACGGCGTGCGGCCGCGGATCGACCAGGAAGGCGATCGCCGCGTCACCGCCGTGCCTGCGCCGGATCAGCCAGTCAATGGTCAGGTCTTCGGGATCGCCCAGCACCGCGAAGATCGGGCCCGAGGCCTCGACCACCTGGGCGCGCTGGAGGCGCTCCGGCCCGGCGTCGACGAGCGTCACTCCGGCCAGGCTGGTGAGGAATCCCTCGCGCCGGCTGCCGTCCCAGCGCTCGCCGAGCTGCTCGATCTGGGTGGCGGCGGTCTCTTCGATCGAGACCTGGAATCCCGTGGTGTCGAGGTGCACGCCGAGCGAGGCCAGCATGCGCACGGTCCACTCGAAGGCCTCGCTGGTGAAGATCGGGTGCCAGACGTCGGAGTCGTCGATGTCGGCATCCGGATAGCCGGCGAGCCGGGTGTCGAGGATGATGCGGGCATCGGGGTGGCTGCGGTGCTCCTCCTGGCGGACCATGAGCTCGCCGCGCCGAGCAGAGGCGCGCCAGTGGACGCGCCGCAGCGCGTCGCCGGTGCGGTATTCCCGGGTGGTGAGATCGTCGTCGTTGCCGGTGACGCGCCGCTGGACGAGGGTCGCCGTGCCCTCACCGTCGGCGAGCGTGGGGCCGCCGGCCGGCAGGTCGACGATGGCGGGCACCACCACGAGACGGTCCGGCTGCCCGACGGCAACGGTCGAGTGCGCCATGCCGAACGGGTCCTCGTGCTCGATCACCAGCGGGCCGATCTGGTACAGACCGCGGCGCGGCGGGTGCAGTTCGTAGTGCGCGGTCACCAGCCGGTGCCGGCTCTGGCTGCCCCCGATCGGCGGCAACTCGTTCGGCTCGGCGGACTCCCGCCACGGGATGGCGTCGTTCCAGATCAGGTGGGGGCTCGGACCCGCTCCCAGGTTGTGGATGCGCAGCGTCACCTGCACGCTGGTGCCCGCCGACACCACCGGCGGGCTGAAGAGCCGGACAACGTCGAGACGCGGTCGGCGGATCCGCGCAACGAGCAGCCCGCCCAGCACGAGGAGCAGCGCGGCGGATGCGACGACGAGCGCCTCGCGGCGGCCGGCGCTGTATGCCACGACGAAGGCGAGCAAGGCGACGAGCAGAGCGCCGACGCCGCGCACGGTGGGACGCAGACGCTGACTCTTCTCGAGCGAGCCGCGCGCGGCGGCGGCTGCGGCTGCCTCGGCCGCGCCCGGCGCCGAGCCGGCCGTTCCGCCACGGGTCTGCCCGCGCGGCGCGCGCCGGACCGCCGCGGCCGCACGCTCGCGCTGCTGACGCCTGCGGGCTCTGACGCGCCGGTCACTCATGGTGAGGTACTCGCGGAGCGGTCACGGTGCGGCGATCATCGGACATCGGTCGGCGGGCATCAGGCCGGGCCCGCTGCTCCCAGCGGCACGGGCGTCGACGCGACGATCCGCGCCGTGATGTCGGCGAGAGCTTCGCCGCCGAACGGATTCGAGCCCACCGAGGTGCGCACCGCCATCAGGCGATGGGCGAGCACCGGGACGGCCAGGGCATCCACGTCGTCCGGGAGCACGAAGTCGCGCCCGTCCAACGCGGCACGGCCCTTGGCCGCCCGCACCAGCTGCAGTGTCGCGCGCGGGCTCGCGCCGAGGCGAAGCTCGCGGTCGACCCGCGTGGCCGCGGCGATCGCGACGGCGTAGTGCTCGACGGCGGGGCTGACGTACACCTGGCGCACCGTCTCGACCATCTGGCGCAAGCGGGTCAGGGTGACGATGGGCTGGAGCGCATCGAGCGGGCTGCCGGTCTCGCGTTGGCGGAGCATGGAGGCCTCGTTGACGGCATCCGGATACCCCATCGAAATGCGCGCCATGAAGCGGTCGCGCTGCGCCTCGGGAAGAGCGTATGTGCCCTCCATCTCGATCGGGTTCTGCGTCGCGATGACGGTGAACGGACGCGGCAACTGGTAGGTCGTGCCGTCGACCGTGACCTGGCGCTCCTCCATGCTCTCGAGCAGGGCCGACTGCGTCTTCGGCGACGCGCGGTTGATCTCATCGCCGATGACGATGTTGGCGAACACCGGTCCGGGCTTGAACTCGAACTCGCGATCGCTCTGGTTGTAGACCGAGACGCCCGTGATGTCGGCGGGCAGCAGATCGGGCGTGAACTGGATGCGCGACACCGAGCAGTCGACGCTGCGCGCCAGCGCGCGGGCCAGCATGGTCTTGCCGACACCCGGCACGTCTTCGACAAGCAGGTGCCCCTCGGACAGCAGCACGGTGAGCGCGATCTCGACCGCCTCGCGCTTGCCGTCGATGACCGTCTCGACCGCGGCCATCACGGCGCGGCTGTCGAGCAGGAACTCGGCGATCGGCAGCGCGCCGACATTCAGGTCGGTGTCGCCATCGACAGCGGTGCCGGTGGTCCGATTGGCCGGAGCCGAGTAAGCATCCATCAGGTTCAGTCTCCGTCACCGCATCGTGAATGGGAAGAGTGCCACGAATGTCATACGTTACGCGTCGCTTCTCGGTTCAGTCGCTGCCCCATACTGAACGCATGCACTGGAGCCTGATGTCGGCCCTCAGCCGCGTGCTCGTCGTCACCGCGGGCGCGGCGCTGGTCGCGGTGATCGTGCTGCTGGCCATCGGCCGCTCGAACTCGTACCTGATCTTCGCCGCGCTGGCGCTGGTGATCGTCAGCATCTTCGTCCACCGGCGCGACATGAATCGCGCCATCGCCCGGCAGCTGCAGCGCGACGCGGATGAGGCGGCCACTCGACACGACCACCCCGACCACCCAGACCACAGAGAGAAGACGTGATGCGCACGCTCAATCCCGCCCTGTTCGGAACGGTTCTGCTCATCGCGTTGGGGGTGACCGGATGTGCAGCCACCGGCCCCGTCACCACGGGAACTCCGCCTCCCCCGGCGACCGCCGCGCAGGCGCCGGGGAGCAGCTCGACGTTCGGCGCCGGAACCGCGACGGACTTCCCGTGCGACCAGCTGCTCGACAGCACCACGCTCGGCTCGCTGGATGCCCAGCTCGCGCCCGATGCGGGGTTCGCGCCCGCAGCCGGCTCATCGGCCGAAGAAGCGGTGGCGGTCACGGGCACCGCCTGCTCATGGAGCGACGCATCCTCCCAGACCACACTGGTGGTCACCGTCGCCAAGCCCGATGACGCGACCTTCGCCACGCTGAAGAACCGGGCAGGCAGCGCCGACAGCCAGTTCGGCTCGTTCGTGTCCGCGTACACGAAGGGCACCGAGCTGCAGCTCTTCACCCAGGACGGGTACTGGGCGACTGCCGACTCGCCCCTGCTCACCGACCCGACCAAGGTCACGACCATCGGTCAGGCGCTGATTCAGGTGCTCCCGGCCGGCTGAGGGCTACTGGGCATGGCCTGCATTTCGCGTTCGCGGCGGCGGATCAGCCGGTAGACGACGATCAAAGGAATGATCCCGACGACTCCGAACGCGCAATCGATCAGGGTCCAACCCCACGGGATGCCGCGGATCGGTCCGGCGATCAGCGCGAGCGGGATCACGCCGATGCACGCGATCATGCCCCACACGATGATCCAAACGTTGCGCACCGGATCGCGGAACGCCCCGATGAAGGCAACCGCGATCACCAGGTGAGCGAAGGCCAGCCAGTCGGTGCCGTATGCGAGATAGGGATATCGCGCGTTCGTCGCGATCACCGCGTCCCGCACGCGGTCGATCCAGCCGGCGAGCTGCGGTATCCAGTCGGCGACCGGGGTGGAATGCAGGATCGAGGCGCCGAGCCGCAACTCGGCCTCCAGCGGGAAAGCCGTGACGCCACTCAGCACCAGGGCGACGATGAAGACGACCAACCAGATGCGGATCGCGCGAAGGGTTGTCACGCGGCGAGCCTAGTTCGCCGCTTCTTCTTCCCTGTCATCGCTCCGCCCTGCTAACCTCCCGGACGTGACTCTGCGTGCGATCCGACCGAGCGGCTCTTCAGCCGCCCTTCGTGGTGCGCGCAGGTTGCCGGATGTCCGAGTGGAGATGTCGTAACCCGCGCGGTGACGACCCACTTTCTGACATCCCGCAACCGATTAGGAGTATTCACATGTCCAGCGAACGCTGGAGCGATCGCGACCTTCGCGCCTTCGTCGTGCGCGCACCCCGCCTCGCCTGGGGGGACAGCGAGCTCGCCGAGGTGGAACGTCGTGCGTTCCGTGCGCAGGTCGTGACGTTCGTCGCGCCCGGCATTCAGGCGAGGGTTCTCGCTGAGGTCGGCACGCTGACCTCTCTGGAAGGACTCGCCGCCCTCAGTTGCCAGCTGCTCGAAGACGGCGACTGGATCGACCACAAGAAGCGCGCCTGGATGCTGGTCTGCGCGGAACCGTGGCAGTACCTCGAGCAGTGGGTCGCCGAGTCCGTGATCCACAATTACCGGGTGACGATCGGCCGGCGGTCGAAGGACCTCAAGGTGCTCGCGGGCATCGCGGCGGCGTCCACCCGCGACGCGATCGAAGGAGGCGGGGGCGAGGAGAGCTGAGCCTCCTCGCCCTCGTCTCTCGGGGCTACTCCCCGTCCGACAATTCCCACGGGATCTCGCCGTCGACGAGCTGCACCGGCTCGGCCGGCGGCTCCCCGAACGGGATGGGGAAGGCGTAAGGCGGCGACATCATCGGGCGCGACATGGGCGGCGGTTCGACCTTCGGGGTGAGCTTGTCGATGACCTCGGCGGCGGAATCCTGCCCGACCGGAGGCTTCTTCTTGCGCGGCGCTGCGCTCATCTGCGCTCCGCGTAGGACTTCGTCGTGGCCAACTCGCCCGCCTTGTCGTAGTGCTTCCAGATGCCAGAGCGCTTGCCGCGCACCCACATCCCTTCGTCCATGAGGGCGCCGGTGTCGTGCCAGCGCTGCCAGAGGCCGTCCTGCTCGCCGTCGACGAAGGCACCCTTCTGCAGCAGCTCGCCGTTCTCGCGCCACCAGATCCACTCGCCCGTGAAGAGTCCCTTGACGAACTGCCCCTCGGCCTTCTTCTGGCCGTTGCGGTACCAGTACTCGCAGCGCCCCGATTTCTTGCCGTGCAGATAGTTCTCGACGCCGCTGAGCGTTCCGTCGGCAAACAGGATGCGCCGCTCACCGTCTTGCGGGGGCTTGGCCATATGTCGACCCTACGGCCTTCATGGCGGCCGGGCTCAGGAGCCGACAGCCGCCCTCACGAACCGCGACAGTTCCGCGGCCATCGGCTCGACCTCCCACTGGTGGAATGCTCCCGGAATCGTCCCGTGCGTCGCCCCGGGGATGGCTGCGGCGATCGCCGCGGCCGCGGCCGGCATGACGGGCAGGCTCTGCTCCCCGACCAGGGCCTCGACGGGCGCCCGGATCCCGCCGAGCAACTCAGGCAGTGGCGCGGACTCGGTCCATGCCAGCGCCTCGGCATCGGGCTGGTGGCCGTCGAGTTGAGCCAGCATGCCGGCGAACCCCGGGGAGTTGCGAGCCCCCTCGAACCACTCGGGCGGCATGTCCTTCATGTACCACTGCAAGGCGGCTTCGCGCTCATCGGCACCGAGCCGCCTGCGGAACTCCTCGGCCCAGGCACCCGCGCCGCCCGCGATTCCGCCGATCGGAGCCTCGAACAGAACCAGGGCCGTCACGGACAGACCCGATGCCGCGGCTGCGAGAGCGATCGCGCACCCGGAGGAATGACCGCAGAGGGCCGCTTCGCCTCCCGCGGCACCGATGATCGCGGCGAGAGCGGACAGTTCGCGATCGAGCGGGATCGGGCCCGCGACCCGACTGTCGCCGCGTCCGAGTCGGTCGTAGACGAGCGTCGTCAGGCCGAATTCCGCGGCGCGTCGTGCCGTTGCCGTCGTGTGCGAGTCACCGGCCCGGTACGGGCCCGCACCGGCGACGAAGACGAGCGCAGGTCCTGACCCCGAGCGATCGAATCCGATTCGATCGCCGGCTTCCGAGGTGACGTAGTCGGTCATTCGGGCAGTCTACCCTCAATGTAGACGATGTCCACATATTGTGAGGTCCGCGACCGTCAGGAGCCCGTGGCATCCGGTTCGGTTTCGGCTGACGCCTCCGCGAAGCCCGCGGCATAGCCTTCGTCATAGCCCTCCGCGCGGCCGCGCTCGTAGCCCTGGCCATCGGCCTCGTCGCTGCCCAGGCGGAACATGTCGAGCTCGGCGGGCCTCACGAGTCGCGCCGCGCCCGGCGCGTCCAACCCCGCCACGTAACGCCCGAGCCCGCGCACGACGGCGACCGGGCGACCGGCCGCCTTGCCCTTCACGAGGTCGGCGGCGCCCGCCAGTTCATCGGCGATCGCCGGGACCGTCACCTCGAGCACCCGTCCCTGCGTGTCGGTGCTGCCACGCAGGTCGTCGACGACGCGCAGGCCGGCGGCGCCGATGGCGACGTCGGTCTGGCCGTCTCTCCACGGTCGTCCGAAGGTGTCGCTGAGGATCACCCCGATGTCGAACCCCAGCCGGGCACGCAGCGCGGTCGCCAGGGCGCGGGCCGAGGCATCCGGATCGACGGGGAGCAGCGCGATCGTTCCCTCGGGCACATTGCTGGCGTCGACGCCGGCCGCGGCCATCACCAGCCCGGTGTGCGTCTCGACGATACGCGTAGTGCCTGCCGCGTGCTCGCGCGAGGCGACCACTCGACGGGTCTCAGCGGTGATGGCGGCCTCGCGATCCGCGGCCTCGACGATGCGGCCCTCGGCCTTGCTCACGATCTTGCTGGTGATGACCAGGATGTCGCCGTCCTCGAGCGTGCCTTCGAGGGCATCCCCGAGCAGGGCGGCCAGGTCGTCGCCTGGATGGATCTCGGGCAGCCCGTCGATCGCGAAGATCGTCACGGCATCCCGGGGCGCCGCGCTCACCTGGTCACCTTCGGCAGGACGTCGCGCCCGAAGACCTCGATGAACTCGCGCTGGTCCGGTCCGGCGTTGTGCAGGTGGATGCGGTCGACGCCGAGGTCGACGAAGCGCTGCAGGTGGGCGCGATGCAGGTCGAGGTCGCTGCTGACCAGCATCCGGCCCTCGAAGTCATCGGGGCGGACCGTGCGCGCCAGCTGCTCAAAGTCGGCAGGCGAGCGCACATCGCTGCGCGGGAAGCGGATGCCGGGCAGCGGCCACTCGGCGAGCGCGTTGGCCATCGCCTGCTCGTCGGTCGGCGCCCAGCTGAGATCGACTCGGACGACGCGGAGGGTCTCGCCGCGCGGCTTGCCCGCCTCTTTGAGTCCTTCGTCGAACCGAGCCACCAGCGCGGCGGCCTTCTCATGAGAGGTGCCGATGGTCAGGATGCCGTCGGCGGCGCGTCCGGCGCGCTTGGCCGCAACCGGCCCCGCCGTCGCGACCAGAACGCGCGGGGGCGTCACGGGCGCTCCCCACAGCTGGGTGCTCTCAAGCTCGAAGTGGCTGCCGTGGTGGCGAACCGGGCGTCCGTTGCCGCCGCTGGCGAACAGCTTGCGGATCACCTCGATCGCATCGAACATGCGGGTGATGCGCTCGGGCGCCTCGGGCCAGTACCCGCCGGTGACGTGCTCGTTGAGCGCCTCGCCGGCTCCGAGGGCCAGCCAATGCCTGCCCGGGTAGAGGCCGGCGATGGTCGCACTGGCCTGAGCGATCGCGGCGGGATGCATCCGCCCCCCGGCGGCCACCGCCCCCGCCCCCAGCTCGCCGGTGGTTCGGGCGCCGAGAGCGCCGAGCACGCTCCAGAGGAAGCCCGCCTGGCCGTGCCGGCTCAGCCACGGCTGGAAGTGGTCGGTGCTCACCGAGCCCGCGAAGCCGTGCTGCTCGGCGTACTCGGCGTTCGCGATGGCGTCGGCAGGGGCGAACCGCTCCAGCATCATGGCGTAGCCGATGGATGCGGGGGTCACGGTGTCATTGTCGCACCGGCGTTGCAAGCAACTAGGCGCGATCCTTCTTGAGGTAGTCGGCGACCACCCGCGGCACATACGGCGTCACGTCACCGCCGAGGGAGGCCACCTGCCGCACCAGCGAGCTCGACACGTGGGCGTGAGCCGGGTCGGGCAGCATGAAGATGGTCTCGACTCCGGCCAGGTCGCGATTGACGATCGCCATCGGGGTCTCGTACGCGACATCCACCTGCGAGCGGATGCCCTTCACCAGCACGCTCGCGCCCACATCGGTGCAGTAGTCGACGAGCAGCCCCACGCTCCAGCTGGTGACCAGGATGTTGTCGGCCGCCCCGGATGCCGCGATCGCCTCCTGCAGCAGCGACACCCGCTGGGCGATCGGCAGCAGCGCCGTCTTGCCCGGGTTGTGCACGACGAGCACGTGAAGCTGATCGAAGATGCCCGCGGCACGCTCGATGACGTCGAGGTGTCCGAGTGTGACGGGGTCGAACGAACCGGGCACGACGGCAATCCTGGTCATGGATCGAGACTAACGGGCGACCCGGTGCAGTTTCGCGGGGGCGAGCTGCACGACCTCTAGCTCTTCGCCAGGAAGGCCGCCTCGGCCGCATCCAACCGTGCCGCAAGGGCGTGCCGCAGGGCGGGATGCTCGGCCAACGCCGGATCGGCCTCGAGCACCTCGGCGGCGAGCAACCGCGCCTCGCCGATGAGCGTTCCGTCACGAGCCACCCGCAGCAGCTTCAGCGACGACCGGCCGCCCGACTGCGCGCGTCCCAGCACGTTGCCCTCCCGCCGCAGCTCGAGGTCGACCTCGGCGAGCGCGAAACCATCGAGGGTGGCGGCCACCGCATCCACCCGTTCGCGGGCGGGGGTGCCGAGTTCGGCGTGCGTGACGAAGAGGCAGAGCCCGGGCACGCCTCCCCGGCCGATCCTGCCGCGCAGCTGGTGCAACTGGGCGACCCCGAACCGATCGGCGTCGAGCACGACCATGGTCGAGGCGTTCGGCACATCCACGCCGACCTCGATCACCGTCGTCGCGATCAGCACGTCGATGTCGCCCGCCGCGAAGGCCCGCATCGTGGCGTCCTTCTCGTCGCTCGACATCCGGCCGTGCAGGGGCTCGATGCGGCGACCGGCCAGCAGCGGATTCGCTCGGGCCTCCTCGAGCACCGTCACGACGGAGGCGATCGGGCTCACCGTGTCGGCCGTGGCGCCGTCGACGCCCACCTCGTCGGCGTCGGCATCCTCGACGTGCTTCGGGTCGATCGCCGGGCACACCACAAAACCCTGGCGGCCCTGCGCGAGCTCCTCGCTCAGGCGCTCCCAGATGCGGTGCTCCCAGCCCGGATGCTCGGCCAGCGGCACCACGAAGGATTCGATCGGCGAGCGGCCGGCCGGCAGCTCGCTGATGGTGGAGACGTCGAGATCGCCGAACACGGTCATGGCGACCGTCCGCGGGATCGGGGTGGCCGTCAGCACCAGCACGTGGGGTGCCGCGGCGTCAGCGGCGGTGTTCGACATCCCTTTCAGCCGCAGTGCCTCGCGCTGATCGACGCCGAAGCGGTGCTGCTCGTCGACCACCACCAGCCCGAGTTCGGCGAAGGTCACGGTCTCGCCCAGCAGCGCGTGGGTACCGACGACGATGGATGCTCCCCCGGACGCCGCGGCCAGCAGCGCCTTGCGCCGCAGCGCCACCGGCAGCTGCCCGGTCAGCAGGGTGGGCCGCAGCCGCGCCGCGAGGTCCGGACCGAGCGCCGAGGTCAGCGACCTCAGGTGCTGCGCCGCCAGCACTTCGGTCGGCGCCAGGAACGCCGATTGCCCACCCGAGTCGGCGACCGCGAGCATGGCGCGCAGCGCCACCAGCGTCTTTCCCGAGCCCACCTCGCCTTGCACCAGCCGGTTCATCGGGGCGCCGCCCGCCAGGTCCGCGTCGATCTCGGCGCCCACCGCCCGCTGGTCGTTCGTCAGCTCGAACGGCAGCTGCTGGGCGAACTCGGCCGAGAAGCGGCCCGGTGTGCGCGGCTTGGCCGCCTCGGAGCGGCGTTCGGCACGCTGCTGCAGCAGCGCGGCCTGCAGGACGAACGCCTCCTGGAAGCGCAGGGCGTCCTGGGCGCGATGCCAGTCGGCATCCGTCTCGGGGCGGTGGATCAGCTCGAGCGCACGCCCGACGTCGACCAGCTCGCGCGAGCGCCGCAGCTCGGCCGGCACCGGATCGTCGAGCGGTGGCAGGGTGTCGAGCACCTGGGCGATCGACTTGGCGAGTTGCCAGCTGGCCACGGTCGAGGTTGCGGGGTAGATCGGGATCGGTTGCTCCGCCCAGATCTTGGCCGCCGCGGCATCCAGGGTCGGGTCGAGACCCGGCGCGTTCTCGTCGTCGGGCGCGAACAGCTCGTAGTCGGGGTGCGCCAGCTGGCGCGCGCCGCGGTACTCGCCGACCTTGCCGGCGAAGATGCCGCGCACGCCGGGACGCAACTCGCGCGCGCGCCAGGCCTGGTTGAAGAAGGTCAGGGTCAGGTGGCCGCGGCCGTCGCTGATCACGACCTCGAGGATGCTGCCGCGCTTGGCGCGCATCGGCCGCTCCGTGACGCTGCGCACCTCGGCCACGATCGTGACGCTCTCGTCGATCGTCAATTCGCTGAGCGCGGTCAGCTCGCCCCGCCGCGCGTAGCGGCGCGGATAGTGCGCGAGCAGGTCGCCGACGGTGGTGAAGCCGAACGCCTTCTCGATGGCCTGCGCGGTGCGCCCGCCCAGGGCGGTCGACAGCCGCACCTCGAGCGGATCGTGGTCGGGCGCGGGCACGCTCCGAGGCTACTCGCGGCCGCCGCGCCTCGCGGGCCGAGGCCGCTACAGCCAGCCGCGCCGCTTGAAGATGATGTAGAGCACCAGCCCCGACACGATCATCAGCCCGATCGCGAAGGGATAGCCGAGCGGCCAGTGCAGTTCGGGCATGAACCGGAAGTTCATCCCGTAGATGCCGGCGATCAGGGTCGGCGTGAACAGGATCGCCGCCCAGCCCGAGATCTTGCGCGTCTCGATCGCCTGGCGGTTGCTGGCCTCGCTGAGGTTGCGCGACTCCTCGCTCTGCCGCTGCCCCACCAGGCTGGTGTTCACCGCCAGGATGTCGCGCAGCAGCAACCGGAACTCCTCGATCCGCTCCTTGGTCTGCACCACGTGGTCGGCGACGTCGCGCAGATACTGCTGGAGGGTGTCGCCGACGAAGCCGTCGGCGAATCCGCCGGAGAGCGTGTCGATGATGTGCACGAGCGGGGTCACCGCCCGCTCGAACTCGATCACCTCGCGGTTCAGTTCGTAGATGCGGCGCGAGACCTGCGAGTCGCCGTCGAACACCTGGGTCTCGATCTCGTCGATGTCATTGGCCACGCCGTCGACCACCGGCTTGTAGCCGTCGACCACGGCATCCAGGATCGCGTAGAGGATCGCCTCGGTGCCCTCATCCATCGAGCCGGGAGTGTCTTCCATCCGCTTGCGCACGATGCTGAGATCGGGCGACTCGCTGTGCCGCACCGTGATCACGAAGTTGGTGCCGCTGAAGATGTGCAGTTCGCCGAACTCGACGGTCTCGGTGTCGTCCACGTAGTGAGCGGCCCGCAGCACCGTGAAGAGCGTCTCGCCGTAGCGGTCGATCTTGGGGCGCTGGTGGGCGAGCACGGCATCCTCGATGGCGAGCTCGTGCAGGTTGAACTCGGTCGCGAGGGCGGACAGCTCGTCGGCGGTCGGCCGGTACAGGCCGATCCAGGCGATCGCCTTCGGGTGCTTGTCGAGGAGCTTGAAGGTGCCGGCCAGGGTCTCGGGACTCGCGATCCGGACCCCGTTCTCGTAGACCGCGTTGTTGATGACGCCGGAGCGGTACGACGAGCCGGCGCCGGTCTCGCGAGCGGCGAGATCCTGCACGGCTGCGGGCGGACGCGCGGCGCGCGGCACGGCCCGGGACACCGCGGTGGCCGCCGCTTTGCCCACCGCCTTGGACGCGGCCTTCAGCGACGGCGCAGCGGCTCTCGGAACTCGACGCGAGGGGGTGGCCACGAGGGGAATGCTAACGCCGCGCGGTGTCGGGTCGGCGCAGGCTCGACCGGCAGTGGGCGCTACCGTGGGCCTGGGAGGCCGGCATGACACGCATCATCGGCGGTTTCGCCGGATCGATCCGGCTGACCGTGCCGCCGTTCGGGACTCGCCCGACCAGCGACCGGGTGCGCGAGGCGATCTTCTCGGCGCTCGAAGCCCGGGATGCGCTCGAGGGGGCGCGGGTGCTCGACCTCTACTCGGGATCCGGTGCGCTCGGTCTGGAAGCCGCCTCACGCGGCGCCGCGCACGTGACCCTGGTGGATCGCGCCACCGCGGCGACCCGCGTGACGCACGGCAACGCGGCCGCCGTGCGCAAGGCCGCCCCGCGGGGCGCGGCGCCCGAGATCGTGATCTCGAGCCAGCCCGTGCAGAGCTTCTTGGGCGGCTCGCTCGACCACTGGGACGTGGTCTTTCTCGACCCCCCGTACGATCTCGGCGGCCTCGAGCTCGTGCACAACCTGGAGGCCCTGGTCGAGCGCCTGAGCCCGGGTGCGGTCGTCGTGCTCGAGCGCTCGTCGCGCGACCGCGCCCCGGACTGGCCGGCCGGGCTGGAGTTGGAGCGGCGCAAGGACTACGGCGACACCGCGCTGTACTGGCTGCGGCCTGCCGAGGGCGGCTAGCCCCGCTTCCCGTTCCAGTCCGCGTAGGGGTCCCAACCCCCGCGCTCGGCGAATGGCACGCCGTCCACCAGGAGTTCGGGCCCCCGCTCCCCCGCCGCGCGCACGTGCCCGATCGGGCGGAAGTCGCCGGGCAGCGACGTTCCGGGCGGGAAGGTCGCCAGCAGGGAATGGTCCTCGCCGCCGGTCAGCGCCTCGACACCGAGCACCTCCTCGCGGTCACCCTCGAGCGCCAGGCCGGCCACGCCGATCGCGACCCCGTCCAGGTCGACCGTGACCGCGCCGGCGACGGCGAGCCGCCGGGCGTCGAGCGCGAGTCCATCGCTCAGATCGAGCATGGCCGTCGCGCCCGCGACCGCGGCGCGCACGCCGTCGGCCAACGGGGGTCTGGGCGTGAGCTGCGCGGCCAGTTCGGCGCCGTGGGCGCGGCGCAGCGCGGGCACGAGCGAGGCATCCGGATGCCCGTCCGCATCGACCGCGCGGGCGAACAGCAGCGCGATGCCCTGAGCCGCCAAGCCGAGCGAGCCGCTCACCGCGACCACGTCACCCGGTCGCGCGCCGGAACGGAGCACCGGCGCGCGGCCCTCCAGATCGCCCAGCGCCGTGACGGCCACCACGAGCGTGTCGGAGACCGACAGATCGCCGCCCACCACGCCGCAGCCGGGCGCCAGCTCGGCGCAGGCCTCGCGGAATCCGTCGGCGATGCCCTCGAGCAACTCGACCGGGGTCTCGGCCGGCGCCACCAGCGCGACCACCAGCGCGGTCGGCCGGGCTCCCATCGCGGCGACATCGGCGAGATTGGTGGCGGCCGCCTTCCAGCCCAACTCCACCGGTGTCGACCAGGCGAGCCGGAAGTCCGGGCCGTGCACCATCGTGTCGGTCGTTACGACATAGCGGCCGTCGGGGGCCGCGATCACCGCAGCGTCGTCGCCCGGTCCGACCAGGGCGGCCGCCGCATCCGGAAGCCGGGGAAAGATGCGGGCAAGCACTGCCCCCTCGCCGAGCGAGCCGAGGGTGCCGCCGGAGGTCATGCAGCCACGCTAGCGGCAGTGGGGGCCAGCGGTCAGGGCCGACGGTCAGGGCCGGCGGTCAGGTGAGGGCCGATAGCCTGATCCGGTGAGACTCCGGCCCGCCGTCATCGGAGCGGCACTGACCGCCACCGCGTTCGGGATGCTGCTGGCCGGGTGCTCGCCCATCGTCGCGCTCGACCCGGCGCCGCACGCGAACGATCCGGCCTGCGCCGACGTGATCGTTCGCCTGCCGGACACGCTTCAGAACCTGCCGCGCCGCGAGACCAATGCTCAGGCGACCGGAGCGTGGGGAGAGCCCGCCGCGATCCTGCTGCGCTGCGGAGTCACCGTGCCGACCGCCTCCGACCTGCCGTGCGTCGAGACCGACGGCTTCCAGTGGCTGCGCGACGATTCGAAGGCGCCCAGCTACGTGTTCACCAGCTACGGACGCACGCCGGCGATCGCCGTCGTCATCGACCAGACCAAGCTGTCTCCGGGGCCGGCGCTGCAAGACCTGGAGCCGCTCGTCGCCTTCACGAAGCCCAACGGGCACAAGTGCCTGTCGGTGGAGGATTCGCTCGGCGGATCGCCGACGCCCGGCTCCTCGCCCAGCCCGACGCCCTAGCGCGGCGTTGCCAGCCCGAGGGTGATCAGCTCGTCGATCAGGTCGGGGTAGCTCATCCCGCTCGCCAGCCAGCAGGCCGGGAACATCGAGATCGGCGTGAATCCCGGCATCGTGTTGATCTCGTTCACCACGAATCCCGAGCCGGTGAAGAAGAAGTCGATGCGAGCCAGCCCCGCTCCGCCGATGGCCTCGAACGAGCGGGCGGCGATCCGCTGCATCTCGGCCAGTTCCTGCTCCTTGAGCTCGGCGGGGCAGACCAGCTGGATGCCGGGGGCATCCAGGTACTTGGCGTCGAAGTCGTAGAACTCGCGGCCGGTGATCACGATCTCGCCGGCGACGCTGACCCGCGGCGCGGCTCCGTCGCGGCGCTGGAGCACGCCGCACTCCACCTCGCGGCCGACGATCGCGGCCTCGACCAGCACCCGGTGGTCCTCGTGGAACGCGGTCTCGAGGGCGGCATCCAGGTCGTCCCAGTTCGAGACCTTGGTCACGCCCACGCTCGAGCCCGCCCGGGCCGGCTTGACGAACAGCGGGAGGTCGAGACCTCGAATGCGGCGCAGCCAGAGTTCGCGGTTGGCCTCGAGATCTGCGCGGCTCACCGTGACCCAGGGCGCCACCTCGACGCCCGCCCCCTCGAGGACCGTCTTGGTGAAGTGCTTGTCCATGCCGAGCGCCGACGCCAGCACGCCGTTGCCGACGTACGGCAGTCCGACCAGCTCGAGCGCGCCCTGGATGGTGCCGTCCTCGCCGAACGGTCCGTGCAGGATCGGGAACGCCACATCCACGTCGCCCAGGCTCTGCACCGTGCCGTCCGGCGCGGTTACCGTGAACTCGCGCGTCGTCGCCGACTCGGGCAGGTGCACGCGCGTGCCGTTGTCGACGACCTGGGGCAGCTCGGCCGCCTCGTGCCCGAGCACGAAGCGCGAGACGGTGTCCTCGTCCTGCAGAGTCCACGCGCCCTCGTGGGTGATCCCGATCGGGATGACCTCGTAGCGGCTGCGATCGATCGCGCCCAGCACCCCGCCCGCGGTCGCGCAACTGATCGAGTGCTCGCTCGAGCGCCCGCCGAACAGCAGCGCGACTCGGATCATGGGTGCTCCTGGGGGTGAGGGATGCGGTGAGGGGTGACGCCGAGCGGGCTATTCGCCCTGAGGCTCCGTCGAATCGGTCGTCAGATGCGGCGCGATGTCCCGCGGATTCAGCGTACCCGCCAGTACCTCCGCCACCTGGCTGACGATCGGCATCTCGACCCCGCGCGACGCCGCCAGCTCGAGGATGGGCGCCACCGAGCTGAGCCCCTCCGCCGTCTGGTTCATCTGCGCGATCACCTCCCCGTACGCATAGCCCTGGCCGAGCAGGCGCCCCGCGGTGTTGTTGCGCGAGAGCGAGGATTCGCAGGTCGCGATGAGGTCGCCGAGCCCGGCCAGGCCGGCCAGGGTCTCGGGCCGACCCCCGAACGCGACCGCGAAATCCGTCATCTCGACCAGGCCGCGTGTGATGATCGACGCCTTGGTGTTCTCGCCGTACCCGACCCCGTCGACGATGCCGATCGCGACCGCGATCAGGTTCTTGAGCACTCCGCCGAACTCGGTGCCGATCACATCGGTGTTGACGAAACTGCGGAAGTACGGGTTGGTCGCCACCAGCGCGACGGCGGTGGCGGTGTCGAGGCTCACCGACGAGACGACGGCCGCGGTCGGCTGCTCCTTGGCGATCTCGAGGGCGAGGTTCGGGCCCGAGACGACCGCGATGCGCTCGGGGTCGATGCCCAGCTCCTGCTCGATCACCTCGCTCATGCGCGACCGGGTGCTCATCTCGACGCCCTTCATGAGCGAAACGATCGGGATGCCGTCGGGGATCAGCTCGCGCACGATCCGCAGGTTCTCGCGCAACGACTGGCTGGGCACGCTCAGGTACACCTGCTCGGCGCCCTCCAGCACCTCGGGCAGCCGGGTGGACGACTGGATGCCGCGGGGCAGGTTGATACCCGGAAGGTAGTCCGAGTTGCGGCGCGACTGCATGATCTCGCGGGCCAGCTCTGCGCGCCGCGCCCAGATGGCGACGCTCGAACCGCCATCGGCCAGCACCTTGGCGAAGGTGGTGCCCCAGGATCCGGCGCCGAGCACGGCGACCCGCTGCTGCCCGGGCCTCAGCTGCAGCGGAGTCGAGATCGGTTGCGTGATCGGATTCGATCCGCCGACCACGGGAATGGGCTTGGTCGTGGGCTGCCGCGCCGCATCCGTCATCCCGCCATTCTCCCGGCTCATGCCGGCTTCTGCGGATTCGGTGCGGTCTTCGGCGCCTTCGGCGCCTTCGCCTTCTTCCGCTCGCGGATGCGGCCGAACTCGGTCTGGCCGTGCTCGGCGGGATCCCAGCGCTCCGCGGGAGCCTTCTCGCCGCGCAGCTGCTCGAGCAGGGCGGTGATGGCCTGCATGACGAAGAGGGTCGCCTCGGCGAGTGTGGCGGCATCCAGTTGCCTGCCCTGCCAGCGGCTGAGATCCAGCGGCTCACCGATCACGATGTCGACCGTCTTGCGTGGGAACGGGCTGATCCGCCGGCCCCAGCGCGGCAGGATCTTCTGCGCACCCCAGTGCGCCGCGGGGATGAGCGGCACCCCGGTCTCGAGCGCGATCCGGACGGCGCCGGTCTTGCCCCGCATCGGCCAGAGGTCGGGATCGCGGGTCAGCGTGCCCTCCGGATAGATCACCAGGGCAAGCCCCTCCGAGATCAACCGCTCGCCCTGAGCGATCGTCCCGCGGTGGCCCCGGGTCGCGCGCTCGACCGCCACCTGCCCAGTCACCCGGAAGGCCCAGCCGACCACCGGCACCGTGAACAGGCTCGCCTTAGCCAGGTAGTGCGGTACGCGGCCGTGATGCCACAGGGTGTACGCCGTCACCAGCGGGTCGAAATCGGTGATGTGGTTCGCCGCCATGATGAAGGGCCCGCTGGTCGGGATGCGCTCGACGTTCTGCACCCGGTAGCGGCCGACCAGCAGCACGAAGGGCACGACCAGCGCGCCGAAGAATCGCCAGACCGGCGTCTTCTCGCGGCGCTCGACAGCCCGGTCGCGGGTCGGGTCGGCGTACCCCAGCGGCCTAGCCTTCCAGGCGGAACTGCGCCCCGAGTGCCTCGAGCTTCTCGACGAAATGCTCGTAGCCGCGGCTGATGATCCCCAGATTGGTGACGGTCGAGCGGCCCTCGGCGGTGAGCGCGGCGATCAGGTAGCTGAAGCCTCCGCGCAGGTCGGGCACGCGCACGTCGGCGCCATGCAGCGGCGTCGGGCCGGTGATGACGGCCGCCTGCTCCAGCTTGCGGCGGGGAACCCGGCGGGTGACCGACTCGAGGCCGTCCTGGTGCACGACGATGTCCGCGCCCATCTCGACCAGGGCATCCGTGAAGCCGAAGCGGTTCTCGTAGACCGTCTCGTGCACGACCGAGACGCCCTCGGCCTGGGTGAGCGCGACGATCAGCGGCTGCTGCCAGTCGGTCATGAAACCGGGATGCACGTCGGTCTCGACCTGCACCGGGTGCAGCGCGCCCAGGCCGAGGGCGTCTCGGT